>Ga0315285_10001983_pt1 | contig 21497 bp, 25 predicted proteins | sample YL17G09_36_MG_FD_203698 | JGI IMG/M metagenome (GOLD analysis project Ga0315285, IMG submission 203698) | Sediment microbial communities from Yellowstone Lake, YNP, Wyoming, USA - YL17G09_36 | ecosystem: Environmental > Aquatic > Freshwater > Lake > Sediment | place: USA: Wyoming | collected...
AAGCGGTCATCAGCTGCGATCAGGCGCTGGAGATTGACAGTCAGTTCCCGGATGCATGGTTTATCAAAGGGCTCGCCCTGTTCCGTCTTTCGCAGTACTCAGAAGCGAGCGGATGTTTCCAGACCCTGGTGGAACTGGATCCTCGCCATGCAGAGGCATGGTTCATGAAAGGGAATTGCCATTACCAGCTCGGGGATTTTACTGATGCGATCTGCTGCTATGAAGAGACGATCCGGATCTACCCTAAATACCCAAAAGCCCTCTACAATATGGCCGTAGCCCTTGCAGAAACCGGCCGGTATGAAGAGGCGATCCGTTTCTATGACCAGTGCATTGCGATGAACCCGGGAGTCGGCACGGTCATGACAAACAGGGCTGTTGCCCTTGCACGTCTCGGGCGCTATGAAGAGGCAGAAAACGTGTTCAGGGAAGCGCTGGATCTTGATCCCCGTGATGTGACTGCATGGACGAACCTGGGACTCTGTTTAAGCCGGCTCAGGCGCGAGCAGGAAGCGATTGCCTGCTTTGAAAAAGTCCGTAAACTCTCGAATGTCGACACATTGAGGGATATCGTGCGGTGATAGCCTGCTCTTTGTCAGGCAGATGTTATTTTACCGGTTTTCTTTTCTCCAGAAGTGAAGATCACCGACGATACCTTCCTTTTAGTCTCTTATGCTGAAAATGAGTGAAATAAGCCCTATATGGGCTCCGATTCCCCCCTCGATTTTCACCTTCCATAGAGAAAACCCCGTATATTCCTCTTTTTCGGTTCGTGTGGAGAATATGCTCAATTATCGCTCTGTTTACCAAAATACGGCAGATTTGCACCTCATCTAAAGCCCGCCAAAGGCCTTGGAACCGAGGCAGATTTCACCATATAGTTTAGCCCATCCGGACCCCATAAACTCTGCCAGAACACCACTATGAGGGTCATTTTCTCCGACGACAATAGTATAAAAATGGCAGATGGAAAGGAGCCAGGAAATGGTAAGATTGTCGTGTCTTTGGGGTAGATGCATTCAAGAGTGATAGAATCTCCTCAATTCGGGCTTATTTTGGCAAAAGGACTGGATCAGGATCTGGGCAGGTCACACAAAATCGCGAATTATAGATCACTTTTTTTGTGATCTCGAATTTTTGGAGTTTTTAGGGGAAATTGGCTTTATTACGAGCCTGAAAAATGTCCCTAATAGACCCTTTTGGATGGCAAATCTCCACTTTTATGGCCTGGAGTATGGAGAAGGGGAAAAAAGGGGTGTTTATGGGTCCCGGTTTTTTCGGGGGAAGGCTGGTGCAGCCCCACAAAGTATCGGTTGCAACGGGAACCTGTGGACGGTGAGCGATACGGAGGGGTTGTTTGGGTTTTCCGGTTGATCTGGATAACAGCAAATCTTTTACCCGGGGCCGGGGGGTGAACCCGGCCTTGGCTATGATGTTTCCAGTACAGGTATGAAAACCGGATTCCAGAGAAATGTGAGATCTTCAGGTTTTTTTTTTAAAAACACATCCCTATATCCCGGACCCCTCACTCTGCTCCCTATAGCGTGAACTTCCACGAACAGTACGGGGTCCCGGGCAGTGTTTCCGGTGGGCATGACAGACATGTGGTCATTATCCGGGCATCAATGGTGCGGGCAAACACGGGAAATTCAACCATTCCGACTGACCTGCAGGGGAACTGTGCCATCCCCTTTTTCGTTCGGGCGGCCTGCACGCGGCACGTTTTTGTGGTAACGATAAGAGTATTTTCATCGGGGCGGAAGATTTCCAGCTTGTTGAGGAGGGAAACAAGCCGGTTCTTAAACGCGATCTCCAGCGCATCCAGCCCGCCTTTCTCCGGCATGGCAAGCCGCTCCTTTATCCGCCGGGCCTCAATAACGGCAAACTGCCCCCAGACCCCCCTGTCCAGGGCAAGAGCTGTATCCATCCCGCATGCCTGCTCAACTGCCTGGAACCAGAGGCCCTCCATGGCAACCCAGTTCTTTGCCGCGTCAGTGAGCGCTTGTGACACATCTTCCTGCACTAGTCTCATTCATGGTGCATGAACTGCGGAAAGGCAAAAACATGCCGGCTGGTTGTGATCACCAGTCTGCGTCCAGCTGCACCTGGATCCTGCCTGCGACGGACTCGGCGGTTTTATCAAGCGGGAAAAGCCGGATATCTGTTGCAGATGCAATGCCGATCCCTAGTTCGGCAGCCCTGGCGATCTGCTCCTGGTCAAAGATCCTGCCTTCCATCACATCACGCATGGTCCCGTACGAGCGGAGCAGGGCAACTCCCACCGCGTCGATGGCGACCCGGTCAGTACCGGCAATGATCACTTCCGGGTGAATGAGCTTTCCCTTATCCGGCCCGCCGGTAGAAAAGCCTTCCGTTGCATCCATCACGATGAGGTCTGTGCGGTAGAATTTGTTGATTTCTGCGATCATCAGCCGCTGGTAGGATGAGCTGTGCAGTTCACCCATGAAATCATAGTTGACCCCGGGAACCCGTTTTGCGATGAGCCCTATAGAATTTTTCAAAGACATGGTAAAATCCCCGCCAAACCGGTGTGTCTTTAGGCAGCAGGTCTGTACCACCCGATCGGCACTGGTAAAAACATTCGCGATAAAAAACCCGCGGGACCAGTGCAGTCCAAGAGCCTGGATCTCTCCCCAGCCGGTACGGTCGAGTTCATCGAGCACGACTGCAGAAAACCCCCGCTCATGAGCCAGTGCAATAACCCCCCGCGCCTCCAGCACATCGCGGGTGTTCCCCATGCCGCTTCGTTCAGCAAGAATGAGTTTTTTGGGTTTTTCTGCAAGGACTGCAGTACAGACCGCATCCAGCGTGTCAATATGAGTGGATGCAGGTGGCGGGTCAGCACTGTTGTAATTTGCCTTGAGGGCAATTTCAGCGCCCGAAAAAACCGACATGTCAACATCTTTCAGAACTCGCTTCATCCCGATGGCACGATCCGATGCACCGGCAATGAATATCTCCGCATTCCCTCCCATAGGTTTCCCCCGTGTATCGGTACTCTCTCCGGGATATGAAAGTTTGCACGATGCGATACTTTCCTTTTGAAAAAAAAACCCGCTCCCGCAGCCAGACAGAACCGTGCAACGGGGTACGACTATGTCACTACTGTTGTTTCCCCTCTTTTTCGATCCGGGTGACTGCAAGCTCGCAGTACCCGGGATCGATCTCAATGCCGATGCCTTTCCGTTGGCACTGCGATGCCGCAACAAGCGTAGAACCGCTGCCCATGAACGGGTCAAGCACGGTATCTCCGATAAACGAGAAAAGTTTCATGCAACGCAGCGGCAGTTCGACCGGGAACGGTGCGGGATGACCGGTTTTCTTCTTCCTCTCACCGTTAAATGTCCATAACCCATTCGTCCACTCCATGAATTCCTTCCGGGAAATATCGGACTCTTTTGACCCGCTTGTTTTCTTCCACGATTTTTTGTAGAGTATCACAATGAGTTCCACCGGGGCAATCACGTACGGTGCCGATGCACTCGTCCAGGATCCCCATGCTGTCCGGCGCGAGATATTCCCCTCATTCCATACAATCGTCGAATGATACGAAAAACCGATCTTTTTTGCAATGGTGGTGAGGTCCGCACCGACACACTGCTGGCCGCCCTTGTTCTTGTCCAGCGGTATGTTGAGGCAGAACCGCCCGTCGTTCTTAAGCCACGTGAAGCAGCGTTTCATCCAGCGCCGGGAAAAATCCCTGTAATCATCGTAGGTCAGCTGGTCATTATGAGAATTGTACTGAATGTCAACGTTGTATGGCGGGGAGGTGACAATCAGGTCAATACTTCCGGCTGCGATCTTTTTTATCGAGAACATATCCCCGTTGATAATGCGGGTCTGCCCGTTATTAAAAAAGAAGCCTTTTTCCACGCTGCACCTTTGTGTTATGCTTCGTTATTCTTTGCTAAAGCATTACGCTTGAAGGAAAGAGTAGACCGGGGGGGATTCCCGGTCAGGCACAGCGAAATCAAAAAAGGACCTCCTGGCGTTAAGGTGTCCTGTCTGCCGCTTTCATCTGTGCCTGCAGGTTCATCCGGTATCCCTCCACGGTAATATGGAATTGCTGTTTCTGCAGTCTTAACCCGCTGTTTATCGATAGTAACACCCCGTCCTGGTTCTGGAGTAGTGCATTTTCCAGCTCAGCGTGTTGTGCATCAATCTGCGCTGAAAGAGTTTTGGGATAGGTGACATCCATACCATGAAGGCTGAGATCATCGAGAATCGCAGTGCGCCGCTCAGAACTCTGGTTGAAAACCATGAACCGTGTAGTCTGGCTGGCCAGCCACGAGGAATATTTCAGGCAATTGTAGGATTCCTCGACCGGGTGCAGGGCCGCTTCAGCACTCGATTGCATGTCATCGTAACTACCATTAAACATCGCCAGCTGTGCATTGGTTTCATCCACAAACAGTATGCTCTGGCGCCGCATCTCCTCGCGGGCTTCAGTGATCTCCTCAACCGTGCGCATCACGGGCACCGGAAACGCGGCCATCAGGTAATCTTCCTGTATCTGTCGCAGGCCGGCTGTTCCGGTGCCCCCGCTTATCCTGTCGATATAGTTGATCACACCGTCCATCCGTGCCTGCTGGGTCTTTCCAACATAGGCAATATGCATCTTGAGGGGCGATATGAGCTCAGCGCTGTCCTGGATGACAGAACTCTGGCTTACGGACTGGCCTGTGCTTGGGGTCACTGCACCGGCCAGCGGAACAAAAAGTGCACTAAGGAAAAGAAGAATCAACCCCGTCCTGAGAATTTCCGACCTGTTCATGAGCGGTACCTCCCGGCAAAACGAACTATTCCCTGTGGATGGATTACTAGTTTTTCCGTTTGATATCGTGGTAAATAATATTGTGATGATACCCAAGGTTATTTTTTACAACTTCTGGATGCATAGATTGAACCATCTGGTTCATCTTATCTGTCTTGTGTTCGGTGCACCATGGTGAACATATCACACCATTCCGGTGCGGATACACTTTTTGCCATCGTGCAGGTGCAGTATGAAGAGCACGAATTACATACCGATTCGATAGAGCTTAATAAATCCTCACTGTAAAGTACCGCGGACTTGCGATAGGCCTCCTTACCATCACCACACATTAGTGGCTCCCCCATTCTTTTGAACTACAAAAAATACCCATAACCATCACAGTATTTCGATAAAATATTCATAATTCATTAATAGTTAATAAAATTATCTATTTTAATTTAAGTCCATTCTAATAAATATTTACAAAAATTTTAGTAAAAATCATTTTATTTACCACTCCCGACGAAAAAAAGTAAAAATGTCCCGGAATTAAAAAAGAACTTTTTCGATCAAAGGAATCTCTTCGGATTTCCTCGAGAAAACACACAATTATTTTCAAGGTAGTATCAGAGCATGGCGTCGGCTATATCATTCCCTGATACTTGATTCTCATAGCTTTCAGCACCCCGGCACCGTATAAAATACTATATTCTTGAGGGATACACACATCAAGTATTTTTTGTTACTTCAACCGGATCGATATTTGCATCGATCAGGCAGTTGAATGAAACTGTTGCAAGCCACCCGGCTTTTTCAAACATATGCATGAAGCAGACCCCGATAACCAGTGCGCCAGGGTGCCGGTCAATTACTGCTTTTACCTGCTCTGCTTTTATTGGCACGTTGGGCATGGAGAGCCCGCCCATTATGACAATTGCCTTTGGCTTAACAATTTCCTGGGCAGCACCAGCCTGCATCCCGATATCGGGGACATGATAGATCTTATGCGCCTTGCTCTCGTCGACCATGGAAACAAAGACCTGTTCGAGTTCGAGTGAGCGGACGGCAAATCCGAGCAACTCTACAAACGGTGTGCACGTGCCCGGCACACCGTAATAGACTACCTGGTCGCCTTTTTTCAATCCCTTCTTCTCGATATAATCCTTGAACGGGCGCAGGATTCCCGGGACACCATGAAATACCTCTTTTGTGGTCATAATAGATCAACACTTCCCCAGTGAGATGATAAAAATTGCCCAGGTTTGATCACAAAACCATAATAGTACGATCCTGGTCTGTACCTACGACTGGTAAAAAGCCAGTGATTCGCCCATTCTTCGCTCGTGGATATCGGCTACCTGAACACGTTCATACAGTCGCTTATTTCCAGGCTTGTCCTGTATCTCGTTTTTCCGGAAGGCGGCGGGTGGGGTAATGGCTTGAAAAATACCCACCTGTGTTTTAGAAGCCCAATGTCATAACTTAAAAGCACGCACTCCGCGAAAATAAAAAAAATTTAGATGTAGGGGTTGCGGAGAGCCTTGCCCACACCGAAAGTTGCACGCTCTTCGAGCGTCTTTTTATTCTTTGAGATCTTCTCGTTTGCCAGTTTGGTAACGAGTTCAAGACCTGGCTTAACCTTCTCGATCGGCTGGGTCTCAAAGCATCCTGCTGCCATTGCCTTGCCCCAGACCGAGTCCCCGATCTTGGACCTGACAAAGACAGTGCTCCATCCATCGGGGCTGCCGACAGATCCAGTGGAGATGTCAGCGAGGTTTGCAACATAGTCAAGACATACGTGACAGCCGGGCTGCTCGTACTTGTGGGTGACCTTCAGCGGCAGCTGGACGATCTGTCCGCGTTTGCCGTAGACCCAGAACTTGCCCTTGCCGATCTCCATCTTCTTGACGGATTCCATCTTCATGGCTGCATGGTCTTCCACGAGCTGGAGAATGCTCTGGTACGGGAAGTTCTCCATGCAGAAGATACCGACTGCAAGTGCGATACTTGCGCCAACATCGCGTAGCCCAATCGGGTAGAGCTGGCCTTTACGGAGTCCCTGCATCTGGCAGGGGGTGCCGACAATACCGACTTTGTCCAGGCCGAAGCTGCGTGTTGCCTCCTTGATGAGGGACATGTTCGGACTGATGTTGTACTTGGTGCCGGCTGCAGCGAGCATATCAGCCCTTGTTGTGACAACGACCGGAATTGGTCTCCATGGTTCATGAAACTCCATGTTCGAGTTGTCCATCATGGCTTTTTCAGGGTGCTTGTGCGCAAATTCCTTGGTTGCCGCGACAATGGCGCCATCAATGATGCCCTCGTCAAGTGCGAATCCAAACAGCTGGGTGACAATACCGCCATCCTGTGCGTGCTTGAGAATCTCCTTATCGGTGCTCCGTGCCGAGACGCATGATTTGTAAATACCGAGTTCTGCTCCCATTTCAGTCACCTCACTGGAGTGCCGCCATTATGGCCTCGTTGATCGCCTCGTAGTTCGATACCACATCAAAGCTGAACCAGCTCCGCGGGCACTGGTTGTAGCAGGCACCGCACTTGATGCACAGGTCACGTACACCCTGGGGTTTCCCATATTCGTGGGTGATTGCACGGACCGGGCAGGCTGCCGCACAGCTGCCGCATCCCATGCAGAGACCCTGGTTGATGACATCGGTCATCAGGTCGCAGAAACAAGCAGTTGTTCCTTTCTGTGCCGCCATCATCAGCGGCTTGAGGAAGGCAGTTGCGAGGTCCTTTTGTTCCTTTGTTCCCTTGAGGAGCAGGTATGCCATCACGGCTACGTTCCTGATCATCTGGGGTGTCGGTGCGCATCCGGGGATGTACACGTCGACCTTGATAATATCACCAATCGGCAGGAATGCTTCGTGTGCCGGCTGGTTCTGCTGGCCACCGCGGGAGAACCGGGTGATGTTGCCGTAACAGGCGCATCCTCCGAGTGCTACAACGACTGTTGATTTTTCCCGTGTTTCCTTAAGCTCTTCCACTGCGAGTTTGTCGTTAATACAACATGAACCCTCGACGAATGAAACATCGACCTTCTGGACGTGCCTTGCATCTGCAAGTGTTGGCATGTATTTAAGGTCAACGTACTTGTCGAGGAGTGTTAATAATCCGGCGTAGTTGTCTGCTAATGCCACAGTACAACCGGTACACCCACTCAGGTGTGTGTAGCCTAATGTAATCTTATCCGCCACAGGCTTAACCTCCTTTTTTGTTGTTTCCGTTTTTGTTACCGCGTCAGCGGGTTTCTGTGGAGCCGCATCTTTCGGCGGTTCCTCGCTGGCGCTCTTCTTGAAGACACTTGATAGTAGTCCCATAATCCACTCCTATAGTTTCCAGTATGACCCGGATTGTTTTCGGAATTGCATTCTGAACTTCTTCAGAAAGCCCGAGTTCAAATTCCGGGAATGTAACCTTCGCTGGCTGGCATCCGATAATCGTCACATCGATCTGATCCTTGATACGCTGGAGCGGTTCGGCAAGATCCCATGAATGGGCATCCCTGTACGCGCCCGGCGGCAGGTCTTCCACCCTGAGTTTGGTTATAGTTCCAGGCTCCGCCCCAAAATCGGCAAGATCGACGATAATAAGCTTGCTGGTTACTTCCGGGTCGAGCAACGTAAAAATAAAGTGCGGGCCGCCAAGGCCTGCATCTATTATTGCTACATTGTCGGGAAGCGAGAGCATCTGCATCTCTTCTATCACAGCCGGGCCAAAACCATCATCGGCAAACAGGGGGTTTCCGCACCCTGCAATAACGATCTCCGGATACAGCATCGGGGTTACACTCACTGGATGAGCTTCTGAGCCACTAGCTTGTTGTCCTCATCCAGTACGATCATGTGGGTTGCACATGATACACAGGGGTCATATCCACGCATGACAACCTCGGCAAGCTGCCAGGGTGCACCCTCAAGTGCCTTGCTGCAGGTTGCAAAGTTCCAGGTAGTCGGGACGAGCATCGAGAAGTACTGGACCTTCCAGTCCTTGACCCGGGCCATGTGCGCGTCGCAGCCACGTGGCGCTTCGTTAGTTGCCCATCCGAGTGAACCGTCTCCGTCAGGGATGTAGTCTGCAACGACCTTGCCGTTCGGGTTGAGTGCGTCGATGCAGTCGATCATCTCATAGAAACAGTCCTGGTATTCCATCTCACGGGCAACGTTCTGTCCCTGGGTGCCCTTCTCGTCAAAGAACTTGTACGTGACGAGACGTGCACGCGGACCGACTTCAACGGGCTGGCCGTCATACATCGGGATACCAGTGCAGGCTTCCATCTGCGGGTTGACCTTGGTTCCTATCTTGGTGGTTCCGCCAATCGGGTAGCGTGGCTCCTCGAGCGAGATTTCCATCTCGCCCATGTACCAGTCCCATGGACGGGCTTCCTTGAACCGGTGGGGGTCCCAGCTGGGGCACTCCTCAAGGCTCGAACTGCCATAGAATGCGTGAGTTGCAAGGTAGCCCTGGTCGTGGAAACCGAGGGTCTTGGGCAGTGCAACTTTCATGCCGCCGACATCTACAAAGTCTCTCCTGTGATAATTGCGGATCACTGCGATCATGAACTCAGCCTGCTGGTGGGCAAGGACAAGTCCTTCCTTGGCAAGATCGTACATCTTGGTCTTTGCCTGCTGGGAACAGTTCCGGTACATACCGCCGACCCGGGTGTTACTCGGGTGGATGCATTCTCCACCGGAAATCTGGCCAATGGTCTGACCGATCTCACGGAGCCGCTGGATGCGTTTGGCAACGCTGCGCACCGGCTCTTCTGGGGTGAACGGGTTGATCTTGGTCTCAGTGCCCGGAATATAGAAGTCAGGCAGGATTAGGATATCGTGCAGTGCAATGCTGTGACACCGGTTTGCCAGCTGGAGGATATGACGGAGCATCAGTGCATCCTTGGGGATCTCACACTTGATGGATGCTTCCATCGCCTCAGTTGCTGCAATCGTGTGGGCAATCGGACAGATACCACAGACACGGGATGCAATCTTGGGCACCTGCTCGGGTGTCTTTCCGATGGCGAGTTTTTCAACTCCCCTCACCGGGGTAATGGAACACCAGTTACCCGTCTCGATGATGCCTGCGTCGTTGACCTTCAGGACGAGCTTTGAGTGTCCCTCATGTCTTGTGGTTGGGGAAATCTCTACAACTTTCGACAATATTATCGCCTCATGTTATGTTGAGTTGTTCACATGGCTGTACAAAATTACTCTATATTTCTCTCATCTCTAGAGATAATTGACCGTACAAAGTACGTTCGATCTATCTTGCACCAACGGTTTTATAACCTTTATTATACGATCCTTGCAAGAGAATAACCACCAAATATTTTCATAAAACCAGTCCTATAGCCAAAAAAAGGCATGTGCATCGATATTTCTCTTGAATCTTATTATATATTAAAATAAAAAGAGAATTTTTTTATTCGGGAAATAATTTTTCAGGGGGGGGATTCATTCTTCCGCCTTCTGCTTTTCACCGTTTAATTCATCGAACAATTCAGCGAGGGTTGCCCGCCGTTCTGCATAGGCGTCGTGCTGGTGAATGCTCTCTTCGTTCGTCTGCTTAATCGTGACTACCGAATCACCGGCAAGGTACTCAAATTCAGCGAGCACTTTCTTTGCCATTTCGCGGACACAGTCTTCAACAAACCGCGGGTTCTTGTGCGCGGCGAGGACCACGGCACTTTCGTCACTCCGCTTGAGTAATTCGTAGATACCGGCGCTCATCGATTCTTTCAGGATCCAGATAATCTTTTCAAGGTCAACGTCCTGGTCATCGTCAGTTTCGATGCAGAGAAATCCCCTGCCCCGCTGGTTGTGGGTTGCCATGGGGACTTCTTTGAAAAATGCCTCGATCTGGTTCTTGTCAACCCCAAGGTCCTGGAGGACGCGATCTGCCCGCTCCATCATGATGTTCTGGGCACAGGGGCAGGCAGTCATGCCGGTAACTTCCGCCCCGATACTTTTACGCACAATGGGCTCCCGAAAGGTGCGCCGTGCAACGGCACGTGCGTGCACCTTTACTACTTCGTGACACACCGTATGACTTACCGGTGTCTCACGTTTTACCATAAACTCACTGCGCATGAAGACTTCCGTGCGGTCCGCGTACTCATGACGGTCCAGCAGTTTTCGCGCAACAACACTGCACAGTTTTTCGATCTTGTTCACGTCACCATCGATTGCCTGCTGGAGGACTTCATCAATCACCTCAAAGTTACGAGAGAGATTGGCACCTTTCAGGCTCCCGGGCAAGTCTACGTAAACATCAAAATTGGAAATAAATATGACCGGGCGCTTTCCATGGCGATGTACTTCGACCAGTTTTTTTACGTTCTTTACGCCGACGCGGGTGAGGTTTATCCGGACGTCGGGAGATGTGGCCTGAATGTCAGGCAGCTCCCGTGCAAATGTCTGGTCGGCGTTCTCATGTGTGGACAAATTTTTAATAAGTCATCGCATCCCGGTAATTGTTTCAGTTTTGCTTCTTTAGTTTTTTTATATAATATTTATGTGCTTTGTTGCAGATATCAAAGGGATCTACTATGTTAAAAAAATATTATGAAGCAGATGCGGATCTCTCGGTGCTGAAAGGGAAGCGCATTGCTGTGATTGGTTATGGCTCACAGGGGCGCGGGCAGTCTCTCAACCTCAAAGACAGCGGGCTTGATGTAATGATCGGGCTTCGCCCGGGAAAGAGCTGGGATGCAGCAGTCAAAGATGGCATGAAGGTGATGTCGGTTGCCGAGGCAGTAAAAAAGGCTGATATTATCCAGATTCTTTTACCTGATGAACATCAGGCTACCGTTTACAAGAGCGAGATCATGCCTCATCTCTCGGACAAGAAGTGCCTCATGTTCTCCCACGGGTTCAACATCCACTTTGGACAGATTGTTCCACCACCCACCGTTGATGTGATCATGGTGGCGCCCAAAGGCCCCGGCTTCATGGTACGCAGGCAGTATGAAGAAGGGAAAGGTGTTCCCGCGCTTATCGCCGTTCACCAGGACCATACCGGAAAAGCCCACCAGATTGCACTTGCCTATGCAAAGGGGATTGGTGCGACCCGTGCGGTTGTGCTGGAAACTTCGTTCCGTGAAGAAACCGAAACGGATCTTTTTGGAGAGCAGGCTGTTCTCTGCGGGGGTTGCACATCTCTTGTCAAGGCCGGTTTTGAAACGCTTGTCGATGCCGGTTACGAGCCGGAAATGGCATATCTCGAAATTCTCCACGAGCTCAAACTTATTGTTGATCTGATCTACGAAGGGGGGCTTACCAACATGCGCAAGTATATCAGCAACACAGCGCAGTATGGTGATCTTACCCGTGGCCCACGAGTTATTGGTCCGGAAGCTTACGAGGCTATGCAGGAGATTCTGGAAGAAATCCAATCCGGTAAATTCGCCCGTGAATGGATGCTTGAAAACATGGTGAACCGCCCTGTTTTCAATGCGCTCACCAAAGCAGATGAAGAGCATCTCATCGAAGAAGTGGGTAAAGAAGTCCGCGGAATGATGCCCCAATTTAAGAAATAATTTTTTCTGGCATCCTTTTTATTTCTTATTCTGATATAATCAGGATGAAAATTTGTATTATTTACCATAGCGAGACCGGTAACACCCGTCACGTTGCCCAGCATATTGCTTCGGCATTCGATGCACACCTGATCGAAGTCAGCGACACGGCATCCTGCTCCCGGCTGACGCGCTTCCTTGTCCGGTGCAAAATGGCGAGAGGTGAAGAGAAAACTACGATCGAACCATCATCGCCCGACGTATCGGCATATGATCTGGTTGTATTCGGATCGCCGGTCTGGGCGTTCAAACCGACACCGGCTATACATGCGGCAATCGATGGCCTGGAAGGGTGTATGGGCAAACCGGCTGTTGCCTTTTCAACCCATGGTGGCAGGCCGGGCCAGACTGATGAAACGTTCAAAAAATGGATCGAAGCCCGTGGGATGATTCCGGTTGCGGTTACCAACATCCACCAGAATGCTATTGAAAACGAGAAGAAGACAAAAGAACTCGTCGCGCTTGTCTCTGCTTCAATAAAAGTATAATCTTTATTTTTTAGTGGAACGAAAAGGGAACTGCATCCTTGTTTTAAGGAACTGTACCAGCACGGGTGAACGAGCTTATTTCTTCGATCCCAGCATGATTGCGGTGAGGGATACGAGGGCGGATCCCTTTCGGTATCGCTGATCTCGAGGTGCTGGTTACCGATGGTGATCCTCAGTGAACTGCCCCAAATCTCTCAGATAATGGTGTAGTTCAACCATTTGAGTGCGGATTTGTTGTTCACTGCAACAAGGGACCGACCGTAGGTCTCCGATTAGATCTTCTCGTACTGGTCACCGGTAAGTATTACATTTGCATGCGGGGCAAGAACCGCGAGTGCATCGAGCAGCCCCTCTGACGTTTTTCCGTATTGTGGTGAGAATGACCGGGTCTGCCTGATCCGGCGCTGCATCGCCACAGTTAGTAATGGTATCGAGCACCGAGCCCCTGAAGTGTGGGCTGGTAGCGCTATAATGGCAAGTCTGCCCCCGTCTGCCGGTCGCTTGCATCAACTTATGAGCATATGCATTCTATCGTAACCGGCACTGTTTTAAAAATGAGAAAAAAAGCAGGATTTGACAAACCGGCATGTACCGGGAGAAAGCCTTTTGGCGGCATGGCGCATTTATATTATACAACTATGACGGACGAATATGAAAATCTCCTCAAACAGGCATACTCCAATATCACCGAAAAAACAGAATCTTCAGAGCGTTTTGTAGTTCCTGAAGCTAAGGCATACGTTGAAGGCAAAACCACCGTCCTTGAAAATTTTTCTGAGATTGTGAGCAAGGTTCGCCGTGACCCGGATCACCTGATGAAATTCCTGCTCGGGGAGCTGGGTACTTCCGGAAAAATTGATGGAAACCGTGCTATCTTTAACGGAAAATTTGAGATCACGCTCATCAAAATGATGATTAAGAGTTATGTTGAGGATTACGTTATCTGCTCTGAATGCGGTAAACCGGATACCCGGCTTGTTAAAGATGATCGTGTCATGCAGCTCCGTTGTGATGCCTGCGGAAGTCATCGTCCCGTGAGAAAGAGAAAAGCCCGCACCGAACCTGTCTCTGAGAACCTTGAGGAAGGTACCATCATGGATGTGGAGATCCAGTCCACCTCAAAACGAGGAGATGGCGTGGTGAAGATGGGGCGCTATATCATGTATGTTGCAAATGCAAAGCCCGGGCAGAAGGTAAAAATCAAGATCTCAAGGATATCGGGATCGATTGTATTTACCGAACGGGCAACGGAAGAATAAATCGTAGTTTGGGCCGAACAGATTTCATATATTATGCGCCCTTTTTTGAACCTTTAAATCCCACATTCAGGGGTGTTGATTAAACAATTATTTCGATTTGAGGATTAGTGAAAAAAAACAGATGTGTTAGAAGTTGAAGTTTTGAAGTGTAGGGCCTGAAATTTTTATTATGGTAAGCTCATAGTTAAATGGCGGTACTGATTCATAGATGGAATCGTAACTCATCCACCGTCCATCAACTACATATGATAACGGTCCCACATCCTCAACAGTGAACTCTTTTGTTGAATCTGTTACTTTTTCCAGTATCATGGATGGTTTTACCAAACCCCATTGAATCTTTTTTGAATATGATTCATAGTGGGGGACCAGCTGTGAAGCCTGCAATTGTAATGCTTGTTCTGAATTAACAGCATATCCAAGAACCGGTTTTTCTGACTTGAGAGTGACTCGGAATTTGTCATTCGGATAGAGGAATTTATACCCCAGATCCTTGAAATCGTATGTCTTAAATGTGGCACTCTACAACTACCGTCTGGACAGGAGCCGGGGTGGAAGGTGACACACATCCCGCTATATCCATTGTTACAATCAGGCAGACACCCGCCCATATCAAAAATCTGTCGCCAATCATATGAACAAGCCTATATTAATTCAGCCTATTAACTTTTCTTAATCCGTCATGCCTGAATCAGATAAAAGCAGGGTTAACCTGGATTTTCTTGTAATTAGTTTAAAAAAGGTATAGTATTTACAGAATTTTCAAGTATCATTTTTTCTTCAAGTCTTTTATGAGCTCATCGCAGTGACCGGAAATCCGCCTGCATGCCTTTTTAATAATGGGCAGGGCATTTTTCTTGCCTTTTGTGGTGACGAGAAGTTCCGGGTCCGAAAACTGGAACTCAATCATATATTTTGCTACATCTACGTCCGGATCACTTAGAATTTCCTCAACAAGGGCGTTCATGAATGTATGCCCTTCCCCCTTGATGATAAGCCGCACTTTGTCTTTTTCGAGATCGAGAACTTTTACAATCATGCACCTATGTTTGGGCACCTGAAAACTATTAAAGTATGGGTGGGGATGTACGCCGGAATACTTGTCCTGAAACCACGCTTCGGCCTTTTTTACCAAAAATGGTTACCGGAACTCGAATACGTCTCCATCCTTTCCGAGATGGGGAAGTTCCCAGGGAATAAGGTGGCTCAGATGAACGCAGCGATACTCTTCCGGTTCAAGACTCTGGGCAAGGCTACAGGCATCAAGATAATTCATGTGCTTTTGAATCCTGATATCAGAGGGCACAAGTGCATCCAGCAGCAGAAGATCCAGATCGGTGAGAAGGTCAAGGCTCTGTTGGGGAATATCGCTGTTTGTATCTGAGGTAAACCCTACCCGCGAGTCAGCGGTTTCAAACACTATGCCACAGGTAAATGCCGGAGGGTGTTTTACCATGAACAGAGTGATTGTTACCCCGAACATATCAAATGGCTCGTAGGGCTGAATCTCTCCTTTATCAAAGGTGAGAAACCGGAAGACTTCAGCACAGTAATTGAGGACCGGGGGAGTGGCAAATACCGGTGGGATCTTCTGAACCCGGTAAAACTCGCCAAATCCGATAAAATGATCATAATGCCCATGAGTCCAGATCACAGCATCGATATGAGGGGAACCATGCAGGAGAAGCTGCTGCCGGAGATCCGGTGACGAATCAATGAGGATGTGTCTCCCCTCATTCTCTACAAGAAGCGATGTTCGAAGACGCATCGCACCTGTATTTTTTGCGTGGGTACATTGGGGACAATTGCATCCCACCTTTGGAGTACCAATCGCATCACCCGTTCCCAGGAGGGTTATTTTCATGTTATATCCAGGTCAGGTGCCGGATTGCATCCCGGTTTTTCACCAAATGAATACCCTTCTCGATATCTTCAGGGCCGATAGTCTTCCGGTTGGCCATGAGGGAAGAAAGAATCGCCTCCTTGACCATCATGCGGAGATCGGAGCCAGAAAATCCATCTGTCTGGGAAGCAAGCTGCTGATAATCGAGGGTACACTGGAAGGAGGAAGTAACCTTCACTAAGATATTCTTCCGCATCTCTTCATTTGGAAGTGAGAACTCCACAACTTCATCAAACCTTCGCCAGGCTGCCTCATCGAGCAGCTGCGGATGATTGGTTGCGCTAATCAGGAGCACATTGTTTTTTACCAGGTTGATCTTATCGATGTTTTTTAACAGGGAGTTGACTGCGCGTTTCATTGCCCCGTGGTCATCAGCAGTACGACTTTTTCCAATAAAGTCGAATTCATCGATGAAAAGGATGGAAGGCGCAAGTTTTTTGGCTAATTCAAAGATACGGTCAATATTTTTTGAAGTCTCACCGAGATACTGGGATGTGACCATCGAGAGCCGGACCTCAAGAACCGGCATGTGCATGGTCCGGGACATGGCAAGCGCAAGCGAGGTCTTTCCTGTTCCTGGTGGGCCCACAAAAAGGAGTTTTCCTACTTCATGGATCCTGTGTCGGTGAAGAAATTCCCGATGGTTGATCGCGAGCTGTATTTTATTGATAATCGCGGTCTGTTCCTGCGTGCAGACAAGGTCGTCCATCTGCTGCTCCACTTCTTCCGGGGCAAGGATAATGACAAGGTCAAGTGCGCTCCGGAGTTTTTCGTCTTCTCCTATAAGTTTTGAAACCCGTGCATCGAGGTATGCCTTAGTATCTTCAAACGGCGGATTTGCTTTGCGAACGGTCTTGTAGGTTATTCCCGTCGAATCAATATTTTCAAAGAAAAATGCCAGCGCGGGATTTTTCTCAATGATAGGTTTGCCACCCTGTTTGAGGAACCACAGTGCTGCGGGTTCAAGCGCGGTGATACGGAGGCGCTGCCCGAACTCCTCGTAAGCGATAAAGGGGTTTGCGGATAGTTTCTGGTGGGCGTCCGAAATGGCAATTGAGCGCTTGATCAGACCGTCGCTTACATAGACGGGCCGTTTGATATCCGTGGAAGAGGTGATGGAAAAAATCTCACGGCAGGCAGGGGTCAGATCATTGATATCAAGCTGGGGGTTCTGGTTGAATATTTCAGCGGTCAGAACAACTTCCATTATGCGCAGGATTTCAGAATCTCCAGACATGGCTGTAACCTTAATTATTCATTCCCTGAATGAATAAGGCTATCTCATCGTGTAGTCACGATGCAACCCTCACTGGTCACGATCACTGTATGCTCGTGCTGGGAGACCAGGGATCCCGGGATATCGGAAAGGACCGGATAAACGTGGAGTACCTGCGATCTGACGAGTGAAGAGAGAGCGATATCCAGTTTTTTTTCATCAAGCCAGCGTCGTGCAAACGGCAGCCCATGGCGATCCTTTACCTTATCCAGTATAGCGCGTGCTGCCGGGATCCGGACGGGCTTTTGTGAAACCTGCGAATAAATCTCCTTACGGGTTTTCTCCCCGACATGTCCACTTCCCGTTGTTGCGAACGGTTCAATAGCAAATACCATTCCTTCCTCGAGTACAACACCCCCATTAACCCCGACATTGGGAATGGTGGGAGGGCGGTGGAGAATGTACCGATCAAGTCCATGTCCGGTAAGATTTGATATTGGCCGATATCCACGGCACTCAATCTCTTTCTGGATTGCTGCCCCGAGTTCCCCTGCGGTAGCTCCCGGACGAACCGCTTTTATTGCCGCATCAAGTGCCCTTTCAGATGCCTCAAGGAGTAGTGAGTTGTTCCCAAGATCAATAGTAGTCGCAGTGTCAGCGATATACCCCTCTATCTGGACGCCAAGATCCAGCTTTGCTACATCACCTTTGGTAAATACCCGTACATCCCCTTGTGATGCAGTGTCGTGTGCAGCGTCTTCATTTAACGAAAGGTTGAGAGGAAAGGCGAGTGCTGCCCCCTCTTCTTCGACCTGCACCTCAATTGATTCGACAAGATCCAGGTATGACCCACCTACGCGGATTTCCTGCGCACCCCGGCGCAGGATTTTTGCGGCAAGAACTCCGGCATCACGATACTTTTCAAAAATCTCATCATTCATACGATCAGATCCTCGGGAAATACCGTGAAGTTTTCAAACCCTTTAGTCGTGACAACTCCTATGTCCTCAAGACGCACACCACCAATGCCGGGATAGTAGAGTCCCGGCTCAATGGTGATTACGTTGCCGGATGCAAGGTTTTTTCCTGCGGGTCCGACCGTGGGCAGTTCGTGCACCTGAAGCCCCACGCCATGACCGAGATTGTGCACAAATCCGCGAGTGGTGCTCTCGTATCCATGGTCCTTGAAAAAGTCAACTACTGCCAGATGGATATCTTCTCCCGACGCTCCTGTCTTTACGCGGGAGATCCCGAGCTGTTTTGCTTCACGGAGTGTATCGTACATCTCGAGGATATCAGTTGAAGGTTCCCCCCTGACAATGGTGCGGGTCATATCCGCATAATATCCTGATATCTCTTCTACGGGAAAGAGATCAATTACAATGGGCTCGTCTGATTTGAGTGGCCCCGATCCTAGTATGTGGGGTATTGCGGTATCCTCTCCGCATGATACAATGGTATCCACCGCGCCGCACCCATGCTGCAGGAGCAGACAGTGCATGGAGAATTTTATCTGTTCGGCGGTCAATGGTTTTTTGTCAATATGGAGGATTCCTTTTTTTACTGATGCACTCTTGATCAGTGAGATTGCACACCCCATCGCCTTTTCTGTTACTTTCTGCACATTCTTCATGAGCAGGATTTCATTTTTGCTCTTCTTTGCCCGCATCTCCATAACCGTTCCATGGTCCACCAGAACGGTACACTGTTCACTCAGGGCATTTGCCAGCGCAATCGGGAAATTTGGAGGGACAAGGATTTTTTCCCCAACCTGACCGGCAATCATCTTCGCTGTCGCCCGATACGGGTCCTTTTCTGTTTTTAGAATATCCGGAAGCCCGGCCTGCGTCCGGGTCATCACTGCAGCAGAGGCTTCACGTGCTGCGCGCCCGATCTCCATCGGGGACACGATAATTACTCCGGGATCTCCAGGTTTTTTAAAAAAGACGAAGGGATCGCTTGTCGTAAAATGGGTCAGGTATCTCATATCGGCGTCACGTGACGATGCATATAGTACGTAGGCATCAGCGCCGCTTTTTTTGACCGCGTTTGAAAGGGGGTCCATCTCTCAGGATATATGTAGTTAAACGTCAAGTACTTTTATTCCGGAGTTGACATACCAGTAATGGATGAGGATGCAAAAACCCGGTTCAAATGGAAATTTTACCGGCTCACGATCCAGCTCAATATCATTATCCTTCTCGTGGCCGTATCCATTATTGTTTTTTTTATTGTACATTCTCCGTATACCGTTCCAATAATCATTGGCATGCTGTTCCTGGCTGTCATTCTTTCTTTGGATTTTTTTAAGAAATACAAAGAAACAAAAAAGTGGCTTGATAAACAGCCGGAAAAAGATAAAAAAGATGATGGTACCAGTGAGAATGGTACGATATAATAGCGTGGGATGAGGGATTTATAGGTGTACTATGCTCAAGAAGATGAAGGACGAGATTGAACTGCTCAGCCGTCATATTGAGGTGGCAAAAGCGGTGGCAGATCACGAACCGATCGGCATCCTGAAGCTTGCAGAGCTGCTCGATCTCCCCTCGCACCGCATCCGTTACTCCCTACATGTTCTGGAACATCTCGGGTATATCCGAGCTTCACCGGAAGGTGCAGTTGCCACCCCCCAAACGGTTGAATTATTCCAGCATCTCAACGGTGATCTGGATGAACTTATCCGGCTGCTTGCCGCGATGAAGCGTTATTGATACGGCATGATGTTACAATCCCTCTTTTGTCAACTTCGATCGTTATTAGAGTTACCTTTAAAAGCACTCACAAAGAATCTAATAAAGCGTATTGATATTGCCTCCCTAACTCAGTTGGTAGAGTGTCGGACTGTTAATCCGAATGTCACAGGTTCGAGCCCTGTGGGGGGCGTTTTTGGGCCCGTAGCTCAGTCCGGTTAGAGCGCCCGGCTCATAACCGGGCGGTCATGCGTTCGAATCGCATCGGGCCCATTGATTTTATTGTTTTTAGTATTTTTTTGGAGGGAATGTCATGTTTGACTTCCTTGCTTGGGATATATTGAAAACCTTTCTATCTCTGAACAATCATACGGAGGAGCATGAAATGTCCTGTGTGCGAGATGGATTGTGTCGAGTCAGCAAAAGACCTTCTTGCCACACTTCCCACTATTTTTCTGCCGTGTGCAGACTGCAGCATACGGACCCTTGACAAACGCTCTCCGCTCCCAATACTTGAATATGCAGAACTCTGCTCATGTGGAAAACGATTCATCGATGAAGTTTTTGCCCACATGTATGTCATCATGGTTGAGGAGGGTGATCTTAACCAGACAGATCCACTTATCGCGGTAGGATCTCCGCTCGTGCATCCCGGATTCGCCATGGATCGTCCGCCGTTCCTTCCGGAAAAGTCACTTGTGCTTCTCACCACAAGGGCAACTAAAATTACTGCAGAACGTCTCGTTATGGAAGTTCCCGAACTCCGCGGTGTCGTAAAGAAAGGCAATTTTGTGCCGGGAATTACAAATCCTGACCTTCATTCCGTTCCAAAAGTCTATGAACTTCTTGCAGGATGTGATGTAAGGGCTGACGTTTTTCCGCTCTGGACGGGTCCCATGGTGATGTACAAACAACAGTCGCTTATCCATATCGAATTCCCACGTATCGGTTACCCGAAGATCCGCGCGGTCGAGCAACATGTGGGAAATCCTCCGGTTACCTGTTTCGTTGACGCATGTTCCGGAGTGGGAACCCTGGGTCTCGCCGCAGCATGCCTTGGTGTGCCCCACGTTGTGATGAATGATGCCTGGTATGCCTCGGCATTCTGGTCAGCATTCAATCTCGAAGTAAACCGGGGGTATCTCAAAATCAGCCGGGTGAAGATCTTCGAACAGTTACAGGATATGCAGAAACACCCGGTTACGATCGACCCGATAAAAATAGCAGAAACTGTAGGGGATCAGGTAATCGAGGTATATCAGGGAGATTTCCACCAATTATATAGTGTATTATCACCCGGGAGCAGTCCTGTGACCGCACTTGATATTTTCGATAAAAAAGATCTCACTTCCCTTGAACAGTTCAAACGCGAATGGCTGGAAAGGGTGGGCGGAGAGGTCTTCGTTCCTTAAATATTGTCATTGGTTGAATGGGAAATTTTGGACACGAGATCCTGATTACGGGTAAAAAGCCTTTATTGACCAGTGCACAAAGGTATATGGGGACTAGCCCGGGTGGTTCGGCGTCACCTGTAACCTGAAACCGTCGGTACGCGGGGGGCGAAGTT
>Ga0315285_10001985_pt1 | contig 21470 bp, 21 predicted proteins | sample YL17G09_36_MG_FD_203698 | JGI IMG/M metagenome (GOLD analysis project Ga0315285, IMG submission 203698) | Sediment microbial communities from Yellowstone Lake, YNP, Wyoming, USA - YL17G09_36 | ecosystem: Environmental > Aquatic > Freshwater > Lake > Sediment | place: USA: Wyoming | collected...
AACGAACCCCCTGCAAGCCCCCCACGCCAGTGGGGGGTATCGTGACTGCCTGCCCAGGCCGCCTGGCGTAGCCGTGACCTCACCCCCCACTTCGTAGGGGGCTTCGCAACGAACCCCCTGCAAGCCCCCCACGCCAGTGGGGGGTATCGTGACTGCCTGCCCAGGCCGCCTGGCGTAGCCGTGACCTCACCCCCCACTTCGTAGGGGGCTTCGCTCAAAAAGCGCCGAGCTGGCACTGCCCGACGCGGACCCCCAACTTCTCGGCGGCGTTGGCCACCTGCAGTTTGGGCATCCCGAAGCGGGTCGCGATGGCCCACGCGACCGCGCACGGCAGCCGCCCCAGGATCAGCCCATCGCGGATGGCCCACTCCACCCCCGGGGTCACCGCCTCCGCCGGCTCCACGATGCTCTTTCGCTCGCCGTAGCCGAACAACCCCAACTGGCAACACGTCAGTCGCACGCTCAGTGCATCCGCCGCCTCTCCCACCGCCATCGGCGTCACACCCAGTTCCTCGGCGACACGAAACGCCTCCACACAGCGCAGCATCCCCTCCCGCGCCCGCTCCCGAACCGCCACCACAATCTGCTCATCCATATCTCTGCGCCCCCATGCTCACGCAACACGGAACACGAAACACGAAACACGTGTTGCGTGTTGCGTGTTCCGTGTTCTGTTTCAGACACACCACAATTCCACCTGCGGCTCGCTCAAATACTCGGCTCCCTGCGGCGTGACCAGCACGTCCTCTTCGCAGCCGACGTAGCCGCGCCCTGGCACCTGTACGCCCAGCTCGATGGCGAAGACGTTGCCAGGCTCAACCACGCCCTCGATTGACGTCCCGTACTTTTCCCAGCGCGGCCCCAGGACTGTCGCACCGTCGTGGGCACAGCGCCCCACGTGGTGGCCGAAGGCGTGCATAAATTCCGGGTAGCCGGCCTGCACCAGCGCCTGGCGCGCGGCCTGGTCCACCTCCCACCCGCGCACGCCAGGGCGCAGCGCGGCCCGCCCGGCCTCGAGCGCACCCCGCGCCGCCTGCCAGCCGGCCAACACTTCCGGTGGCGGCGTTGTCTCCCCTTCGGCGAGCACGTACCACGTCCGCTGCAGGTCAGACACGAACCCCTCTCTCCGCACGCCAAAGTCCACCTGCAACAGGTGCCCACGCTCGACCGTGAAATCGCCCGGCATCGCGTGGCCGACGGGCGAAGCGGGGCCGGCCGTGACCGCCGGGCAATAGTCCGCCTCCCACGCCGGCTCCAACCCCTCCTGCCGTGTCGTATCGTGGAACAGGCGCGCCACTTCCCGCTCCGTCATCCCCGGGCGGATCAGCCCGCCTGCACGCCGGAAGACAGTCTCTGCGGCCCGGACGGCCGCCTGGATGTGCGCAACCTCCGCCGGCGACTTGCGCCCGCGCAACGCCCCCACCAACGCTTCGGCCGAGACGAGACACCTCCCGTATTCCGTTCCACTCAGCATCTTCGTCAACACGCGGTACAGCCCGTGCGTCAGCCCATCGGCCGCCGGGTCGCTCTCGGAGAAGTTGAGCGCCACCTGGCGCGGGTTCAGCCGGGAGAGGTGCTCCAGCAGCGGCTCGCGGATGGACTGGTCGTAGCCGACGACGGTCGTGTATCCTCCCATGCGCCTGACGTTGTCCGCGTCGAAGCGGCCGACGATGGCGATGCGTTCGCCGGTGCGGCTGACCATCAGCGCCGAGATCCAGGTCAGGTCGAGGCCCAACAGCAAATCAAGACAGGGGTCCTTCACTTGCGACGTCTCGCGCACGAAGGTGAGCCAGAGATCAATCTCCTTCTCCTGTAGTATTCCCACAGCCTGGTCCAATTTTTCACGGACAATCTCAAATTCCATTACGACCTCCGCCTATTGGACAAGATGGCATCTTGTCCTACAAATCTGTGCCGACGATGCGCTCGTAGAGCGCGTCCAACTCCTCCTCGGAATAGAAATAGATCACGACGCGCCCGCCCTTCCCGCTGCGTGCCAGGTTCACCTTGGTCCCCAGCACCTCGCGGAAACGGGATTCCAGTGCTTTCATCTCAGGTGATTCCTCACGCGCCGGTTGCCGCTCTTCGCGGCCCAGGTTGAGCAGACGCCGCACCAACTCCTCTGTCTGCCGCACGTTCAACTCTCGCTTCAGGACTATCTTGAGCGCAGCCTCCTGTGCCTGCACCTGCTCCAGGCCCAGGAGCGCCCGGGCGTGCCCCTCACTGATTTTGCCCTCCAGGAGTGCCTCTTGCACGGCGCGGGCGGCTTTCAACAGGCGGAGCGTGTTGGCGACGGCCACGCGGCTCTTGCCCACCCGCCGCGCCACCTGCTCCTGCGTCAATCCGAACTCCTCGGTCAACTGGCGGTAGGCCACAGCCTCCTCCAGTGCATTCAGGTCGGAGCGCTGAAGGTTCTCCACCAGCGCCAGTTCCAACATCTGGCTGGGGACGACGTCCTTTACGATCACGGGGACAGTGGACGATCCGGCCAGCCGCGCCGCCCGCCAGCGCCGCTCGCCGGCGACCAGTTGATACCCATCGGGCACCCGGGTGACGATGAGCGGCTGGATGACGCCGTGCTCCTGGATGGAGGCGGCCAATTCCACCAGGTCCTGGTCGCGGATCGGTGCACGCGGCTGATGCGGGTTCGGCGTGATCGAAGCCAGGGGCACCTCGAGCACACCCTGCACCGCCGCAGTCGCCTCTTCCTCGACCGCCGGGATCAATGCTTCCAGCCCTCTGCCCAACCCACTCTTGCGTGGCGACATCTCTTACCTCGACAATGGTACTGTCCCAAAAGTGGCTCAAGGCGGACCACAGTCTGCCGCTGTACTGTGGTTCAAGCGGCTGCGGCTGGTAGCCGTCCATCGCCCACGAGCAACTCCCGCGTCAGCGCCGCGTAGGCCAGCGCTCCTGCAGACGCGGGCGCGTAGGATATGATGGACTGGCCATAACTGGGCGCCTCGCTCAAGCGTACACTGCGCGGAATGATCGCGTTGAATACCCGCCCTGGGAAGTGCCGTTGGACCTCCTCGACGACCTGCCGCGCCAGTGTGGTGCGGGAGTCGTACATCGTCATCAACAATCCCCGCACCCGCAAGGCCGGGTTGAGCGCCCGGCGCACCAGGTCAATCGTGCGCGCCAACTGGGAGAGACCCTCCAGCGCCAGGTATTCACACTGCACGGGGATGATCACCCCGCTCGCGGCGGCCGTCAGCCCGTTTACCGTCAGAATGCCCAGGCTGGGCGGGCAGTCTACCAGCACGTAGTCGTACTGCGACAGGCTGGAAAGCCTGCCCCACTCGTCTGGTTCTTCTCCCTCGCCCAGCCCCGCCAGTGCCTGGCGCAGGCGATACTCCCGGCGTGGCAGGCCAATCAGTTCCACCGTCGCGCCGGCCAGCGTCGGTGAGGCCGGAGCCAGGTAGAGACGCTCCCGGCCGACCGGGCGCACGATTTGGGCCAGCGGGGTCTCGTGCACCAGCAGGTCATACGTCGAGAGTTGCACGGTGCGTTTGTCCACCCCTAGCGAGGAGGTAGCGTTCGCCTGCGGATCAATGTCCACGACCAGCACGCGCTGGCCCCACTGTGCCAGGTAGGCCGCTACGTTGACCGCCGTGGTCGTCTTGCCGACCCCGCCCTTCTGGTTCGCCAGTACGTAGATGATGGGCACTTACCTACCCCACCTCAGTCTTGGACAAGATGGCATCTTGTCCTACACTTGTACAGTCTGTTCGCAGCGGGCGATCTCTTCTGGGCCTGGCGTGCTGGCCAACCCCGCCCGCGTAACCGACTGGGCCGCGACACAGTTGGCGAAACGTGCCGCCATCCAGGGATCGCCGGTGCGCTGCAGCCACACGAAGAAGGCGGCCGCGAAGATGTCGCCTGCACCCGTGGGGTCCACTTCGTGCACAGCCGGCGCCGGGAAATGGCGCACCTGGCCGTGTGCGTATACGGTACAGCCGGCTGCCCCTTGCGTCATCACCAGCAAGCGCGTCTGGGCTGCATACCGGACCACCCGTGCCCTATCGCCTGCCACGTCCTCCTCGCTCAACACCACGCCGTCGGCGCGGGCCAGCAGCGGTTCCGCGTCTTCCCAATGACAACAACTGACGTTCCCGGCCTCGTCCCACCGGCGCATCCAGCCCTGGGGAGTAATACCTACAAAACTGTCCCCGAATGCGTCGATCAGCGCTGGAGCACACTCCCGGGCGATCGGCCCCAGGTGAACGATTGCAGCCTTCCAGTGCGGCGGCACCATCTCCGGTACCAGCAGTTCTGCAACGCCATGCAACACCTGGCGCCGGCCATTGGAGGTATAGATATTCTTGAACGTGGTCGTCGCAGAAGCGGGGAAACGGGCAACCAGCACGCCGTCCAACACCTGACTCAGATCGAGGTCAGGGCTGGTGCTCGTGACGACACCGACGCGACAGCCCAATGCCCGCGCCGTGCGGGCGGCGTAGGAGACCGTCCCGCCAATCGTGAAGGCGCCGTCCACCAGGTCACGGGTCACGTGACCGATGACCAGGTAATCCAGCTCAATGAACAATGGGTCAATGAACAATGAACAGATGGATCATAAGCTCCACTACTAACGGGTGGCCAGCGGACCGCGCTGTGGGATGATGGTGACCTTGCGCAGATCCCCTTCGCCGATGCTCTGGGTGGTCACCTGGGGATGATCGCGGAGCGCCAGGTGGATGTAACGGCGCTCGTGGGGAGGCATCGGTTCCAACACGACCGTGCGCCCGGTGCGCAACGCCTGCTCGGCCAGTCGCTGCGCCAGGCGCTGCAGCGCCTGTTCCCGGCGGGCCTTGAAACCATCCACGTCCACCACCAAATTCACCCGGCCGGCCACCTCTCGCCCAATGATCAGGCGAGTGATGTACTGCAATGCGGCCAGCGTACTCCCACGGCGGCCGATCAGCAAGTCAGTGTCCGGGCCGTGCACGTCGAGTACCAACGGTGGCTCTCCCTCATCCGCAGCAGGTTCAGCCCAGTGCACGTCCACCCGTACTTCTTTCATCCCCATCAGCGCCAAAAGTTCCATCAGCGCTTCCTGGGCTATCTCAGCCTCCCGCTTCTCCATCACGGCTGGTGTGGCTACCTCCACCGTGGGCAGAATGACTGGCTCGGCCAACGTCGCCGGAGCCGGTTGTGGCCTGACCGCCAGGCGCACGCGGGCCTCTCGCCCACCTAACCCGAACAGACCCCGACTGCCCTCGTCCAACACCTCGATCTCGACGGCGTCCCGTTCCACTCCCAGGCGCGCCAGGCCCGCTGCAATGGCAGCATCAACGTCTGCTCCGCTCGCCTCGATTGCCTGCTCGACTTCCACCATCTGCTACACTCCTCCACCACTTTATTCCTTCGGTGGCTTCAGTTGCACCTGTCCCTTATCTCCTGCCTTCCTGTGGCCGCGCGTGTCTATGAGATAGTACTGCGCGACCCGAATCACGCTGGACAGGACAAAATAAATGGATAGCCCCGTCGCATACTGAAGCGTAAAGAACATGAACATCAAGGGCATCATGATCTGCATCTGCTGGTTCATCATCGCCGTTTGCGACTGGCGATCACCGCCAGTCGGCGGGGTCAGTAACTTCTGCTGCAGCCAGGACGTGACGAAGACCAGGACGGGCAGAAGATACGACCACCACTGGGCCGCGCTGGGCGGTTGGCCCAGGTCCATCCCCAGGAACGTACTCCTGAGCGGCACAAGCCCCACGACGCCCGGCAACCACTTGTAGATGTGATGAGAGAACTGAAACAGTTCCAGCGGCGTGGAGGGTATGCAATACCGGATGGCCCCGATCAGGCCGAACCAAATCGGCAACTGGATCAAGAGCGGCAAACACCCTCCCATCGGGTTGATCCCGGCCTCTTTGTACAACTTCATCTGTTCCTGTGCCAGCCGCTCTTTGTCCTTGGCGTACTTTTTCTGCAATTTCTCAAGTTCTGGCTGGAAATCCTGCATTTTGCGCGCCGACCGCTGCTGGCTCAACGTCAACGGCAGTGTGAGCGCATTGATCAACAGCGTCAACACCGCGATCGCCAGGACGGTACTGTGTCCCAGGAAATTGTACAGGAGCAGCAACACGTTCGCTAACGGATAAGCGAGAAAATCAAACACGGTCTACCCTTCCTCTATTGTCCTTCCACCACTGCAGGTGGATAGGCCCACACTTCGCGCCCGTTGTCCACGTGCAGCGCCCGTATCCGAGACGGGCCATAGATCAGCGTTTCATATACCACCGACCCGTTCACCACTGGCGTCGAAAGCACCTGGCCCTCGCTCTCACTCGCCCACAGTACGAAGCCATCGGCGGTGTCCAGCGCATACAGTGTCCCGTTCTGGCTGCTGACGAACAACTTGCTGCCATCCCCGGCCACCGCCGGTCCCGCCCGCACCGGTGCCTCAAGTGCCTTGTGCCAGACCTGCGTCCCCGCCTCCGCATCCACGGCGTAGACGTTTCCGTTCACGTCGGCCGCATAGATGGTATCGCTGTAGACCGCCGGGCTACCCCAGAACCAATTCTCGCCCGCGAAGCGCCAGCGCTCGGTCCCCGTACGCGCGTCTATGGCGTAGAGCCTGTCGTCGAAAGCACCGACGTACAGCGTATTGTCCCGTAACGCGGGCGTCCCGGCAAAGGCCCCCTCAGCCTTGAAATCCCAGCGCACCTTCCCATCGGCCAGATTCAGCGCGTAAAAGTGGCGGTCCATCGAACCGACGTACACTGTGTCCGATATGATGAGGGGCGTGGCCCACACGCGGTGGCCGGTCTCGAAAACCCACCTGCGGGTGCCACTCTCCGCATCCAGCGCATAGACCTTGCCATCGCTGTTGCCGATGACGAAGAAGCCCCCACCCAGGGTCCCCCCTTCGACGTATTGGCCAGCCGCACCGTCAAAGTGCCACAATTCCTCACCCGTGCCGCGGTCCAGCGCCCAGACGACGTTCTTGGACTGGCCCAAAAAACCGGTAGGGGGTACCTGCGAAGCCGCGACGACGCGCGTTTCGTCCACCGCCGGGGTAACGTAAAAGACCCCACGCCTGTCCTGCTGGGGGTCATTGGGGAAAGACCACACAGGCGTGCTGTCGGATGCATTCAACACCCGCACCTGCTGCAGGTCGGCTACGTACAGCCTGTCTCCTACTGTAGTCAGTCCCATCCAACTCATCGGCCGCACACCGCCAGCACAACCACTCAAGAGTGACACGGCCACCAACACCGCCAGCACGCCAGGCCAGCGTCGTTTCCAAGATCGGTCCAATATACTTACTCCTCTTCCAGAATGGGCACGGGGTCATATCCCCCTGGGTTAAAGGGGTGACAGCGGGCAATCCGTTTGACGGCCAGCCAGCCACCGCGCCAGACCCCGTAGCGGGCGATGGCCTCATATCCGTACCGGGAACAAGAAGGCTCGAAACGACAGGTGGGGGGAAGCACACGCGAGAGGGTCATCTGATAGAGGCGAATCAACCCCAGCAGTATAGACCTCATCCCTCTTCGATCCCTGATGGTGCGTTCAATCCGGCCCGTTCGAGCAACGATGCCAACGCCGCTTCGACCTGGGGCTCCTTCGCCTCGAGGATGCCGGCACGTGCGACCAGCATCACGTCCCACCCGCGTTGGAACTGAAAGTAGAGGTGACGCGCCGCCTCGCGCAAGAGCCGCTTGGCCCGGTTGCGCGCCACTGCGCCCCCGACTTTGCGGCTGGCCATAACCCCCACACGACTGAGAGCGAGGCCGTTGGGCCGTGCGACCAGCACTAAAAAAGGGTGTACCCACGATTGCCCTTCATCGTACACCCGCCGCACGTCGCGCGTGCGTTGCAGCCGGACCCGTCGTTCCATCCATCACGTGTACTGCAAACTAACTAGGCGCGGCGCCGTGGACGCTGTGCACTTTCCTTCCAATTCAACTTCTTGGCCCACTCTCGCTGTACCGTCAGCCGCCGGCGGCCCTTCAGCCGCCGCGCCTTAAGCACTTGCCTTCCATCCCGAGTAGCCATGCGGGCCCGGAAACCGTGGGTGCGCATGCGCTTGCGTTTCTTGGGTTGATACGTTCGCTTCGGCATCTATCCTCCTGCAAATCAACGCCGGCACGCAGCCAGCCGTTAACTACCAGTTAATCCGTCGCATTATACCCTAAGTGGCATAAGTGGTCAAATCGGAGGAGAATTAACGCCCCAGGTAGCGCAGGCTGCGCTCCAGGTACTCGATTTCATCCATCTCGAGCACGAACGCAGGCTGATTGGGCAGTGCGTGCAGCAGCGGCAGGACGTCCTTATTGTAGTCAATCACACCACCCGGAAAATCGAGCGGCAGATGCTCATCGTAGAAACCCCGGTGGTTGTTCAGATGGCAATGCACGACCCAGCGGCTGATCCGCTCGATCCACACGTCGAGGGGCAGGTAATCGGAGAACAGATAGACGTGGCCAATGTCGAGGCAAGCGCCCAGGTGAGGGGAGTTCACCCGGTCCAACACGTCGCTGATGATGCCAGAGTCCGGCTCCCACATGTTCTCCAACGCGATGACCACCCCACGCCTGGCCGCCTCCTCTGCCATCGGCGTCCAAAATTCTACCTGGCGCTCGGTCCAACTGGCGCGATAGTCCGGATTTCGCACGATGGGGAGAAAATCGGTGTGAAAAACGACGGTACGCGCACCCAGCTCGGCCGCAATGTCGAGGTTCAGCGTGTACCGCTCACGGGTCAGTGCCACGATGCGCCCATCTGGACTGGCCGGGGAAAGGTTGTAGAAAGCGCCGTGGATGGCAAGCCCGCCTTCAAAGTCCCGTAACAGGGCCTTGTGCTGGCTCAACAACTCGCGCCACCCGCTGTCGAGCAAGTTCGTGTCGTAGCCGTAGACCTGGAGCTCCAACCCCGCGCCATGAGCCTGGGCCAGTTCATAGTGTCGTGTGATGTCCCTTTGATAGGTGGCAAGCAGGATGTGCTCCACGGTAAGCCTTTCCCACAACTTCAGTGCGCCGATTGTACACCATCACGGCGTGGTAAGCAAATTGACCACGTACTCGCGCATCGCACGCGCCACCTGCCGCGCCCGCTCCGGCGCGTCGCCGACGTAGCCGGTAGCGTCGAGCAACTCGCGCACGCGGTCAGCAGGCAGGTAACGCAACACCTGCGGATCAGTAGCCAGAAGGTCAGCCAGTGGGTTGGGTCCCCCGTGCTGGATACGGTCCCAGGCCGCCATCGCATGCACGCGGAGCACCTCGTGCAGCGCCTGGCGGTCGGCTCCGGCGCGCACCAGTTCCATCAGCAGCCGCTCGGTAGCAGCAAAGGTGCCATAGGTGGCCAGATTATGCGCGATGGCCTCATCGTGAATCTGCAAGCCTCGCAAAATGCGATGGGCACGCTGCAAGAGTTCTTCGCTCGCCAGGAACGCCTCTGGGAATATGAGCCGACGGTTGGCCTTATCGTCCAGCGTACGCTCCAACAGGCTGTGGGCCGCGTTGTCCCAGGCCACGCGCGGCAGTGCGGCGACGTAACGCGCCAGGCTGTCCACGTTCTCCGCGTGGATAGGATTGCGTTTGAAGGGCATCGCCGACGAACCCACCTGCCACGCCCCGAAAGGCTCGCTCCATTCCCCGATCGGCGGCGACTGCAGGAAGCGCACGTCGAAAGCGAAACGGTAGAGCGAGGCCGCCAGCCCGGCCAGCACCGTCAAGACGCGATAGTCCTGTTTGCGCGGGTAGACCTGCGTGGCGACGGGAAAGGCTTGCAGCCCCAGTTCCGCCATGACGCCGGCCTCCAATTCGGCGGGGGTCATGCCGGTGCCCTCGAGCAGTTGCGCGTAGGCAGCACTTGTACCCACCGCGCCTTTCATGCCCTTACCCAGGAGATGCTCCCACACACGGCGGAGTTCATGTGCATCCTCCAACATGTCCTGGCCGTAGATCGCCAACCGGTAGCCGACCGTGGTCGGCTCGGCGGGCTGCAGGTGCGTGAACCCGATGCACGTCTGGTCGGCGTGGGCCTCAATGCGCTCGGCCAGGTCGGTTAAAAGCGCGCGCAGCCGTTCCAACAACAGATCGAGCGCCTCGCGGATGCACAGCACGTCGGCGTTGTCCTCGACGTCGGCGCTGGTGGCTCCCAGGTGCAGCACGCCCCCGCCGATCGGGCACTGTTCGGCGAAGGTACGCAGTTCAGCCATCACGTCGTGGTGGACCGCCGCCTCGATCTCGGCGGCCCGCACCAGGTCCACGTCTTCCTGATGCGCCTGTATGTCGGCCAGTTGCCCGGCTGTGACCAGGCCGGCCCGCTGTTGCACGGCGGCCAGCGCAACCCATACGCGGCGCCACAGCCGCCGCCGGTGCATCTGGCTCCACAAGGCCCGCATTTCTGCGGAGCCATAGCGCCAGGTGAAGGGAGAAATATATGTATCGTGCGTGAACTGTTCCATCAGATGAACTTCCTTCCAGGCCAAGGTCCTGTATCTACGAGTACATTGTACCGCAAGTTAAGGTAGAGGGGAAGCAGACCTTTGTCATGGGGTACGGCCGGATGTACTTGACCCGGGGACGGAGACTGTGAGCGATCGATGCAGTCGCAAGTCGGGAGCTCGCGCGCCGGAGTCCCGAACTTGTTCGGGGCCGCCCTCGACAAGAAGTAAAACACACCCTACGCTACCGGCGCGCGCTCGCGTACCCAGCGCTGCACCAGCGGCACCTGGAACTGCACGCCGTCCGTCACGCGCTCCAGCACGTCGTGGCGCAGCAACCGCTCCAACGCGCGGGCCGCGGCCAGGGCGTCCGTCGGCACCGGCATTGGGCCGGTGGTGGCCGCCACCTCACGCAGGATGCGCTGCCCGGCGGCGACCGTCTCCGCGTCCGCGCCGGTGGCCTCGTCCCACAGGTTGCGGAAGTATGGCTCGCCCCGTTCCAGCGCCGCCACGAGCGCGTCGCGTACCAGTGTAGGCGTGGCGAGCAGCGTACGCCGCGCGTTTGCCAGGCCGGCCACTTCCGAGCAGACCAGTCTCATCGGATTCCTCCTCGTCAAAGGCACACCATAAATGTGGATCAACCGGTCACTATGGAGTATACTTCAGCCGGAAAAAGGTGGCAAGTACCTATGTCGAGCGTCGTCTTGCATGGGACGCCCCCGAGACGGGGGCTGCGAGCTTTAGTATACCAGGTTGAAACAGAGGGGAAGCGGGGACATCACGCACCTGAGGCACTTGACGCCCGTCTGATTTGAGGGTATCATACGGGTGGGAGGCAAGATGCCAGAAACCATCTACGTCTCAAAGAGAGTGTACCAGGCAGTGGTGAAAGAGGCGACGTCACGCCATCAATCGCCAGATCAGTTCGTCGAGGAGTGGCTGGCGCGCTATCTATTGCCTCAGCATCCCCACGTCGAAATCGTCGAAAGCCGCAGTGGCCCCCGCCCTGTGATCAAAGGTACTCGCGTGGGTGTGGATGTCATCGTAGGCTACTATCGTGCCGGTTACACGCCGGAGCAGATTGCTGCTGAGCTACTTCCTCACCTCACGCTGGCGCAAGTCTATGATGCGTTGGCCTATTATCACGACCACGCTGACGAAATAGACGCCCTGCTGGAAGCCAACACCACGGAGGCCTGGCAGGAACGGCTGCGCCAGCGGATGGGCGACACGGCCTACGCGCGACTCACTGGCGATGCGGCCCATGCATGAGCGAGATATCCGGCTCCTCACTGACGAGGACGTTCCATCATCACCCATAACGGCCAAGACTTTGCTCCACTGGCCGAAACGTACTTCTTCCAGGAGGTCAAGCACTACGGTATCATCGTCGCGCGCCAGTTCGAAAAGGGCAGACTTCTGCGGCGTACACTGGCACTCCTGGATGGGCTGACGGCCAGATCATTGGCCAACACGCTGCGCTTCGTTTGAGTCCTCAGGCTCTCCCCGAAACTTTACGTAGCATAGCCTCTGTGGGGGCGAAGATTCATCCTGATGGGTGCCTGCGAGTTTTGGGTGAGACAGACACTTGCCATTCGGCGCTTCCTATCGTATCATAATAGGCGTTTCCACGACACCAGTCCCGTTGACAAGGAGGTCCCAAGTGGCGGATTATCGCATTCGTGAACATCCTATCCTCCCGGTCGAGGAGCGCCCAGAGATCGCGTTTACCTGGCAGGGCCAGGCGATGCAAGCCCAGGTAGGGGAGACCATCGCCTCGGCCCTTTTTGCTAACGGGGTACGCATCTTCGGCCACCACCACAAGGACGGCGCGCCCCAGGGCATCTTTTGCGCCAACGGCCAGTGTGCCCAGTGCCTGGTGATGGCCGACGGCCTGCCCGTCAAAGCCTGCATGACCCTCGTGCAGCCGGGCATGCGGATGGAGCCATTGGACGGGAAACCGACCCTGCCCGACGTCCACGCCGTACCCGAGATGCGCGCGATCGAGACAGTCGAGGTGGAATGCCTGATCATCGGCGGCGGGCCAGCGGGCCTCTCGGCGGCTATCGAACTGGGCAAAGCCGGTGTGCGCACGCTCATCGTGGACGATAAACACCGCCTGGGCGGCAAACTGGTCCTCCAGACCCACAAGTTCTTCGGCTCGATTGAGGCCTGCTACGCCGGGACGCGTGGCACAGACATCGCCACCAAACTGGAGCAAGAGGTGCGCCAGTTCGAGAACGTCCAGGTCTGGCTCAATACGACCGCGCTGGCCGTCTTCTCCGACCGCAAGGTCGGTATACTGCGGGAGGGCCGGTACGTCGTCGTCCAGCCCCACGTCCTGCTGGTCGCCACCGGCGCGCGGGAGAAATCACTGGCCTTCAAGGGCAACACGCTGCCCGGCGTCTATGGCGCAGGAGCCTTCCAGACGTTGGCCAACCGGGACCTGGTGCGGCCGACTGAACGGCTGTTCATCGTCGGCGGGGGGAACGTCGGCCTGATCGCCGGCTACCACGCACTCCAGGCCGGCATCCAGGTCGTCGGCCTGTGCGAGGCACTGCCGGAATGCTCCGGCTACAAGGTCCACAAGGACAAACTGATCCGGCTGGGCGTCCCCGTCTATACTTCCCACACCGTCCTCAGCGCCAACGGCGACCAGGAAGTGGAGTCGGTCACCATCGCCCAGATTGACGAAAACTGGCACCCCATCCCTGGCACACAGAAGACGTTCGCCTGCGACACGCTCCTGGTCGCTGTAGGATTGGACCCCGTAGACGAGTTCGGCCACAAGGCGCGGGAGTTCGGCCTGCCGGTCCACGCGGCGGGCGATGCCGAAGAGATCGCCGAGGCATCGGCGGCGATGTTCACCGGCCGCATCCGGGGGCTGGAGGTTGCCCGCAGCCTGGGCCGGGACGTGGGAGAAGTGCCGCCAGAGTGGCACCGCACCGCCGAGGTGCTCAAGTCCCGTCCCGGTGCCGTCGTCACCGAGGACGTCCCAGGTGTAGAAACGGGGATATTCCCCATCCTCCACTGCGCCCAGGAGATCCCCTGCAATCCCTGCACTTCCGTCTGCCCCAAAAATTGCATCACGATGGAGGGGGAGGACATCCGGGCGCTGCCGGAGTACGTGGGAGAGAACTGCACCGGCTGCGCACAATGCATCGCCATCTGTCCGGGCCTGGCGATCACGCTGGTGGACTACCGGGAAGGCACCGACTACCCGACGGTGACTGTCCCCTACGAGTTCGCGCCTGAGACCATCCACGAGGGAGACGTAGTAACCGTGCTGGACACCGAAGGGACGATCCTGGGCAACGTGGAAGTGGTGAAGGTCCGGGCACCTGGGTTCGCTGACCGGGCGCTCTTAGTGCAGGTGCGAGTCCCCCGGGAGATTGCCAGGCGCATCGCGGGCATCCGCGTCCAGCAAGCATGGGTGACCGAGCCGCTGGAGCAGTACGTGGAGCGCATTGCCGACGACGAAATCATCTGCCGCTGCGAGCGGGTGAGAGCGGGAGAAATCCGGGCACTGATCCGCGCTGGCGTGCAAGACCTGAACCACATCAAGGCCGTGACACGGGCCGGGATGGGAGCGTGCGGCGGCAAAACCTGCACCAACCTGATCAAACAGTTGTTCCGTCAGGAGGGCATCCCGCTGGCACAGGTGATCGAGAACACCCGCCGGCCGTTGTTCGTCGAGGTGCCGCTAGGGATCCTCGCTGGCGTCGTCACCGGTGAGGGGCCGGCGGCTGCAGTCCCCGTCGCCCACGCGACCGACGCGCACGAGGGGGGTATGTAGTCCGCAGGTGAAGGTCGGAGGGCCAGGAAGGGTGAGGGAGATGATCGGAAGACGCTTGCCGCTTACGCTTGTCCTGTTCAGTGCGCTGATGGTGAATGGCTGCCGTGGCTTAGTTGGAGTATTCCACGAGCAGATCACGGAACCACCCGCACCCACCACGGTGCCGCTGCCCAGTCCGACGGCACCGTCCGAGGCTCAGCCTGCACAGCCTTCGAGGCCTGGGCCAGCCGTCACGTCACCCCCCACTGGCGTGGGGGGCTTGCCCACTACCCCTGCCGCGCAGGTCGAGCCCACGCGCGTCATCCCATCGGCAGACGCGATCAGCCTTCCGCCCGGCTTCGGCATCTCCATCTTCGCCCAGGGGCTGCGTGACCCGCGCATGATGGCCCTGGGGTCGGATGGTTACCTCTACGTAGCGGAGCGGGGGGCCGGGCGCATCGTGCGCCTGCCCGACCGGGACCACGACGGCGTGGCGGACGCGGTCGAGGTGGTGGCCGAGGACCTGAGCGCGCCGAGCAGCATCGCGTTCTACCGGGATGGCTCCCTCTACGTCGGCGAGACGAAGCGCGTCCTGCGCCTGAGCGCACCCGACGAGCGGGGCCTCTTTCAGGAACAGCAAGTCATCGTAGATGGGCTACCTAGCGGCGGCCACAACACGCGCACCGTCCTCTTCAGCCCCGATTGGTCCTCGCTTTTCGTCTCCATTGGCTCCTCGTGCAACGTATGCGTCGAAGAGGACCAGCGGAGGGCCACGATCATGCGCTACAACCCCGACGGGAGTGGAGAGCAGGTCTACGCGCAGGGGTTGCGCAACGCCGTCGGCATCACCTTCCGCCCCGGCAGCGGTGAATTGTGGGCGACCAACAACGGGCGCGATCGGCTGGGGGACGACCAGCCACCCGAGACGGTGTACCAGATCAGAGAAGGGGACAACGCCGGCTGGCCGTACTGTCACAGCGGGCGGATTGTAGACCCTGACTATGGTAGTCCCACCGCCTGCGATGGGGTGGTGGCCCCGGCCGTCGAGATGCAGGCCCATTCGGCACCGCTGGGACTGACCTTCTACAGCGGCTCTCAGTTCCCCGAGGAGTACTGGGGGGACCTGTTCATCGCCTTCCACGGCTCGTGGAACCGCGCGGTGCCCACGGGGTACAAGCTGGTGCGTGTTCCGATGCAAGACGGGCGGGCCGGTCAGGTGCGGGACTTTGCCACCGGCTGGCTGCGCGCGAACAGTTCCCAGTGGGGCCGGCCGGTGGACGTGCTCACCGGTGCCGGCGGCAGCCTGTTCGTCTCCGACGATAGTGGTGGGACCATCTACCGCATCTTTTACGCCGGCGGGTAAACGGTAACACCCTGGGGCAAGAAAGACATTCGCGCTTGAGGTTACCGAAAGGCAGAAATATGACCGCGATGAATCAGACAGACAGTACTTCACTGAAGAGAGTGGCGCTGCTCGTCGCCACGCTGAGTTCTTTCCTGACCCCCTTCATGGTCAATGCCATCAACGTCGCACTGCCCATCATCGGGAAAAAGTTCTCGGCGGATGCGGTGCTGCTGAGTTGGGTGGCGACCGGCTACCTGCTGGCCGCCGCCGTGTTCCTGCTCCCGTTTGGGAAAGTGGCGGACATCTATGGAAGGAAGAAGATATTCACGTACGGCATCCTGACGTACAGTATCGCCTCCCTCCTGTGTGCCATCTCGACCTCGGTGCCGCTGCTGATCTGGTTCCGCGTCTTGCAGGGGCTCGGAGCGGCCATGATATCTGGCACAGGCATGGCAATTCTCACCTCGGTATTCCCCATCCAGGAGCGGGGCAAGGCGCTGGGGATCAACGTCGCGGCGACGTATCTGGGACTATCGCTGGGCCCGGCCCTGGGAGGGATCCTCACCCAGCAACTTGGCTGGAGAAGCATCTTCGTGGTGAACGTGCCGATCGGCGCTATCGTGCTCGCTCTCGTCTTCTGGTTGAAGGGGGAATGGGTCGGAGCCAGGGGCGAAAAGTTCGATTTCGTGGGTTCCATCGTGTACGGCCTGGCCCTGGTGGCATTGATGTACGGCATTTCGCGGTTGCCGGCGTTGTTGGGCGCAGGCTTAATCCTGGCAGGCATCCTCGGCCTTGGGCTGTTTGTGTGGCGGGAAGTCAGGGTGGCCCACCCCGTTTTGAACATGGACCTTTTCAGGAATAACGCAGCCTTCACATTCTCGAGCCTGGCGGCCTTGATCAACTACAGCGCTACCTTCGCCGTGACGTTCCTCTTGAGCCTCTACTTGCAGTACATCAAGGCGCTCACCCCTCAGAACGCCGGGCTGGTGTTGGTGGCTCAACCGGCCGTGATGGCCGCTCTCTCGCCGTTTGCCGGCAGGCTTTCGGACAGGATCGCGTCGAGGGTGATCGCCTCGGCTGGCATGGCGGTGACGGTGGTCGGGCTGCTGCTCTTGATATTCCTGAGTGAGCAGACGACGTTGGGGTTCATCATCTTCAGCCTCATGCTCCTGGGGTTTGGCTTCGCACTTTTCTCGTCTCCCAACATGAACGCCATCATGAGTTCCGTCGAAAACCGGTACTATGGCATCGCCTCCGCCATGGTCGGCACCATGCGCCTGGTCGGCCAGATGTTCAGCATGGGCATCGCGACGCTGATATTTGCCATTTATATCGGGAAGGTTCAGATTACACCCGAATACTACCCCGCTTTCCTGACCAGCCTGAAGACGGCGTTCATCATTTTCGCTGTCCTCTGTTTCGGCGGCATTTTCGCCTCGCTCGCGAGAGGGAAAGCCCGGTGAAGTCTAGACTTCGGAAGTCTGAACTGAAGGAGGTAAGTTGACCACCAAAGTGTACGACGTCATCATCATCGGCGCGGGGAGCATCGGGCTCCCGGCTGCTCTCTTCCTGGCCCAGGCCGGGCTGAAGCCGCTGGTCATTGACCAGTTCGCCAGCCCCGGCCAGGGTTCCAACAAGGCCGCCATCGGCGGCATCCGCGCCACCCACTCCACTCCTTCCAAGATCTATCTTTGCCTCAAGTCGCTCGGAATTTTCTCCACCTGGCAGGAAACCTACGGGGACAACATCGAGTGGCGCCAGGGAGGCTACGCCTTCGTCGCCTACCGGGAGGGGGAAGAACGTGTCCTGAAGGACCTGTTGAAGGTCCAACAGACTTACGGGCTGGACATCCACTGGCTGGAGCGGGACGACCTCCTGGCAGTGCTCCCGGACCTGAACCGGGAGAGCCTCCTCGGTGGAACCTACTCACCGGGGGATGGGTCGGCCTCGCCCCTGCTCAGTTCCCGCGCTTTCTATACCCAGGCGCGCGAGCGAGGAGTGGAGTTCCGCTTCCGCGAGCGGGTCACCGGCGTCATCCGCCGCCGGGGACGGGTCGTGGGCGTGCGCACCGATCAGGGAGGCTATGCCACGGAGACGGTGATCAATGCCGCTGGCCCCTGGGCGCGGGCAGTGGCCCAGATGGCCGGGCTGGACGTGCCGGTCGTGCCCGATAGCCACGAGGCAGGCATCACCGAGCCGGTAGCGCACTTCCTGGGGCCGATGGTGGTGGACATCCGGCCCGCCGAGGGCTCCAAGAACTACTATTTCTATCAGCACCAGCCCGGCCCTGTCGTCTTCTGCATCACGCCAGAGCCACCTATCGTCGGCACCGACCGGCGTGAGACCTCGGTCTTCCTGCCGATGATCGCCCGGCGCATGGTGGACCTGATGCCCAAACTGGCCAACATCAAGGTACGGCGTACCTGGCGCGGTCTCTATCCCATGACTCCCGACGGCTCCCCCGTCATCGGGCGAGTACGGGAACTGGAGGGCTACATCTACGCCGTGGGGATGTGCGGGCAGGGGTACATGCTGGGACCGGGGGTGGGAATCTTGCTGACCCGCCTGGTACAGCATGCGCTGACGCCACAGGACGAGGAGGTTCTGGAAGAACTGAGCCCGTACCGGGAGTTTGGGGGGGAAGAGAAACTGAAGTAATGACGGATGGTAAACGAAAGACTTGACAGATAGGGAATTCGCCCGTATCATAACGGCACCTCGTTTGGTTGACTGTGCAGGTTCGAGCGGGCCTGGCTAACTCAGCCAGAAAGGAGGGCACATCGAACGAATCGGCTCGGTGCAAAGCAATGTACAAGAAACCTGTTCCGGCCAGACGCCGGACCACCGCTCATAGATTCCTATAGGAGGAGAACAGTGTTCAAGAAAGTCGCTTTGGTGTTTCTCGTGCTCGCCCTGACCCTGCCCGTGTTCACGGGCTGCAAGAAGGAAGCCGGGGCGATCAAGATTGGCCTCGAAGGCCCGATGACCGGTGACTATGCCTACGAGGGCCAGGGGTTCGAGAAGGCCGTCCGGCTGCTCGTCGAGCAGACCAACGCAGCCGGTGGCCTGTTGGGCCGCCAGATTGATTTGGTCGTCGAGGACGACGCCGGCGACCCGACCCAGGCCGCGCTGGTGGCGCAGCGGCTGGTGGATGCCGGGGTCGTCGCCGTCATCGGCGCCTACAACTCCACCGCCACCGAGCCCGCCTCGGAGATCTACAACGAGGCTGGCATCCTCCACATCACCCCCTCCTCCACCGCCACGCGGCTGACGGAGAAGGGCTTTAAGCGTTTCTTCCGCGTCTGCTTCCTGGACGACCGGCAGGGCCTATTCGCCGCCAAGTTTGCCAATGAGGTGCTGGGCGTGCAGAACTTTGGCATTCTGCACGACAACTCCACCTACGCCCAGGGGTTGGCCGAGCACGCCAAGCGCTACGCGGAGGAACTGGGGCTTAACGTGGCCTTCTACGATGCCATCAACCCCGACGACACCGACTTCACGCCCATCCTCACCAACATCGGCGGGGCGGGATTGGACGCGATCTACTTCACCGGCTACCACGCCCAGGGTGGCCTGCTCCTGAAGCAGAGCGCCGAACTGGGGCTGGACCTGCAGTGGATGATGGGGAACGCCTGCAACAACCCCGAGTTGGTCCAGATCGCCGGGCTGGAGAACGCTGTGGGCACCTACATCACCACCGAGCCACTGCCCAAGGACGTGGACTATCCCGAGGCCAAGAAGTTCGTGGCCGACTTCGAGGCCAAGTATGGCCAGTCGCCCGACAGCGTGTGGTGGATGATGTCTGCCGAGGCCTTCAACGTCATCCGCTACGCCATCGAACAGACCAAGTCTACCGACTCAGCGGTCCTGGCCGACTTCCTGCATACCAAGGTGAAGGACTTCCCCGGACTCACCGGCCCCATCCTGGGCTTTGATGAGAAGGGCGACCGGCTGGGCACCATCCACCTGGCTTACATCATCAACGAGCAGGGCGAGTTCGTCGTCAACCCGCAGCAGCCGACGCCGTAGTCACACGTAGAGCGCTGGCACTTTAGGGGGAGTTCGAGTACCCTCGAACTCCCCCTCCTATCTACCAATTTACCAACCTACCCATGTAGCCATCAGGGGAGGCCAAACCTCATGCAATTCATCCAGCAGATGATCAATGGCATCACGATTGGTGCATTTTACTCGCTGGTCGCGCTGGGCTACACCATGGTGTATGGGGTGCTGAAACTGATCAATTTTGCCCACGGCGACCTGTTTATGTGGGGAGCCTACCTGGGCCTGACCGGGCTGAACGTCTTGCTGGCCATACTGGCCCGGACGAGCGCGTGGATCATCCCACCGGCCGTCATCATCGTGATGGCGACCGTCGCCCTCGCTGGAGTTCTGGTAGAACGCATCGCCTACCGCCCCCTGCGTACAGCAGGACGACTGGCCCCCGTGATTTCGGCGCTCGGCAGTGCCTTTATCCTGGAAAGCCTGGCCCGTAACGTGTATGGGGCAAGTTATAAGACCTATCCGGCCGGGGTCGCACTCGCTGGAGGGATCACGGTAGGAGGAGCGCGTGTCAGTGTAATGCAGATCGTTGTCCTGGCGGTTGCGTTCGTGTTGATGGGGGCACTGTACCTATTCGTGCAGCGTACCCGCATCGGCACGGCCATGCGCGCCGTCTCGCTGAACCACGACGTCTCGCGGCTGATGGGGATCGACGTCAATCGCATCATCGCCATCGTCTTCCTCATCGGGCCAGGGCTGGGTGGGGTAGCCGGGATGATCGTGGCCCTGTATTACGGCTCGTTTGACTTCACGTTGGGGTGGGCCTTCGGCCTGAAAGCATTCATCGCCGCTATTATGGGCGGCATCGGCAACATCCCCGGCGCGATGGTCGGCGGGATGCTGCTGGGGATCATCGAAACGTTGGGGTCTGGTTACCTGTCGCCGCAATGGAAGGACGTCATTGCCTACGTGATCCTGATCCTGATCCTGATCTTCCGCCCCACCGGGTTGCTCGGCGAACGGGTAGCGGAAAAACTGTGAGGAGGCAACGATGAAAAACCTGTTGATGCGCCTCCGCAATGTGCATCCACTGTGGTGGCAGATCGGCCTCGGCGTCGTGGCCATCCTGCTGCCACTGCCGATGAACGACTACTACCGCTCCGTGCTGTGGCGTACGGGCCTCTACGTCATGTTGGGACTCAGCCTCAACATCATCGTCGGGTACGCCGGGCTGTTCCAGTTGGGCCACGCCGCTTTCTACGCGCTCGGAGCCTATACCTCTGCGCTGCTCAACATCCACTTCAACGTCCCGATGCTCCTGACGTTGCCTATCAGCGTGCTCGTGGCCGCCTTCTTCGGCTACCTGCTCACCCGGCCCATCCTGCACCTGCGGGGTGACTACCTGTGCATCGTGACCATCGCCTTCGGCGAGGTTGTGCGATTGGCCCTGGTCAACAACATCTTCGGCATCACCGGCGGAGCCAACGGATTGAGCGGCATTGCCCGTCCGGTTCTGTTCGGCCTGGTGCTGCGTGAGCCGATCTATCACTATTATCTGATGCTCTTCTTCCTGGTCATCACCATCTTCGCTATGCAACGGTTGGAACATTCCCGCCTGGGACGGGCCTGGATGTACGTGCGTGAGAACGAGGTGGCGGCCGAGGCAATGGGGATTGATACGACCCGGGTAAAGTTATTGGCCTTCGCCCTGGGCTCCGGGTGGGCCGGGCTGGCCGGCGCTCTCTACGCCGGCAAGATCACCGTCATCTCGCCCGACCTGTCCAAGTTCATGGAATCGGTAGTCCTGTTCTGCATCGTCGTCCTGGGTGGCACAGGCTCTATCCCCGGCGTTTTCGTCGGGGCGCTGGGCATGGTCATGCTGCCGGAACTATCCCGCCCACTCAAGGCCTGGCGGGATGCCTGGCTAGGCGTAGCGATGG
>Ga0315285_10001990_pt1 | contig 21439 bp, 14 predicted proteins | sample YL17G09_36_MG_FD_203698 | JGI IMG/M metagenome (GOLD analysis project Ga0315285, IMG submission 203698) | Sediment microbial communities from Yellowstone Lake, YNP, Wyoming, USA - YL17G09_36 | ecosystem: Environmental > Aquatic > Freshwater > Lake > Sediment | place: USA: Wyoming | collected...
GTGGTACGTCGAGTTCCTTTCGTTCGACTACCTCGGGAACATGGAAACCATCCGGAACGAGACATTGATTCTCGATGATACGCCACCTGTCACGACGATTTCCTCTTCAGCTCCGTTCACCCTCACCGCAGCGGATGAGGGATGCGGCGTGAACGTCATGATGTACAGGATAGACGGCGGGAGCTGGACAGTCTACACAGGCGGCTTCACCCTCCCAGAGGGGGAGCACACCATATACTACCACTCGGTCGACAACCTGGGCAACGTCGAGCAGGAGAGGTCGCTTGCCGTCAAGCCGGCGATTGAAGTGGAGGTGAACTACAAACCGATCGTGGCGCTGATGTTCGCGATTGTCCTGCTCGTGGCGGGAGTTTGGTCGTCGAAAAGGAGGCCGTGGAAGGGCGGGAAGGACAGGATGGCGGTGGTGAAGGCGTTCCTACTTACCTCGATGCCGTTCGTGCTGGCGGAGGCGGCAACTGGCATGGCTTCTTTCCTCACCGGGCAGTTGTCGATGCCGCCGCTCGTTGGAGCGGGCACTGCTGTTGACATGGCGATTCTCCTGGCTGGCATACTTGTCGCAATTCCTCGGATAGTGAGAATAGAACCATCGGGAACAGGGGAAGTCTTAACGACGCGAGAGCGGTGACAGGCGGTAGGTGCTACTATGTTAGTTATAGCTGCCCCGACCTAAAGCGACGTTGGGACGCACTATGGGCGATGTCAGAAGGGGCGAGTCAATTGGAGAACTCGACATCTTCGCTGACGGGTTTCTCCGCTGCTGGGGATGCAATCCCTCGGGCAGAAGGTGGGTCAGAAAGAAGAACACTCAAGAAGCTGGCAAAGGATACCTGCGCGCACTTCTCCTTCCCGGAGTTAGGAAGAGCATGGCTCCAATGGCCAGTAGAATCGGCGTCGATCCGAACGTGCTTCAACAGTTCGTCACAGACTCCCCCTGGGACGACGAGGAGGTCGCCCGCACCAATATCAGGATCATGATGGAGAAGGGGATCAGTGGTCCACAAGGCGTCCTCGTTCTCGACGACACGAGCATGCTCAAGAGAGGAGAGAAGAGCGTCGGGGTGACGCAGCAGTACAGCGGACAGGTCGGAGACGCAGCGAACTGTCAGGCAGCCGTCAGCTGCCTCTACGTTCTGCCCGGGAAGAGGAACAGCGATTTCCTCTCTTGGCCAGTTGGCATACAGCTGTACCTGCCAAAGGAGTGGGCGAACAGCAAGAAAAGGAGGAGGGAAGCGAGGGTACCGGAGGAAGTGGTCTTCCTCAACAAGAACCAGATAGGCATCAAGCTGATAGACAGGGCCGTGGAGGAGAACCTTCCGTTCCAGGCGGTGGTGATGGACGCCAGCTACGGGAGCATGGGCACGCTGAGAAGGGAGCTGAGGAAACGCGGACTGCCCTATGTGGTCGGAGTCTCCCGCACCATGCTCAACACGATCCCGGAGGACACCCCGTTGATCATGCCAACGGGCCAACCGCCAAGGAAGTTCGTCAGGCAGTTCCCCTCCTATCCTCGGGACGTGGAAGTCCACACTCCAAAAGCGTGGGCTGAATCGTTGAGCAAGGATGAGTGGCATCACATAGTCTGGATCGACGGGAGCAAGGGTCCTCTTGAAGGAGACTTCGCTCGAGTGAGGGTAAGAATCGTCCACAGGCGAAGGGGCCGCAGGGCTACTGATGAGACAGACTCGCTTCTGCTGGAGAAGCACGGAGAGGAACTGAAGGCTTTCCTTGCATGGGGACTGGACGACAGAAGCCTTGAGGATTTAGTCCGCCTGGCTCACACCAGATGGGCGATAGAGCAGAGCTACCAGCAGATGAAGAACGAGCTTGGCCTGGACCACTTCGAAGGAAGGACGTGGAGGGGATGGCACCACCACGCCACGCTGGTGATGATGGCATTCAGCTTCCTCACTACACTCCGGGCAAAGGGAGAGACCGCTGAGAAGGATATGCTCACTCTCCCGGAGATAAGACGGAGGATTGTCAAGAAAGTGTGCATGCAGATCCTGATGAGCGAGCTGGGACTCACGAAGAAGGAAGCGAAGAAGGCTCTGCGAGTGCTGCCGTGGCTGTGGGACACTTAGGTTCTCCAGGAATTCCTTGTTCCACATCTCCTAGGTGCAGCAGAGGCATTGTCTCGATACTTGGTGCGTAGGCTTCTCGTTGCCTTGTAAGACCGCACCGAACTCTCGACATGTGCGGTCTTTTTATCAACGGGAGGGCGACAATCGAACACATCACACACACAACCGCGATGCGAACTGCCGGCAGCTTCTAACTGACAAAGTAGCATAGGCCGAATAGTCTCGGTGCGTGATGCTACCGCGCTCTTCTGCCCCGTTGCGCAATCTTGAAGATGACCGCAGTGGCGATAATTATGCCAATCACTGTGAATGCCTCAAAGCCAGGGGTGCTCGATCAATCGGGCTTGTTCTGAGGATTCCTACATTGTTATGTGAGGCAGGAATTTAAGTCCGCTCTGGATCTGATATGCCTCGCATCATGCGAATCCTATTCTAGACCATTCAGATTGTCACGCAACCTGTTGGACAAATCTCGGATGAGTGAGCTTTCGACTTGCGCGCTACTTCTACTCTCCAACTCTCGCAGGAGTACCGCCGCTGCCTTTGCGATGTCGGCAGAACTCGCTGACAGTCGATATCTCGTAAGCCTCGGGAAATTCCTGGTCTGGAAAGCCTCCAACAATCCCGCCCTCGCGAGTTGGTTGAGACGCAAGCTAACAGTCCGCGGCGAGAGTCCGGTTGCTGCCGCCATCTCGCAACTTCGGCATTCGTGGCAACTGTTGAGGGCGGCGAGTATCTGAAGAACGCTCTTGGGCGGGGGGCGGGAAAGCGTGTTGGGAGAACATCTTCCCTCCGGAGGGGACATTGCACTTAGCTCTACTTCCATCGTATTAAGGATAATGTGGATATATCCACTCTGAGGCCTGCGGAGGCTGAGACTGCTGCAGTAGGGGCGATTCGAGGGACGATCCAAACATGGGGCGGGTTGCACACGCGCAAGAAGTTGCTCGTGTGAATAAAGCTTGCACCAAAACTCTCTTCAACCGACGGTCAGATTCCATCACAGGAGGAATAGATTATGAAGAATCAAATCGTGAAGAATAGAAGTGAGTGCAAGTGGGAGGTCAGACACAGGATCGCAATTCAAGCGAGCTGCTTCGCGATCCTGGTGCTGTCTGTCCTATTGGCGCCGTCAGTGGCCGCTCTGACAGTACTTCCCTCAGGGGATGGCAATACAGACTATGGCGATGATTATTGCAACGCCAATGTGGCTGCCCCCGTGCCACAAGATGTTTCCATCCCATCGGGCGGCGATACAGTGCGGGTTACAATGAGGGCAGAGTGGAATGACGGACGAACTCCGCGGCTACCCGTTACTTATTATGAGAGCTTATTCATAATAGAGGCATGGTATAACAATAATGATTACCGGCAGAATTACCCTGTACTCACTGCACCGGGGGATTCATCCCAAACGAGTTTCTATAAGGATGTGCCAGGTGTCCAGCGATACACGTACATGACGGCATACTACCACGCGTACGTCTACGACGACCAAGGAAATACCCTGTGTTCCGATGGCGCATGGACCGTGTTCCACTTCACAGCCTGAGGGCCGTTCAGGGGATTCCTGCGACAGCATACTGGATCGAGACCACTAAGCCCGTCAGGAATCTGAGGTGGCCGAACTGAAACCATCCCGACGGGCATGGGCCTTTTTTTCTGAAGATGCCCCAACTTGCTCCGTTGCAGATGTCTCCGGGCGGTCCCGCGGATCCCGGGTAAGGGCTGTGATGATTTCCCAGCCACTCGGCTTCCTTAATCAGGTGCATCTCAAAATCACGACGGAATCGACGATGGTCTTATACGCAATGAACACCTAAAATTATTGGAGACGAAGTTGTGCTGGCTCAAAGCCGCGATAGGTGTGTCGTATGAAACCTCGAGCTAGCTTGATTGCGGCAATTGTCGTTGCAGTCTTCATGTCGACATCCTTCCTGATGATTCAGGTATCTTCGGAGAGAGAAGCCGTTGGAACACCCGCTCGAGTCGCGGATGAGAAGGGTGCGCACGCATTCGATTCAGTCGGCAGCTTCTTCACGCAGAACAAGGGCCAGGTTAGTGAGCCGGTCCGCTACTACTCGACCGGAAACCCTTCTGTGGCGTTCAGGGATGATGGCGTGATGTTCGTTGCGAGACTGGCGGGCGAAGGTGATGCGAGGAAGGGAATCGAGGAATCGGAGCCTCAGCCTGATTTCCCGGTTCGTTCCGCATTTGAAGAAAGACACGTCGCCGAGTCCTTCGCGTATCTGCTGCGCTTCGACGGCTCCAACCACGTGTCCCCGGTCGGGGTGAACCGCCTCTCGTTCAACAGCAACCTCTTCATCGGGAACGACTCGAACAAGTGGAGGACGGATGTTCCGAACTACGAGGAAGTGGTGTACCACGACCTATACGATGGGATAGACCTGGTCTACCACATGGGTAAGACGGGATTGAAGTACGAATTGGCCGTCAATCCAGGAGCCGACCCAGAGGCGATGACGATGTCGTACGAGGGGATCGAGTCGCTGCAGGCTGACGCCGCAGGTCTGTCGATACACACCCCCCTAGGAGAAATGCGGGACTCGGCGCCTTTGGCATACCAAGGTCCGGGTCAGCTGGTTGATTGCGGATTCGTCAGGCGCGGCGCATTCTCGTACGGGTTCTCCTGCGGGGATTGGGACAGGTCGCGACCGCTGATAATAGACCCTCTGCTCTACGCCACGTTCATTGGCGGCTCCAACCTTGATGGGGCCTGGCAGGCGGTGGTGGACGAAACCGGTGACGCCTATGTGATGGGAGGAACGTACTCAGTGGATTTCCCGGTCACCCCTGGCGCGTTGTTCAGGAGCCTCGGCGGCTCGGAGGATGCGTTCGTGGCCAAATTGGACGCGACTGGAAGTGCGCTCTTGTACGCGACGTACCTCGGCGGCACGACAGGCTACGACAGTGCTTATTCAATCGCCGTTGACTCATCTGGCTGCGCCTATGTCACGGGAAACACGCGGTCTCTAGACTTCCCGACGACGCCCGGAGCCTTCGATAGGACTTCGAACAGCCAAGATGCTTTCGTCGTCAAGCTGAACACCACCGGGAACGCTCTTGAATACTCCACTTTTCTCGGAGGCTCTCTCGATGACGGGGGATTGGGCATAGCGGTGGACAAGGATGGTCGCGCGTTCGTGACTGGCTATACGGATTCCGAGGACTTCCCTATGACTGCCGACGCATGGGACGCGACACTCAATGGCTATGTTGACGCGTTTGTCGCGAAGCTGAATCCCCTCGGAAGCGGCATCGAGTACGCCACGTTCATCGGCGGAGCCGAGAGCGAGAACGCTCGCTCGATCGCCCTGGACGCCTCTGCCGACATGTACATCACTGGCTGGACGATGTCCACCGACTTCCCTGTCACGTCTGGGGCGTTTGACGTCACGTACAACGACGGCCAAAAGGACGCGCTCGTGGTCAAGTTGAACTCCACGGGGGAGCTCGCGTACGCCACATTTCTCGGAGGGAGCGGCCTCGATGAGGGGTTCTCCGTCACCGTGGACTCTTTCGGCAACGCTTACGTCACCGGAAACACCAATTCCACCGATTTCCCGGTCACACCCGGTGCCTTCGACACATCGTACAACGGCGGGTGGGACTCCTTCGTGGCAAAACTGAACGCGGCGGGGTGTGCTCTCGTATTCGCGACCTTTCTTGGCGGAAGCGGTGACGATGTTGGATTTGGGGTTGCGCTGGACGACGCAGGAAACGCTTATGTGGGGGGCTCCACAGCGTCTGTCAGCTTCCCCATCACTGCTGGCGCCATCGACACCATTTTGAACGGAAGCTATGACGTTTTCTTGAGCGTGCTTACGCCCGCCGGGGACGCCTTGGTCTACTCGACTTATCTTGGGGGCGATGATTCGGATGGCGGCGCGTCGGTCGCGCTGGACGCCGCGGGAGCCGTCTACCTCGCCGGGGAAACCGAATCGCACGACTTCCCTGTCACGCCGGGGGCGTTCGACATGAACCTCAAAGGTCCTGACGGCTTCGTGGCCAAGCTCACGGTCCCGTTGCCGCCAGGCGTGGCCGATCTCGCGGTCTTCCCGTCCGACATCGTCCTCTCGCCCCTCCCCCCGTACGAGGACGACACGACCGTGCAGTTGAACGCGACGATACGCAATATCGGCGGCAACTACACTAAGAGCACTTCGGCGAGGTTCGAGGACGGCGTGCCGCCATCGCCCCGAATCGGTGCAGAGCGGCCTTTGCCCCCGATCCCCGCCGGTGGCGGCTGGAACGTCTCCGTCACGTGGACGGCCTTTCCGGAAGGCGTCCACCAGATATGCGTCGTCGCTGACCCCGACAACATCGTCGCCGAGACGGACGAGACAAACAACATCGCCTGCGTCCCGGCCGAAGTCCTGTCCCCGCCGGACCTGGTGCCTGTCAATCTCGGCGTCATCCCGTCATCGCACCTGCAAGACATGACGGTCGCACAGGTGAACGTGACCGTGAGGAACGATGGGGGCCTTCCCGCCGGCGGCTTCGACGCCCTCTTCTTCGACGATCTGAACGCGAACGGGATGCCGGATGGCGGGGAGAGCATAGGTTCCTTCCCGATCTCCGGCCTGGTCGGTCACTCTCAGGCGAATGTCTCGGTTCAGTGGACGGCGACGCCGCTCGGAGGCCATCGGATATGCGCATACACAGACCCGCCGCCTGGAACGGTGACCGAGTCCAACGAGACGAACAACGTGATGTGCATCGACGTCCTCGTACAGCCCGGCCCGATTCTGAGACCAGACTACGTTCCAGTCTCCCCTCTCCCCCTCCCGCCGGTCAAGGTCGGGATGTCATCCCGGGTAGACCTCTCCATCCAGATTTACAACCAAGGCAACGGCACCGCCACGGACGACGCGACAGTCGCCTTCTCCGAGCAGTCATCACCGCCATTCTCGACGTTCGTCCTGACACCTCTCGCTCCCGCCGCGACATCGTCGCGGTTCACCGCCACTTGGATATCTCCGGCCATCCCGGGCACATACCTCGTGTCAGTGGACGTGGATTATTACGACAACGTGACCGAGTGGGACGAGACGAACAACGTCTACACCTGGACGATAGAGGTCGTCGCAGGTCCGGTCACGTCGATGGTTGTTGGCGGTCCGAACTGCACCTCCCCCGCCATGGTGACCTACGTCAAGTCCGTCACTCCCCTCGACCTCTTCGTCCTCGACCAGAGCGGGCTCGGGATAAGGAACACCACGTACAGAATCGATGGCGGGGTGCCTATCAACTATACCGCCACGGGGACGTTCTTCCTGGCGGGAGAAGGAGAGCACAATGTCAATTGGCGCTCGCTGGACTGGGCGGGGAACTTGGAGGATGTCAGCTCGAGGATGCTGAGGGTGGACGACACCGCTCCCGCCACGATCCTCTCCATCGGCGATCCCAAGTACCTCGTCGGCGGGAACTTCGTCACGTCGTTTACACCGCTCACCCTGATGGCGGTCGATGGCGGTGTCACCCCCGTCGGACTGGACCTCACGGAGTATAGGTTGGATGGCGGGAACTGGAAGACGTACTCATCGTCATTCTCCCTGGCGGGAGAGGGAGCGCACATTCTGGAGTACCGCTCGCGCGACCTGCTTGGGAACACCGAGGCGATACAGTCGATGCCGATGGTGGTCGACGACACTCCTCCCGCCACCGCCATCTCGATCGGTGAGCCGAAGTACCTGACTGGCGGGACCTTCATCAAGTCCTCGACTCCCCTCGCCCTCTTTGTGGCTGACGGCGGCGTCGGTTCCAACTCCACATTCTACCGCCTCTGGGGCGACTCCTGGTCTCAATGGGGGGACTACTCCACATCGTACAATCTGGCGGGAAGGAACGGCACGTGGTACGTCGAGTTCCTTTCGTTCGACTACCTCGGGAACATGGAAACCATCCGGAACGAGACATTGATTCTCGATGATACGCCACCTGTCACGACGATCTCCCCCGCCGCTCCGTTCACCCTCACCCCCACGGACTCCGGCTGCGGCGTGAACGTCACGATGTACAGGATAGACGGCGGGAGTTGGACGGTCTACAACGACAGTTTCAACCTCGCGGAGGGGGACTACACCATATACTACCACTCGGTCGACAACCTGGGCAACATCGAGCAGGAGAGGTCGCTGGTCGTCAAACCGCCGATTGAAGTGGCGGTGAACTACAAACCGGTCGTGGCATTGATATTCGCAATTATCCTGCTCGTGGCGGGAATCTGGTCTTCGAAGAGGAGGCCTTGGAAGGGCGGGAAGGACAGGATGGCGGTGGTGAAGGCGTTCGTGATCACCTCGTTGCCCTTCGTGGTTGCGGAAGTTGTAACGGGCATCGTCTCTCTCGCAACCGGACAGCTGTCGATACCTCCCTTGATCGGGACAGGCATGCTGGTGGATTCCGCCATTCTCACGGCGGGTCTTCTCGTTGCGCTTGATAGGTCGCTGGAAAGAAAGCCCGGCACTGAACCGCCAAAGACCGAAAGCGATGAGAATGCGTGACCTGCGAAAGTCGGTGAGACGCGAGTTCTTACGATATGGAGAGGCATTTAAATAGTTACAACTCTTATAACCATTCGATATGGTCTACAAGAGCATCCCCGTGACAGAGGAGACCTACCGGCGGCTCAGGGACTACAAGATGAGGGGGGCCACATTCGACGAGGTAATCAACGAGCTCATGCGCAGCGTCCCCGTCGAGGTCCTGGCGGAGCGCGTCATCAAAGAGCACTACGAGAGGATGCGAGAGCGCGAAGGGAGCCCCTGGCGTCAGGTTTTGGAGAAGCGGAAGCGCAGGGCGTGAACGCCTTGGCCGCCTATCGGGTATTCATACACAAACGGGCAGAGAAGGAGCTGGACGACCTGCCCGAGCATGTGGTGAAGCGATTCGCAGTGGTCTTCGAGATGCTCGAGGAGGATCCGTACCGCCCGCGGCCTGGCTGTGACATCAGGCTGGTCAGAGGCCATCCCCGGATGCGGGCGGTCCGCATCGGACACTACCGCGGATTGTACGAGGTTGTAGAAGCAGAGAAAGCCGTTTGGTTCACCAAGTTCGGACACCGGAGATCGGTCTACGAATGAGCGATCGCTGATGAGGAATGAGCGAGGGACCGCCAGAATCCGGGCATGACGCGTTGCCCGATGTGGCAGTAATGTTCGCTGTCACCCTGCTCGTGGCGGGAATCTGGTCCTCGAAAAGGAAGCTTTGGAAGGGCGGGAAGGACAGGATGGCGGTGCTGAAGGCGCTCATGATTGCCTCAATGCCTTTCGTGCTCGCCGAGGCGGCGACCGGCGTGGTGCCTTTCTTCACCGGGCAGCTGTCGATACCGCCGCCATTCGGTGCAGGAACCGTCTTGGACGCCGCGATCCTGGTCGCTGGTCTGTCGGTTGCGCTGGTCAGGGAAATGAGGATGAGACAGCCTCCCACCTGAACAAGGCGGGATGATGAGGGAGTTGTAAGAGGTCCTCACGGATTTCAATCTACATGTTGGTCAAGGGACGGGGCTGCCTGAATCTGGCTAAGTCTCGGTCAACCAATTGGATTCGAATCAAGGACCAATTCAACACCAATTCCACTCCTCTTGAACGGGAATCGGTCAGGATTTCCCGTGTATTCGCAGGCCCGAGTCACCTCGAAGGAACACGATGTCACCATCTTTGCGCGGGGGATTGAGGACCTGCTCAATTCCTGACGGCAGGCATCTGCTTACCATCCCTTCTCCATATATGCTTATAAACCGCTTATGAGCAGTATCTCACGGATGTATCTGCCCGCGGAGATGCATCGATACCCAGTTTGGATTGCCGATGCCCGCCAATGTCTCTCCAGTCCCTCGGTGAGGGACAAGGAATGGAGAACATGAGAATCCGAAATATATTCGGCAACCGGTACAATGGAGCGCTGGGGAAGGACATGATCGCTGCCTCATGGAAAGGTCACGACTACATCAAGAGGTACGCGGCCCCCTCGAACCCGAGGAGCGAGCAGCAGACGAAGCACAGGGCGATCTTCAGCCAGGCCGTCCAGGCCTGGAAGAAGCTGACTTCCCGCCAGCAGGAGTTCTACAACAAGATCGCGGACGGGATGAGCGGCTTCAACGTGTTCGTCGGCCGCTACGTCACCGCCGTCAGGAACAGCTACGAGCCGGAGAACCCGATCCCCGTGTCCTGGACCACCGCGGACGGGAATCCGGTCATCGACGGCTGGCTCATCGTCAGGCAGCACAGCAAGCAGATCTTCGTCGACAGGCTGAGCGACTGCAAGGGCGAGATTGCCCTGACCCCCTCGGACGCTCCGTACGAGTTCGTCTTGAAGAGGGGGACGAAGGAAGATGTCGTCCTGAAGATGGAGGACGTGCCCACGACCGGCACCCCCGTTCCGCTCGAGAGCACCTTGCTGGGAATCAAGCTGATCGCGAGCATGCCGGATAAGTGACCCGCATCTGCCCCGTTGACGCCGCTCCCGCCAACAGGACTATGAAAGTGAACGCCTCGGGCCGGAGATGCCCGCCGCAAAAACCGCCGTGCGTCCGCAGTGCCGCGACCGTCACGCCACGCTGACGCTCTCAATCGCGTGATGCCTCGCGATCAGGTCCCTGGCCATCCGGAGGTTCTTGCCCTCCTTCCCTATCGCGCGGCCCTTCTTGGTCGACTCGACCGTCACGGTCGCGTGCGTGACCCCGTCCCTGTCCTCAATCTCCACCTTCTTGACGTCGTACGCGTGGAAGACGTTCGCCACGAACTCCTCTGGTTTCTCCGAGAACTCGATGACCTGGATGTCCCTTTTCAAAAGAAGCCTAACGCGCGCGACAGTCTCCCCTTTCCTGCCTATTGCCTTGCTCGCCTCACCCTTGCCGACGACAAAGATGATCTTGTCCCCGGTGTCGACGCAGTCCATCACCGTGCACAAGGTGACATTCTGGAAGATCGTGACGTACCCTAACGTGTCCTCGTTGAAGGTCACCTGGCCCATGCTGACACCTACAGGGACATTATCGTCGACTCGCCGGGGCTCAGCACGGCGAGCACGGCGACCGAATACGGCTTGCCGCACGCCGCCCCCAGGTCGAGGCTGGTCCCCTTGTATCTGTGTATCTTCACCGCGACATCTTTCAGCCAGGCGAATTCCGGGCAGTTGGAGGCGATTACCAACATCTTCGCCGTCTTCTTCCTGACGGCTTTCTCGGACCTCCTCGCGCCTATGACCACGTCGCCGGTATCGACCGCCTGTTTGATGACCATGCTCTCGTCCATGCTCAGCTCCCCTTCTCTCCCTGAGGCCTGTAGACCAGGTTGACAGCGCCAGTCCCCAGCGTCACCGGCTGACCGACAATCACGTTCTCGGCGACGCCGTCCAAGGCGTCTACCTCGCCGATTATCGCAGCCATGAGCAGGTGGTGCGCCGTGATCTCGAATGCCGCGCGCGCGAGGACGCTGCTCTTCCTGCCGGATATGCCGTGCCGCCCTATCGCCTTCACGTCCCCGTCGTTCGTCATCATGTCCGCGACGAGCATGATGTGGCGGATGTCCACCGTCAAGCCCTGCTCGCGCAGGGTCTCCGACGCCTCCTTGATAATCGAGTTCCTCGCGGCCTCGACGCCGAGCACCTCGTAGATCTCCTGGATGCTGTTCGTCATCGTCTGCGTCGGGTCGATCTCGGGGTGCTCCAGTATCTCCGCCAGGTTGCTGCCCTCGGTGAATATGACCCACTGGTCGCCCCTCTCCTGCACGACCGCGCGGCTTATGCCGTCTATGCCTTTGATCTTCAGCTGCCTGACCTGCTCGACGAGCTTGTGGAGTTTCTTGAAAGAGGGCTCGCCGGTCTCGATGACCAGGGGCGATGTCTCCTTCTCCGGGCCGCCCTCGGTCTTCTTCGGTGCCGCCATCTGCTGGACCTTCTTCAGCTTCTCCTCCAGGTCCTTCTGCTGCACGCCCCTGACCTTCATCCTGTGATCGTCCGGCTTCACGACGACCTGCATGTTGACCATGTCCACCTCGATGTCCGCGACATCCTCCAGGTGCGTCGTCTCTATCTCCCGGGCTATCGTTATCGCCCTGGTCCGCCCCTGGGCATGCGCCGCCTCCTTCTCCCCCGCCGCGCGCCTCAGGTACAGCTCCATTATCGGCGTGCTGGGGACCCTCCTCGCGTCGACTATCTCGATGAGACGCGGGAGCCCGAGGGTGACGTTCATCTCGGCCACGCCCGCGTAGTGGAAAGTCCTCATGGTCATCTGAGTGCCCGGCTCGCCTATCGACTGCGCCGAGAGTATTCCGGCCGATTCGTTCGGGTCGACCATGTGTGTCTCGTAGCGGTCCGCGATCCTGCTGATGATATCCTTGAGGTTCTTCTTCGAGACCTTAAGGTCGCCCAGCTTTTTCGCGAGCTCCCTGACCACCTTCATCGGGATGATCCTGCCGACCTCGTGCATCGCCTCTAGTATCGCCTGCTCCAGGGCAGTCGGCTTGGCTATCTTCTCGGGTATGGTCGGTGTCTCCTCCTCGGCTTCCTCCTTGGCGGGAGCCTCTGGCGCGCCGGCCCTTGGCCTTTTCGCCGCCCTGGCGGATTTCTTGGCCGGCTCCGGCTTCCCGGGGCTGATCCTCTTGACTAGCCTGTCCGCCTCCTTCGCGGAGACGAACTTCTTGAGCCTGTCAACCTTGACCTTCTCGAGGGTCTCGAGGGTGAAGCCCGCATCGGCCAGCAGCTCCGCGCTCTTCTTCGTGATCCCCCTCTTCCTGAGCGCGTCTATTGTCGCCTGTCGGGCCATGCTCACTCCTCCCCTGCCGGTTCCTCTTCTTCCTCAGCCTCTTCCTCTTCCATCTCGACGACCATGTCCTTCTCGGTGAGGCCGTAGGACGTCATCTCCTTGAGGGTCATCCTCTCCTTCCACGACGGCTCCTCTCCGAGCACGTCCTGGAGGACGTCATCGATGTCGACCGCGTCTCCCTGGATGCTCCTCGACGGGTCGACCCCGTCCTCCCCGAACTTGAACTGTATGACGGTGTCGGCGGTGTTCCTGACGGTGTGGTCCTCCTTGACCTTGAGATCCTCGAGCGCGTTGATTAGCCTGCGCTGCATGTAGCCGGACCTGCTCGTCCTCACCGCCGTGTCGACCAGGCCTTCCCTGCCTCCCATCGAGTGGAAGAAATACTCCGTCGGATACAGGCCGGATTTGTACGACGACTTCACGAAACCCTTCGCCTCTGCGCCGAGGTCTCCCTTGCGGAAGTGCGGAAGCGTCCTGTTCCAGTACCCTCTGGAGAGACGCTCGCCTCTGACCGCCTGCTGGCCGATACAGCCCGCCATCTGCGACAGGTTGAGCATCGAGCCTCTCGCCCCGCTGCGCGCCATGATGACCGCGCTGTTGCTCATCCCGAGGTGCTTGCCTGCTATCTCACCGGACTGCTCTCTGGCCCTGCTCAGCACCTTCATCGCCTCGACTTCGAGGGTCTCCTCCAGCGACCTGCCCGGCATCTGCTCGAGCTCGCCAGCCTTGTACGCCTCGACGAGCTGCTTGACTTTCTCGGCGGCGACCTTCAGCTGATCCACGATCTGCTTCTTCGCCTCCTCCGGGATGTCCTCGTCGTCGATGCCCGTCGTGAATCCCTTGACCATGATCGCGCCAATCAGCAGCCTCGTGACCTTGTCTATGAACTTCTTCGCCATCTCCGGGCCGTAGTCCCTCGCGAGCTTGTCGACAATCTTGCCCTTGAACGCGCCGACGGCGTTCTCGTCTATCGTGCCCGTTATCAGCTGCCCGTTGCGAATGATGACCAAAGAATCCTCTTCCCTCAGTTCCTTCGGGTTCGTGACCCCTTTGCTCGCTATCGAGGACTTGAAGGACAGGTTGAGATCCTTCGGAAGGATTAGGCTGAATATCTGCTTGCCCGTCCAGAACTCCAGCGCCCCTTCCTTGATCTTGGGCTTCGGCAGGTCGCTCATGCCGAGGCGGCTCAGGATGAACGTGGTCTCGACCTTGTTGAACCTGGCGTCCTTGTGAGTCATGAGGAATGCCGCCGTGATGTGGTCGTGTATGCCGCCTATGACCGGGCCTCCGAACCTGGGCGACAGTATGTGCTCCTGCACCCTCATCAGTATCTTCGCCTCGGCCCTGGCCTCCTCGCTTTGCAGCACGTGGAGGTTCATCTCGTCTCCGTCGAAGTCCGCGTTGTACGGCGGGCAAACCGCGAGGTTGAACCTGAAGGTCTTGTTCGGCATCACGCGGACCTCGTGCGCCATCATCGACATCCTGTGCAGCGAGGGCTGCCTGTTGAACAGCACGACGTCGCCATCGACCAGCTGTCTCTCGACAATGAAGCCGATCTCGACGGTCTCCGCGACGGCGTCCGCGTTCTTGTCCGTGACGCGGATCCTGCGACCGTCCGCCCTGATGACGTAGTTGACTCCGGCGATGTAATCGCCGGTCTTGCTTGCTGCGATCGGCCCGCGCTTGATCCATTCCTTGACCATGTCGATGTTGTAGTTCTGGACGTGAATGGGCACCGTCAGTTCCCTGGCCGCCTCGACGGGCACACCGACCTCGTTAATCGACAGCAGCGGGTCCGGCGAGATCACCGTTCGCGCGGAGAAGTTGACCCTCTTTCCGCTCAGGTTGGACCGGAACCTGCCTTCCTTGCCCTTCAGCCTCTGCACTAGTGTCTTGAGGGGCCTCCCGGACCTGTGCCTTGCGGGAGGAATGCCCGACGTCTGGTTGTCGAAGTAGGTGGTGACGTGATACTGGAGCAACTCCCAGAGGTCCTCGACGATTAGCTGCGGCGCGCCGGCGTCCCTGTTCTCCCTGAGCCTCTGGTTTATCCTTAGGACGTCGACCAGCTTGTGCGTAAGGTCATCTTCGGACCTATCGCCGCTCTCGAGTGTAATCGAAGGCCGCACCGTCACCGGCGGGACCAGCAATGCTGTGAGGATCATCCACTCAGGCCTGGCCACATCGGGCTCGATGCCGAGGACCCTGAGGTCGTCGTTCGGGACCTTCTCGAGCCTCTCCCTGACCTCCTTGGGCGTGAGCTTGTGGCCCTCCTCGCGGAACGTCGTCGGCTTGTCCAGCGTGATCTTCTTCTGCTCCTCGCCGCACCACGGGCAGCGCTGGCGCTTCGTCGCCTCCTTCGCGCTTTCCCTCGTGACGAACTGGACCTCGGTCGCATCCCCGCCGAGCTCCTCGACGTTCTCCATCTCCTTCATGTAGTCCGCGGCCTGCTCCCTCGTGAGGAGGAGCCGCCCGCACTTCCTGCACGTCGCTTGGAGGAGCTTCTTGAGCTCCTTCACGTAGCCGACATGGATCACCGGCATGGCGAGGTCTATGTGCCCAAAGTGCCCCGGGCACTCATCCACCTTCCCGCCGCAAGTCTTGCATCTCAGCCCCGGCTCGATCACGCCCAGGTGAGAGTCCATCAGGCCCAGGTCGTACGGGAAGCCGTCCTCGTCGTATGTGTCGGCGGTGATGACCTTCGTCTGGCTCATCTTCCTGATCTCGTCGGGAGAGAGGAGCGCGAACTTGATCGCCCTGATCCTCTTCGTGACGCCCCGCATAGACATCATTTCAAGTCCTCCAGTTGAAGGCGCATCGCAATTCCGAGCGAGAGCAGCTCGTCGAGCAGAAGCTTGAACGCGTAGCTCGTCTGCACAGGGTAGATGCGGGAGTTGTTGTCGCAGACGGGGCACCTGAGGTTCCCCTTCCTGTCCTTGATGGCGAAGTGACCGCACTCCGCCTCCCCGCAGACGTACTGTATCGTGCCGTCCGACTCGTCGAGCAAGCGGTCCTTGATGACCATCGCGGCGCCGTGGCCTATGAGACAGTCCCGCTCCATTTCGCCGAACCTCAAGCCGCCCTGGCGGGAGCGGCCTTCCGTCGGCTGCCGGGTGAGTATCTGCACGGGCCCTCGCGACCTCACGTGCAGCTTGCCGCTGACCATGTGGTGCAGCTTCTGGTAGTAGATGACACCGATGAAAATCTCGGCGGGGATGATCCTGCCCGTCATGCCGTCGTACATGACCTCCTTGCAGTTGCTCTTGAAGCCGTAGTCCTCGAGTTCCTTGCGCAGGGCCTCCTCTCTCTCGCCGCTGAAAGGCGTGCCGTCGACGAACCTCCCCTCCATGGCACCGACCTTCCCGCCAATCATCTCGAGGACGTGCGCGATTGTCATCCTCGAAGGGATGGCATGCGGGTTGATGATGAGGTCCGGCACGATCCCATGCTCTGTGAACGGCATGTCCTCCTGCTGGGCAATCAGCCCAATCACACCCTTTTGCCCATGACGGGAGGCGAACTTGTCGCCGAGCTCCGGCACCCTGAGGTCCCTGACCTTGACCTTGGCGAGCTTGCTACCGTTCTCGGACTCGGTGAGCATGACACTGTCGACCCAGCCGCTCTCCCCGTGCCTGACTGTTACGGACGTCTCGCGCCTCTTCTGCGGCGTGAGGAAGTCAGTCTCCTCCTCAAGGAAACGCGGCGGCGACGTCTTCCCTATGAGAACCTCTCCACCGTTGACCTGAACCTCTGGCGATATCAGACCGTCGTCCGGAGTGAGGCTCGCGTAGCTGAGGTCTGCGCGCGCTCCGCGAACATCGGGGGACGGGATCTCGAAGTGGTCCTCCTGCCCGCCGGGGTACCTGCGCTCCTCGGATCTGTACGTCCTCATGAAGGACGAGCGACCGAGACCCCTGTCAATTGACGCCTTGTTCATCACGATGGCGTCTTCCATGTTGTACCCGTGGTAGGACATGACCGCCACGACGAAATTCTCGCCTGCCGGTCTCTCGTTGAAACTGACGAACTTCATCGCCTCGGTCTGGACCATAGGGACCTGCGGGTTGTGCAGCAGATGGCTTCTCGTGTCCGGCCTTATCCGGTAGTTGCTGGAGCCGAATCCGAGCGACTGCTTCGCCATGCCCGCGCCCATCGTGACCCTGGGTGACGAGTTGTGCTCCGGGTAAGGAACGAGGCCAGAGGCGACGCCGAGTATGACCAGCGGATCGATCTCGGCATGGGTGTTGTCCAGGGTGAGAGATGGCTTGACTCGGAACGACTTGCCGCACAGGCGGCACTCCAGTTCCACGTCGCCGTCCTCGCCCATGTTCGCCCACCTTACGTCGTTGCGCGATATCGGGCGGCGGCACTCCTTGCACTTCAGCGGGACCTCGTATGGATATATCGACACGAACGAGTCCTCTTCCTCCTCCGCGTCGATCCATTCAACCAGGCCGTTCCTGACCAGGTCGCTCCACTTCAGGCGTCCGGACTCCAGGTCCGTCAACTGCTTCGCCGTTATCAGCGGCTTGCCGTCCCTGACGACCATGAGGGGCCGCCTTATCCTCCCCTCGTCGCAGTTGATCGTGACGTCGTTCATCATCTCGTCGTAGTGGATGTTCACCTCGTGGCTCAGCAGCCCGCTGCGCCTCCTTTCCCTGATTTCGGACACCAGCGTCGCGGGATCATCGTGCAGTCCGACCAGGTCTCCGTTCACGTAGACCCTGGTCAGGTTCGTCTGCTGGCTCTTGACCTGCTTCGTGCCCAGGTCCGCCAGAAGCAGCTTGACCTCGTCCTCCGAGAAACCTTCCGAGACATCGATCACGAGGGCGCAGTTCTTCACCAGCCCGCAGTTCTGCCCTTCGGGGGTCTCGTTGGGGCACAGCCGCCCCCATTGCGTCGGATGCAAGTCCCTGGCCTCGAAGTGTGGCTGGCTGCGCGTGAGCGGGGATGTGATCCGCCTCAGGTGACTGAGCGCGCTGATGTTGTTCGTCCTGTCTAGGAGCTGCGAGACTCCTGCCCTCCCGCCAACCCAATTGCCCGTGGCCAGGGCGTGAAGCAGCCTCTGGCTCAGCAGGTCCGGCCTGATCGCCGACGCGATCTTGATGTCCTTGCGGCGGGCATAGCTCCTCTCGAGCTGGTACTTGAGGTCCTTCACCAGGTTGGCGAAGGCCACTCTGAACAGGTCCTCCATCAGGTCCCCCGCCAGCTTCAGTCTCTTGTTGGCGTAGTGGTCCTTGTCGTCCTCGCGCCTCTTGCCCAGGTAGAACTCCAGGACGGACCTGGCGGTTCTGCCTAGGAAGATCGCCTTCTTGATCCTGTCCTCCCTCGTGTCCCCGAGGTGGGGCAGCAAGCTCCTGTCGAGGATCGACTCGACCTTCTTTATCCTGTACTCCTTCGCTTGACCCGTGGCAAACTTCTTCTCGAGGAAGCCGAGAGCGTCCTCCCTGGTGAAGATGCCGTTCGGCGGGTACTGCTTCTTGCTCTGGCACTCCTCTATGTTCGCGTAGAGGATGCTCGCCATCTCGGGGGTCGAGACGATAGCGTTGTAGATATCCTCGTCCTTTTCCATGCTCAGGGCCTTCATCAGGATAATCAGCGGAATCTGGCCGGACGCGGTCGGGACAGTCACTATGAGCATCCCGTCCTTCTTCATCTCGACGAGGGTGAGCGCACGGTAGCCCTCGCGCTGTGAGAACACCTTGGCCACTGGTATCTTGCGGCCGTACCTCTCGTTGTACTCAACGAGCACCCTGTTAGGTGCGAGGTCCTCCAGTGAAATTAGAACCCTCTCTGTGCCGCCAATGATGAAGTACCCGCCAGGGTCTGCGTGGTCTTCTCCCATCTTGACGAGCCTGTCGCGGAACTCCTGATCGGTGATTTCTCCATCTACCTCCAGGTTCTCCCTGTAGAGCGAGCACTTCTTGCTCTTTGTCATGATCGGCAGGTTGCCTATGTGCACCCTCTCCGGCTCCCTCTCGATCCCGTTCTCGATGACGGTGAAGTCGAGGTAGACAGGCGCCTGGTAGCTGAGGTTCCTCAGGCGCGCCTCCATCGGCGTGAGCGGATGCGTCGCCCCGTTCGCCTCTTTGACGATTGGCAGCGACACCGAGATGGTCGGCTTCGCCTCCATGTCGATCTTGCCCTTGTCGTCCCTCTTCCGCCCTATCCTGATCTCAATCGTGTCCCCCTCGGTGCGGTCCTCGTCCAGCTTGAACACGCCGCGCCTGTCGTCCTCCGGGGACGACCTCATGTTGTCCACTATGCGCTGCATCCTGCTGTTCGGGTTGTCGAGCGTCGGCAGGAAATCGTTGATGCTAGCTATGTGGTGGTTGACGATGCTCCTCTCGCGGAAAAACGCCTCGATAAGTTCTCTCATGACTCACCTCCCCACGACGAGCCTGTACGCCTCCGACACACCAGCGGTCTCGCTGATCCTCGTGACCTTGATTATCGTGCCTTCGGGAATCGGCGCCTTCCTTGCCTTCTCCAGAACCTGTACGGCGGGGTCGATTCCCCTGATCTTCGGCAACTGGTCCTTGGTCACCCTGAGGGCCTTGAGGACTTCCTCGGATTCCTTGTCGGTCAAGACACGATGCTCTGGGACTAGCTTATGCTCTAGCACGTTGAACTTCAACGTGGACTCCTCCATTGTCGGCGGGGGCGGGGTGCATTCTGCCTCGACGCTGAAACGGGCCCGCGGGGATTTTCGAAGCCCCACTTGTTTCTGGCAGGCAGGGCATTTTCGAACCCCGGACCACCCGGTTTCTTCACCAACGCAACCCTTTCGAGTTCCGTCAGTTAAAAGCCGGATGCTCTATCTAGGGACGGTCTCTGAGACATCCAACCTAGCTGAGCTACGGGCCCCCGGTATCAGCGCTGGACACATGCGAACCCGTTCGAATCATTGACTCCTTAATAAGTTTTGCGGTTAGCCCCGTCCTGCAGGCCCTCATGGAGACGCACCAATTCTGGGCGCTTAGACAATCCGCGCCTTCTCCGCGGCGATATCCGGGTCCCGCACCTCACGCAACGAAGGCAGACACAAGCGAACGAGGCTCGCGATTCCTTTCTCGAAGAGTTTAAGAGAGGATGTGTCTTCGCAGTTCTCGTGATTTCGCAGGAGAAGCGCTGCATATCATGCGGCATAGTCCTCCACGGCCCCGGCACGACCTCGTTCCTGTGCCCGTCATGCGGGAAGAACGAAATCGGACGGTGCGCGCAGTGCAGGGACCAGAGCGTCATTTACGTGTGTCCTGTTTGCGGGTTCGAGGGGCCGTAGAACGTCATGGGCAAAGTTGCGGCGACCTACAGGATTCTTCCCGAGGGAACCGAGGTCGACCTGAAGAGTCTGGAGGACTCCGTGAAGAGGGTGCTGGGCTCCAAGCTCATCAAGATCGAGACCCAGCCGGTCGCATTCGGGCTCAAGGCGCTCATTGCCACCGCAATCTTCAACGACGCATCCGGCGAAGGTGAGGCCGTCGAGTCGAGTTTAAGCTCGCTCCCCGGAGTAAGCAGCGTTGAGATCATGGAAATGGGCCTCATCTAGATGCTTCGGCTCCCGAGACTCGGAAAGGATTTCCGCATCTGATTCCCAGCATGACAGCGCTGCAATGTGTATCTCGCTCCAAGATACGTCTTCTGAGAGGACGGAAATAGAGCCCGCCCCCGTGATATGACGGGGATGTGTTAATGAAACTAGATCGGCATGGAAGAGCGTCGTTCGCCGTTTTGGCGCTCGCAATCCTGCTCCTTGCGAACCTGAGCGTCGTCTACATGCTCCAGGTGCAGCGGGAAGAAATGGAGCTCGCGAATCAGGCGAATGAAGTGCGCATGATGAGAGAGTTCGGCGCATTGGTCCACAGAGAGGTGGAGGTCGCCGCCCACTACATCGCGATGGCCACTATAAGGAACGCCACGCAAGACCTCAACAACCAGAGCAGGATCAATGAGCTGTTCTCCGATTCATTCGCTAGCTTCGTCGAGGAATCGTTCCCGCGCGAGGCAAGGGGATTAACGGTCGCTGTAGACGACTACGGGATCATCGTCGTGACCGAGGCGAAGAGCGTGACGGACGTCGTGAGGACGGGGACTCTGGCAGAAAACAGCGAGGGGGAAGATTCTCCCGAAGCGATAGAGACGGGTGTGCCCGGCGCTCTGGAGGAAGCCCAGCGGATTTCCTACTATCATCTGATTGGGCACCTGAACTACACAATCTCGGACGGCACAACGACTCTCCGCACGAGCGAGGATGTTGCCTCGGAGATCGACTCGCCGTTCCCGTTCGTCAACAGACAACTCCAGCGATTCTCCATTACATCGCAGGGCCCGATGTCGCGCTCGGCGCAGGCACTCAGGTACATGCTCACGACCGTTGCGCAGCAGAGGGTCCTGCTCGGCTACGCTGGCGGCGACTACGGCAGCCCTGGTACCGGGATCACCAACATACTCACCCCGCAGGACGTCGAGATGGCGGTGAATCTCGTGCTTGTCTTGGAGCAGATCAGGCTCTTCAGATCGGTTGACAGGGATGCTGTCGACAAGTTTGACGAGG
>Ga0315285_10001993_pt1 | contig 21429 bp, 18 predicted proteins | sample YL17G09_36_MG_FD_203698 | JGI IMG/M metagenome (GOLD analysis project Ga0315285, IMG submission 203698) | Sediment microbial communities from Yellowstone Lake, YNP, Wyoming, USA - YL17G09_36 | ecosystem: Environmental > Aquatic > Freshwater > Lake > Sediment | place: USA: Wyoming | collected...
AATAAAATCATTGAAGCGCGATGCAACAATACCGAACTTCTTTCCCTTGGCAATGAGATTGCCTTCAATTGTCTTTGCCATCTTTCTCCCTCCTTGATAAGATTGCTTCGTCGCCTTCGGCTCCTTGCAATGACATAGCAACCGTCATTGCGAGCCCCACAGGGGCGAAGCAATCACGTTTTCACAACGTTAAATCATGGCCTAACTTTTCTTTCTTGGTTTTAAGATAATTGTAATTTGCCGGATTCGGCTCTGCCTCAAGTGGCAGGCGCTCCACCACACGCAGGCCGTATCCTTCAAGGCCAACGATCTTGCGCGGGTTATTTGTCAGAAGCTTGATCTGTTTAATACCCAGATCCACTAAAATCTGCGCGCCTATTCCGTAATCGCGCAGATCAGCAGCATGCCCCAGGGCTTCATTTGCCTGGACAGTATCCAGCCCCTTGTCCTGCAAATTATAGGCCCTGATTTTATCCACAAGTCCTATGCCGCGACCCTCCTGATTCATATAAAGGATGACGCCTTTCTTCTCTCTGCCGATAATCTGCATTGCCAGATTTAATTGATGGCCGCAATCGCAGCGCAAAGATCCGAACACATCTCCGGTCAGGCACTCAGAATGGACCCTCACCAGCACCGCCTCATTTTCAAACTCGCCCATTACCAGGGCTGTGTGGATCTTGCTGTTGGTTAGGTCGCGGTAAAGGATTAATCTGTATTTGCCAAATTCCGTTGGTAGATCTGCCTCTGCCACCCGCTCAATTAATTTTTCTGAACGCCTGCGGTATTCTATGAGATTGGCGATGGAGCAGATCCTTAAGTTATGCTTTCTGGAAAATTCAATCAACTGTTCAAGGCGCGCCATTGAGCCGTCATCATTCATAATCTCGCAGATAACGCCTGCAGGATATAAACCGGATAGCTTCATAAGGTCAACCGCTGCTTCTGTATGGCCTGCCCTGACCAGTACTCCACCTTTACGCGCCCTTAGAGGAAAGATATGTCCCGGACGGATCAGGTCTTCGGATTTTGTCTGCGGGTTAATAAGGACCTCAATGGTACGGCTGCGGTCAAATGCGGAGATCCCGGTGGTAATGCCCTTTGCCGCATCCACGGAGATGATCCAGGCGGTTTTAAAGGGATCCTCCTGAGAGGTTTGTATCTTGTTCTTTAACATCGGGTCTAAATCCAGCTCCCTCAGGCGCTCCTCTTCCATAGGCGCACAGATAAGTCCACGTCCGAATTTGGCCATAAAATTAACATCCGCTGGCCTTGAGAAAGATGCGGCCATGATCAGATCCCCTTCATTCTCGCGGTCTTCGTCATCAACCACGATGACCATTTTACCAATTTTCAAGTCTTCTAGAATTTCTGGGATGGAATTGAACATAAGTGAAGACATAATTTATGGAGCGAAGCGAACATAAATTATATGTCTGAACTTACCCCGCACTTATTTTTGATAAACTATTAAGATAAAATCTACGGTAATCATCGCCTTCGCCCCTTAAATTTCTATCTCAAGGCTATCTACAAAAATAGGTGCGGGGTTAATTCGCAGACGCTTCGCTATAACTTACGTCGCTTTCGTTCCGTAAGTTGTGGCCTCAATTAAAAAAACCCGAAGATGATCTTCGGGCAAGAGATATTAATCTTCTTTCATCTGGACTTTACACCCAATCCTATTTGTTGGATTGGTGTGCACTTGCGTGCAACCATCGGCTCTGGAATTTTATGGTTCGACTGCGCTCACCATTAACCCTGAGCGAAGTCGAAGGGTTACCAGATCCTACCCCGACAATTTGTCAGGGCTCGCGGGCTCAACCGCCGGTCAGGAGTTCCACCTCACCCCGAAGATTAAGTGACTTTTAGTATAACATAAAATCTTGTCTTGTCAATATGATTAAATAGCCCTATAATATATTTCTGATGGAAGGCATTGCAAGAGAAATACATAAAACCCTGATAAAAAAGAAAAAAACCGTTGCGGTGGCAGAATCCTGCACCGGCGGTCTGCTTTCTGAGCATCTTAGCCGCTTCTCGGGAAGTTCCAAATATTTTATTTTAGGCGTAGTTGCTTATAGCAATAAAGCAAAAACAAAAATCTTGAAGGTCCCTGCCAAGCTCATTAGCAAAAAAGGCGCGGTTTCAAAAGAAGTTGCCTTAAAAATGGCCCAGCAAGTAAGAAAAATCGCCCAAACTGACCTCGGAATCGCGGTCACCGGCATCGCCGGCCCAACCGGCGGCACTGTGCAGAAACCGGTAGGAACAATATTTATTGCTCTGAGAAGCAAAAATAAAGAAATCTGCAAAGAATTGCGCTTACGGGGCAAGCGGGCAAATATAAGAAAGAAAGCTACTACAAAAAGCTTGGAATTATTAAATACAATTTTATAAATGAGAGCATTCATCGCTATAGGGCTGCCCAAAGAAATTGAGGATTATTTAGGTAAACTGGAAGACAAATTAAAGTCTACGCAGGCGGATGTTAAATGGGTTAAGCCCGAGAATATCCACCTGACTCTAAAGTTCCTCGGCGAGCGGGATGATAAAAAAGTAGAGCAAATTAAAGGTGCGCTGGATGAGGTATCGGCTGACAATAATGCCTTCAGAATCCACATCGGCTCTCTGGGTGGCTTCCCCAACTTAAATTCACCTAGAGTAATCTGGGTCGGAATAGATCAGGGGGAGAGTGAAACTAAAAAAATAGCCCAGGGCCTGGAAGAAAAAATAGCCAAATTAGGCATACCCAAGGAAGAGCGACCTTTTTCCTCGCATATCACCATTGGTAGGACAAGATCTAATAAAAACAGGGAAAAATTAGTGCAGGAGTTAAAGCTTCAGATGAATGAATTTGGCGGGCAAAATTTGGAATTTAGCGTAACAAAAATTACCCTCTACAAAAGCACCCTTACGCCAACAGGCCCCATCTATGAAATTTTAAAAGAAGCAAACCTAAAAACTACCTGAAGTATAATATTCGTATAAATTCCAACCACAATATCATCGCTCATCACACCAATGCCCCCTTTTAATCTCTGAATTGGCCCAGCAGGATAAGGTTTTAGAGTATCGAGCAGACGGAATAAGAAAAACCCGATAATTACTAATTTTATATCGTAAGGCAGAAATAATAAACTCAGGAGCATCCCGCTTACTTCATCTATCACAATGGGCCGGGCGTCTTTTTTATTTAATATCTTCTCTGCCTCTCCTGTAACTAAAAATCCTAAAATTATTAAGATTAAAGTAAATAACAAATAAACAGGCGTATTGTCTTTGATTAAGTAAAATAGGGCAAGCCCGGCTAAGCTGCCAAAGGTGCCGGGGATAAGCGGCAGAAACCCGACATAAAAAAAAGAGCTTATGGCTAAAACGACAAATTTACGGAAGGCCATTAAAATCTTGCAATGATCTTGCGGTTATCCCAGAGATAGGAAATCCCAGAATAGAGAGTGAGCCCCACGGTAAGCAGCATGAGATTATATATCCCCTGCCGGAATATTTTCTCCCAGCCCGGATTCCAGGTGAAATACGAAAGCATCACTTCCTTAAAGACCACAAACCCTAAGATCAAAAATATAACCAGCATCTGGGAGACAGTCTTATGTTTTCCCGCTCTTGTCGCGGACAAAACCTTTCCTTTATTTAGCGCAAAGAGCCGTAGGGATGTAATCAAGATCTCGCGGGATATTATGATTACGAACATCCAGGCCTCAATCAGCTGCATCTGCACAAAGGCAGCGAATGCCGCCAGAACCAGGATCTTATCGGCAATTGGATCCATCAGCCTGCCGAAATCAGTGACCATATTTTTCTTATGGGCAATAAACCCGTCAAGAAAATCCGATAGGGCCGCAAAAATGAAAATGGCCAGGGCTCCTACCTTTGCCCAGAGGCCATGGACAAACAGGAAGAACATGAAAATAAAAGTAAGAAGAATACGCAGCATCGTTAATTTGTTGGCAATATTCATCTTAAGCCTCTCCCACTAAATCGTACTCCAGCGTATCCGTGATCTTTACCTTTACAAAATCTCCCGGGCTAAGCGGTCTTTCTGAATTGACATAGACTAAACCGTCTACTTCCGGAGCATCTGCCTGGGTGCGGCCCAAGAAATGGCCCTCTTCTTTCTCGTCAATCAATACCTCTATAGTCCTACCCAGGAATTTTTTATTCAGCTCCCCAGAAATCTTCTGCTGGCTTGACATGATAGCATTGAAACGCTCTATCTTTGTGTCTTTTGGGATCTGTCCCTCAAGATTATATGCCTTTGTCCCATCTTCGCGCGAATAGACAAAAGCTCCCAGCCTCTCAAACCTTGCCTCTTCCAAGAATTCCAGTAATTCCTTAAACTCTTTATCGGTCTCGGAGGGGAACCCGATAATAACAGAACTGCGAAGACTAACTCCGGGTATAGCTTTTCTTATTCTCTCAATAACCCTGCAGATATCTTTCTTACTTGTCCCCCTGTTCATCAATTTTAAGATTCTATCATTTATATGCTGGATAGGTATGTCGATGTACTTACAAATTTTTGGGGAATCCCTTATGATTTCCAATAATTCATCGCTGATACGCGATGGATACAGATAAAGCAGCCTGATCCAGCCAATGTGAGTTGCTGCCTTGTTTATTTTTTTCAGCAGTTGCGTTAATCTCATATCTTGATATAAATCTATCCCGTATCCTGTAATATCCTGACCGATAATATTGATTTCCGAAACCTTCGCCTTATTAAATGCCTCTACTTTTTTAAGCACGCACTTTTTGTCGAGGCTGGCAAACTTTCCCTTTATTTTTGGGATAACACAATAACTGCATTTATTAATACAACCTTCGCAGATTTTTAGATACACGTAATGCGCAGGCGTTATGGGGAATCTTTTAAGCTCATGGTTGAGAGTTATTTTTCCCACAAAGGCATCGACCTCGGGCAGCTCTTTTTTCAAAGCCTCCCTATAACGCTCGGAGAGACAACCATAAACTATTATCTTTCTTAGCTTGCCTTCCTTTTTTAGCTCAATCAAATCCAATATGGCATCAATGGATTCGCGCTTAGCATCTTCTGTAAAAGCGCAGGTATTAATTATGGCGATATCTGCCTTATCTATATTTACAATGGGGTAGCCTTTAAGATTCAGCCTGCCAGTGACATTCTCCGAATCCACCAGGTTCCTCGGACAGCCAAGACTTAAGATCCCGATTCTGTTTTTCGCACTCATCTTCCTATATCAAGGCCTTTCTTTGTAATCACAATATTTTTTAAGGCCTGCCCCCTTCTGCCTAAATTGGTAAACAGCTGGCCATCCACTTGCAATTCCACGACGCCAGCATTACCCAGGGAAAGGTCCATCCTCTCCTTTGCCTTCCAGCTTTCTGACCTGCCTTTTTCCAATACCCGGTGAAAAACTGTCTTGCCGTCGACCTTAAGCGCAACCAGGCAATTTTCGCGCGCCTTTAAGGTCATCCTGATTTCTGTGGAACGCGCAGGTGCTGATGTCTGCTTTACCTCTTGCGCCTGCGGCTTAGGGGTAACTTTAACGCTTTCTCGCTCTTTTTTAGCTTGGGCTTTACTTTGCGCTGCAGCCAATTGGCGCCTCGAAGCAATAGTTTTTCCCAATTTAAATAGTCCGAATGAGGCGACAAAAACAACTAAAACAAATATCAGGCCCCTCTTCAGATTACGGCTTGGTCTGAAACTGCCCAATTTAAGGGAGGCGTTCTTCAGGAACTCCGGGAATTTTAGCGGCTCAACAGCTGTTTTCTTGTCTTCTCTATCCGATGATGGCGCGCTTTTAATCACAGGGGCTTGAGCAGCTTTGGGTTTTGGCTCTTTGTGCCCCGGCATGAAATCCTTAGGGTCTACTCCAAGAAATTTACAGTAGATTTTCAGGAAACCCTGCAGATACACAGGTGATAGATGTGTGAGGCTGTCGCCTTCCAGGGCCTGTAAAATATTCAAATGGATCTTGGTCTTTTTCTGGACCTCTTCAAGGCTTAAGCCCTTTTCTAAACGCTTTTTCTTAAGTCTTTCGGCTGTTGATTCCATTTCTAATTATTGTCTTTCTTTAAGCCATCTGCTTTATATTTTCTTTAATCCAGCTTTCCCTGTCTACGAGGATCTTGCGCGGCTTGCTGCCCTCAAAAGGCCCGACTAAACCTTCCTGTTCCATAGTATCAATGATGCGCGCAGCACGCGTATAGCCCAGACGCATACGCCTCTGCAGAATAGAAACGGATGCCTGATTGCTTTCCATGATGATCCTGACTGCCTCATCATAAAGCTCGTCTTTTTCCCCGCCGCCCAATGCGGATTTCTGCTGAACTTTAAGGATCTCTTCATCATAAATCGGCTCTACCTGCTTCTTGATAAAATCTACAACGCGCTGGATCTCTTCGTCTTTAACTAGTGTTCCCTGGATACGGATTAACTTTGATTCACCAGGACGCAAGAACAGCATATCACCTTTGCCTAAAAGCTTATCAGCTCCGTTCATATCCAGAACCGTACGCGAATCTACTTTTGAAGCAACCTTAAAGGATATGCGTGCCGGTAAATTTGCCTTGATTACTCCGGTGATAACGTCTACCGAAGGCCGCTGGGTCGCTAATATCAGGTGGATGCCCACGGCGCGCGCAAGCTGCGCCAGACGCTGCACTGCGTTTTCAATCTGATCAGGGGCTACAGTCATCAGATCTGCGAATTCATCCACTACCACCACAATATAAGGAATGCTTTCCTGTTTTTCGTTATAGGCCTCAACGCTCCTTGCGCCCACCTTTGCTAGAAGCTGGTAGCGCTCCTCCATCTCGCTTACCACCCAATTAAGGGCCCGGGATGCTTTTTTGGCGTCGGTGACTACAGGGCATAAAAGATGCGGCATGTCGTTAAAAGGCATGAGCTCTACCATCTTAGGATCAATCATCAGAAATTTCAAATCATTGGGACTGTTCCTGTAAAGCAGCGATAAAATCACGGAATTAACGCACACGGTCTTTCCAGAACCAGTAGTTCCTGCGATCAATAGATGAGGCATATCATCCAAATCTGCAACTACTGCCCGGCCAGTGATATCCTTGCCTAAAGCCAAAGTTAATTTGGACTTTGCATCAAGAAACTCCTTAGAGGCAAGTACTTCCTTTAAGACTACAAAGGAACTTTGTGTATTTGGAACTTCTATCCCCACCCTTGCCTTCCCGGGAATAGGGGCGATGATCCTTACTGATTGGGCTTTCATAACCAGGGCAATATCATCCTCAAGGGCCTCAATACGGTTTACTTTTACTCCGGGTGCCGGTTCCAGCTCATAACGGGTAATTATGGGCCCGCGCTCAATATCTGTAACTTTTGCCTGAATCCCAAAATCCTCCAAAGTCTCCTCTAGGATCCGGGCACTTCCCTCCAGATCCTCCTTGATCTGCCTTGCCTCAAGCGGAGGAGGTGTATCCAGCAAATCCAGCGAAGGCAGCTCGTAATCTCCTATTTTTAACTCCTGCGGTTTTACTTTCGGCTCCTGGATTGGCGGTTTTGTTTTTATCTGAATTTTTGGCTTTGAAGTCAGGCCAGGCATTGACGCTTCTTGTGTCGCTATTTTTGGTCTTGCTTCCGGAAACAAGAATTCTTTTTTTGCATTTGGCGCCGGTTTTTCGCTCAATGCGGTCTTAAAACGCAGCGGCCTTTCTCTTTTCCTAAATTTAATGATAGACAGCAAAGACTGGATTTTGCTAAAGATATTCTTAAAGAGCGAAGATATTAAAATCTCGGTGACTAAAGCCAGGGATAAGATTATAAAGGTAATAAAGACGATAAAACCGCCCAGGCGGTTAAGATAAGTAGTAACAAAATTAGAGGTAACCGAGCCCAAGAATCCGGAAGTAAAAAAGCGCTGATACTCATTCTTTAGATTAAACATCCCGATTAAAGATGCGATGGAGAGCAATAAAATAAAAATCCCCAATATCCTTGGGATGCTCAAATATGGCGCCTCCTGTCGGAAGAACTTGATTCCTAGGAAAAGGATTAGTACCGGGATGGCAAAACTGGCGGGCAAGCCGAATAAAAATACGGTTAAGCCTCCGAGGTAGGCGCCGAATATTCCGAGAAAATTCTTAGGAGGTATGTTGGGGTGGGAAGTGTAGAGTGGCAGGTCCAGGCGGTCAAACCTGATCAGGCTGGCCAAGACCATGAGGCCAATTGCAACTAAAAGAACACCTTTAACTTCATTTAATCGTTTTTCTCTCACTTCTAACTGCTTTGTTCGGTCTATCCCGTTAACAGAATCTACTCTTTGGATTCTGCATTTTCTGACGGGACCTGTTTCTTGCTTAAGTTTATCCTGCCTAATTCATCAATTCCTATGACTTTTACCTTGATTTCATCGCCGATCTTGACAATTTCTTCCACATTCTTGACGAATTTGTCAGCCAACTCTGAAACATGAACTAAGCCGTCTTTGCCAGGAGCTATTTCGCAGAATGCGCCGAAATTAGTGATGCGCTTTACCTTACCTATATATATGCGGCCTACCTCAATATCCTCGGTTATGGCCTTGATCATTTTAATCGCCGCATCGGATTTAGCGACATCGGTTGAGCCGACCAGGACTGTGCCGTCGTCCTGTATGTCAATGGAAGCACCAGTTGCCGCGATGATCCCTTTTATGGTCTTTCCACCGGGACCGATAAGTGAGCCGATCTTCTCCGGATTTATTTTAACCGCTTCTATGCGCGGGGCGTAAGTTGACAATTCCTGGCGAGGCATGGTAAGCGCTGCGCTCATTTTATCTAAGACAAACAGTCTTGCCTCTTTAGACTGGGATAAACAACTTTTAAGTAAATCTAAATCAATACCGTCTATCTTAAGATCCATCTGCACGGAAGTGACACCGGTTTTGGTACCGGCAACCTTAAAATCCATATCACCAAAGTGATCCTCAAGGCCGGCTATGTCAGTCAAGATGACTTTTTTATCTCCTTCCTTGATAAGGCCGAGGGCTATGCCGCCAACTGCATCCTTTATCGGAACGCCTGCATCCATGAGTGAGAGCGTAGCAGCACACACAGTTGCCATGCTGGAGGAGCCGTTTGACTCTAAAATCTCCGAGACCACTCTGATTGTATAAGGAAACTTCTCCTTTGAGGGCATAACAGCTAAAAGTGACTTTTCAGCTAATGCGCCATGTCCGATCTCGCGCCGGCCAGGGCCGCGCACCGGTGCGGTCTCACCCACGCTAAAAGGCGGAAAACTGTAATGCAGCATAAAAGATTTATATTTCTCTCCTTCCAGCGCCTCGATAAGCTGCTCATCCTCCCCAGTGCCCAGTGTAGTTACTGCCAGGCTCTGGGTCTGGCCGCGGGTAAAAAGGCTTGAGCCATGAGTCCGCGGAAGGACCGAGACTTCACAGGTAATCGGCCGGATCTCTCCAAAGGCTCGTCCGTCAAGACGGATATTCTCTTCTAATATTTTATTTCTTACCTGCTTCTTTTCTACTTCCTTAAGTGCTATATTTATATCGGCGACAGAATAGCCCTCAGGAACGAGTTTCTCCTCTAATTCTTTGGCCAACAAATGAACAGATTCCACACGCTCTTCAGCGTTGCTTAATTTGTAAACTTCTTTTAATCTATCCTCTGATAATTCTTCGACTTTTCCCAGAAGCTCCGGACCTATTCTTTTGTATTCGATATCCGCCTTAGCTTTGCTGCAAATTTTGACAAAATCTTCCTGCGCCTGGAGAACACCCTGCAGGTTGTTGTAGCCGAATCTGACTGCCTCTAAGTACGCTTCCTCAGAAACCTCTTTGGCCTTAGATTCCAACATCACCACGCCCTTTTTGCTTCCTGCTACAACCACATCCAGATCAGAAGTCTCTAATTCCTGATAGGTCGGATTAAGGATGAATTCATTATTGACACGGGCCACACGGCAACAGGCAATCGGTCCGTTAAAGGGGATGTCAGATATAGACAGCGCTACTGATGTTCCGGTCACAGCCAAGATATCCGGGTCATTCTCTCCGTCGCTGGAGAGAACAATAGCCATGATCTGAACCTCATTCAGGAAACCATCGGGGAAAAGAGGCCTTATCGGACGGTCAATCAGCCGGGCAGTCAGGATCTCGCTTTCAGAAGGCCTGCCTTCCCTTTTAAAGAATCCTCCGGGGATCCTTCCGGCAGCATAGGTTTTTTCCTGATATTCTACAGTCAGGGGAAAAAAATCCTGCCCCTCTCTGATCTCTTTGGACATACAGGCAGTAACCAGCACCACGGTCCCGCCGTAGGCCACAGTGACAGAGCCGTTTGCCTGCTTGGCAATCTTTCCTGTCTCCAAAATCAAATCCTGCCTGCCGAACTTAACTTTCTGGATACTATCTTGCATAAATTAGCCTCTCTTTTTCTAAAGGATTAAGCCGCGATTTATTTTCTCAAAGAAAGTTTTTCCAAGACTTCTTCATACTTCTTCACGTCTTTCTTTTTGAGATAATTGAGGAGTCTGCGGCGCCTGCCGACAAGTGAAAGCAGTCCGCGGCGAGAATGAAAATCATTCTTGTGCTGCTTAAAATGCTCAGCTAGACAATTGATCCTCTCGGTAAGAAGCGCAACCTGCACTTCAGCTGAACCGGTATCCCTGGCATGAACTTTGAATTCATCAATAAGCTTTGTCTTTTTTTCTTTTAACAAAACCAATTCTTCTCACCTCTCTTTCTGTTTAATTAAATATTATTATATGCGTTTTTGCGAACAAGTCAATATATTCGTATATTTATTTTTTTTCCTGCAGTATCTGGAGGAATACCTCAACCACCTTGGGATTAAACTGGGTGCCGCTGTTCCTTTTGAGCTCCTCTATCGCCTCTTCCCTGCTAAAAGCATCCCTATAAGCGCGGGAAGAGGTCATTGCATCAAAAGCATCAGCCACAGAAAGGATCTGCGCAAGCAGATTGATGTTTTCTCCTCTCAACTTATCAGGATAGCCTTTACCGTCAAAACGCTCATGATGGTGCCTGACAATCCCTAACATCTCTTTCTGCAGCAGCACCGGTCTTAATATATCCTCTCCGATGATCGGATGCCTGTAGATCTCCTCCCATTCCTTTTCAGTCAGCTGCTCTTTCTTGTTTAGGATGCTTTCCTGAATCCCTAATTTTCCTATATCATGAAGTATAGCTGTTTCCTTAAGCAGTTCTCCTTCCTCCTGCGAAAAACCCATCTTTAGAGCGATCTTCTCAGCGTAACAAGCCACTCTTTCGGAATGCCCTCTTGTATAATGGTCCCGCGCCTCGACAATGCGCGCGAATGACTGGATCACGCTGTAAAAATAATTATGGATCCTTCTCCTTGACTCATAGAGGTTGGCAGTCATTCTATTGAAGGACTTGGCCAATTCGCTTATCTCATCGCCGTCGGCGACTTCAACCTGATATTTTAAATCCCCCAAAGATATGCGCCGCGTTCCCTCCACCAATTTCCCGATAGGATTGGTGATCCTCCTTGAAAGCAACATCCCTAAGCTTATAGAAAAAATGAATCCCAGGAGCAATACAAAAAGCGCCCTTCTGGAGACCTCTTTCTGGGTGGCATAGATATCGCTTGCCATAAGGTCTACTCCCAATATAGCAACTGCCCTGCCATTTTTATCTTTAATCGGAGCATAGCCGGATAAAGCAGCTCCCCATTCATCAAGCAATATTCTCTTATCGGCAGTAGCTCCATTGAAAGCATTAAGCATCTCTGGAAAGCGACTAGCATCGTATTTATCTCCCGGGTAAGAAGTCAGGTGCTTCTTTTTTCCTGACTCAACCAATGGGTCAGGATCAACGATGAATTGCAAGATGCCATCGTCGCCCGTCTTAGCCATGGTATAGATAAAGCGGATAGGCGGATTTGCCTCTTTAATCTTTCGTAATTTCTCAGCAATGGTCTTATATTGGGCTGAATTAATTCCTTCTTTGTTCATGGGCACCTCAAGAAACGAATCCGCATCAATCATCAGCGAAGCGGTCTGTGCTACCATCTTTAATTTATCTCTGAGCTGGTTGAATTGCGAATTAAGGGCAAATTTGTAGACCAGGAGGCTGCTCATCGCTCCGATAAAGGCCATGGACAGAATCAGCGCAAGGGTAACCTTTACCTGAAAACTTTTCAGTCTCAACGGAAGTCCTATTTTCTTCATTTATAATCTCCCAAATCTATTTTAGCGTCAAATATCAGCTATTACAATCAAAATTATAGTGGAAGCTTAAGTTCAATTCGCCCACACAAAGCGGATATTTTGCTGCGGTATATTGTTCGCGTGCTGAAATTTTTTGCCGTCTGCTTCGGTTTACGCCTCGCTTTCGGTCAGTAGACTTTCGCCATAGCTTCCTTTCGCTCGGCGTAATTCCTTGCAGACTCAAAATAGACAAGTGGCCAAAAAATTTCTAATTGCACGCGAACAATATCCCGCATCAAAATTTCAAACTACCTGTTTTAGCGGGGGGCTTGGCTGTGCTTTAGCGGGGCCTCCGAGGATGCCGAGCGGGCATGGTTCACCCGCTATTTGGATGCTCGGTGAGAGCGAGGCACCGCAGGGGAGCGAAGTTTTGCCTCGCAGGGGCAAAACAAGCGTCCCCGCGAAAGCACAGACAAGACACACGCTAAAAGCTCGAGCGAGAAAGCCGAGAGGGTCATTTAACTTATTATCTGATAACGGCGGATGGACAGACTTGGATGTAGGCGCAATAAGTGCAGGCCATATAGGCGGGCGTGGCAACAAAACTCTGCTTACGGATACCGGAAGCAACCTCCTTTATTTTATCAATCAGCTTCTCTAGATCCTTTTCCCTGACTACAGCGCTTCCTATTAAGCCGGATTCTAAGAAATGCAACTCCACCCGCTTTGGTAATTTGCCTTCTATATTCTTATAAGCCAATGCATACAGCTCCAGCTGCATACTTTGCTTTGTCCGCTTATCCGCATCAGCCTGCTTGGAAATTTCCGAGGTCTTAAAATCAATAATAACCGCTTCATCCTCCTCATCATCCACCCTGTCGAAACGTCCGGCTATCTTGTTATTCTCGAATATAAAGGAAAAATCCTTCTCAATAAACTTCGGCTTTGATTTCTTTGCTTCCTCGGAATTATAAAATCTGATCAGGGCCTCGGTGCCGACCCGGGCGCGCTCTTCCTGGTGCTCTACAGCCAGGAACCCTTGCGGATCAAAACTTTCCTTAAAAACACTCAGCAGCTCCTGCAGCTGCATATGTTTTCCTAGTATTCTATGCTGGAAATATTTGCATACTGCATCATGCATCGCGCGGCCGTAAAGCACAGTGTGATGCTCCATGATCGGCACGCGCAGGATATTTACATATTTGTATTTTAAAGGGCAGGTGAGATAATCATCGATCTGATAGTAACTCAAGTTTATTATCTTATCCTGCGGCAGCTCTTCTATCTTGGCTTTTTTGGCCTCTTTTCTCGGCGCAAAGCGCTCAATCGCCTCTCTGGCTGCGGTTTTTATCTTTTCTTTTTCTACAACTTCTTTGCCCAACGCCTCAATCACAAACTGACTGATGCGCCTTGAGCGCTTTCCTCCGTAATCTGAGGCAGAAGCAAAAAAAAGCGACTCTTTTGCGCGCGTCATACCCACATAAAAAAGACGGCGCTCCTCCTGAAGATGAAAATCTCCCTGTGGTAAGATCTCCTTAATTAAGGGATCAGGCAATTCAATGGGCTGGCTGCGGCGGTTCACTGGGAAACGTCCGCCGACCAGGCTCACTAAAAAAACTACCCTGAATTCAAGGCCCTTGGCCTTGTGGATGGTCAGCACATTTACCGCATCCGTATCCAGGTCCGCCTCAACCGTGGAGGGGTCATCGCCTGCCTCAATCAAAAGATTAAGATAATTGGTGAAGTTCAATACGCGGTCTTCTCGAGCCACAAGCTCAAAATCCCGGACAATATTAAAGAACTTGGCAATATTCTGGATCTTTGTCTCATTTTCCTGCGATTGCTCGCGGGTAAGTTTCTTTAAATATCCTGTTTCAGTCAGGAAGCTATACAGGAGTCTGCCGGTTGTCTCCTGGCGGGAAAGATTCAGGAACTTTTGTATATCAGCCAGGATATTGCTGATTTTAGCACGGAAAGGCTCGCTTACCCGGCCAAGCTCTTCTATGGTTTCCAGATCAGAGAATACAGAATACAATGATTTGTTCCTACGCCGGGCATAATGCATGCACAAAGTCAGGTCCTCCAGATCCAATTTATAAATCTCGGAACTGGCCAGATAATACATGTTCAGGGAGTCAGACTGATTTGCCACCACCCGCAGAAAACTGATGCAGACTTTGACCTCCTCTCGGGAGTAAAGACCCTGATTGCCGCTGAACTGCCAGGGAATGTCCTGCATATTCAGTGCCTGAAGATACGGTTGGGCATCAGAATTGGAACGCACCAGAATCGCAAAATCCCTGTATTTGTAATCGCCGGATTTAATTTTATCCTTAATGCTTTGCGCGACCCAATCTGCCTCAGAGGAATTTGTGTCAAAGTGCAAATGCTGCGGGGCACTTCCTCCTGCGTTAGTAGCCACTAATTTTTTATTGATATTTGCCTTTACTTCAAAGCGCTCAGGATTATTATTCTGTATCAGCTGATAGGCGCTATCCAATAAGACTTGCGTGGAGCGGTAGTTCTGGATGAGACTGACCTTTTTTGCCTCAGGGAAGCTATCCATAAAATTCAAAACATTGCTGTAGGCTGCTCCGCGCCAGCGGTAGATGCACTGGTCATCGTCAGCGACGACAGTGATGTTCTTGGTATCGCCTGCCAATAGCTTTACAATCTGGAACTGGGTGAAATTCGTATCCTGAAACTCATCAACCAGGATATATTTGAATTGCTTCTGGTATTTCTTAAGGACCAACGGATGCTGCCTTAGGAGCCCAAGGGCAAGATAAAACTGATTTCCAAAATCAACCAGGCCTTCCTTGACAAGAAGCTCCTGGTATTTGGCATATGCCTGAGCCAATTCCATCTGCTGCTGCGCCTCTTCTTCCAGGGCAAGATCTTGCGGGCTCTCTTTTGCCTTAAGCATCAGTTCTTGAGCAAAGGCGATGTACTCATGAGCAGAGATGTCCTCATCTTTTGCGCGGTTAAATAAAGAGATCATCGCTTCAATAAAACGCGTGGGTTCAGAGAGCGGCCTGTAATACGAGAGGCCAAATTCAAACAAATGCTCACGGAAAAATACTGCTGCCTCCGGACGGGTAAGTACCTTAAAATCCGGATTGATCCCGGTAACAAGCGCATTTTCTCTTAAGAGCCTGTCGCCAAAGGCATGAAAAGTGGATATCCAGATATCCGTGTAACCGTAAGGCACCAATACATCCACCCGCTCAAGCATCTGGCGCGCTGCCTTGTCGGTAAAGGTAAGTGCCAGTATTTCATCAGTTTTGCATAAACCTTCTGACAAAAGCCAAGCGATCCTGCGGGTGATCACCGTGGTTTTCCCTGTCCCGGCTCCCGCGATGATTAAAAGTGGGCCCTGCTTGTGCGTTATCGCTTCCTGCTGTTCCTGATTTAAGCCCTCTAAAACTTTGTTCATAGCTCTTGACAATATCCGATTTTAGGGTATACTCACTTTCCTAAAAGGAGTTAGTGAATATGCTCAAAAAATGTGCTTTATGCGGTAAAGGTGAACTCACTGGGAAAAGTGTTGCCCGAAAAGGTCAGTATAAGGCAAAAGGCGGCACAGGAAGTAAGATTGCCCGCTGGACCATGCGCAGATTCCTGCCCAACCTTCAGAAGATGCGCATCCTAATCAAAGGCCATCCGGCTAGAGTCTATGTCTGCACAAAATGCATTAAAAAAGGCGACTTCCGGAAGGCTTAAAACCCTACCTGAAAAATATATCCCTGGCCTCCAGAATCACGCTAGACTCATCAGCCCAGTCATCTATCCTTGGAGTGTAAGCCAGATCAAAGCTCTTAGAATGCAGCAGGCTTTCTTTTAAGCTAGCCATTCCGAATCCAATTACCTGAAAAGTAGAATTTGCGTCGCTGGCCCAGAATTTCAGCGTCTCTCTGCTTAAGACCTGCGGAGCGCCCTTTAACCTTAAGTTCCTGGTCAGAAACAAGGGCTCGGGATTAGCCGTACCAATTGGCTCCAGGGCCTCCAACTCTGAGACGACCTTTTCATTTAAGTCCGAAAGGCTTAGCTCCATATCAATATCCAGGCTCGGAAGCAAGTCCTCCAGCGTGAGCTTCTGATGGGCAAGGAGGTTGATATTACGCTTAAAATCCTCAATATTGTCTCTGGTGATCGAGAGCCCTGCTGCATGGGCATGGCCGCCAAATGCATTCAAAAGATCCTTACACTCCAGAAGCGCGTTAAATAGATGAAAATTCTTGATGGACCGGCCTGAGCCCTTGCATAAATCCTCATCTATTGATATGACTATTGCGGGCCGCCAAAATCTATCCGCTAATTTTGAGGCCACTATCCCCAAGACCCCCTTATGCCAGTCTTCTTTGGCAATCACAATAACCCTGTGCTCCTTAAAATTAATCTCCTTGTTTATTAAGTGTTCGGCCTCTTCCAATATCTTATTTTCTACTCTCTGCCTCTCTCGATTGTGCGCCTCGACGATCTTGGCCAGCTGCCCTGCCTCTTCGGGGTCAGAGCTCATCAGCAGATTAAAAGAGTCTTCAGCTGTATGCATGCGGCCGCTGGCATTGAGCCGCGGACCCAGAATAAAACTGACAATGGTGGAGTTGAACTTGCGGCTTCTTATCCTTGCATTCTCAATCAGGGCCTTTAAGCCGGGCCTCTGTGTTTTTGAAAGCTGCGGCAGGCCCTCTTTTACAATCACGCGGTTTTCTCCTGCCAGAGGTACAACATCTGCAATCGTGCCCAAAGTTACAAGGTCCAACTCATCCTTCAGGACGCTTCCGCTAAGCGCCTGGCACAATTTATAGGCAACGCCCACCCCTGCCAGATCCCTGTATTTATAGCCTGAATCTTTCAGTTTTGGGTTTATAATACTTGATGCAGCTGGCAACTCTCTGCTTGATGACTCATGATGGTCGGTAATAATTACATCTATATTCTGTTTTCTTAGCTCCTCTACTTCCTTGTGGTTACTTGTCCCGCAGTCAACAGTGATCAGGAGTTTTATATTTTTTTGCCTGGCAACCCGATGGATCTCTTTGGTCAGGCCATAGCCCTCCTTTATCCGGTGCGGCAGGTAATGCTCTGCCTCAATCCCCATATTTTTGAGGGTATTCTTTAGTAAAACAAGCGCGGTTATGCCGTCAACATCATAATCACCGAAGACCATTACCTTTTCTTTGTTTCTGGCGGCCCTCTGGATCAGACTTACTGCCTTGCGCATATCGGAGAATAAAAATGGGTCGTGAAGATGGCCGAGTCCGGAATCCAGAAATCTCTGCGCCTCTTCTGTGCTCTTTATTCCGCGATTTATCAATACCTGCGCAAGAATACAGGAGACATTTAGTGCCTGGCTTAAATCTTTTTGTAAAGGAATATCGGGGGATAAGATCTTTAAGATCTTGTGGCTTGGCATGGCTACATCTTTTCCGGCTTGGATACGCCTAGGAGGTCCAGGCCCTTGGCGATAACGATCTTTGTTGCCTCGATCAGAGCTAAGCGCGCCTGAGTCAGGGAACTATCCTCACCTAAAACACGGTGCAGGTCATAGAATTTGTGAAAGGTCTCGGCGAGCTCTTGCAGATAAACAGTCAGCATATAAGGATCCAGCGTCACCAGGCAGATATTTAATATGTAAGAAAATTGAAACAGTTTCTTGATGAGATCAACCTCTTCTTTTTCTTTTAATAAAGATAGATCCAGTTTGCCTTCATTAATCTTTACGGTGCTGTTGCGCAAAATGCTGCAAATCCGCGCATAAGCATACTGGACATAAAAAATGGGGTTTTCCGGAGTCTGTTTCTTGGCTAGCCCTAAGTCAAAATCCAGATGACTTGAGGTGCGCCGCATCAGGAAGAAGAACCTGGCAGCATCTCTACCTACTTCATCCAAAACTTCCCGCAGGGTTATATATTGGCCTTTGCGCGTGGACATCTGCACAGGCTTGCCTTCCCTGAAGATAGTGGCCAACTGTACAATGATGATAGAAAGCGAGTCCGCATTGTGGCCCAGCGCCTGGACTGATGCTTTTAACCTGCTGATATAGCCATGATGGTCCGGCCCCCAGAGATTTATCAGCCAGCTAAATCCGCGCTTGTATTTATCCTCATGGTATGCGATGTCCGGTGCAAGGTAAGTGTAACTTTTATCGCTCTTTACCACTACCCTGTCCTTATCATCCCCAAACTGCGTGGATTTGAACCAAAGGGCTCCATCCTGTTTATACAAGAAGCCATTTTTCTCAAGATTGCTGAAGACCTTGTCAATCTTTCCGCTTTGACGCAGTGATTTCTGGCTGTACCAGTAATCAAACTCTACTCCAAAATCATCCAGCTCTTTCTTGATAATATTAAGGATATACTGCGCCGCAAAATCGCCTAAATCTTCTATTTTAATTTTTTGTTTCTGCGCTTCTTTTGCTATGTCGTAAATATACTCTCCCTGGTAATAATTTTCCGGGAATTCTAATTGCTCTCCATTTAATTCTCTTATCCTTAATTCCACGGAATTGCCTAAAATATTGATCTGATTTCCTTCGTCATTAAGGTAATATTCTCTCTTGATGCTGTATCCGCAGAACCCCATGATATTTGCCAGGCAATCACCCACTGCAGCCTGACGCGCATGCGCAACAGAGAGGGAGCCGGTAGGATTTGCGCTCACAAATTCAATGAGCGCCTTTCTGCCCCTGCCGTAATCCGCCTTCAGGGCATCGCTTCCCTTTATAATGAGGTCTTTTAATTTCTCGTAAAAGTATTTATCGGCAAGGTAAAAATTTATGAACCCTGCGCCCTCGGCCTTGATCAGCCTCACATAATCCTTAGCAGGGCTAACTTTGAGATTCTCTTCTATGGCCTTGGCAATTGAGCCGGCGACCTCAAGGGGAGGTTTCCTGACCAGCTTGCTTAATTTTAAGGCGATATTTGTGGAGAGGTCTCCGAAGCGGCTGTCTGTGGGGTAATCAAGGATTATTTCTTCGCTAAAGGCCTTATCAGGCGCAAAGGCCTTTAATGAATCCTTGATTATCGCTATCAGTAAATCCTGAATATTGGAATTCATCTTTAATCCTTTCCGCAAAATCCCTGGGCTTTAGCCCGGGGATAGAAATTTGCGGAATGTGATTTTGCTTCAAGGAGGGAGCCTCGGTCTTTAGACCGAGGGGCTCCACTTACAATCCGGTTGGAAGACTTTTTAAGTTCGAAAGGATTTGATACATTCGGCGGCGTCCAATTCCCTTTTAGGGCGGGGGGGGAAGATTACGCCGCTCTCAGTATCAACCCTGAGCAAACCGCGGCTTTAGCCCGGATGAGCGAATGGGTTGATTTTAGAACGAGGGAATCCTGACTCGTTTAGCGTCGCTCCATAAGCGCTCCAAAGAATAAAACTCTCTCATCGGTTTATAAAATATATGCACAATAACAGAAGAATAATCAAGCACTACCCAACCGGATTCATCGTTGGGAGAAACCCTTGAGAGAGATTTTATTCTATCGGAAGCCAAATCTTCCTCTATTGCCAGCGCAATCGCATTTACCTGCCTGTTGGAAGTAGCACTCAGGATGACAAAGTAGTCGCAGAAGCCACAAACCTTCTGCATATCCAGGACTGTTAGCTTCTGGGCCTTCTTGGACTTAGCTATCGCCGCAATACGGAAGGCTAATTTTTTTGTTTCTATTAGTACCTACCTCCTAGAAAGCTCTTATTTTTTTCCTAAAATCTTATACATACCGGTGCCGCAAACAGAGCATTTTCCCTTCATGGCAAGCCTTCCGTTCTTCATGGTGACTTTCTGTTCATCTTTCATTTCTCTTGAGGCTTTGCATTTGACGCAATATCCTTTTTCTGCCATCTTGCTCCTCCTTTTTAAATGAGCGCTTGACTTATGGAGTCCGAAGGACGACATAAGTCAATCATGTTGTTATTTTATTCGTTAGCGCGAATTTAATCCCGCACCTATTTTTGATAAAGCGCTTAAGATAAAATTGGCCTCGCTTATTATACAATAAAAAAGACTGTGGTCAATTTTTATTTCAATGAGCGCATAACTTATGGAGGCAACAGCCGAAATAAGTTATTTGCGCGAATTGAACCCTTGACATGAAAGATGTCAAGGGTAAGCCGCTTATTTGCAAAAATGATTTGTGCACTCCTCTCCTATCTCTCCTACAATCTCCTCGATCAGATCTTCCAACGTCACCAGCCCCACAGCCTTTTGATGCTCATCAACCACAATGGCCATCTGAATTTTGTCTATCTGGAATCTTCTGAGCAATTCGTTAACCCGCATTGAAGTAGGCACATAATATGCCTTATGCAGCAGATCCTGCAATAAAAAGAGCCCCTTATCCCTTAATATGTAGAGCAGGTCCCTTGCATAGATTACACCCACGATATTTTCCGTAGAGCCGCTATATACGGGCAGCCTGGCATGCCCTTCCTCCGCAAAGATATTCAGCAGCTCTTCCTGGGTGAAGTTTATGTTAACGCCTACGATTTTCTCTTTTGGCACCATCACCTCTTCTACCCTTGTGTCGCCAAACTCAAAGATGCGGTGCAGCATCTTTCTTTCTTCGTCGCTTAATACGCCTTCATCCTTGCCCACTTCTATCATTGTGCGCAGCTCTTCTTCCGTGATGAGTGGAGACCTCTTTGTTGGGCCGACTCTGAAGACCTTTAAAATAAGATTGCTGATGCCGATAAAGAAAACGATTACTGGATTGAATAATTTGATAAATACCTCCATCAGGGGGGCTGTAAAAAACGCGGTTTTTTCCGTGTGTTTTGTAGCTAAAATCTTGGGGGTTATCTCGCAAAAAACCAATACAAAGAAAGTAGTGACAAAGGTTGAAATAATGACGCCCCACTTGTAGCCGTAGATCTCGACAAAAATACCGGTGACAATGGCGGAAGCCGCGATATTGACGACATTATTACCGATCAGAATCGCGGCAATAACCTTATCTAATTTTGTGATCAGTTTTTCAACTCTCTTGGCTCCTCTTTTGCCTTTTTCAACCAGATGGCGCAGCCGTATTTTACTTAAACCGATAATTGAGGTTTCTGACGCAGAAAATAGAAAAGAAAGGCAGGCCAGAATAAACAAGAGAACGAATACTACTGGCAGAGAAATAGCTATCATAATTATCCTAAGTTGAGTTTACTATAAATATGCTCTTCCTTGCCCTTAAGCGGGCCGATAAGCGCAAGATTCAATTTTTCGTCCCGAAATATATATTGGGCAACTTCCCTTAAATCGTGTCTCGTTATTTTTTTTA
>Ga0315285_10001994_pt1 | contig 21426 bp, 10 predicted proteins | sample YL17G09_36_MG_FD_203698 | JGI IMG/M metagenome (GOLD analysis project Ga0315285, IMG submission 203698) | Sediment microbial communities from Yellowstone Lake, YNP, Wyoming, USA - YL17G09_36 | ecosystem: Environmental > Aquatic > Freshwater > Lake > Sediment | place: USA: Wyoming | collected...
GCCGGCGAGCCTCGCCGCGGCGCGGGCCGACGAGGTCTTGCCGCAACCCGGCGGGCCCTCGAAGAGGACGGCGCGGGGCGCGGCGGCGAGGGCGTCGCCCCCGCTCGCCGCGCCCTCCCTCGCCGCCGCGGCGATCCCGGACAGCACCTGCGGGTGGGTCAGAGGCAGCAGGGCGAGGCGGACCTCTTCTTTTTGGCGCTCGTAGGCTGCGAGGCCCGACCACGGGTCTTCCGCCGGCGCCGCCGCCGCCGCCGCCGCCGGCCGGGGCCGCGGCAGGAACACGGAACAGCCTAGTTCCTCTAGCGCACGGATCGCCGAGGCGGCCCTCGCCGAGCCCCCGCGGGGGACGGGGGGAGGAGGAGCAGGCCCGGGAGAAGGCGGGCGGGAAGGCGAGGGCGGCGAAGGCGAGGGCGGCCAAGGCGGCGAGGTCGGGCGCCCCTCGAGCCGCACCCCGCCTCCCTCCTCTCCCCCTCCCTCTCCCTCTCTCCTTCCTCCCTCCGAGGGCCCGAAAAGCTCCTCGAGCGACTGCCGGAATACCTCGTCGACGCCCCGGAGCAGCGGGCGCACCGCCTCCGCTCTCGGGCTTGTGCTTTCGTCGTTGGTGCCGCCGCCGCCGCTCTGCCAAGTCCAGGTCTTCGCGAACGAGCGCCGCCGCATCCGCCGCCCTTCTCCTCCGTCTTCTCCTCCTTGATCCTCCTCGAAGCTCGACACGACGGCGTTCGACGCCCTGAAGAGCTTCTCCAGGGGCGAAGAAGAAGACGAGTGCCGCTGCTGCTGCTGCTGCTGCTGCTGCTCCCCTTGGGCGGCGACGAGTCTGCTCGCCGGGGCCGTCAGCTCGACCTTCGGAGTGACGGCGGAAGGAGAGGACGAGGAGGAGGAGGCAGATAAAAACGTCGCGGCGGCGTCGCCGGCCGAGAGGCGCAAACCCCTGTCGCGCCCCCTCTGCAGCGGGACGACGCTCACGGGAGCTCCAACGCTGCCTGTGCTGCTGCTGCCGCCGCCTCTGCTTCCTCTGCTGCCGCTCGAGGGGGACGAAGACAGCACCTGCAGCAGCTCCGCCAGGGCCAGCAGGACGCCGAGCTCGTCGGCGCCCTCGCGCAGCGAGAACGAGACCGTGGCGGCCCCGGTCCACTCGTCGACGTCGACGAGGGGCGGCGCCGCCGGCGGGGGCGGCGCGGCCCCGGCGAGCAGCGCCAGGGGGGGGAGCGAGGCCTCGTCGCGATGGCAGTCTGCGTCGGCGGCGTCCCAGGCGGAGAGCACGGCGCTGCGGACGGCGGAGCCGGGAGGGGGAGCAGAGGGCGGGGGAGCGGGTTCGCAGGTCGTCGTCGGCGCCGCCGCGGAGAGAGTGACGAGAGCGCCGAGCGCGGCAGCGAGCCGATGAAGCGTCGTCGTCGTCGTCGCAGCCAACGGCGGCGCTTTCGATGCTGACGCCGCCGACGCCATTGCGACACTGCGAGAACACGGTCCAGTTCCTGCTGCGTCGGAGAGAGCTGCTGAAAGAGCTCGCGCGACGCGGGAGAGGCGACGCATGTTGTCACAAGTACAGCGCGTCGATTCTCGATTCTAAGAATGTTTCTGCTCCAGCATTGTCTGCTCCAGCATTGTCGACCAAAAAAAAAAAAAAAAACCCTTTTTTGCGAGGTAGCCCCATCGATAAATCTCTGGCCCCTTCCTCCGCTCTCGCTCTCTCTCTCCCGCTTCCTGAGCTCCAATTCACCGCCAGGGGGCCCGCACGACGATATGGTTTCGGGAACCGTCCGCGCGGCGCGGTGTCTGCTGCTCTCCTCCGGCGGAAGGGGCTTCGCCGCACGAGCGATGCCCGCCCCGATCGCGCCCTCGCGACCTCCCGTCGCCGCCTCTCTTCTTCGACCTCCTCCGGGACCTCCTCTCCTCCCCTCTTTTCCTCAGCAGCGCCCGACCTTCGTCCCGCGCTCCCTCAAGGACGCCATCGAGTCCTCTCCCTCCCGCGGAGATGACGGAGAGTCTTCCTTCGACGAACGACCGTCGAAGGAGGTCCTCTCGCTGTGGGCGAGGTCGGACGTCATCTGCTTCGACATCGACTGCACGGTGACCGTCGACGACAGTCTCGACGCGCTCGCGCGCTTCCTCGGGAAAGGGGAGGCCGTCGCGGCGCTCACCTCCGCGGCGATGGAGGGTTCCATGCCCCTGGAAGAGGCCCTCCGCAGGCGCCTCGAGATCCTGGACGTCACGCCCTCGGATCTGGCGCGCTTCCACGAGGCGCACCCCGCCGAGGGGAGGCTGACCCCGGGGGCCAAGGAGCTCATCGGCGCCCTGACCGAGAGGGGAACGCGCGTGTACCTCATAAGTGGGGGCTTCCGGGAGCTGGCGCTGCCCGTGGCGAGGGCTCTGGGCGTGCCCGCGGACCGGTTGCTCGCCAACAGAATGAACTTTCAGCTGAGGGACGGTCCCGACGAGAAGACAAAGGGGCGCGGCGAGGCGGGCGGGAGCAGCGGCGGCGACGGCGTCTCTAGCGGCTCCAGCGGCAGCGACGGCGAGGAGTGGGGCCCGCAGCTCCGCGTCGCGGGCTTCGACCCAAGAGAAGAAGTCTCGGCCAACGGAGGGAAACCGGCGGCCATCAAGAGAATCCGCGCTTCCTTGCCCTACTCGCTCGTTACCATGGTCGGGGACGGGATCACGGACGCCGAGGCCGCGGCGGTCGCCGGCGGCGCCGACTTGTTTGTGGGTTTCGGCGGCATCGTGCGCCGCCCGGCCGTCGCGGCGGCGGCTCCCTGGTTCGTGAATAGCTTCTCGACGCTGCAGAGCGCGCTCGCGACGAGGAAGTTGGCCATGGTTGGGAGCGGCGCCTGGGCCTGCGCGGCCGCGAAGGTCGTCGCCGGGAACCTGCTGGTGAGGCGGTCCGCGCTCCTGGCGCGCGGGGTCGAGGCTTGATTTTTTGTCTCAGAGCTTGATTTTTTGTCTCGAGCCGTTTTTTTGTTTCGCCTTTTTTTTCTCTGCTCTCTCTCACCTTCTTTCTCCCGAGCTACAAAAAACCGTCGTCACCACCGCGAAAGACGCTGCCCGACTTTGACGACGAGCTCACGATGTGGGTCTACGAGGAGGAGATCGAGTTCCCTCCCCCTGCTCCTCCGAGCTCCGGCGCGAGCGGCAACGGAACCGCAAAAGGAGTCGTCGTCGGCGGCAGCAGCAGCAGCGGCTCCGCGCCGCGGGGAAGAAAAACGAGGAAGCTCTCCGAGGTCATCAACGAGCAGAACGAGAACGTCAAGTACCTCCCCGGCGTGAAGCTGGGCCCCAACGTCCGCGCCGAGCCCGACCTGGCCGCGTCGGTGAAGGGGGCGGACGTCCTGCTGCTCTGCGTGCCGCATCAGCATGCGGGACGCGTCGTCCGAGGCCTCGTCGGCGCTGTCGACGCCGAAAACGGCCCCGGGGGAGGCTCCCGCAAGACCGTCGCGCTCTCGCTGATCAAGGGGATGCGCGTGAGGCCCGAGGGCCCGCAGCTGATCTCGGCGATGGTCGAGCGCGTGCTCGGGATCGAGACGGCGGTGCTGATGGGAGCCAACATCGCCGAGGAGGTGGCGCGGGGAGGGCTCACCGAGGCGACGGTCGCGGCGGCGAGCACGGCGACGGCAGAGCTGTTCGTGCGGCTGTTCTCCACCGACAATTTTGTCGTGCGCGCGTGCTCCGACCGGGTGGGCGTCGAGATGGCCGGGACGCTGAAGAACGTGGTGGCGCTCGCGGTGGGGATCGCGACGGTGCGATATAGAGATAGAGAGAGCGTTTTTTGGAGACTTTTTCCCCCCCTTCGAGCGAAGCGGCAGCGGAGCGGAGAAGCTTTTCTCTTCTTCTCCTTCTCCTCACCCTCCCGCCCTTCTCGATGAAACAAAAAAACTCTCGCAACGACACCAGGGCCTCGGCGCCGGCGAGAACGCCAAGGCTGCCCTGCTGCGGGCCGGCATGGGCGAGATGCGCGACTTCGCGTGCTGCTTCTCAGACGCCGACGGAGGCTCCTCGGGCGGCGCCTCGGGCTCGACGGTCCGGGCCGATACCTTCCTCGAAGCGGCGGGCATCTCGGACGTCGTCGCCTCGAGCTACGGAGGCCGCAACGCCCGCGTCGCCCGCGAGTACGCCCTACGCGTCTCGTCGAACCGGATGCCCCCGGGAAGGAAGACCGTCGACGCCCTGGAGGCCGAGCTGCTCGCGGGCCAGAGCCTGCAGGGCGACCTGACGAGCCGCGAGTGCTCGGCGGCGATCGAGCAGCGGTGGGGCGCCGCCCAGGGCGCGCGGCGGTTCCCGCTGTTCTCGACTGTCAGGGCGGTCTTCGACGGGAAAATCCCGCCTGAGAGCGTGCTGAGGTACAGGGCGGCGGCGACGGAGCTGGCGAGGGAGGCCGAACTTGGCGCCGCTGCGAAAGAGGAGAAGCGGGGGGAGAAGAAGAGGGAGCAGCAAGCGAGGGAGCCCGCGCTGGAGTTGTAAAAAGAAGGAGAGAGGGAGAGCGGACGCGCAGGTGAGCGCGCGCTTTTCGAGAGCAAGGCGTTTTTTCAATACTTTTCTTGCCCGCCGAGGCTGCTGCTCCAAGAAATGTCCGTTTGTTTGTGTGTTAGCGTTTTTCCTTTCATTCAAACTGGTCGAAGGTGTTTTTGTTTTGAGTAGATTCCTTCCTTGTTCTTCTCCTTCTCCTCCTTCTTCTCCTTCGTCTCCTTCTCTCTCTTCTCTTCCCCTGCTCTCTCTCCCCGCGCTTCACTGCTGTTTTTCAGAAGGGAGAAGCCGACGCATCTCTCTCTGCTCTCTCTTACAGTGCCGCCTCTTACAGTGCCGCCTCTTTCTCACAAAGCCGCCCCTCCCCATGGATCACGCGCTCGCTGACCTCTCGGGGCCCAGAACCTTGAACTGAGAAAAGAGAAAGCATGGAAGGAGAGTGGCGACAAGATGCCTGCGAAGGCGGCGCTGGCGGCGTCGATGGCCGAAACGACGTCGTTCCGTCGACGGGGTTGGCGTCGAATGCAGTTGCCGCGCTCCCACCTGTCGTGAGCTTCCCGGGCTTCCTTCAGGTGTGCACTTAAAGAAGATTCCAAGCTACGTCCCGACGGCGTCGGAACAGGGAATGCGCGGCCGGTCGTTGAAAGAGAAGGGATGGCGCACCTCGTTTTTTTCTTCTTCTTCTCCTTCGTCTCTTTTTTCCTCGCTCCCTCACCTCCGTCGCCGAAAAAAAAAAGAAAACAGGTCGACCCCTCCGAGGTCACGTTCCTGGCCCTCCACTGGCTCTCCGCCGCTCTCCCGGAGGCCCTCCCCGCAGCGGCAGCAGCCGCGGTAGCACGTGGGGCCTTGCCTCCGAGGTTCGACGTCCAAGGGAGGCCTCACGCTCGCTCGTACGAACAGGTCTTGGCTTCGCTCTCGGCAGCGGCGACCTCTTCTCCTTCTTCGGCGGCGGCAGCCGCTTCTTCTTCGTCCCAGCCTCCGCCGCCGCCTCCTCCGTGGCTGTTCGCGGCGCTGGCCGCCGACGCGCTCGCGGCTGCGAGGAGGGTTGGAGGGCCGACCCTCGCCGGAGCCACGTCGCTCCTCGCTGGCGGAGGGGTCGCGCTGAGGGCGGCGGCGGCGGCGGCAGCGGCGGCAAGCGGAGCAGGAGCAAACGGCGGCGGCGGCAACCTCGGCGACGACGACCCCGCGCGACCCTCCGCGACGGCGCCGCCGGCGTCCCCGCAGCAGGTGCTGCTGCCGCCGCCCGCCCCTCGCCACCAGACTCAGCAGACGCAGTACCAACCATCGCCGCGTGGGCGCGGGAGGCCCAGGAGGAGCCCGCGACCGCCGGAGGAGCTTGAAGCGGCGGCCGCGGCCGCGGCCGCGACAGCAGCGACGGGGCCGCAGCAGCGAGGCCCTCCCGCTCCCTCTTCTCTCCCTCTCTCCTCGCTCTTCTCCGCCTCCGCCGCCGGGCCGCCGCAGTGTTCGGTGCCCCCGACCTTCCGGGGCGCCACCCTCCCGACCCTGCTGTCGCTCAGGCAGCGCGGCGGCCTCGGCCCCGGCGGCCGCGCGCCCTCGTCCTCCTCCTCCTCCTCCTCCGCGAGGCTCGCCTCCCGCGTCCTCGAAGCCCGCAGCGCCTCCGCGCTCCGCCACGCCGCCACCGTCCGAGGCCACCGGCACGCCGTCTACTGTGTGGCGTTCTCCAGGTGCGGCTCTCTGATCTTCACGGGCAGCGACGACCGCGGCGTGCGCGTCTGGGACTCAGCGACGGCGCGGCTGCTCTCTGTCTGCCGAGGGCACACCGGGGAGGTGACCGACCTCGCCGTCTCCTCCGACGGCGCCGCCCTGGCGTCGTCGAGCGTCGACGGCACGGTGCGGGTCTGGGGGGCGACGCGCGCGAGCCCGGGGAGGCCCGTCTCGGTCCTCGTGGGCCACACCGCGCCGGTCAACTACGTCGACTTCTGCCAGCGGCGGACGCGACACTGGCGGCACGAAAGCTCGACAGCCCCTTCCTCCTCCGAGAGCGCGCTCCCGGCCCCGCTCGCGCTGTCCCGGGCCCTGCTGTCGGCGTCGTTCGACGGGACCCTGCGCCTCTGGGACTGCGGGACCGCCGCCGCGCCGCCGGCGCCCCCCTCCGGAGCCTCCGCCTCGACGATGCCGCTGCAGGGACGGTGCCTCCGCGTCCTCGGCCTCGCCCCCGCCGGCGGCCCCTTTGGGCCCGCCGCGAGCGGCTTCGGCGGCGGCGTGCGAAGCAGCGGCAGGGTCAGGAGGCCCTCGACGAGGGTCGCGTCTCGTCAGCTGCAGGAGCCAGAGCGAGAGCAAGGAGGACAGTGGAGGCCGCAGCGGGGCGGAGCCGGCGGCGGCGGCGGAATAGGGAGCGACAGGGCGCGGCGCGCCGCGGCCACCGTCGCCGCAGAGCGGATCCGCTCCTCGACACGGGCCTTCGCCGCCGAAGGAGAAGAAGATGACGCGCCGATCGAGCTCTCCGGCGACGACTCCGACGTTATCGCGCTGCCTCCGCTGCCTCCCCGGGCTGCCGCCGATGGAGGAGCCGGCGGCGGTGCTGCCCCTCCTCCTCCTCCTCCTCCTCCGGGCCTCCTCGTCTGCTCCTTCTCCCCCGATGCCACCACGCTGGCGGCCGGGGGCAGTGACGGCTGCCTCTACCTCTGGAGCTGGGATGTAGAGGCGGAGCTCGCCGCGGCCGAGGCCGCTGCGGCCGAGGCCAGCGCCCTTGCCTCGGCGTCGTCGCCGGTGGCACCGGCCTCGCCTCTGCCTTCGGCCCCTCCTTCGACGCCCGCCTTTGACCTCTCGGCCTTCTTCTCCCTGGAGGACGTGCCTCGCCCTGCGGAGCTGCAGAGGCAGCCGGCGCACGGCCGCGACCTCACGCTTCTGCAGTTCTCGCCCCGGGGAGGCGCGCTCGCGACGGCCGGGGGCGACGGGAGGGTCCGGGTGTGGCGGCAGAGGGCGCGGCCCGGGGAAGCCCATCGCCAGCAGCAGCAGCAGCAGCAGCAGCAGAGGCCCCGCCGCCGAAGCTCCGGTTCCTCCTCCTCCTTTGCCTCGCCGCAGCAGCCTCTCTGGGATCGCGTCCTCGTCCTCTCCCTCAGCACCGACGAGGAGCGCATCAACGCGCGCGAGGCCAGGCGCCGCAGGAGGCCCGAGCCCGTGCCGGCAGTGCACCAGATCTCGTGGACCTGCGACGGGCGCCGGGTGCTCGCGGCGCTGGGCGACTTTTCGGTGCGGGCCTGGGACTACGATCTCGCCGAGAACGGCGTCCGCGGGAGGAGGAGGAGGGGCCACGGTAGCGCGGCAGGGGGAGAGGAGGACGAGGGAGCGGATCGGAGGCTGCCTCCGCCGCCGCTGCTGCTGCTCGGCCACGCCGCCCCTGTGCACGTCCTCGACGCGCACCCGTCCGACCCCGACCTCGTCCTCTCTTCCGGCCACGACGGGAGGGTCATCGTCTGGAGCCTGCGGTCTGGCGGGGGCGTCGTGGCGGAGTTCTCGACCAGGAGGACGGGGCCGCCGCTGGCCTTCCCCGCCACCGCTGCGGAGGGCGAGGAGGGGGGGGCTCTGGCGGCGGCAACGGGCGCGGCAGCTCCGGCGGCGGCGGCTGCGACGAGGGCCGGCGGCGGCAGCGCCGTCTCCGGTCCCATCACGGCGCCGCTCAACCCCGTCACGAGTCGCTCCTCCTCCTTCCCCGTTCCCTTGGAGTGGCCCGACGCCATCCAGGTCATCGAAGGCCGCTGGAGCCCGCTCCTCGGAAGAGGCGGGAGCGGAAGCGGAAGTGGGAGCGGGAGCGGGGGCGGGAACGGCGGCGGCGCGACTGGCGGCGCGACGTTCGCTGTCGCCGACGCCGCCGGCCAGCTCCACCTCTTCGACGAGGCGTTCCCTTCTGCTGCGCTTGCGCGGGCCCGCTACGATCAGTTCCTCTCGACCGAGGCGCTGTCCCTCGAGGAGGCTGCGGCTGCCGCTGCGGCGGCGAGCGCCGGTCTGGCGGCGGCGGCGGCACCGACAGAAGCTGGAGCGGGAGCGGAAGCAAACGCCGCTCCTCCCGTTCCGCCTTCGTGCACTCTCACCGCCGGCGGCTTCGTCTCCGGCTCCGGCCTCGAACACGGAAACGAAAGCGAGAGCGAGAGCGAGAGCGAGCCCGCTCCTCCTCGGCCGCCCCCCCCGCCTCCTCCCCTGCTCTGCGACTTCCTGGGCGCTCCCTACCCTCGCGGGTACCAGCGAGCCTGGAGACAGGGCAGGCTGAGTTCCGTCTCTGCAGCGGACGCCGTCGCCGAGACGCCCGCGGGGGGCGAGAGAGATGAAGACGAAGACGACGACGACGACGACGACGAAGAAGAAGAAAATGAGGAAATGGAGCACGACGAGCGGCGCCCTCCTCCTCCTTCTTCTTCGCTCCCCCTTGCTCCTCCTCTCCCTCGCGCGGTACTCCAGTCCCCTCCCTCCGTCTCCGCCGCGGCCTGGGCAGCGCATGAGGCCGGAGGGGACGCCTCGGCGGTCTCCGCCGCCGTCTCCCGCGCGTTCTCGAGGTTCCGAGCGGCGCTCGTCTCCGGTGTCGGCTCCAGCGGCGGGGAAGCAGCGGCAGCGGCGGCAGCAGCGGCAAACGGAGTCGCAGGATCAAACGGCGCCCTCGTCGCCTTCTCCGGGATGCCTGCGCCCGCACCGGCGGACGTCGCTGCCGCGGACGACGCCGCGGTGAGGGCCGACGCCGCGGCGAGGGGCTGGCGCCCGGCCAGGGAAGCCTCCGAGGACGAGGAGGAGGGAGACGGAGCCCAGGGCGACGACGGCGACGACAGCGACGACGTCGACTTCGACGTGAGGGCCGGTTCCACCTCCGGCGACGACGACGACGACGAAGATTCGGACGACGCTGGCGATGACGAAGGCGATGAAGACGAGGGCAGCAGTTCTGACGGCGGCGGAGGGGGGAGGACGGGGAGGAGACCGGCAGCGGGGCGGGGCCGTGGAAGGGGGCGCGGCAGGCCCCCTTTGAGGCAGCAGCAGCAGCAGCACCAAAGAAGGCAGCAGCGCAGCCGCGCTCGCTCTGAGTCCTCCTCTTCGGAAGAAGAAGAAGAAGAAGAGGAGGGCGTCTCCGACGGCTCAGAGGAGGAACGAGGGCGCCGCGGCGGCGGCCGGCGCCGCAAGAGGCCCCGGCGCGGGCGCCCCCGGGCCGCGTCCGAGGAGATCTCCGAGTCCTCCGGCGACGACGACGGCGACGGCGACGGCGACGAAGGAAACGGAGCTGCCGCCGCTCGCCGCGGCCGGCCCCTGGCAAACACCACCGGCTCCTCCTCTCTCCCCGCCTCCGGCAGGCCCCGCCCCGCGAGCTGCTACCGCTGGCTGCTCTCCGCCGCGACGGTCCCCGGAGTGCTGGCCCCGCAGGTCGGAGACGCCGTCGTCTATCTGAGGGAGGGGCACCGCGCGTTCCTCGAGGCGTCCGAGGTCGCGGCGGCGGCGGCCGTCGCCGCCGCGGCCGAGGAGCAGGAGCGCGGGCACGCGCGCCAGCGACGAGGCCGCGCCGCGCCCGCCCCGGTCTCGGTCCCGCTCCCGGCCGCCGCCTCCGCGCTGCCCGCGCCCTGGGCGGCGCTCCCCGGCCTCCGGCCCGCCGAGCCCGCGACCGTGGCCTCGATCGAGTACGAGGTCGACCCCCTGACGGGGGCGACGGAGCCCGTGGCGACGCTCGAGCTGACTGGCGAGGGCGGCGGCGGCGGCGGAGGAGGAGGAGCGACGACGCCGGCGTCGGCGCCGCAGCGCAGAGGGAGCACCGGTGGCGGCGGCGGCAGCAGCGGGGACACTCCGACGCTGGCACCGCCGCCGGCGACGATCAAAGTCAGGCTCCCTCACCCGGCGGCGGGCTCCGCCGACTTCCTCGTCCCAAGGCAGCGCTTCGAAGCGTCCCTCGGCGCCATGTGGCGCGTTGGGGACGAATGCCGGGCCTTCTGGCCCGACGACGACGCCGCTGCAGACGACGACAGTGCCGAGGCAGGGGAAGGGGCGGCGGCGGCGGGAGACGGCGGCGGCGGCGGAGGAGGAGCAGCAGGGGGCTCCTGGTGGAGGTGCCGCATCGTCTCCGACGCCTGCGCCGGCCGCGAGGCGCCCGTCGCCGCCGACCCCTGGTGCGCGGAGGGGCTGTGGGAGAGGTACGGCGTCGAGTGGATCGACGCGACGGCCTCGGCCTCGGCGGCGGCGGCCCCGGTTGCGGCCGACGGCGGCGGCCGAGGCACCTCGCCGCACCAGCAGCAGCAGCAGCACCAAGTGAGCGCCCAGTCCCCCTGGGAGCTCTTCGCCCTCGGGGGCGAGGGCGAGGGAGGGGCCCCTTCCCCGCCCTCCTTCCGCGCCGAGCTGCCGTCTCTCGACCCGGGGCTCGCGGCCTCGGCGCTGGCCGCCGTGCGCGAGGCCGCGGAGGACCCCGGCTTCGAGCTCTTCGCTGAGACGCCGCCGCCCGCGGCGCGCTACCCTCGGGCTGTCGGCGGCGGGCGCGTCGCCGTCGCCGCCTACAATGCGGTCGTCGCGCTCCCTCTGGGCCTTGACGTCGTCGCTCGCAGGCTCAGGTTCCGCGGCGGTGGCTCCTGCTGCTACTACCGCGGCGCTGCGGCGCTGCGCGCCGATTTCGGTCTGATCGCGAGCAACGCGGCCGAGTTCAACGGCGCGGCATCGGACGTCGCCGCGGCAGCGCGCGCGCTCGCGGCCGGGCTCGGGGAGAGGCTCGGGCTCGGGATGCCGGCGCCGGCGCCGCCATCGCATCCGCCGCCGCCACCTCTGCCGCAGCCCGGGGGCGACGCCGGTTCGGGCCCGGGGCTGGGCTCGGCGCCGGCGGCGCTAGAGCAGCAGCGAGGGCAGCAGCGAGGGCCGCGGATCAGGATCCGGCTGCCTCGGCCTTGATACGACCTTTTTTCTGTTTCCGCTTCTGAGTCATTACTAGCACACCTCCGTTTTTTTTCTCAAAGGGATGCAACACTAAAACCACCAACGATCCGAATTCATAATTTGAGAAAACCAACAAAACGAATGGAGAGGGGAGAGCGCTCGCACGAGAGAGAGAGGGGGAAGGGAGAAAAGAGAGAGAAAAGAGAGAGAGAGCGAAGAGCAGTTTTTTCACGCTCTGATATTTTTTTTCGTCTTCTTCTTCTGTTCTTCTTCTTCTTTCACTTTTTCGGCCTTGTTCACTTGAACGGGCATCACTCTCGGCGGGCTCTTTTTTCTCTCTCTGTTGTTGAGAGACCCGACAATTCGGGATGAGACTGTCCTCCTCTTATGGAGACCTGAGCTCCGGCGCGGGAGAACAGGCCAGCGGCAGGGAGGATCGCCCGCATCGGGGCCGCAAGCGAAGGCATCAGCGCGCCCGGATGGAGGACGAGGCCCCCCCGCCGTTCGTCGAGCCGCCGCCTCCCCTCTCGAGGCCTCCGTCCCTGCCTGACGTCGCTGCGACACCGGGCTCGGTCCCCGTGAGGACCAGGCCGCAGAGAACGCTGTCGAGGCCGAGCTCCTACAGCTCCGGGCTCGGCGACATTGCCGAGCGGCGCAACTCGCCCGGCTCGGGCGGAAACGGCAACGCCGGGGCCGCTGCCGGCGGCGTGACGGGAGCGAATGCAGGCGGCAAGCCCGCGCGGACGCGCCCGACCAACAACCAGCTTCTGTGAGTCTCGTCAGTTTTAGGTCTTTCATGTCGAAAGGGGTCGGTATCGAGGGGCTTCGCGTGCTGTGTTTGACTCGCGGCGCCCCCTTTCGAAGTTTCGAGTCTCCAATCAAAGGCAAAGCAGGCCAGAGGCGAGCAGCGCCTCTCGCGCGTGTTTTTTTTTCCCTTTCTCGACGCAGCAGAGGCGCTCGAGTCTCGGCAGTCTATTCTATCTCGTTCTCTCTCTCTTGTCTTCTTTTCCCCCTTGTTTCCCCTCCGACTTACCCCGCTCTACACTCGATTAAAATCACGAAACGCACCCACGCCGCCCTCAGGTACAAAGCCCACTTTCGCTGGCAGCACTACGACGCTCGCGCCGTCGCCGCCCTCGGCCCCCACTCGGCGACTCCGCTCCCCTCGGAGACCGAGCCCGCTCCCTCTGTCACCGCGGCGTTCCTGCAGCTGCTGGTGGCGCTGACCGCGGCAGAGAGGGCGAGGCCGGGAGGGTGCACCAACGTGATGGCGACGCTCGCGGCGCAGGCCCGCAGGACAAAGGTGGTGGAGATGCCCCACAGCGGAGGGAGCGGCGGCGGCGGCGGCGGAGGGCACGCCGCAGCGGGCGGCTCCTCCTCCTCGCTCGCGGCCTCCTCCGCGCACCCGCACCTCCACAACGACCGGCCGACGGGGAGAAACGCCAGCGCCGGACTGGCGGCGGCCGTCGCCGCCGCCGCCCCGGCGCACAAGGCCTCCACGCACGCGCACGCCGCGGCGGCCAGCGCCTCGACGATGCTGCTGGGCTGCGTCATCACGGGCGGCGGCGCCGCGGGCGGCGACGACTCGCGCCGCAAGGCGACCGTCTCGGACGGCAAGGGCAGGCGGTACGCGACCTCGCTCGACCGCAACCGCTACGGCGGCGACGACAACTACCTGGCAACTGTCGTGCGCGGCGACCTCGAGCTGCTGGGCCTGTGCCCCTGCCTGGTCGACGTCGAGGTCGTCGACGCCAAGACGGGCCTGCCCGACCAGCTCGTGACCGCGGGGGCCGAGGCGTGCCGCTGCTGCGAGAGCTACGGAGGGTTTGGGAGGGGGGGAAGCGGGGGAGGGATCGAGAAGGAGGACGGCGAAGGAGGGAGAGCGAAGGGCGGGACGAGGGAGGGCCACGGCGGCGGCGGCAAAGGCGACGGCGGCAAAGGCAAGGAGAACGGCGGCGGCGACGCGGCCGGCGGCGGCAGCCCGCCCCACTCCGGGGCCGCTCCTCCTGCTGCCCCTCCCGCTGCTGCCCCTCCGGCTCCTCCTTCCGCTCAAGACCCTCCGGCGCCCGGGGCGACGACGCCCCCCGCGGCGTCACCTCCGAGGAACAACGCCAGCGGCAACGACGCAGCGGCGGGAGCGGGAAAGGCGACGGCGAGCGGCACCAGCGGCTCAGCCGGGCGTGTCCTCGGCACCGCCGCCGCCGCGACGGCGACGGCGACGACGACGCCCGCTGCGGTTGCGCCGCTCGACGCGGCAGCAGCAGAAACGACCCCCGCTGCTGCCGCTGCCCCTGCTGCCCCGGTGGCGACCCCTGCGGCGGCGACGGCGGTGGCCAGGAGCTCGTCGGAGCTCTTCGACGCGCTGCTCGCCGCGGCCTCGTCGAGCCCGACGCAGAAGACGACGGCGGCCACCCTGCCTTCTGCGCCACTAGGGACGGCCGCGGCCGCCGTCGCTGCTGCTTCCAAGCCGCCGCTCCCGCGCGTGACTTCGAGCAACCAGCTTGCTGCTGCCGCGGCTGCTGCCAACGCTGTTGCTGCTGCTGCTGCCAACGCCGTAGGCAACGGCACCGGCCGCCCCCACGACGACGACGACTCTGAAGACGAAGACGACGCCGACGACGGGGCCTCTTCCCCGCGCGCCGCCGCCGCCGCCGCTGCAGCCAAGGCCAAAGCCGCGGCGTCGGTTGCAGCCGCCGCGGCGCTCGCCGCATCCTCAAGGAAGGGGGGCGCGGCGGCGTCCCTGCCGCCGAGGAACGCCGCCGCAGCAGAGCGCCAGGCGAGCACCGGAGACTTGACGGCTTTCGCCGCGGCCCGCAGCAGCAGCCACCAGCAGCAGCACCAGCAGCAGCAGCAACAGCGCATCATCGACGCTGCCAGGGCCGAGGGCGAGGCCAGGGGCCGGGCCGCGGGAGCCGAGGAGGCCGCGCGCGCGGCCAGCGCCGAGGTCTCGTTCCTTGCCAAGGCCAAGGCCGACGCCGACGCGCGCGCCGACGGCGCGGCCGCGGCCGCGAGGGCGGCGTCGGCCGGCCTCGCGGCGCTGCGCGAGATCGCGGCCGCGGCGCTCGCTGCGGCCCTCCCGACCGACGGTACGCAGCTGACGGAGGCGCAGCGCGAGCGCGCCGCCGCGCTATCTGCAGCCTTGGCCGCCGCGGAGGCCGCGGAGGCGGCCGCCGAAGCGTCGCTGGTCGCCGCCGCGGGGGTCGCTCAGCAGCAGCAGCAGCAGCAGCAGCAGCAGCAGCAGCAGCAGCAGCAGCAGCAGCAGCAGCAGCAGGGTCTCGGGAGGCCTCCGACGCCGATGAATCAGTGTCCTTCTGCAATCGTGGCCGCGGCCCCGCCGACGACGCCCCTGCCCTCAAAGAGGGAACACGCCAGCGCCGACGGCGAGAGCGGAGGAGGGAGCGGCCTCGCTCTCGAGGAAGGGGAGGGCGAGGGCGAGGGGAGCGGGCAGGGGGAGTTTGAGCCCGCTCCCAAGAGGCATGCAGCCTCAGCCTCCGCCGCCGCCGCTGCCGCCGCCGTCGCGGCCCTCCCCGCTGCTGCTGTCTGAGAGCAGCGACGGGCCTTTTGTTCTTGGGAGGAGAAAGCGAGAAAAGCGAGGAGAAAGAGGAAGGACGAAAAAAAAACTCGGATCAGATTTTTCTAAGTTCATCATAACCATCAGCATTTATCGGAAGCCCCCAGCCTCAGCATTCGCACGAAGCGAATTCAGTTTGTTTTCAGAGAGAGAGAAAGAGAGAGAGAGAGAGAGAGAGAGAGAGAGAGAGAGAGAGAGAGAGAGAGAGAAGCCACTGAGTGAGTGGGGAGAGAAAGCAAGCACCGAGAGACAAAGCACGAACAGCAGCTTCTTCCCCACGAGCCACGAGAGAGCGACAAAGAAGAACACAACCTCAGAGCCCCCCCTCCCCCCCCCTTCCTACTTTTATGCAACTCAGAAAACATTTAGTAGTTCAAAAGATTAAAACGGAAAGAATTACACTGGACGCTTTCTCTCTCTCCGGACCCTGCAGGGTCCGAGGAGAGAAAAAACGGTTCGATTGCGTCTCGTCACGCAGAAGCGAGAAGCGAAAAGAGATTTTTTCCCTGTCTTCTACTCTCTCTTTCTCTATCCACGTCTCTTTCACAAGCTCTTCTCCGCCAGGAGCGTGACCGCGGCGTCCCCTGCGGCGCCGAACCCGCCCTTAAGAGCAGCAAAAGAATCCCTGTTTTTCGAAGATGAAGAAGAAGAGCCCGAGTTTGAGTTTTTGCCCCTTTTCGACGCCGGCGGCCGCGCCTTGAGCTTTGGCAGCTTGAGCGTCTCGCACCCGCCCCTGGTCGCGCCCGTGTCTCCGCTCTTCCCGACCCGCCTCGCCGCGACGTTGTCCGGGCAGTCGAACGGCTCCAGCTCCGCCTTGCTCAGACAGAGCCAGACTTCGGTCAGCTCGCCGGAGCCGCGCCGGCCGCTGCCGCAGTGCACCGCCGGCCTCGCCGCGCCCGTCGCGTTCGCGTCCGCCCAGAGGGCCGCGACGACGGCGGACCGCTCGTAGGTGCGCTCGTCGTCGGGCACGATCCCGGCGCGCTCCAGGGCCGGGAGCAGCGGGTACTTGGAGTGGAGGTCGAGCACGGCGCCAAAGTAGGTCTCCTCGTCGGCGCCCAGGCGCGACGGGTCGACGGCCGCCCCGTCGCCCCCCTTCCCGCCCGCGCCCCCCTTCCCGCCCGCGGCCCCTTTGCCCGCGCAGGTACCGTGCCGCATCCACTCGTGGCCCCAGAACTGCGCGTCCGCGCCCATCCCGAAGCTCGGCCACTGCTCCCGCAGCCGCGGCAGCAGGGCTTCGACCCTGTCGGCGTCGAAGCGGTCGGACGAGTTGCAGTACTGGGGCCAGCTTCCGTCGAGCCGCTCGGGCCAGAGGCCGTGGATGGTGAAGTCTTGTTTTTTTGGAAACACGCGGCAGCTCATGGAGTCGCAGATGGAGGGGTCGTATTGGCTGGTCACGTTTTTTTTTTGGAATCGAGAAGAGGAAGAGGCGGGGGGAGCGAGAGAGGGTGAGCTCAGCCGTCGGGGCAGTCGGAGCGCAGCTGGCCGAGGTTGAAAAAAAAACTTGGAATTCAGTCCTCCCTTCCCCCCCCCCCTTCTTCTTCTCTCCTTCTTACCGAACGAAGAGGAAGTAGTCAAAATCGTCCTTGCGGCGCTTTCCGGGGGAAGAGCGCCGACTGCTGCCACCGCCAAAGCCCTTGCCGCCCTCGCTGCGCTTCGCCTTGGCCGACGATGATGGAGAAGGCGAGGGCGCAGCAGGTTCGATCTCGTTGGTCTTTTTCTTCTCTTTCCTCGGAGGAGGGAGCTCCAAGTCGGGGACGAGCAACTTGGGCGCTGCTGCTGCCGCCTCCGAGTCAGCGGCGGCCGTGGACTGAGCCGCGGCGCATGCTGCGAAGATCACGGTGAGAGAGAGAGTCAGCGCGAGGAGGAGGAGCGGCGAGCTCCTCGTCCTCGACGCCATCGCGAATCAAGGCGAAGAAACGAGAAAAGAAAAGAAAATGAGAGGAGTTTTTTTTTTTTTTTCCACCACTCTCTTCCCTCTCACTGCTCCGCCCCCGGCACCCGCTCCCCGGGCATCGCCACGGGCACCCTCTCCCCGCGCTGGTGCAGTATCAGGTGGATCATCGCGTCCGCCTGCACCACCTTGTCGACCCGCGGCCTCCAGTCTCCAGGCGGCGCAATCCCTTTCCTCCTTGACGAGATCGACGCCGACGCGCCCGCCGAGCCCGACGCCTCCACTGCAGTCGCCGCTCCCAGAAGGGCTCCGACGAGGTGCGCCCTCGCCGTCGCGTCGCCTCCGGCCAGCATCGAGCACCTGACCGCCTCCGCGAAGTCGTCAGGGTGCAGCAGGGCCGCGGCGAGGGCGCCCCTCAGGGCCGCAGGCGCTGTGTCCCAGGCTCCCAAGTCGCCGCTCCCGCCGCCGTCGCCGTCGTGAGAGAGGACCCCTTCCTCGCCGCCGTCGCCCTTGCCCGCGTTCCGAAGCAGAAGCGCGAGAAGGGCGGCCTCCCTCTCGTCGCCGCTCTCGTACGCCGCCAACGCCTCGCGGAGATACGAGCGCGCGAGGTCGGAGAGCGGAGAGGCCGGTCTCGAGGCGGCGGCGACGGCCAGAGGGACCGACTCTCCGAGGACAGCGATTCGCTCGAGGACGGCCGCGGCCGCGCCCGCCGCGGCCCTCGCCGCCGCGGCCCCGCCGATCCCCTTATTCCCCCCTCGTGATGACCTCTGGTGGACCGCGAGGGCTCCCGCCACGGCCGAGCGAAGCCTCGGCGTGCCCGCGAACCTCGCGACGAGCGGCGCGACCTTGATGACCGCCGACGACGCGGCGCTGTCCTCTGCCGCGGCCCTCGCCTTCGCCCTCCGAGTTTCTTCCCTGCCGCCCGCTCCGGCCGCAGCCTCGAAGGCCACGATCGCCGCAGTGACCCTCCTGGGAAGGGCGTTGACGTGCCCCGGCGTCCTCGAGAAGAACGCCGCGGCGGTCGAGGCGAAGTGCGCCGCGTCGAAGTCGTTGGCGGCCATGAGCGACTGCAGCAGCGGGAGCGTCTCGTATCCCAGGGCCGAGAACGCGCCGGCGGCAGTCTCGCCCGGGTAGGAGCGCGGGAGGGACGAGGCCGGCGGGCATTTAGAGGCGGTGGAAGAGGATGGGCCCTCTCTATCTTCTTCTCCTCCTCCTTCTCTGTCGCCGTCTCCTTCTGCCGCGCTGTTCCCGCCCTCGAAGAACTCGGGCTCCCTCTCGACTTCCCCGGGGCACCTCCTGAGCGTCTCGAGGACGACACGCCTCGGGACTCCCTGCCAGGGAAGCGAGGCCGCATCGGCGAGCAGGGCCCCGCGGGCGGCGGCCCCGGCGCGGGCCCGGATCGAGGCCTCGAGGGAGGCCAGGGCGCTCGTAGCGGTGGCGTCGGCGTCGCCATCGTCGCCGCCGGCGAGGAGCAGGGCCTCCTCCCACTCCTCGCTCGTGACGAAGCCCGAGGGGCCCGAGGAGGCAGCGGTCGCGCTCTCCGCGGCCTCGCGGGCCTGGGCGGCGAGCTCTTCCTCGTCGGCGGCCGCGTGAGAGGCCGAGGTCGAGGCCGGGGTCGAAGCGCTCGCGTCCTCGACGACGCCGATGCTTTCCTCCTCCTCGACTTTCCGTCGCTGCTGGAAGAATCTCGGCCTCTCCAATCGAGTCAAAATCATCGAAATACGATCCGGGACGAGGCCGCCGAGCCGTTGCTGCTGCTTCATGAGCAAAGAAGTGGCGAGCGCGACGAAGACGGAGGAGACAATCAGGACGAATGCCGAGCGGTTTCGACTATGTCGACATTGTTCGATTGGTGCGACGACGCTCGTCTTCTCCTTCCCCGCTTCGCCTCCGGCGCTCTGTGCTCTCGCATCCTTCTGTGCTCGGATCGTTGCCGTGACGACGACGGATGCGTCGGCGACGACAAGTGCTGCGGGATCGATGCCGGATTTCTGTTCTTCGGGCTTTCGCCGCCTTCGGAAGAGGGACGAAGGCATTTTGAAAAAAAATCGCACTCGACAGGGGAGAAAAAAGTGACGGAGCCACGCAGTCACCCACTCTCGACGTTCGTGTGAGGGATAAAAAGGTTCGATTCGATTCGCACGTCCTCTCTCTCCCTCTCTCTGCTTGCCCCGACCATGCACGCCGCTGTCGCCTCGCACCCGCGCGCGGGACTCAGCTGCAAAGCTTTGACGACACCAGCAGGAGTAATGGCGCGCTCCCTGCGCGCGGCGAGGCCGCCGAGCAAGCCCTTGTCGGCATGGCCGCCGATCTCTCCTCCTCCGCCGTCGTTGTCGTCGTCGTCGTCGACTCAACCCTGGCGGCCTCTTCTCCCTCGTTCCCCTCCTCCTTCCCGTCGCCCCCCTCTCCCCCCTCTCAGTGCCCTGGGCCGGACCGAGCCCACCCGCGGCGGGGTCGGCACCTCCTTCGAGGGCGTCTACGGTCGCTGGACCCTCACCGAGGCCGACGTCCTCGAGGTCCGAGCCTACCGCGCCTCGCTCTGCGTCTCGGCGCTGGCGTTCGCCCTCTGTGTCGCCGGCTCGGGCGGGCTCTCCGGGGGCTTCGACGCCCCCTCGGCCTCGCCGCTGCCGACGCTCCCCGCCCCGGCCGTCGACGCCCTCGCCGCGGCCTCAGCCCTGGGCCTCGGGGCGGCGCTGGCGCTCGTCCACGTCTACGTCGCGCCCCTGAAGCGCGCGCTGCAGCTGCTGTGGCTGCTCGGCTGCGCCGGCGCCGTCGCCGTCGCCGCCGGGCACGGCGTCCTGTACGAGGCCGGCGCGGCCTCGCCCTCCCCCTCCGATCTCGTCGCGGTCTCCGCGTCGTCATCGATCGCCGCGGCCGTCGCGGGCGACCCGGGCTCGATCTGGCTCGTCGGCCCGGCCGCCGCGGCGGCGACGGGCCTGGCCTTCAAGGAGGGGATCTGCTTCGGCAAGCTCGAGGCCGCGCTGCTGTTCCTCGCGATCCCGTCCCTGTGCCTCTTCCACCTGCTGGCCCCCGCGGTGGGCGTCTACGGGCCGGCGATCGTCCCGCTCGAGCGGCTGGGCAGCGTGATGGTCTCGGCGTTCGCGCTCGTGTTCGCGTTCTCGAAGCTGGGCCAGCCCGAGGCAGAGGACATCGGGGACAAGTCCGTGTTCGACTTCCGGAAGCTGGGGCCCGAGGAGCAGGCCGCGGCGCTGGAGAGGGCGAGGATGCGGGCGGCGTTTGGTGGGGGAGGGGACGGGAGCAGGGGCGGGCCCGCTGGCGGCGGCGGCGGCGGTAGCGAGGAGGAATTCTGAAGTTTTTTTTTATGTTTTCCCTCTCCCCATCTTCTTCCCCCGGGGGCTCTAGGAAGCTGCCCCCACCCACCCCACCCACCCACCCCGAAGCTTACTTAAGTCGTCCTCCGATTTTTTTCCCCTTTTACCGGGCTCGCCTAAGAGCGAGATAGAGAGAGAGAATAGAGACAAAGCGAGCGCTGCCTGCTCGCGTTCAGTTTTTTTTGTGTGTAGCACCATAGTTTTTTCTCAACCAAAAAGAAAGCCGAGGAATAGCAAAATTGAGGGATAGAGGTTCTCTCTTTTCATTCACACCGCTCGAAGAAAAAAGGAACACGCCTTGTCCACTTAATTTTCTTGATCCTTTCTTCTTCTTGTCCTAACAAGACGCGTGGGGCTCTCGCTCCTCTCTGTTGTCTCTCTTCGTGTAATCGCAACAAACAGCACCACCCACCTGAACACACCGACGACAAATCAAAGTAGTACAAGTCTGAGACAAATTTTACAAAATCATCTGCTCGATGTCGTGTTAAATTTTTCATCTTCTCTGCCTCTTCTTCTCCGCCTTCTTCCCTTCTTTGCACGCGCTCTTGTCGACGTCCCCCTCGGCCGTGAACCTGATGCACTCAAGGGCGACCGCGTCCGCGCGAGAGAGGCCGCGGCCGTAGGACCAGAAGTCGCCGAGGGGCAGGGCGCGAACGGCGGCGGAAGGGCCGCCGGCGCCACCGGCGGGGAGCCCTCCCCCGACTCCGACTCCTTCGGCCCCGAGCGTCGGCGCCCGGCACGAAGGGTCGGCGTGTAGGTCCACGAGGCTCACCAGGGGGTCGCAGAGACCGTTGCACCTGTTGGTGAGGACGACGGGGGCCATCAGAGGGGTTGCCTCCTGGCCGCCGCCCCCCGGAGCGCAGGAGTGCCGCTTCCTCTTCGCCGCCGTCGCCGCCGTCGCCTTTTCTTCTCCTTCGACCTCGACCTCTTCGACCTCAGCGTCGTACCTGCACATCCTGAGGTCCTCCCCGTGCCTCACCGCGTGCGCCAGCAGCCACAGCCCGACCGCGCAGTCCTCGCACGCCATCGGGCGGAGGCCTCCCAGCGGACCGGACGCCTCGGCCTCCTTTCCTGTCGTGCGGCTCCGGAGCAGCAGCGCGGCCCTGCGCGACAGCGCGTACGCGCTCCCGCTCATGTAGCCAAAGTACTTCCTGTCGGGCAGCAGGGCGTTGAGCGGCTCGTAGTAGACAGACCTGAGTTTTTTTTTTTTTGAAAAAAAGATAAGTGAGAACGGTTTTTTTCGTTGGCGAGAAAAAAAACTGAAGGGGAAAAAACTCTCTTCTCTCACTTTTTGTTGTCGAAGGCCTCCCCTCCCTTCATCAGAC
>Ga0315285_10001995_pt1 | contig 21422 bp, 19 predicted proteins | sample YL17G09_36_MG_FD_203698 | JGI IMG/M metagenome (GOLD analysis project Ga0315285, IMG submission 203698) | Sediment microbial communities from Yellowstone Lake, YNP, Wyoming, USA - YL17G09_36 | ecosystem: Environmental > Aquatic > Freshwater > Lake > Sediment | place: USA: Wyoming | collected...
AACATTTTCTCTAAGTTTTACACCACATTGATTACAATAATTATCAGTAATTTCTGATTTCTCTTCATCCTCGATTTCTATCTCCTCGATTTCCTCTTTCTCAGTCTCTATTGGCTCCCATTCGGTCAATTCATCTTCTTTTAGAGGTTTTTTTTCTAATGTTTCATCTTTTTCCTGCTTTTCAATTTCTTTAGGTTTAACTTCTATAAATTCGGGTTCGGAAATTTCAACTTTTTCTATTTCAAAAGCATCTTCGTCTTCGTATCGATTTTCTTTTACTGGGGAAGGTGATTCAACAAAGGGTTTTTCTATTTCGGGTTCAGTTTTTTCTTCTTTTACTTCAGAAAATTCAAGAATCTTTTTTTCTTGTCTTGGATATATAGTAACTTTAGGTTTCAAGTAATCAATTTCTTTTTCGCCGTCTTCTTTAGAAACCATTTTTTTATATACAATAGTTTCTTTAGATGATTTCCCTAATCTTTTGCTTAATGACCTTAAATATTTTTCATCTTCAGAAGCAATATCTTTACTAGAAATATTATCCAAAATCTTACGTAATTTCTCAAAACTATTATTTTTGGATTTTTGATATTTATGCATTAAATTTTTCCACCATTAGATTTTTTTTATTTATCCACTCTAATTTCCATAGTATATATACTTTATTGCACAATTATTATCATAATAGTATAAGTTTCTTATTATATTAATATGTTATCATAGTTTTTTATTTTTTGTTAATTAAAAAGGTTATTAAGGTGATTTCGTATATTTTCTTTTTTGATTCGAATGAATTTCAAAGGAAAAGATATAATATCAATAAAAGATTTTTCAAGGATAGAAATAAATTATATTCTTGATTATGCTAAAGAGATGCTTCCATATGCCAAGGGTGAAAGATATAAAAACATACTAGGTGGAAAGGTTCTATCATCACTTTTCTTTGAACCTAGTACTAGAACAAGGCTTAGTTTTGAAAGTGCAATGAATAGACTTGGTGGAAGGGTTATTGGTTTTTCTGATCCAAGTGGTACATCTCAAAAAAAGGGTGAAAGTCTAGCAGATACTATCCGCATGGCAGATTCATACAGTGATGCGATTGTAATAAGACATCCGCAAGAAGGTGCAGCAAGACTTGCTGCAGAATTTGCTGATACACCAGTCATCAATGCTGGAGATGGTGCAGGTCAACATCCTACACAGTGCCTTCTAGACCTATTTACTATTTTTACAGAAAAAAAGAAAATTAAGGAAAAAAACGTTGTCCTTCTTGGTGATTTGAAATATGGCAGAACTGTTCATTCTCTTGCCTATGCTCTGTCTCTTTATGGTGCAGAGCTGACTTTTGTTTCTCCTGAAAGTTTGAAGATGCCTAATGAAGTAATCAATGAATGTAAGGAACTAGGAGTAGAGCCAACTTATACACATAGTCTTGAGAAAGCCATTAAAGATGCAGATGTTTTATATGTAACTCGAATCCAGAAGGAACGTTTTCCTGATGCCGAAGAATATAACCGCGTTGTTGGAACTTATAAAATTGATAATAATCTTTTAAAAAATGGTAAGGAGGACCTTATTGTTATGCATCCTTTACCTCGTGTTACTGAGATTGACCCTGAAGTTGATGCAACACCTCACGCAGTTTATTTCAAGCAGGCATTTAATGGTGTTCCTGTGAGAATGGCTCTGCTTTCTCTTGTTATTGGAGGCAGACTATGAAAAAAGAGTTGAAGGTTCCTCGTATTAAGGATGGGACAGTTATTGATCATATAACTGCGGGTAGTGCTGTTAAGGTTCTTCATATACTTGGTATTCCTAAGGGTACATCTTCTGTTGTTAGTGTTGCAATGAATGTTAAGAGCAAATTTGGGAAGAAGGATATTGTCAAGGTGGAAAACAGGGAGCTTGATACACATGAAGTTGATAAGATTGCCCTTATTGCCCCTAAGGCTACTATAAATTTTATTCGGGATTATGAAGTCGCAAAGAAATATAAGGTTAAGTTACCAGATGAAATCGTTGGCATAGTTACATGTTCAAATCCTACCTGTATATCTAATGCAAAAGAACCTGTAAAAAGTAGATTTAAAGTAATTACGAAAGATCCACTTAGAATTAAATGTTATTATTGTGAACGTGAGCCAGAAGATATTGCTGATAGGATTATCTGAGCTCTTTAAGAATTTCTTCTGCTCGATCTAGTTTTATTTTTCCTTCTTTTACAATTTGTTCTGCTACTTTGTCAATTTCATCTCCTTTGGCACCTGCCATAATGGCTATGTTCTTTGCATGTAAAGACATGTGTCCTTTTTGTATACCTACTGTTGATAAAGCAAAAACTGCTGCAAAGTTCTGAGCAAGGCCAAGACTTATTGCCACTTCTGCTAATTCCTTTGCTGTTTTAATACCTAGGATTTTTTTACAAAGGATAGCCTTAGGATGAATATTTCCAGCACCACCAACAATTCCAACCGCCATTGGTAGCTCTAACTCACCAACAAGATCGCCGTTTTTATTCTTATAATAATGACTAAATGAGGTGTATTGCCCACTTCTTGATGCATAAGCATGGGCACCTGCCTCTATTGCACGGAAATCGTTTCCAGTGGCAATAATCAGAGCATCGATACCATTCATTATCCCTTTATTATGGGTTGCAGCCCTATAAGGATCAATAGCTGCTAAAGTATAGGATTCAATAAAAGCATCAACAACATGTTCTCCACCCATTTTCTCTTTATCGAAAACTGCTTTTGCTTTTGCAATTCGTCTGTCTGCCAAATTTGAAAGAATCTTTAACCTAACTTTACCGTCTGTTAATTCTTCTAGCATCGGGGCTAAAGCTTCACACATGGTATTAACTGCGTTTGCACCCATCGCATCGCGAACATCAACAATAAGATGAGTCACTATCATTTTACCAATAGGGCTATCCAATATTCTTACCTCTAAATCTTTAGCTCCCCCTCCAAATTTTAAAAGAACTTTATCTTGTTCATTAGCAAGATGTAAAATCTCTTTTTTTTTACTCATAATTTTTTGAGCAGCCTTTGCTACATCTTTAATATGTAGAATTTGAATTTGACCAATCATTAAAGGGTCAGTACATTCAGTTTTAAATCCGCCTTTAATTCGGGCGATTTTAGCAGCGTTACTAGCAGCAGCAACAACACTACTTTCTTCAATTGCCATTGGAATTAGATAATCCTTACCATTAATTAGGAAATTAATTGCTATGCCTAATGGAAACTCAAAAGTTCCCAAAACATTCTCTATCATTCTATCTGCAGTATCTATTTCTAAACCAGAAGAAAACAGCTTAGTTTCTTCTTCATTTAAATCTGAGAAATTTTTTACAAATTCTACTCTTTTTTCAACTGGTAATTTATAAAAACCAGATATCTGAGATGATTTCTCCTTATTAGTCATAAAAATGCGCCTCCTTATTTAGTGAATCTGAAAACAACTTATTGTTTTTATAATTGTGCATTTAGGAAACGTTTATTGATAATTATACATTCAAACCAATTTTTTCATTCCGCAATAATTTATTAAAAAAATTTATATATAGTTCTAGTTAATATATTTATAATAGGTAATTATGAATGAATTTCATAGAAAATCATTTGTTCTTGTAATAATTCTTTTTTTTATAGCAGTAAGTATTGTACCTACTACTGGAAAATCAATAATTAATAATAAATTGATAAAACATAAAAACAACGAAGACTCACTTAACGATTGGTATTTTGATCTAAAAATAAGATCGTTAATGATACTTGGTCATTATCCTTCATTATCAGCATGTATTATAAAAAATGAGACTATAGTATGGTCAAATGGATATGGGTGGGCTAGACCTGGAAAAAGACCAACTTCTGATACAGTATACATGGTTGCTTCTATCTCAAAATCGATTACTGCAACTGCTTTGTTGCAGCTCTATGATCAAGGAAAATTCAAACTTGATGATGATATAAATAAATATTTGAATTTTAGTGTAAGGAATCCTAATTATCCAAACGATCAAATTACATTCAGGATGCTACTAGCTCATCAATCTAGTTTAAACGATAATGACCAACTTATAGATGGGTGGTTTTCCCTTATGATGGGTTTTACATCTATTCTTAATTATCCAGAGTACCCATATCCAAGAATAAAAGAATACCTTGTACCAAATGGCAGTTTATATAAAAAATCTATATGGATGGATAAACCACCTGGTGTAGTAACTCATTATTCAAATGTAGGTTTTATGTTGTTAGAGCATCTTTTTAACTGCCTTTCAGGTCAGTCATTAGAAGAATATTGTAGAGAAAATATCTTTAATCCATTGAATATGACGAATACCAGTTTTGAGCTTTCTCATTTTGATCGAAAACAAATTGCAATTCCCTACGCCCGATTATTTCTACTAAAGATTCCCCTACCTCATTTCCAACTTGCCCATGCTTCTAGTAATTTACGAACAACATGTGAAGATTTGTCTCACTTCCTTATAGTTCATATGAATGGTGGTGTTTATAATGATGTTAGAATTCTAAACGAGTCAACTGTTTATCTCATGCACTCTGTTCAATACCCTAATAGCTCTTATGGTCTTGGATGGAATGCGGTTTTGCATGGACATGGCGGAGCATGGCTTGGTTGCGACTCAAATATGTGGATATGTAAATCTAATACTATAGGTTTAATATTTTTCATGAATAAAATGGTAAATACTAATATAAAATCAGTATTTCTCGCTTACAAACTGATAACGGAAGAGTTGTTTTCAAAGGCAAATGAATTTTAAAAATATTAACATATGTTATCTTTTTATTATATATGTTCTCTTATTTTAACAGCCATCCCATATTTAAAAGAGAGCATCTCCATTCTGTTTAACAAACAATTACCAACTGCAAGTAATTCATCTTTTCTATCAACAATAAGACATTCATCAAATGGTCTGAGATCTGGATCACAATCAATTACAAACTTAGCAAATACACTTTTTCCATCTTTAATAAAAGGTACTGCATCCTCTTTAATTACGGTTCTCAATTTTGGATACTTATAAAATTTATGTAAAAGTCTTGCTCCATCTAGTTTAAGTGTAAACATACCATCACCCGCCCGCATTGAAAGAATATGTTTTCCATCACAGTAGATATTTCGTATTTTACCTGTCCTTTTAGATTTAACAATCTTTACTTTCCCTTTAAATAATATCTTTCCTGTACCATTTCCAAATTGCATATCAGAAACAGCAGAGATTTTTTGCAGATCTTCATCAAATCGTTTATTGTCAGATTCTTTTAAGTTATCTAATGTTGCATTTCCTATCCAACAAATAATGTTCATTTTTTTCGTAAATTCATCATAGATCTTTGTAACTTCTTCTTCTGTTTCTTTATCAGTAATATCTGGAAAAATAGATTGAGCGAATGGATACATTTCATCAAGTTCAATAGGTATTGGTCCAAGATGGGAATCTATTAATATATTTACATTAGCCTTTTTTAATATTTTTTTAATTTGTTTATAATAGTAAATTGAGTAAGGCTTACTTCCATCTGGAAAAACAACTGTATCTTTAAATAAAGGTTTATATCTATTAACTAATCGTCTATGACATCTATAAACAATAGGCCGGTGAATGGTTTGGTTACCAGTGTAAAATAAAGCTTTATTCTTACTGATAGGCTCAAATTGTTCTAAAAATTCTTTATTTTTCTTAATTCTAAGTTGTTTTAAAGCTTCATATAGATAAGGATTTGAATTCGCTCTTCTTTCTACAAGTTCCCAAATATTCCCATTTAATATTGCATTTCTAATCTTTTTTATCTCAGCAAAGCTCACATATAAATTATGTTTGGCAATCTCAAGGACTCTATCCTTTTTATTCATCTTTTTAAATTCAGACGCAATATATTTTGAACAAACAGGACAAGGACATGGAAGTTCTGTTAGATCTTCAAGTTTTTCTGTTCCCCAGTAAAAAATCATTCTATCATCATTTGCATATTTAGCATATGCAGCTGAATCAAAAAAATCACAACCTAAAGCAACTGCTAATGGAAATACAAGAGGGTGTCCTGCACCAAATAAATGAACTGGTTTTGATGGATCCAAACCTTTTTTAGAAGAGAGAATACACCTGACTAAATCAGAATATCTCTGATTTTCCATTAGGGGAACTACTCCGCCTATTGGAAAAAAATCTGAATTTATTTTACTTAGCTCTTTTGCACATTTTTCTCTTAGATCGGGGTAAATTGAACCTTGGACTGGACATGCAAGTGCCATGTCTCCTTTTAGTTTTACTCCTTGTTTAGCACGTTTTATTGTTTCTTTTATTCCTTGCTCTGCCTTTAATTTTGTTTGATCTGGTGTTCCAAAAACATCTAAAATAGTTCCAATATCACTCCCGATATCTCTTTGGAATTCCACAATTTCTGTAGGTTCTATATCTATATCTCCATAAACATAAGATTGAAATGTTCCAGAGTCAGTCATTATTGGTCCATCAAAATCTATTAGTTTATGTACGCCATTGTTCAATGCATTTTCTCTAAGCTTTTCATCTTTATTTATTATGTAAGCGTTAGTTATTACTATTTCTGTTCCAAAGAGTTTTTTCATTTCTTTTGGAGTAATTAACATCTTGTTTGGATTTATAACAGGCATTAGATTTGGTGTGGTAACAGTTCCATGCTTTGTAATATACTTACAAATTCTCCCTGCAGCATCTCTATCTTTTATTTCAAATTTCATAATAACTTCTGGGGAAGTAATTAATAGATAGATATTTTAGTTTTGGTTCAATAGAAAATCTTTTTTTCTTTACTAAAACAACTTGAATCTATGTTTAATCTTTACACTTTTAATATTTAATTTAAGATGTTTACTAGGCTCCTATTTGGATAGGATTTATTATTTTTTTAAGTGTTGCAATTGCAGAAAGTGATGCCATATAACTTGATTTAGGATTATTTGGATTAGGCATGTTTTCTACTTCAGCTCTCAACCTACCAAATTTCCCATGAGCAAGTATCTTATGGTTTATTCTTGTGGCAACAGGATCTGCGACTATTTTTACCTTTGTTTTATCAAAACCTACACCTGCAAGAGCCAAGCTTGCAGCTACATTTATATTCATAGGAAATTTTTTTACTGCATCTCTAGCATTCCCTTCAAAAACAACTGTTCTTCTAATAAATTTTTTATCTAAGGATTCAGAAGGTTTCGTTGTCACAAGTGTTACTTCATCTATCATATCAACACTTGCAGATAGCACACCATCTATACCACATACAGCACCAGATGGGAGATATATTTTACAATTTTTTTCCTTTGCAGTTTTCTCAATTCTTTTCCTAAATTTTTCATCAAGTAAACTTCCAACACTCATAATAACTAGATCTTTACCTGCATTGATAATTTGTTCAGCATATTCTTCCACTGCACTTTGTGATGCAGCTTCAAAAACAACATCAACCTCTTTTACAAAATCTTTTACAGGTTTTATTTCGCCTTTATTTAAAGATTTACAAAGTCTATTTGATGCTTCCTCTTTTTTATCAAACAGATAGATTTTTTCAATATCTCTCATTTTATCTGCTGCTTTTGCCACGTCATTTCCAATAGCTCCACAGCCAATTATACCTAGTTTCATAGTATTACCAAAACCTTAAAACACTAGGTCGATATAAAATATATTGTTATGGACGATATTGATAGATTTATAAAGGAAGATCTTGGAGAAAAAGGAGATATTACATCTGACTCTTTGTTTACTGATGAGTATGCTGAGGCAAAAATCTTAACAAAGGAGGATTGTATTGTTGCTGGTCTAAAAGAAGCTGAGATAGTTTTTGAAAAAATAGGAGCTGAAACAGAGTTAATGGTAAAGGATGGAGATTTTGTTAAAAAATTTACTGCTGTAGCGTTAATAAAAGGCTCTGCAAATTCTATTCTTAAAGGAGAGAGATTAGCACTTAATATAATCAGTAGGATGAGTGGAATAGCAACTGAGACTAAGAAACTTGTTGAGATATGCAAATCAATAAATCCTAAGGTAACAGTAGCTGCTACAAGGAAGACAACTCCGGGATTTCGTAAATTTGAAAAAAGAGCTGTAGAAATTGGTGGAGGAGAACCACATAGATTTGGACTATATGATGCAGTTATGATCAAAGATAATCACATAAAATTAATTGGTTCAGTAGAAAAAGCAATAAAAAAAGTAAAAGAAAAAGTAAAGGATAAAATCATTGAAGTTGAAGTAGAAAATGAGGAAGATGCAGTCACAGCTGCAAAATTAGGTGTAGATATTATAATGTTAGATAATTTTGATTCAAAATCTGCGGAAAAAGTTACAAAAAAAATTAGAGATATAACCAATGATACTATTATAGAAATATCCGGAGGTATTACTTTTAACAATATTACTGACTATGCTTCTTTTGCTGATCGCATTTCACTTGGCTATTTAACTCATTCTATAAAAAGTAAGGATTTTTCTTTGGAGATTATTTAGAATTTTTAGGAAATATTTAATAATCAGATTTTCGTTTACAATATTGTAAAAATTATATTAATCACAATAAAGAGGGGCTTATTGCTGTGAGGGAATGGTTAATTTATGAGAAAAATTATAGAAGAAGTAGTTGCTAATGAAAAAAAGAATGTTAAAAAATCAAATAAAAAAGATACTATAAAAAACTCATTTACTCATCAAGCAATTAATCGTAGTATTAAGGATAAAGAATTGGAGGAAGTATTAGCAGGTTTAACGACCACTATTAAGGTTATTGGCTGTGGTGGTGCTGGAACTAATACAATTTCTCGATGTGTTGCAAGTCAAATAACTGGAGCTGAATTAATTGCTCTTAATACTGACGCTCAGCATTTATTATTATCCGAGTCGCCAAATAAAGTTTTGATTGGTAGGCATCTTACACGTGGTTTAGGTGCAGGTTCTCTCCCACAAATTGGTGAGGAGGCAGCAAAAGAGAGTGAGCAGGATATTCGTGATGCTGTTGGGAAAGCTGATATGGTTTTTGTCACTTGTGGACTTGGTGGTGGAACTGGAACCGGTTCGGCCCCTATTGTTGCACAGATCTCTAAAGAAACTGGTGCTTTAACCATTGGTGTTGTTACTCTTCCATTTAGTGTCGAGGGTATTATTCGTTTGGAGAACGCTGAGACAGGTCTTAAGCGTTTAAGAGACATTTGTGACACTGTAATTGTTATTCCAAATGATAAATTGTTAGATATTGTACCTAATCTTTCGCTTAACGCTGCCTTTAAGGTTGCAGATGAGGTACTTATGAGATCAATTAAGGGTATAACTGAGATGATTACGAAGCCTGGTCTTGTTAACTTGGATTTTGCTGATCTTAAGACTATTATGAAACGTGGTGGTGTTGCTATGATTGGTCTTGGAGAAGCTGAAGGGGAAAATAAAGCTGTAAATGCTGTTGTTGAAGCTCTTAACTCTCCATTATTGGAGGTTGACATTTCTGGAGCAACTGGTGCTCTTGTCAATGTTACTGGTGGAGAAGACATGACAATTAGCGAAGCCGAGCGAGTCGTTAAAGAGATTTATTCAAGAGTTGATCCGAACGCACGCATAATATGGGGAACAACCATTGATCCAAATCTTAAAAAAATTATTCGTGCTATGTTAGTAATTACCGGTGTTAAATCAAAACAGATTCTTGGACCAACTCAGAAAGCATATGAAAGAGAAGAATATGGTATTGATTTTGTATCTTAAAAAATCCGCCGTGTAAAAATAAGGTTTGGCATCTTATTTTAATTTTTTATTATTTTTTTTACAAATTTTAATAATTCATTAAAAACAGCCAAATTCTTTAAATATACCTATTTATTTGACCAATTTGCCTTTAAGGGGTGTTTATAAGTGAAACTATTCAAACCTAAAAACAATGTTCCTGACAACAGAACATTTATGAAAAAAGCTTGGGATTTACAACATAGATTAGAAGAAAGACAAAATAGAATAGGTAAAGGTAAATACGGTAGAGTACTTAAAATGGCTCGGAAACCAACAACAGAGGAATATGCAAAAACTTCTAAGATAACAGGAGCGGGCATACTACTCATTGGGGGACTTGGTTTTGTTATTTTCCTTATAGCTACTCAGGTCGCTCCCTGGATAGCAAGTATACTTGGATTATAAAAGGAGAATTACTATGCAAAATACAAATTTTGAAGATACAGCTGAGGAAAAATCTAAGATATTTACAATAAAGACTCAGGTTGGTAAGGAGCAAAGCACTGCAGACCTTATTAACAGTAGAGCCGGTAAATCAAAAATAAAAATCCCATCTATTCTAGCAACCCCTGAGCTTAGAGGATATATTTTCTTGGAAAGCTATGATATAGAACGTATTAGAGAAATGATTAAAACAGTTTCATATGCTCGAAATATGCTGGAAGGAGACATACCAATAGAACAAATAGAGCATTTTTTAGTTCCAGCATCTGCTGTTGCAAAAATTGCTGAGGGAGATGTTGTTGAAATGGTTGCAGGACCATTTAGAGGTGAAACTGCAAAAGTTACTCATATAGATGATACAAAAGAAGAAATAACTGTAGAACTCTTTGAATCAGTTGTTCCAATACCAATAACTGTTCGAGGTGAACAGGTAAGAGTAATTAAAAGAAAAGAAGAAGAGGAAAAGAAAGGAGACGAAAAGGAGAAATAGATCTTTATGGCAGAAACAATTAAAGCACTTGTTGAGGGAGGAAAAGCATCAGCTGGTCCTCCGCTTGGTCCAGCGCTTGGACCACTTGGTGTGAACATTATGCAGGTCATAAACAAAATTAATGATAAAACTAAACAATTTGATGGAATGAAAGTTCCTGTTAAAGTTATTGTTGACCCTAAAACTAAAGACTTTGATATTGAGGTGGGAACACCACCTGCTTCTTCTCTTATTATCAGAGAACTTGGCGCAGAAAAAGGATCAGGTTCAGCAGGAACCCATAAAATTGGGGATCTTACTGTCGATCAAGCAATTAAAGTAGCTAAAATGAAGCATGAAAATCTTTTAGGTAAACAACTTAAACAAAAAACAAAAGAAGTCATAGGTACCTGTGTATCGATGGGAGTAACTGTAGAAGGAAAAAAACCACAACAAATTCAAAAAGCAATAGATGAAGGGAAATACGACTCTAAATTTCAATCCTAATTTGTTTATCTATTCTTTCTTTTAATTCTTCCATTTTTTTTGAAGGTTTTTCTAGTATTCTTTTTTGCATTCGTTCTCTTGGACCCCCTGATAAAATATCTTCACATATCCTTCTTTGTTCTTTTTCTACTGCTATAAGTCTCTCTTCTAGATCTCTAATTTTTTCGTGTAGGTTCAAAATAGTTTGTGCATCATCCATGAAGAAATGTAATATTTGATATGGTTTAAAGGTTTTTTCGTATTACTTAATGACTAAATACGCTTGAATCCTCTTTGGAAAAACTGTTTAATTGATTTAATCATTCGATCATTACGATAATCAAGAGGTAGTGTAATACCTTCACCCCATGTTTTTTTCTTATTTATTTCAGATATAATCGAATCTTTATTAAAATCAGTTGAATTCACAACTGTATACCCATAACCTGCATAAGCTGGATCATGAGAATCTGATCCTCCGGTTCCTCCAAGGTTATATTTTTTAGCAATTTTTACTGATTTTAGATTAGTTTGGGGAACGCTGCATGAATTAAAAACTTCGATTGCAGAGAGTTTTGTATGAATTTTTTTAAGTTTTTCTTTTTTTATACCAGACATATTCCTATACAGATGAGGCACAATAGGTGTACCTCCTAAATCAATAATTTTTTCAATAGTTTCATCTATAGAAAGTTCTCTTTCAATATTTTCTTTAACACCTAAAGCTATCATATGTCCATCTAAAGTTGTTATTTCTACACCTGGAATAACAATAAAATCTTTCGGAGCAACTTTTAAGGCTTTAAGACTACCTTCTATAGTATTATGATCAGTAATTGCCATTCCATGTAATCCTCTCATTTTTAAATTTTTAATTATTTCCTTTGGAGATCCTATACCATCATCTGAATACTGTGAATGAATATGTAGATCCAGTTTTAACATAATTTAATCATCCAATTTTTTCTATGGTAGATTACCTACAGTATTAGAAACTTACGATTATTTATTAAAAAATTTTGTAAGAGGTTTTCTTTAGTTCATTGCTAAGATTGTTTCGAAGTTGTACCAATAGTGACGTAATAATTTTAAAGAATTAAAGTATCCCTCGGGCATTTGTTGGAATGCATATTCTGTTTGTATTTCGATGTCATGTGATGTTTTTTTGAATATTCTTTCATTGATTTTTTGTAGGGATTCATTGTATTGATAATTTTCTAGTATTTTTTCCATTTTTTGAAGTTTCGTTAAAGATACTGATAATGTTTCTTGTATCTTATCAATTTTTAAAGATAGATCACTTTTTAACTTATCTATTTCCTCAATAAATCCAATATCTTCATCTAATAATGGATATATTTTTTCTATTGTTTGAATTGTCATAGAAGTATTTTTAAGATATCCTTGAATAAGATCGAAACAATAGAGCAAGTATTCGTTTCCTTCATAATATAGAGCTTTTTTTATTTCATTAAGATCTATTCCTTGCTCAATAGCTATTTGTTTAATTGTATCTAAAATTGAATAAATTCTATCGGTTATGTTAATAACATCTTCAATGGAGTCAGTTATGTATATTTTTAATTCTTTAAAAACGTCGATTTGTTCATTTAAAAGGTCACTTAAATCATTGGTTTCATCCCATATTTCAGTTATAAAAGATAAAATTCTGGATTCTGATATTACTTGCTCTATCTCCCCTTTAGATGTTGCATAAATAAATGCGTTAGTTATAAGTTTTTTACCATAATATGTTTCACTGGCACCTTCATCCCAGATTTTCGGAGCTGTATCTGGATCACTAATTTCAGGATGTGGAGAAAACAATACAACCTTTCCATCACCGAACTTGTTAGAAACAATACTTGGTGTACCATCTAAATAACTATCATTTTTAAAATTTGCAATAACGTTTACATTTTCTCCAACATTAACAATCTTTGGACCATGAATTAAAAAACCACCAGTTAGATAGCTTTCAACTCCATAGGTCATAGGATGATCATCATTCAAAATTTGTTGTTCTAAACCAAGAGTAATAACTTTTCCATATTCACAGAGCATATCTGAAATTGATAGAAAACCAATACTAGGTAATTTTGGATAATAAGTCACTATTGCAGGATAAGCAAAAAGTGGTTTTATCCCACGTGAAGCCATATAGGGAGCATAGCAAGAGCCAACGAAACCTCCACCATTGCCAACAAAATCTCGTATAGCACGATTTCTTTTGTAATGTAAATCTAAAAACAATTCTAAGAGAGGATAATATGGTGGATAATATGCATCTAAACCAGGCCATATCAACAAATTATAGGCAGTATTATTCAATTTTTTACTGATGTCATCATTTTCTATTAATTTAAAATCAAGAAAACCACATTTAGAAGCTATATTACTAAACCAGCTTTCACCACAAGTTAAAAAATTTAATAGATTAGCAATTTTTACCTTAGATAACTTTATTGATTTAAAAGTAAATAGTTCCCTTAATAAATATATTGGTGTTCTTAAATTATTATTTTCTTCAATTTCACTGCTTTGATTATAATCGCAAATAATTGTAACGATTTTTGTATCAATATTATTATCTCCAGTAAATGGAATTATAAATGTTCCTTTTTCAAATAATGACTCATATATAATATCATCATTGTTTATTTCGCTGACATTTACTGTAATATTTGTTGTTGTCCAATAAACAGGAATCTCTTCGCGCAGAAGATCGTTAACTATATGTCGGATTTTACAAAAAACCTGATTCTCAAAAGACTTATTGTCCATTTTTACATTAGATAAAATAAAACCATAACATAATGAAGGAGGATCCTCTAAAGTATTTGAATTTGCAATACATTGATTTATAGATAACGTTAAAAAACAAAAAACGATTAGAAGTGTTATTATTTTTTTACTCATATCAGTTTTATTCCATCTATTTTTATATCTTAATATAATATTATATATTGCAAAGTATATAAATTTTTATAGTTTAAAAAATCATTTTTTTTATAACAGATTTAATCTCAACAAAAACAATTTAAAAAAAGATAAAAAATAAGAAATATTAATTAATTATCAGTATATCAGTAAATATTTAAAAACAAACCATTGGAATAATTTTTTTTATAGATGCATCTAGTTAAATAAAAATCTAGATATGCGGGCGCCGGGATTTGAACCCGAGTTATAAGCTTGGCAAGCTTAAGTGATACCAGACTACACTACACCCGCAAGCTGAAAATCAAGAAGCAAAACTCCCTTAAAAAGCCTTATGGTTTCATCATTCTCTTCAAAGGCTTACTAAGATGCCTTCTAGCACATACTGGTACTTCATAAAAACCGACAGTGGCATCTCGCTTTCTATTCTTATAAAATGGTTTATCACTTCTTGTACTGCATTTTTTACATAAATACCCCTGTCCAATGCCCTTTGATTTCATATGTTTACCACATTTAGGACAAATAGGATTTTCAATCTTTTCAACCTTTTTTTTAAGATATTTTATATTAATTTTTTCAAGGTTAACTGTTAGTGGCTTCTCTCTTATACCACCATAAACTTCAACCTTATCACCAACATCTAATTCTCTAATAACTTCTCTAAATTGTTTTGTAGGTTCATAAGCAGCACAATCGATATCATCTGTTGAGTCTTCCACTGTAAAAAAAACATGCCCTCCAATTATAGTATAAGGGACTTTACTAACAGTACCCTTAATTATAACAGACTGATAAGGTTGTATTTCATTGATAACTTTCTTTTGGAGATGATCGTCTGTTCCTTGGTTAGTTTCAAATATCAACCAACTGTCAACTTCCTCCGATTTAATGAAAGATTTAGCAATCATCAGCTCTTTTTCATCATCTCCTCTTATACCATATAGGATAGGACATGGGGAATTAGGAACAAGTCTATTATGCTTATTTTCATAATCATAATTATCAAAAGTCGATTGACAGTGTTTATCCATATATTTGGTAGAATCGTCATCTATATATCTTTTCTTACCCCATTTTTCTTTTTTTCTATATGTTATCAATTCATAAGATCTATCGTTTTTAGGGTACCAAGCTACAGATGCAGTAGCCCCAATGAGTCCTCTACTGTTCTTGTATCCTTTGTAATATGCTTTATATAATATCAATAACTTTTTTGTTTCTTCTAATGTAACAATTTCTTGTACAGTTTTTTTATAAGTTTCAAAAGGTGGCTGTTTTTTAAATAAAACAAATCCAGAGTTAGTATTTTCATCTTCTAATTTTGCATATTTATCTACAATTTGTTCTACCATTTCTTTTATTTTACTGATATTATAATCCCCAGATGATTTTTTATGATAACAGAATATTTCTTCATTTGCAATTTCACCAATTTTTGTTTTTTTACCAATTCCGTTTCCAATTTGTATTGAAATAGCACCATTTCCTCTTGTTTTCCATGGAATATTGGGGTTTAGTCTAGCAAGTCTTGGAAAACCAATAATATTATATTTTTCTTCTGTTAGTTTTTTGATTAAAGTACAGGCTACATATGTTGTGCATCCTCCTGTTACAGAATCTGTATCATCAATTCCTATCCAGATAATTTCACTCCCGATATTCTTATATATTAATATTTACTTAAACTTATTCTGTAAATGAAACGAACAGAACTTTTAGATGATGTTAGAGATACCTTGATTAAAGCAGGTTTCTATGTCTCTGAATTATGCTCAATGCGGCCTATAGGTTTTGATTTAGTCGCAAGAAGAGACAATTCATTGCTCATAATTAAAGTTTTGACAAATATAGATGCAATGTCAGAGGATGTTGCTAGAGAACTAAGAACACTTTCAATACTTTTAGAGGGCTGTCCACTACTTATTGGAGAACGAACTGGAACAGGAATACTTAATGAGGATGTAATTTATGATAGATGCGGAATTCAGGCTATTACATCAGAAACTCTCAGAACTCATCTTCTTGATGGTATACCACTTGAAGTACATGCAGCTCCCGGCGGTTTATATGTAGATCTTGATCAAGAAAAAATAAAAAAACTTAGAATGGAACAGAATATCTCTTTAGGGTCATTTGCTCGCTCTTTAAAGGTCTCAAGAAGAACAGTACAAATGTATGAAGATGGCATGAATGCAAGTATAGAAATAGCTCTAAGGATGGAAGATTTCCTTGAAACTAATGTTACGGTGCCAATGGATATTTTAAAACATCAGCCTTCAAAAAAAGAATTACAACCAATATCTTTTGAAACAGAAGGATTTCGAGAGTTTCAAAGAGAAGTATTTTCAATACTTGAACAAGTTGGTTACAAAGTTATTCCTCTGGAAAGAGCTCCATTTGAAGCAGTAAGTCAAGATAGAAAGAAAATCCTTTTAACCTGTGTGGATGAATATACTAAAAAACTACTAAAGAAAGCACAAGTAATTGGTAGTATTTCTAAGATTACTGAGAAACATGCAGTCCTAATTATAGATAAGGATGTTCATAAAACAAGCATCGAGGGTACTCCTCTTATAGTTAAAAAAGAGCTAAAAAAAGTTAGAGGCCCCGAGGAGATACTTGATTTAATTCTTGAAAGACTTTACAAAAAAAGTTAATAATTAAATTGACCAAACTTTTATAAATATGATTATCATTCCCGAAGACTACATTTTCTCTGTTTTATGGAGAAAATGGCATACAAACACTCGAATTGGTATCTATGACAGATAAAAAAACTACTGAAGCAGTTGATAAAATCTTAGAGGAATCTAAGAAGCTTAATAGAAAATTCAAGCAAAATATCGATGTAGTTATTAATTTAAAGAATTTAGATCTTAATATTCCTAAAAACCGCATTGATGAGGAAATTATTCTTCCTCATGGTAGAGGTAATGAAGCAAAAGTTGCTCTTTTTGCAAGTGGTGAGCTTGCAGAAAAATCAAAAAAACATGTTGATCTTTTAATTAAACCAGAAGAAATTGAAGATCTTTCCAAAGATAAAAAGAAATTTAAAAAGATTGCTGAGGAATTTGAATTTTTTATTGCAGAGGCACCTCTTATGCCGACTATTGGTAAAACCCTTGGTACAGTTCTTGGTCCAAGAGGCAAAATGCCAAAGCCAGTGCCACCTAATGCTGATTTATCAGGTATTGTAAAAAACCTACGTAATACTATCAAGATTCGTTCTAAAAGCAATAAAACATTTCATACAATTGCAGGTAATGCAGATATGTCAAAGGAACACATAGCAGAAAACGTTGACTTAATTATAAAAAGATTAGAGAGCGCCCTTGAGCGAGGTAGAATAAATATAGGTTCAGTCTATATAAAGACAACTATGGGACCACCAGAGAGGGTTATCTGAGGTGAAATCTATGACTCATATTGCAGAATGGAAACACGGAGAGGTAAAAGAGTTGACTGATATTATTACAAATAATAAAGTTATAGGAATAGTTGAAATCGGTGGTATCCCTGCACCACAGATGCAGCATATGAGAAAAAATCTTTATGGGACTGCAACTATTCGTTCTGCAAAGAATAGTCTTATCTTAAGAGCCTTTGATAATGCTGAGAAGCAGATAAAAGGTATATCTGGTTTGAAAGAGTTAATTATTGGTCAAACTGCAATTATTGCTACAGATTTAAATTCTTTTAAATTATTTTCTCAGATTAAATCAACTCGAACAATGGCACCTGCTAGAGGTGGTGAAACTGCTACCCAAGATATTGAGATTAAAGCAGGAGAAACCCCTTTTAAACCAGGACCAATTGTTGGAGAATTACAAAAAGCTGGTATTCCAGCAGCTATTCAAGAGGGAAAGGTAGTAATTAAAACCGATAAAGTTATTGTTCCAAAAGGAGAAAAGATACCTACTGATGTTGCTCAGATGCTTACTAGACTTGAAATTTTTCCTATTGATATTGGTATGACTCTTCATGCAGTCTTTGAAGATGGAAATATATTCAAACCTGATGTATTAGATATAAATATAGATGAGATCATTGGAAGAATGAAACAAGCCTCTACAAATGCATTAAACCTTGCAATTGAAGCTGGTTGGTATAATGAGCTTACAATTAAACTTTTCATAAAAAAAGCCTATAATAATGCCTTTGCCCTTGCTATTGAACAAGGTATCGTTACAAAAGATACAATAAAGAATTTAATCTCAAAAGCACATGCTAACATGCTTGCTTTGAAGAATATAAAAACATAAGGAGGAAAAAGAAATGGAATACATATATAGCGCAATGCTTCTTCACTCCGCAGGAAAAAAAATAACAGATGAACACATAAAGAAAATACTAACTGCTGCTGGTATAAAAGCTGATGATACTAGAATCAAAGCTTTAACAGCATCTCTTGAAGGCGTAAATATCGATGAAGCAATCAAAACCGCTGCAGTTGTAGCCACTGCCGCTTCGGCTGCCGCAGCCGCTCCTGCTACAGGAAAACCTGAAGAGAAAAAAGAAGAGAAAAAGAAAAAAGAGCCAGAAGTCTCTGAAGAAGAAGCAGCCGCTGGTCTTGGCGCATTATTCGGATAAATAAATTAATTGTTATTTCAACAAATGGGTACAAGTAGCCTTAAATAGATTAGTTGATACCTATTTTGTTGAAATACAAAACTATTTTTAATATGCCAAGTTAAATCTGTTATAAGTTTTATTAAATAGAGTTAAAAAGTGGGGGACGGGATGCATTGATAGGAGGAATGCGCCTCTAAGCGGAAAGTAGGTACAGTAAACCTCCCCAATTTAAACTAGGTCCCCCATTAATAAATATTTTTTTTAGATAAATAGTTTTCTCTTGTTTTTTTTCTGTAATTCTCCTTAGAAATCTTTGATAAATATCCTACAGTTATTAGCATATGATCCAAAAGGTTTTTTTTACAAAAATTATTTATTACGTATATAATATAATAATTTTGGATGGAGTGTATTATTAATAAAATAAAGGAAAATGATTTTTAAAAACTTGCCAATAATCTGGGTAAATATTGTTTAATATGTTACATCCAAGCATCAAGCCCTGTTTGTTCTGTTATAGCTAGATCTGAAAGACCAAAGGCTCCTTGGATGTAGTTTTCAATCATCTTCTTGTACCAATCAAGATCGATTTCACTTTTATCTTTCAAAAGATTAACGGGGTACATATAGTCGATAGGTTTTACACCACTTTTAGATGGTTTTGTTATCCCTGGAAGAGGTTTTTTTGTAACAACAAATTTGAGTTTAATACGACTTCTTATAGGTTCGTCTATAAGCTTTTCTAATGCTGTAGAACGTTTACCAAAGGTAGATACTGATCCATCCTGGTTTAATTTATATCTTTTAGTGGGCTGAACAGATTGAACAAGGATCAAATCGTCTAGTTCAACCTTTGACAGATCAAGTTTTGTAACAATTTCTTTTGTTTTGGACATAATGCTGTTTTTTATTGCCTTTCTTGCTTCCTCTTCGTCAGTCCATGTAGGATTTTCCTTTAGTACTTCTAGCATAATTTGTTTAAGAATTTTTCTTGCTATATCTGCTTTATCTGAACCTTTAAAATTGTTACCTTTAGTAATCATTTCAATTTTACCATCTTTGCTATCAAAAATAAGGTAATTTTTATGCTTTACAAAAATCATTGCATCATGAATTTCAGGTTCAAGTTCAAAATCAGGATAATTTAAATCTTTCCGCCATTTAGTGTTACAATCCTCTATTGCTGATAACACAATATCAGGCTTTGTAATCCAATTCTTTTCATCTTTATTAATTTGTAATCCTAATAATTTTGAAAAATCAGGAACATTACCAACTGAGCGAGAACATCCTAGATTTATACCATCGGTATCCCCGTACACAACGCGAATATTTCTATCTTTTAGATAATTAATTGTATCTGCTAGGATTACTTGACCTTTTGTTGTAATAGCAGCTGCACCCCATAAATTGAATTGTCTACCAGATACTGTAGGTGCGGAAATGATTCCATGAGTACCAGCATTACGAGCCCCCTTTACACTTTGATACATCATTTTCAATCTTTTTAGTTCAGAGTCCTTTCCCTTTTTATTAACATCTTTTAGTTCTCCTTTTATCTTTGCAATCATGCTCATAATACCTGTCATAGCACAATTTACTACTCCTGAGTTCTTGTCAATTTTTATACCTAGCATAAATCCCTTATCGGCAAATGAATCGTCCTTTGTTATTTCTCTCCAATTTACATCTCTTTTATCTAGAAATTGCTTTGGTAGTTCTTTAAGCCATATGTAATCATCAGGCTTTTCTCCTCTTTTTGCAAGTCTAACAGTATCTGCACCCACATTCATAGCCTTAAGAATCGTAGGATACATTGCACCAACATCTGCTACTATAACATACCACCAAGGAATAAAATGAGAAAACGCTTCCTTATCTGGTTTTATTGTCATACCACCAGGCATATGATAATTTAGTTGTTCATCAGGATCAGTTGCCTTTTCATTATAAACGACATATGGGTATTCCATCCACCCTGGCATCTCATCTCCATATTTTACAACCCGAACGAAATCTTTGGACAACTGTTCTTTTTTCATCTTAGCTTGTTTCACTATTTCCTCTTTTGAGTTACAGTTTTTAAAATCCCTTAATAAAACCTCTGAAATTGATAGTACTCTACAGATTGGAGGCATTATTTTCTTCTGAACTGCACCTCTAATAAGAGACATATGATCCCACATGTTTACTGCACCAGACGAAAGAAGCATGTCAAAAGGCATACATGTAGTAAATGCAAGAGGTAAAACCTGCTGAATTAAATTAAGAGTCACACCTAACTGTTCCTGAACATCTTGTTTATTATACTTTAGTGTCCTATCATCAATTTTTATCTGTGCGGGAGTTAAAATAATACGATCTTTGATATTTATCCCTAAGAAGGGAGCTACGGATTTAAGGCTAAAGTCATCTAAAAAGGAATAAAACTTTCTAACCCCAAGATAGGTATCAAGCGAACAAGGGTAAAACTGTAAAGCTTCGGAACGAATTCCAAAATGAAACGATTTATCAGGTCTACAATACTTGGAAATAAACTCTTGAAAAATTTTTCTTTCCTCATTTGAAAGTTTATTTTGTTGGTTTTTCAAAATCCAATTTATCCTGTTGTAGATTTGAATGTTATCAAAACCAATTATGTTATGTCCAGATATAATGTCAAATTCTATTGTAGTTTTACAGAAATTATGGAGGTTATCTATCTCCTCATCTATGTTA
>Ga0315285_10001999_pt1 | contig 21410 bp, 14 predicted proteins | sample YL17G09_36_MG_FD_203698 | JGI IMG/M metagenome (GOLD analysis project Ga0315285, IMG submission 203698) | Sediment microbial communities from Yellowstone Lake, YNP, Wyoming, USA - YL17G09_36 | ecosystem: Environmental > Aquatic > Freshwater > Lake > Sediment | place: USA: Wyoming | collected...
TTGTTTTAGTTCCTCTTCCTGATGGGAAATGAGTGTCTCCATGGATTGAGGGCCAGGACCACCTACTACCTCCCGGATTGCCACATTGAAATATGGATCCAGGGCTTTCCGAATATCCTCTTCGGTGAGATGCAGATCATATCCCAAAACTTCGCGGGAGGCTTGATCGATCATCGCCGATGAAAGCTCTCCCACTCCCTTGGCTCTATCCAAGAGTTCATTTACTACTCGGCCGATAATCTGATGTGCTTGGCGAAAAGAGACGCCCTTTTCCCGAACCAAAAGGTCGGCCAATTCTGTGACCGTCGAGAAACCCTGAGCGACGCGTTCCAGCATCCTTTCTCTGTTGAAAATAAGCTGTGGAAAGAGATGGGTCAGCATTTCCAGAGATCCTTGAACTAGCCCGAAGGCATTATGAACCATAGATGCTGCCTCCCCACCTGCTTCGCGGTTGTGGCTGAAGGATGTGCCTTTCAGGACGGCGAGTACAGAAGTCACTGCAGCGATGACATGGCCGGCCCGCCCTTTGATGTGTTCTAAGACGATTGGATTCTTTTTCTGCGGCATGATGCTTGACGTAGCCGAAAATTCCTCGGGCATATTCAAGAATGAGAATTCGAAAGTATTCCATATGATAAAATCTTCCGCCAACCTGCTCAATGTAGTCATCAAAATGGCCAGAGTTGAGGTAGATTCAGCTAAAAAATCGCGGGAAGCTACTGCATCATAAGAATTTTCCACAATCCCATCAAATCCTAATAAGCCAGCCACTCGTTCCCGGTTAATCGGGAACCCTGTCGTAGCCAACGCTGCAGCTCCCAGGGGACAACGGTTCGTACGCTCATAAGCTACCATAAGCCTGTTAAGGTCTCGACCTAAAGCCTGGGTTATTCCAGTCAGGTAATGGGCCAACGTAACGGGCTGAGCATGTTGCCAATGGGTATAGCCAGGCATCAAAGTCTGGAAATGAGCCTTTGATACTGTTAAGATGGCTTGAATCAGTTGGAGGAGATGATCTGCTGTTGTCAATATCTGATTTCGTACCTCCATGCGTGAAGAAGTCGCATAGATGTCATTACGACTTCTTCCAATATGCATCTTGCCACCCACTTCTCCTACTTTTTTGATCAGTTGAGATTCGAGGTTCATGTAGAGATCGGTCCCCACATCCAAATTGCCTGCATAAATATCTTCCTTTTCTAATGCTGAAAGTCCTCGAAGAATAAGCCCCGCTTCGTCAGCAGTGAGAAGTTTCTGCTCTTTAAGCATAATTACATGGGCCTTATGAATATATAGGTGATGTACTAATTCCTTCCTAGCTGCATATAGATAGGGTTCGGTGATATGCTTAATTACGGATGGATGAAGTTCTTTTCTGAGACGTCCACGAAACACATTCCCCTCCGAGATAATGCGTCTTACCCTTTAATTTGATTGCCCATCTACATTTATACTAAACCAACTAGAAACTGAAGGCCAAAAACTCCCAAGCTATGGGGATAGATATATGGACAATTGCCTAATATCTGAAATATTTTCAAGGTCATCAAGATTTTTCTTTAATTCCTCGCCTCTTTTTTCTCCGATCAATGGTTTAACCAATTGAAGAAACTTCTTTCCCAACTCCTCTTCGGTCAGCCTTTCTCGAGGGAGAGCAACAAAATTTTCATATTCATTTCCATTTTTCAAATGGACCCGTACTAAAGAAGGTCTTCCTTGTGGATACGGTGGTTTTAAATTCTCATCTTTGACTACTCGAACAAGAGAGGCTGCTCTCAAAATTTGTGGATCTATAACAGATTCAGTTGCAATAGAATCTATAAGCAGTTTCCTGTGTATAAGCCAACTCCCGAGGCAATAGGGGATGCTGAAAATACCAGCAAGAGTATTAGGGGGATTTTGTTCCTTTAAATGAAAAGCTGCCGGGAACGTCCTTACCTCTATCCAGTCAATATCGTCCACAGAAATTCGGTGACTTGCTAAGATATTTTCCAAAGCTTGAAGGCTTGAATGTACGTGAGCACAGGCTGGGTATGCCTTAAAATAGTTATTGAGAATTTCATAGGTTTTTCCTAAACCTTTAGTTATTATCTCCGGGTTTGGGCGGGTTGCGTATAAGGGGAGAAAAAATTCCTCTAAGGAGGATGGAGGGCCAATTAAACCGGCTTGAGTTGCTAAGGCAGCAATAATTGCATGGCTTGTTCCAAGACCAGGAGCTAAGTGATGAATAGTTGCACCGTCGGTAGTAGCTCTCCTCCAGGTAGCAAGAGTCAGGATTGAAATGGAATTTATAAGATTTACAAATTGTTTCTCTGTAAAGGATAGGATTTTCCCGACACTAACCGCTGCACCAACGATCGACCAATTACCATGTGGATGGATCTTTGGGTCCATCGGCAGAACAGAAAAACCAATTCTTACAGCAACCTCATACCCCGTTACAACTGCCACGATTAAATCTTTTCCAGAAATCCCTTTATCTTCGCCCATGGCAAAAGCAGCTGGGACGATGTGAATTCCTGGATGGGCAGCAAGTCTATGCCCCTCATCGTACTGTGTTATAGTGGGAAGTGATGCATTGAGAAGCGTAGCGATAAATGGGTTTGTCTTAAAAGGAGTTCCCAAAACTGTGGAGGTCCCAGAATCTCTGTCAATAAGGGCCTTCCTCAGGTTAGATAGACTTGGGGCCGTAGTAGCTCTTAACATAACTCCAATCGTGTCTCGGATAATCTCTTTAGCCCGTTTGATTACTTCAGAAGGTAATAAATCGAAATTTTGCTTCACAGCAAATTGGGCGAAACGAAGTTCGGCAGAATTTTCAACTTTTTTATCCATAGATACAACCTCCTAAATATCCATTAATAAAACACAATTTTTTACTTAATTTTGTTTTTTATTTAGTTCTTCAAACTTTCTTTTTATAATCTTTCACAATCATAATAGGTTTTTAAACTAATAACTCATTAACTTTTAGGATTGGAGCTATCTTTCTTATTTTACAGTTAATTCTATTTAGACTTAGCCATAAAGCGCGGCTAATTCCGCCATATCGTTTAAAGAAAGCAGGCTTTGCATAAGATTTATAATCCTAGCAGCCTTCACAGCATCAATACTCCGACAAGCGTTATTAATAAACTTTTTTTCGTACTCTTCTGCAAGCATTGGGTTTTCTGCTGAGCCAGCCACTTTTAGAACTTTCCATTCTAAAATTCTACCATCTTTGGTATGGAGACGGACCCAAGCTGGATAGTCCACTGGGAAGGCTAAATTTGGCTCCTTAATATAGGTAATTTTAGCCATCAGGGCGCGAGTATTTGGATCGTTCGCGCGATCGTCGGTGTAAGAATCTACAGTTAGAGCGTGGTCAACGAGTGCAACCGCCATATTAAATGGCATACTCCATCGGGCAGACCATCCGTTGGTGGGCCGGTACCGAATCTCTTGAGGCTCAAACATAACAGGCACAACTAAAGGATGAACAATACATTCTACACGTTCAATATTATCAGGGGCAATCCCTTCTGTTTTGCTTATGGTAATTGCGCAGTCTATATATCCTTGTGCAATATGATCACAAGGATAACGTTTTGGATATAAGTATAAAACCTGCCAGTCACTTCCTAATTTTTCTATCACTTTACTCAGGTCGTAATTTCCTTCACCAGCATGAGAGCGAAAGTAACCATAACGACCTTCCAGGATCGTATGTGGTCCTTTAAAGCCGTTGGATGCTGCTCGAGCTGCGACAATGGCACCATGTCCAGCATAACCTACCTGGATCCGTTTGGACCAAGGTTCCGGGTCACTCAAGAATTCTACAGTACCACTCGTAAAACTACCACAGATGCCCATAGCGTTGGCCATTTGCTCTGAGCCTAAACCCATGAGCTTGCCAACAGCCAGGGTTGCTGCAAATATGCCAGCAGTGCAAGTGGAATGAAATCCCTGATTCAAAATTCCAGGGGCAGCTCGGGTCAGGCGGCATCCAACTTCCAATGCGGCAGTCAACGCAGTGATGAACGCCTTACCTTCTACGTGTAATGTCTCAGCTATCGCAAGCGTTGGAGGTACTGTGGGCGCACTTCCATGCCAACGGCCTGGTGCATAGGTGTCATCAAACTCATTGCCATGCGCTAAGCCACCATTATACAGAGTTGCTAAGGGGGCCGGTAATTTTAGGCCTCCACTACCGATAAGTGTGCTTTCTGGGGCACCACCACTAAAGGTAGCAACAGCTCGTAAAATCTTGGCAAAGTCCATGCGTGCACCCAGTAAGCATACGCCAATGATGTCAAGTGAGTGTAAACGAACGCGTTCAACCACTTCAGGAGGCAGATCTTCATAGTGGAGATTGGCAGTAAAGTCGGAAAGTTGCATGGAAATCGTGCCCATGGCAAAGTTTAATAATCTATAGTTCTTAGGATAAGCTATGTCTCATCCGTAGCTGCAGGAAGTTTTCTTCTAAAAATCAAGGGAATAAGTAGAAGAAATATCGATAGTACTATAAATATGCATGAGATAGGTCTGGAAAAGAAAATCTCCAAACTTCCACCTGACATCATCAAAGATTGACGCAAGGCATTTTCAAACATTGGGCCCAGAACCACAGCTAATACCAACGGGGCAGCATCATATTGTGTCTTTCTCGTCAAATATCCAATCACTCCGAAAATAATCATAATATAGATTTCTATGGTACTGCTGGTAAGGCTATAAACTCCGATAAGACAAAACAGAAGAATTAAGGGAAAAAGAACACGATAAGGAATGCGTAAAACCTGCACCCATAAGCCAACCAGGGGAAGATTCAAGATGAGGAGCATTATGTTCCCCACATACATACTAGCGATAAGTCCCCAAAAAATATCAGGGTGCTGCTTCATAATCATTGGCCCGGGGGAGATTCCATGGATCATGAATGCCCCAAGGAGAAGAGCCATCACAATATTTGTTGGAATTCCAAGAGTCATTAAAGGGATGAAGGCACCTCCAACAGCGGAATTATTGGCAGATTCCGGCGATGCAACACCTTCGATCATCCCGGTCCCGAATTTCTCTGGGTATTTAGAAATCTTTTTTTCAACTCCGTAAGACACAAAAGAAGCGAGGACAGCACCTCCTCCCGGAAGGATTCCTAAGAAAAATCCGATTATCGTACCGCGGAGGCTTGCAGGAATAAGCTTTCCCCAATCTTCCCTTGTTGGGAACAGGTGCTTTATCTTACCCTTCAGAATCTCAGCACTTTCACCAGCCATCTGTTCCAGGTTCAATAGGACTTCAGCAACCCCGAAAAGCCCCATGACTATTGGGACAAGGCCAACGCCGTCCCACAACTCGACAATTGAACCCGCAAATCGAATATCTCCGCTTATATTGTCCAAACCAATAGTAGATAAAAAGAGTCCAAATGCGCCCATGATTAATGCCTTCGGCATCGAGGAACTCGCCAGATAGGTCAATATTACAAAACCTGTGAGCATCAGTGCGGTGTATTCAGGTGGGCCGAAAGACAGAGCGATACCAGAAAGGAAAGGCCCAACAAGCATTAAACCGACTACACTTAATGTCCCTGCAATAAAAGACCCAATTGCACAGACAGCAAGAGCCGGCCCTGCTCTTCCTTGCCTTGCCATCTGGTAACCATCTAAACAAGTTATAACAGAGGCGGCTTCCCCTGGAATATTTACCAAGATGGAGGTAGTCGAACCCCCGTACATCGCACCATAATAGATCCCTGAGAGTAGGATGATTGCACCGGCCGGAGGGAGGTGATAACTACCAGGAAGGAGAAGCGCAATAGTTGCCGGAGCACCTATCCCAGGCAGAACTCCGATTAGGGTTCCAATAAGACACCCCATGAACGCCAGAAAAAGATTCTCAGGCTGAAACACGACCTGAAATCCATATAGAATACTCTGGTAAAAATCCAAATCCAGCGCCCCTTTCTCAGAAGCCTAACCAACCCCTTGGCATGGGGGTTTTCAGTAAATAACCAAAGATAAAGTAAGAAGATCCGGTCACAATCAATGATTCAAGAATTCCAATAAACCAAGAAGTCCCGGAAACCTTTTTGAAAATAAACAGAAAAACAAGAAAGGTTGTTACAATAAAACCCAAACGTTCCAGCATCAAGCCGTAAACTATCAGAATCCCAATCGTACTGAGGGTTTTGACTAAGGATCCTTCTGAATAAATGCTTTCCCCTGTAATTTTCTGGGTATTTCTTTTGGCTTGAAAAAATACGATAGCAGCTAAAATAGAGATAACTATCCCGCAAAATAAAGGCACAAAAGCGGGCCCGGGGTGTCTGAAAGTCCCCACCTTCAGTGTCATCAAGGACCACAGGATAATCCCCAGGCCTACCAGAAGCCAAATGAAGCTAGATGTGGGGTCGTATCGATTCATTTCCCGGGTTGCTACTTCTTTAATCCTAGTCTTTCAGCCATTTCACCGATGTTTTTTAATCCTTCTTCCGCGGATTTTTTGAGCTCAGCACCTGGGCGGAACCAGACCTCTAAAGAAAGACTCTCTATCGTTTTCTTAAATTCAGGAGTATTGATAGCCATTCGGAAAGCATCTTCAAGCTTCTTGCGAATTTCCTCCGGGAGGCCTGGTGGAGCTCCAACTCCAAGGAAACCAGCGGCTCCTGCATAATAGTTAAACCCCAACTCATTTAAGGTAGGGGTGTCAGGAAAGCCTGGAAAACGTTTTGTGCCGAAAAGAGCAAGTGGCCGTATTTGACCTGCTCGTGCATACGGAACCCACGCGACCGCGATCGTGGCGACCTCAACATGCCCCCCCAAAAGAGCGGGGATTGTGGTGCCATCTCCCATAAAAGGAACGTGTCTCCAACTAACCCCCCTGTCCTTTGCAATGGCCTCCATATAAATATGTCCTAAACTATTGGTCCCTAAGTGTCCATGCCTGATCTTGTCTGGATTTTTCTTGGCATAGTCTATGAGATCTTGAAGGGTTTTCCATGGAGCATCCGCCCGAACCTGAATTCCAAAAGGCTGATCAACCCATCCTGCAATGTAGGTAATGTCTTTCACTGGGTCATACGGTACCTTTTGAAAATTTGGGGCAAAGAGGATACAAGAAGGGGAGAGTGAAACCAATGTATGTCCATCCGGCTTACCTCTGACAGCGAGAGTTGTACCTGCAGTCCCGGCCGCCCCAGGTTTGTTGACTACCAGGACTGGCTTCCCTAAAATCTCTGATAGTTTGGGCGCCAAGGCTCGTGACATCAAATCTATCCCTCCTCCTGTATTAAAAGGGACTATGAGTTCAATCTCCTTGCTAGGATAAGGTTCAGCAGCAAAGGCACCTGAACAGAAGACGAAAACGAATACCAAGCTAATAACCCAAAATCCGATCTTCTTGGACATAATTGTTCCTCCTTTCTCTTTTGGACTTGGATTTGTTAGGTGTGTGAAGCTCTTCCCACAGGACGAAATTCTTTATTTTTATTTATTTGGAAATCTTGAAACAAATTTCCCCAATCCTTTTTCGAGAAAGCTCCCATTCTCATAAATCACTTTCCCTCCAAGCATTGTAAGAACAGGCCAACCCCTAACCTTTTTTCCTTCAAAGGGTGTGAACCCAGACACTGAATGTAGATTTTCTGCTTTGATTTCAATCTCCTTCTCCAGATCCACAATGACTAAGTCGGCATCCGTACCAGGAGCTATTGTCCCCTTATGAGGTAAGAGTTGAAAGATACGAGCTACATTATAGGAACAGAGTTCAGAAATCTTTGTAAGAGGAATATTCCTTTTCATCGCTTCAGTGATCACCACGGGCAGCATCGTTTCCATTCCAGGAATACCTAGGATCGATTTCCAAACATCTTTGGTCTTAGCTTGTTTAGGTTTGGCACTATGATCCGTACCAATACAACTTATCGTCCCATCCTTAATTCCCTCCCATAGAGCTTCAACGTCTTTTTTACTTCGAATTGGTGGGGCAACTTTTCCAAAAGTCTCCTGCTCTTCATTTGTTTCTTCATAATTTAATGAAAGATATTGGGGACATGTTTCCGCAATAATTTTTGTTCCAAGTCTCTTTTCGTTTCGTATTGTTTCCAACCCTAAAGCACTGCTTAAATGGACGATATACACAGGAGCGTTTGTCTTTCTGGCCAAATAAGCTACCCTCATTATGGCAATCTCTTCAGCAAAATCTGGCCTGGAAACATCCCATGCCTTCAGGCCAGTTAGACCTCCATCCATCGCTGATTGAGTAGTCCACTTTATAATATCATCGGCCTCGGCATGCACAAGAGCAAGAGGTGGGGGAGCTGTTTCTCCGATCTTTTTCAAGATTCCATAGATAACACCATCATCTATACCGGGGGAAATTTTTTGCAGTCTTTGTGTTATGTACTCATCTTTCATTTCTTTCTCGCTAGGCTTATAACCCATATGAAACTTAAATGACTGAATGCCATATTCCTTATAATAATCTGGAATTTCGTCAATATAAGTTTCAAGAGGAATATGAAAATGGAAAGAAAAGTCAACCGAAGCTAAACCTGCCATATCATCCAAGACTTTCTTAAATACTTGCCGATAAGAGGGAAAACCTGAACCGAATAGTGCAGCTTTTAAAAAAACGAGGATTGTGGTCACCCCTCCAGCGGCCGCACAAAGTGTTTCACTTCTAACATCTTCGAAAAAGGGAAATGTATTACCCAAATGAACATGCGGATCAATAAAACCTGGGAAAATATACTTTCCTTTTGCTTCTATAACATTTTTCCCTTTTAAATCTTCAATTGATTCTGAAATTGCAAATATTTTCTCACCCTTAATATGTATATCCACCTTATTAATTCCCCAGTACGGGATTACCAAATTTCCTCCTTTAATAATTGTTTCCATATTACCTCACTACCTCCTTATAAACCTATTAACTTTCTACCCTCGTTTCAAATATTTTTTAATAGCATCTTTGGAACTTAGAACTTCAATATTCATTGTGCTTCTCATAAGTTTGAGTGCCCATTCATGCCAATCAGATCCCCGGGCTGAGGAAGTACAATCATTCAATATAGTGACACGAAAATATCTCTGATACCCGTCTACTCCCGTGAAAAGAATACATCCGTCCGTTGAAGCTCCTGCAAGAATAATCCTATCTATCCCCATCGCCCTTAAGGTTATTTCTAAGTCGGTTGCATGGAAGCCGCTTAAATTTCTTTTTCTCACAATCAAATCTGGTTTATCAGGTTTCAGTTCATCGATGACTTCCCCGGCTTCTGTACCGATGAGACAATGAGGCTTATACTTGCTCAATTCAAAATAAAGTTTGTCAGTAGGCCTATGCATATCACATACATAGATTACAGATACATTAGCATTTTGGGCGGCCTTCAGAACTGATTTGATGTTAGGAATGATTTTTTTCACATGCTCCTTATTCTCGAAATGTTTCACCATGTCTAAAACAATGACAGCTTCCATATCACCCTCCTAAAATATATAATCATGTTTAACTTATTGAAAATAGCAAAAATTCATTTAATTCTATGAAAAATTTTGCTTGATTTTATGAAATCGCAAATTTTTTGTCAAGAAAAATATTTTTTTCTTGACAAAAATAAATATTTTTTTTAAAATTTTTTTAAAATTTTTAAAAATCGGAATTGGTGCTATGACAAAAACAGTTCAGGTATACAATATCCTTAAAGAATTTATTTTCAAAAATCAGATCCTGCCCGGGGAGAGAATATATCTTGAAAACCTCTCTGCAAAATTGAATAGTAGCCCTACCCCTTTACGAGAGGCACTGAATCGACTTGTACAGGAAGGTTATTTTTCCCACAGTTCGAATCGAGGATATACTCTTAGAGTCATCGCAAATAGCGATGTGGAGAAATTTTACGAATTTTGCGAGGCCATAGAGACTTATGCAATCGAGCGAGCCACTAATAATATAACCCCAGCAGACCTCGCCGAATTTAGAGAAAATCTTACACGCTATAAAGAGAGCATCGAGGGAAATTATTCGAGACAAAGATTCTTAATTAACAATGAGTTTCATTTGAAGATTGCCACATTAAGCGGTAACAAGATTATAGTTGAAAATCTTAAGCAAATATTGGAAAAGCTTATATGGAAGTGGAAATTGGAAAATATTGTGCATGGACGCGGACCTCAAGCATATGACGAACATATGGCAATTTATATCTCCCTGGAAAATCGGGATGTGCAGGGAGCTGTAAATCATCTTCGTAATCATATTATAAATACGAAGAACTCTGTAATGAAAATGCTTGACATGAGAGAGAACCTTTTCGTGGGGTCTGAATAGATTCCTTAAAAAAGGGAAACAACCAATAGAAGATCTGATGATGTAGGAAGGTAATAAAAATAAGACACAGATAAACAGGTAGAGTCCAAAAGGAAAGAATATTATCAAAGGAGGATAAAATGGTCACAGAGAGAATTAGGGAGGTCTCGGATTACCACGTACCAAAATATTTTAGCGGTGATCACTTCATAAAACCGGTATATCTCTCTATTTTAAGAACTCGGATCTATACTGAGGTGTGGAAAGAAACCGAAGGTGAACCGCCTGGGATTAGAAGAGCGAAAGCGTTTGCTCGCTATTTGGATAACGTCCCAATATTTATTAGGCCTAATTCACTCCTGGTGGGATTTTATGGTGAAAGTGCAAATGCCTTTGAATTCTGTGTAGAAGCTGCTGATCTTAAGATCATCGAAGAATATATTAAGGCGGGCTATATTAAGGAAGAGGATGTTGATGAATGGCGGCAGTACCGAGAATATTGGAGTAAACGTAACCTTAGCACTGCGATGAGGAATTTTCTTACGGAAGAAGAAGATAAAGTGAGTGCGTCGAATCAGAGATATATGGAAGTTAGGCCAACACAACATACATCACGCACGGTGCCTGATAATGATCTTTATCTGGAGCATGGTCTGAATGAAACACTTGAAATAGTACGCCAAAAGTTAAATCGGCTATATCAGGAGAAGGAGGAATGTACGGACGGTCCAACCGGGATAGAAATATGCTTAAAGATAAATGATCTGAAGGCAATGCTCATCGCTGGCGAAGCCTTTCTCGGATGGACGAATCGCTATAGCGAGTTGGCTAAGAGTATGGCTGAAAAAGAGAAGGATCCAAATAGAAAAAAGGAATTGATGCAGATTTCAGAAATATGTCGTTGGATACCTGGTAATCCACCTCGCACCTTCTGGGAGGCTGTGCAAAGTCATTGGTTCACCATGCTGGGTTATCACATGATCGAGCATGCTTGCCATGGGACTTCTTATCGGCTGGATCAGATTTTTTGGCCTTTTTATGAGAAAGATGTGCTGATTGAAAAGACGCTCTCAAGAGAAAAGGCATTGGAGATAATGGAAAATTACCTCCTCTTTGTGGATGAGCTTGGTCAACCCCTGGGAGTAGAGTTCCGCCGTCTCAATCAAGGGGTGAACTTTTTAGCTACCTACACAATTGGTGGGGTGAAGCCGGAGGATGGGAGCGATGCCTGCAACGAGTTAACCCTCTTAATACTTGATGCTATAGATGACTTACGGCTTAGTCATCCTGACTTTAAGTTTAGATGGCATCCTAAGGTTAATCCGAAGGTTTGGAAAAGGGTTTGTGAGGTAGTGAGAAGTGGTTTAGGCCAACCATCCATCAAAAATGATACAGTCATCATACCTGGATTGATGAATCATTATGGCTTTACTCTGGAAGAAGCCAGGAGTTGGACATCTATTGGTTGTATATCTCCAGGTGTAAGTATTTACTGGGGGACGGCTAAAAGGGATGCTATTACCATCTGTCCTGCCAAGTATCTTGATCTGGCTTTGGAAAATGGATGGGATAAGGTATTTAAAGAACAGGTGGGTCCAAAAACAGGAGATGCGGCGAAATTTACCTCTTTTGAAGAAGTCTTTGAGGCTTATAGAAAACAGATGGCATGGGCCATACGAAAAGCCATGCATATTAAGAACATTGGAGAGTATTGGAACAAGGCTCTTCTCAAACGTCCATTTACCTCTTTGTTCTTCCATCGAGCTCTTGATGCCGAGAGGGATATCATGGATGCTCCAAACAAAGGAATACCATGGGTCAATGTGCCTGGCACGGTGGATGCTGTGGATTCCCTGATCAGCTTGAAGAAACTTGTTTTTGAAGATAAAAAGTATACGATGGAAGAAGTATTGAGAGCCCTTAGAGCTAATTGGGAAGGCTATGAAGAGATGAGACAGGGTTTTATTTATACTACCAAGTATGGCAATAATGATCCTTTTGCTGATGAAGTAGCCAAGCAAACTTATGCTATGATTGCAGAGGAATTTAATAAAGTTACTGACCTTGACAGGGCATCTCCTATGCCTTCCGGATTAGTAGTCACGTGGATGTTTCTCTTAGCTCCTTATATTGGTGCATTGCCAAATGGAAGAAAAATTAGTGATCCATTAGCTGATGGAGGCTGCAGTCCACATTCAAAATATGACCGGCAAGGCCCCATGGCTGCCATATTATCTGCATCTAAGATCGATTTTGAAAAATGGAAGGCGGCTATATTTAACCAAATGTTGACTACTTCGAGCGTTGAGGGCGAAGCCGGTTTAAAGAAGTTCCAGAATTACGTTGAGACAGCAATGGATTTAGGGTTAGATATGATCCAGTTTAACGTGTTAGATAAAGAAGTTTTAAAGAAGGCACAACAAAATCCTGAGCAATACCAAAATCTTGTTGTTAGAGTTTCGGGTTTTAATGCTCATTTTGTTGATTTAGCTAAATTTGTTCAAGATGCTATTATAGAGAGGAGCCAACATCAGATTTAACATGAAAAAACAATAACATCGAATACCTTTCTTTCCTGTCCATTGATATGGGTGGGGAAATGTGAAATCGCGATAATTAATGGCCCAACCAAAATTCTAATAATGGAGCTGAAAAAGATGGTTGGGCTTTTGTTTTAAATTCTGCTATAGACATTGTTTTAAGTTTGAGGTTTTTAAGGTTATCTCATGCAGGATAGACTCCAAGAAATTTATAGAATTGAAATGGACGAAATGGGTTGGGTATCAAATCTGCAAGACTTCGTCGTACATGACGGACCTGGATTGAGGGTTTTGATTTTTCTAAGAGGATGTCCATTAAAATGCCATTGGTGCCAAAATCCAGAAAATCAAGACACATCTCCACAACTTTCTTACCGTAAATCACTCTGCTTAGATTGCATGCAATGCGCGGAAGTCTGTCCTGTCCCGGGCGCTATTATTAAAGACAAAGAAAAAAGGATTGACAGAACTAAATGCATAAAGTGCATGAATTGCATTGATGCATGCTTAGGAAAAGCTCTACAGAAAGTAGGGGAACAGATGTCAATACAACAGGTGTTGAGAAGTGTACTCCCCTATAAGCCTTTCTTTGACCACTCTGACCGGGGAGGAATAACTCTCTCGGGTGGAGATCCAGCATTTCAACCCGTGTTTACGTTGGCATTGCTTAGAGCATGTCGAGAGCATGGAATCCATACAGCTGTCGAGACTTGTGGCTACACAAAATATGATAAACTTAAGCCGATTGTAGAAGCTTCTGATCTCGTAATATATGATATCAAACACATGGATGAAAATAGCCATATACACGGTACAGGAATATCGAACCGTTTAATATTGGAGAATCTTAGTAGACTTTGTAAAGAAGTCGACACAGAGATTGTTGTTCACATACCGTTGATTTCAGGATTTAACGATGATGAGGAGAATATTGGTGAGATTGCAAAATTTGTTAGCTCCTTGAATAAAATTAGACATGTTGATTTATTGCCTTTCAATGAATTGGCTTTGGAAAAATATAGAGCCCTGGGAATAAACTGGGAATACACTGAAGTAAAACGACAATCATCCGAACATTTAGCCAGACTGAAAGAAATAGTGGAATCCTATGGATTGGAAGCCACCGTAGGGGGGTTATGGTGAAACTACTTTTTAATTGAAACCGTTCCTCCAGAACCGACCTACCTTGGTTTAACCGAAACAGATCCTCAAGCGTGGAGCAAATAGACCGGAATATTTTTGTAGAAACAGAAACCCTTGGATCAAACTATTCCATGATCCTTATGAGCAAAAGTATCATTTTGATCGATTCACCACACAAGCCGACCGATGCAATCAAATGGAAATACGAAGTTGATTCAAGAGGAAATGCAATCCACTCGGTGAATAACAATCATCATATTTATTAAGGCGAGTAAAGAAAAAGTGTAAATCGTCTCTTTTTTGGACAAGCTAAATTCAAGCCTATCTTTTATGTATAACAAGGAGGACCGTATGAGAATCCTCGCGGATGAGTTACTTACCAATGCAATTGATATGCACTGCCACTGCTACCCAGAGTTTTCTCTGGAGGCCAAGAAAAGGATGGAAGACATTGAATGGATAACACTGGCTGCTCGTATGGGAATGAAAGGGGCTGTTCTGAAATCCCATTTTTGGCCCACGGTGACGAATGTCTACTTTCTGGAGAAGCAGATTCCTGAAGGGTTTAAGCTCTTCAGCAGTATTACCCTGAATGTGAACTGTGGCGGTCTGGCCGCATATGCCATAGAAGCTGCAGCCAGTATGGGTGCAAAAGTGGTCTGGATGCCAACTTGGAGTGCGAGGAATGATCAGCGAGTCCAATCCATGAGCCGCATGATCAAGAGATTTATTCCCTCCCTCGAAAATTACAAGATTGAGGGGATAAGCGTTTTGGATTCCCAAGGGCTCGTTCCTGAGGCGAAAAAGATCATTCAACTTGCTCACGAGAAAGACTTAATTCTTTTTACAGGCCACCTTTCTGCTGCAGAAGGCGTCGAAATAGCAAGATATGCCAAAGAGATTGGATTTAAGAAGCTGGTTTTTGGCCATCCGGATAACCCTTCCATCAATGCCAGTATTCAGGAAATGAAAGAGGTGAGCAGTTCAGGGGCCTATGTGGAGTTTTGCTTCCTCGGGACGCTGCCTTTACTTCAGCGTAAGCACCCGAGGGATATGGTGAACTTGATCAGAGAGGTAGGGGCTGAACGATGTATCCTTACAACGGACTCTTTTTATGATTGGGTGCCCCCTGAACCTGAGATCATGAGGATGGGTATTGCTAATTTGCTTGAATTAGGGATCTCAGAGGATGAGATGAGGATGATGGTGCAGCATAACCCGGCAAAACTTCTTGGATTGGACGTGGAGAATAAGTAGCTTAAAAATATGAAAAGGTCGGAGGGGATCATGGCGAAGGCTCTTGTGACCGACGAGGGCAAGGTCATCCTTGGCGAGCCGGAGAAGAAAACGGTAACGGATGCCTTGTTTGACAGGTCATTACGAGGCGGAAGGCTTTTTCTGGGACTGCTCATTTTATCGACAGTTGTCTTCCTGGGATGGTTTCAGTTGAGGGTAGGGATCTGGGGGGCCTATGAGGGACAGATTCAGCGGCCGGTCCATCTGCTATTGTTTATGTTCTTAATATTTCTTTATCCCCTGTTCAGGGAGAAGGCGATTGGGTTCTCCGGTGTCATAAAAAATATTCTTCCCGCCATCTTTTGTATCGTTATCCTCTACTATTACATGGGTAACTATCAAGAGATGATCCTTCGGATGGGGATTGCAGAGCCGGTGGACTATTTTTACGGAATCGTCCTCATCCTGTTGGTCCTTGAGGCTACGAGGCGTACCGCCGGGAATGCAATCGTGATCGTAGGCTCCGTGTTTATCCTCTATTCTTTTTTCGGAAACTATTTTCCAGGGCAACTCTTCCATCGGGGTTTTTCACTCTCGAGGATTATTGGGCTTCATCTGACGACGACAGATGGTCTATTTAGTATTCCCCTCGAAGTTTCTTCCACTTTTTTAATTCTTTTCATGCTATTCGGGAGCGCCTTATCCAATTCGGGCGCGGTTGACTATTTCTTGGATATTGCCAATGCTCTCGTCGGGAAATACAATGCTGGTCCAGCAAAGCTCGCGGTCATCGCAAGCGCATTTGAGGGGACCTATTCGGGAAGCGCTGTATCCAATGTAGTGGGGTCTGGCAGCGTGACCATTCCGTTGATGAAAAAACTCGGATATGATCCGGCGTTTGCGGCGGCCGTAGAGGCCTCTGCCTCAACAGGAGGCCAAATTATGCCTCCCGTCATGGGTGCGGGCGCCTTCGTCATGGCGGGTATTCTTGGGATCCCTTATTTTGCTGTCGCGAAGGCTGCCGTCATTCCTGCGATTCTTTATTTCGGGGCGGTTTACGTGATGGTTGATTTGGAGGGGCGAAAGATTGGATTGAGTCCGCTGAAGGAGGTGCCCCGTCTAAAGACCGTGCTTCTCAAAGGCGGGCATCTGTTAATCCCTTTGATCTTATTGGTCTATATGCTGATCGCAGGTTTTTCCCTGATGAGGGCGGGATTCATTCTCTTTGCCTCAACCATTCTTCTCAGTTTTTTGAAGAAAGATACGATCGTGACCCCACGAAAATTCCTCAATATCCTCGAATGTGGCTTTAGAGATGCCTCCTCCGTGGTGATGATCTGCGGGACGGCAGGCTTGATCATTGGGTCTATCATGGTAACAGGGGTGGGCCTCAAATTAAGTCGGTTGATCTTAGCCATGGCAGCGGGGCACCTCTGGATCGCCTTGATATTTACCATGATCGTTGCGCTCATCCTGGGGATGGGGATGCCCACCGTGGCGGTCTATATCGTTCTCAGTACCTTGTTAGGACCCGGTCTCAAGTTACTTGGGACCTCCTTACTGGCGGCGCACCTTTTTATGTTCTGGTTTGCCGTCATTGCAGCGTTAACCCCTCCTGTGGCCGTAGCCGCTTATGCCGGAGCGGCCATCGCCCAATCCGATCCATGGAAAACAGGTTGGATTGCATTCCGATTCGCTTTGTCAGGGTTTATTGTCCCCTACTGTTTTATCTATGGTCCTGCCCTTATCATGCAGGGGACCTGGCCTGAAATCATCCAGGCTTTCATTACTGCTTCACTGGGAATTTTCTCCTTAAGTGTTGCCGTCGAGGGTTGGTTCTTAGTTCCCATCAAGAATTGGCTGGAAAGAGGAGCCCTCTTCGTGGCGGCTCTTCTGCTGATCAAACCAGGTTTAGTTTCGGATATCATCGGGCTCGTTATTCTGGCTGTTGAAGTGGGATGGCTGATCTCCCGAGCGGGAAAATGGGAGACCCTCTTTTCAAAAGGGAGGATAATTTTAGGCTTTAAAGGAGGTAAGGGATAAGAGATGGATTCTCAAGGGGAGTTTAGGAAGCTGTTTGAGCCAGGGAAGATAGGCACCCTGGAACTCAAAAATAGAATTATTATGCCTCCCATGTCGACCAACTTTCCGACTGTGTGGGGTGAGGCTACCGATGTCATGGTGGAATATTTTAGGGCCAGGGCCAGGGGGGGGGCGGCATTGGTTTTTCTTGAGGTTGCGCAGACAGCCACTGCTTTGGATCCCCTCAAGCAACTTCCCACGAGTCTTCGGATAGACGATGACGGATTTGGCCCGGCACTGGCCAGAGTCGTAGAGTCTGTCCATGAAGTGGGTGGGAAGATTGGCATCCAGCTCTCCCCGGGATTCTCCTCACAGGCGAGGATAGGGCCATGGATCATTGGAGACCAATATGTCAAAGAGGTTCTCCCTGTCAGTCCTTCCGGAGTACTCCATCCTGAGGTGAAAAGGCCAACCCGGAAATTGACTTTAAAAGAAATCGAGAAGATGGTTGAATTATATGGTTGGGGGGCGCTACGGGCAAAGGAAGCGGGTTTCGATATCATCGAAATTCACGCCCACTCTGGGTTCCTCATCGGACAGTTCCTCTCGCCCTATTTTAATCGCCGGAAGGATAAGTATGGGGGCTCACCGGAGCGCCGCTTCAATTTCCTCAAGGAAATCATAGAATCGACCCGTTCACGGGTTGGCAAACAGTATCCGATGACGGTCAAGTTCTCCATTGACGAGTTCTTTGAAGGAGGGAGAGATTTAAAGGAAGGTCAAGAGATTGCCCGGCGGCTGGAAGCGGCGGGCATCAATGGGATCACTGTGTCCTCAGGTATTCATGGATCGAAGCGGCCTTCCATTCCTTCGATGTATGCTCCAGACGGGGTTTTTATGCCTATGGCGGAGGCTTTGAAAGAGGTCGTCTCCATACCCATCATCCTCCCTGGCAAAATGGGGGATCCCTACCTGGCAGAGAAGGCCCTTGAAGAGGGCAAGGCAGATTTCATAGGCTGGGGAAGGCCTCTCATCGCCGATCCGGATCTGCCACGCAAGGTAGCGGAAGGACGTCTTGAGGAGATACGAAGGTGTATCCACTGCAACGAATGTTTGCGCGTCCAGTGGGCTCACCGGGCTCCCCTTAGATGCACGGTGAACCCTGTCGCCGGAAGGGAAGGTCGATATGGCGTCATCCGGCGGGCCGATAGGAGGAAGAGGGTAGTTGTTATCGGGGCAGGCCCGGCTGGCATGGAGGCAGCAAGGGTAGCAGGTTTGCGAAGGCATGACGTGGTGCTTCACGAACGGAGTAACGAACTGGGCGGGGGGCAACTCAAATTGGCGTCGGTCCCTCCGCATAAAGATGTCCTGAGACGTCTTGTTGATTATTATACTGCCTGTTTCAAGAAATTAAGCAATGTTGAGGTTATCCTGGGAAAGGAGGTGACTGCAGAGGAGGTCGTTAAGGGAGGCGCGGATGCTGTGGTTTTGGCGACGGGTGCGGAGGGCATCCTCCCGGATACATCAGGGGGCAAGAGCAACAATCTGATGACGGCACACCAATTGCTCTCCGGCCAGAGAACCACAGGAGAGAGGGTCATAGTGGTAGGGGGTGGCTCCGTAGGCTGCGAAGTGGCGAATTTCTTGGCTCAGCAGGGAAAGATGGTCACCGTCGTAGAAATGCTTGATTTAGTTGCTACAGACATCCATAGTATGGTGCGTGTAGGTTTGCTCGAAGAGTTAGATAAGTATGGAGTGGAAATCTTAACGGGTGTCAGATTCGAAGCTCTCACCGAGGAGGGTGTAGAAGCTGTTGACAGGGAATCGCGAAAAGTAAGGTTGAAGGCAGATACGGTTGTCTTTGCTGTTGGTGTAAGGGCTAACGATCAACTCGCGAAAGATCTAAAAGGAAAGGTTAAGGAGCTTTGTATCATAGGGGATGCCAAGCAGCCACGGCGAATAAGGGAAGCGATTTCCGAGGGATACATTACTGGCTATGATCTTTAAGACAGGAGGGAAAAGGTATGAAAAAGTCGATCGTGTTTTTCATCTTAAGCTTTTTGGTAATCATTTCAATCACTGTTATTGGTTCAGCACAAACCAAGAAAGATATTGGGATCAAAACAGTGACCATCGCCTCAGGTCCGGTGAGTGGCATGTGGTATCCTGCAGGGGCGAAGATAGGGGAATTATTTGAAAAAGAATTCAACCTGAGGGTCACCGTGGATATTGGAGGGTCCGCACAAAACATTCGACGAGTAGATGCGGGAAGGGATGCGGATATCGGGTTTGCTTCGACACCAGAGGTTTATAATGCCTATCATGGCATGGCCCCGTTTACTAAGAAACTTACGAACATGAACTTATTGGGCTGCTATACCCCTTACTATTATCAGGTTTTGGTCCGGGAAGGAGCCGGGATTCAGACGTGGAAGGATCTCAGGAATAAGCGCTTTTCGCCTGGTAACGCAGGAACGGGAAGTGAAATCCTGTCCAGATACATCCTGGAAGAAGTAGGCTTGAGCTACGATACGATCAGAAAGGCCGGGGGGAATATCGAATTCAGAGATTATTCCGGATCCGTGGAGGCAATGAAAGACGGGAATCTTGACATCATGGCTGCTTCAATGAATTTTCCGATACCTGTCTACGACGAATATCTTTTAAGAAACAAAGGATATTTCCTCCCGGTGGAAGAATCTATTCGGACGAAAATTGTCCAGAAATATCCAGCCTATTCTTCAACGGATATGCCTGCTGGGGTTTACAAGGGGCAGAACTCACCTGTCCCGACGTTTTATTACTGGTCGGTCTTTGTCGTGAGGGCGGATCTGCCTGAATCGGTCGTTTACGAATTGACAAAAGCAATCTACAAAAACGATAAGGAGATCAGGGCGCTGATGGCTGCCCTGAAAGACTTCAGCACACAGAACGCTTTAAGTTGGAATAGAATACCTGTCCATCCGGGAGCCAAGAAGTATTTCAAGGAGGTAGGCGTCTGGAAAGACTAAGAGGCCTGTATTGCGAATAAGCACTAAATAACGTATCAATTTGCTGTTTGAAAACGGTAAAGAAATAGCGCATCAAATAAGCTTGTCATTCCTGCGCAAGCAGGAATCAATGTTTTGATCCCATTGGTTCTGGATTCCCGCTTGCGCGGGAATGACATAACAATCGGCCAGGCTAAAGGCTTTTGCAAAAAGCCAAAGTGTTACAAATTAAAAAACATATTTGATTGCCCTCCGGGCAAGGTGGGAGGTTAAGGAGAAAGATATGTTAGGAGGTTATATTGGGAAGGGTTTGCGGGTAGATCTGACCTCTGGAGGCGTTCAAGAGGAGAGATTCCCTGAAAAGATCCTGAGGCAATTCTTAGGGGGGACAGGGCTTGGGATAAAGGTTTTATACGATGAGGTGCCGAGCTCGGTTGGTGCTTTTGATCCTCAAAACCGACTAATTTTTGCTACCGGTCCTTTGACGGGGACCACAGCCATAGGGTCTGGCACTTACAGCGCTGTTACAAAGAGCCCATTGACTGGGTTTGCCTGTGCGGCCCAATCGAACGGCCACTTCGGCTCAGTGCTTAAATTTTCGGGCTTCGATTTCATCATCCTTCAAGGCGCTGCTTCGACGCCTGTCTATTTGTACATCGATCACGGGAAAGTTGACCTGATTCCTGCAGACGATTTGATGGGAAAAGATGCCTTTGAAACGGAGACGCTTCTGCTTGAGAAGCACAAACCTTTGGATCGATCACGTATGAGCGTAGCCTCGATCGGTCCCTCGGGAGAAAACCTGGTCTTGTATGCAGCCATCCAGAATGACCTGGGCCATTTCGCAGCAACCGGTGGAACAGGAGCAGTCATGGGCTCGAAGCGGCTGAAGGCGATCGTTGTTCGGGGGAGTGGTTCAGTTCCCCTCCCCGAGGGGCAACAGGAAAGGATTCGGGCTCTCGCCAAGGAGTGGGTATCTGAATTTTTGAAATCGCCGAGTGGGCAATGCTATGCCAAATACGGGACGGCTGGCCATTTCCTTGCTCCTCATTGGAATCGCGGAGGAGTTCCGGTAAAGAACATAACCACCAATCTATTCCCCAACCCTCAGGACTTCGACGGAAGCTTCCTGTATGAGAAACTGATCAAGATTAAATCGAAGAAGCCCTGTCATGCGTGCCCGTGC
>Ga0315285_10002000_pt1 | contig 21392 bp, 14 predicted proteins | sample YL17G09_36_MG_FD_203698 | JGI IMG/M metagenome (GOLD analysis project Ga0315285, IMG submission 203698) | Sediment microbial communities from Yellowstone Lake, YNP, Wyoming, USA - YL17G09_36 | ecosystem: Environmental > Aquatic > Freshwater > Lake > Sediment | place: USA: Wyoming | collected...
GCCCCCGCCCGCGCGCCGCGGCGGGCGCCCCCCCCCCCCCCCCCCCCCCCCAGAAGTGTTGATGAGAGTGTGGGCATGCTCGTCACATCTCGTTCCGCCCGAGTTCACCCACTCAGTTCACTCACACCCACTCCCAATTCACCCGCCCACCATGCCCCTGGCCACGGCCGGCTCCACCACCGGCGCCGGGCGCGTCATGCCGGCGGGCTGTGCCAGCAAGCGGCGCACCCCCGCCGCCCGCTGCCGCTCGCATCTGGCCGTCGTCGCAGCAGCAACCGCTGCCGGCCCGCCCCGCCGCCGCCCGGCCGTGGCCACGCCCGCCACGCCCGCCCTGGCAGAGTCAGCTGTGAGCACCGGGGCCAGGCTGGTCACACCTCCACCTCCCCTCCTCGCCCCGCCGCCCCTGGACGCCCTCCCGGCAGACCTGCGCCGTGTCGTCGTCCGCCTGCCGGACGTCCCCAACCCGGCCGCGCCCGGTGGGGCGACGGCGGCGTACGTGGTCGGCATGTCGCACGTGTCGGCTGTCTCCGTGGACCAGGTGAGAGGATTGGAAAATAATGGAAAAAAAGGGGGGCAGGCGGCGTGGGAGAGAGAGAGAGAAGAGAGCGCACACCCACCTGGGCTCGCGCTTCGTTCCTTTCTGACCCATCTTATCTTACCCCCTTCCCTCCCCCTCTCCTTTTCTTCTTTCGTCCTTTGCAGGTCCGCGCCGCCGTCGCTGCCATCGCCCCCGACGTCCTCCTCCTCGAACTGTGCCGTGACCGGGTGGGCCTCCTCATCCCCCCCGACCGCGGCCCTTCCGTCTGGCACGCGCCCCGGGTGGAACTGGTGGGCGTGCCGGCAGAGGGCGGCGGGTGGCCGGCCGCCGACGCCCTGCTGGCCGCCTGCCGGTCCGCGCCCGGCGTGCCCGTCACGACGCACGACATCGAGGTCGACTGCGTGGCCCTGCAGGCGACGGGCCTGTTTGCCCGGGTGCGGTTCAAGACGACAATGCCCCCCCGGTCGGCGGGGCCCCAGTTTCTGAGGCGCAAGCAGCATCAGCCGGCAGGCACCTCCTCGGCCGCCGCCGCCTCTGCCCTCCAGCCGGCCGCGCCGCTGGGGCGCATCCGCTTCATCGCCACGCCCCGGGAGCTGGCACCGCTGGTCAGCTTGGCCGTGCGGCTGGACTCCGCCCTGGTGGGCGCGGGGTGGAGCCCGGCGCCCGGGAAGGCCATCGGCGCCGCGTGCGCGGCGGTCGTGGCGGACGCGGCGCGGCGCAGCGCGGGAGGGCTCCCTGGCGCGACGGCCGGCGCGTTGGTGGGCGGTCTGCCGTCCCTGCGCGCCCTGGCGGTCCCGCCCCCTGGGGAGGCCACCCCGACCGCTGTCAGCGTCTCCTATGTCGGCCTCGAGTCGGGGGTGGTGGAGGCGGTGTTGCGCCCGGTGGCGGCGGCCGCGGCCGCGGCCGCCGCCGACCCCGCCGTCCTCAAACCGTTTGGCGCTGGCGCCCCCGAAACCGGGTTGGAGGCCTCCGCCGAGGCCGGGGAAGGCCTCGGCATCGAGGCCTTCATCCCGTACCGCGGCCCCCTCCCCCTGACCCCCACCATGCGCGTCGACAACCTGGCGGCCGTCCTGGACGTCGACCTGGAGCCCGTGGACGCGCTCGTGGCGGCCGGGACGGCACAAGCCCCGGGGGCGCGCGAACCCTCCCCCTCCAGGGGCGCGGCCTTCACCGGTCGGTGGCCGCCGCTCGCTGAGGCCCGGTCCAAGACGAAAAAGGAGGGCGGTGAGGAGGGTGCTGACGAAGGCGGCGACGCCACGGCCGACGACGATGACGACCTGCCCGAAGGCACCCCCGACGGCGAAGAAGAAGGCGGTGATGATGGACACGAGGGCGGAGGCCCGCCGACCGACCCGACGGCCCTGCCCGAACCGTCGGCCTTCATGGGCGCGGCTGCCCAGCTGCTGACCTCCGAGTACGCCAGCCGCCAGAGCGCGGCCGGAGCCAAGGTCGGGGTCGTGGAGGGCGCGGCCTGGCGGGCGGCCCTGGAGGCGGCCGACGCGGCGGGCGGGGCGGGGACGGTCGTGGTCCTGGGCGACGTGCCGGCCCGCCTGACCGCGGTCCGCCTCGCGGGCGGGGTCGTGGGCGCGGCGCCCCTGGCGGCCGCGGCCGTGGTCGGGGCTGCCGTCGCCGCGGCCTGGGCGGCCACCACGGGCATCACGCCCCCAGGCTCCGAGCCCGCGCTGGCCGCGGCCGTGCTGGCCACGGCCGCCGCGGCCGCCTGGCCCTTTTTGGGCCCCCTCCTGGAGGTCGGCCGCCTCGCCTCCAAGGACGCGGCGGCCATCGAAGCCGCCGTCGCGCCGCCGACCTCCCTGTCCCAGCAGGGCACCACCCCTCTGCGCCTGTGGGGCGAGGACGCCATCATCGCCTGGCCCGGCGCGGCCCGCCCCGTGATCCAGGACAGGGACGTCTTCATGGCGGGCGCGCTGTGGGCGGCCGCTGCAGGCGTGGCTGCAGGGCCCGCCTTCGTGGCGGACGCCGTGGACGACGGGTGCGGTGCCGGCCCGCGCACGGTGTGGCGGTACGCGGGGCCGCCGCCTCCGCCTGTGTCACCACCCACCGGCTCCCCTGCTGCTGCTGCTGCGCCCTCCCCCGCCTCCTACTGGCCCGCCCGGGCGGCGCCCGCCCGGGCGGGCGAGGGCCCCTACACCCCTGCCCCCGGCCCGCGCGCGGTGGTGGCCATCGTCGGGTCGGCTCACGTGCCCGGCATGCAAGCCGCCTGGGCCCGGTTCCAGGCTGAGGGGGGCGGCGTCCAGGCCGCGGTGTCCGCGGCGGCGGAGGTGCTGGACCGGGCGTGAAAAGGGAACAGGATCAGAGATGAGAGATGAAGAGATGCAGAGATGAAGAGATGAGGGAGGGTGGGGCCCGCCCGCAGTGTTCAGTTTTACAAATAAAGCCCCACACACACGGCCGCAACATCTTACCCCGTGAGGGCCGCTGTGAGGGCCTGCCTGCCTGCTTTAACACACGCACACACACACGCCGCGCCACAAAACACACACACGGGGGTGCCCCCATTTATTGGCAATTCAGCCCCCTCTCATTTTGCTTTTCAAGCGACCACCACCTCCAGCTTGGCGCCCTTGGCGCACGCGTCCGGGTCCACAAAGTAGTACTTCCCCTTCTTCGCCGCGGTGAAGGTGTACTCAAAGGCGGGCGTCGCGTGGGTAGCCTTGTGTGAGAAATGGGGAGAGCGGTGGGGGGTGAGAGGCGGGCGCCTGGAGAAGGAGGAGGTTTGGACCTCTCCCCACTCTGTCGTCCTTCCTCCAAAATTTACCTCCTTGACGATCGCGCCGGGCGTCTTATGGTACACGTCCTCGTTCGCCAAACAGGTGCCAGACGACACCTGGGCCAGGCCCATGGCCATGCCGCCCGCCCACTTGAATTTGATCTTGTCACCGACCGCGGCGGAGACCGGTTCCCAGGCGGCCTTGCCGGGGGAGGGGAGGCCCCAGGCGACGTCGATGGCTGATGCGAGGTGGGTAGATAGGGAGAGGGGCAGAAGGTGTGAGTTTCTGGCTGACGCGGTTGCTGGAAGAGGGCGGCGGCGCTGTGCGAGGGGCCTTGCGCGCGGTCGGCGTGAGCGCGGGGCGTCAACCATTCGGTGGCGCTGGTGGAAGGTGGCGGTGGGGGTTGGCGCTGGGGGTTCCAACCCCCAGCGCTCGAAGCAGGGCGTGTTGCCGGCACACGCTTTGCGGTGATGAGGTTGGACGGGCCTGGCGGGCCGGCCAAAGCTTTGCTGACCCTGCAGCGGGATGATGCGATGGAAGCACACAAGTTTATTCCACCATTCTAGAGGACGCGGGCGGGGCGGGCGGGGCCGATCGCACGGGGAATCGGCCGTGCGGCGCGAGGGGGCAGGACGTGCGCATGCGCTGGCCAGTTTGGCGGCCAGCGCAAAACCTCGTACTGTGCGCGTTTTGCCCGTTTTCTCTCCCGCCCGCCCGCCTCTCCTCTCCTCTATGGCTCACTCTTGGCGGTTGCAGTGGTGGCGGCCGCGGCCAGGGTGGCGAGGGCGAGGGTGAACTTCATGGTTGTTTTGATGGTTTTACTAGGCGGGCGTGAAAGAAATATGCTGTAATGAAAAGATTGTTTTTGCTCAACTCTTTTGTTTCATTTCTCTCTTCTCGCCCGTCCCAATTCACGCACACCCCAGCGTACCACACGTATAAGCCTGTGACCGCCTGTAGGCTGCCCGATTTAGCGCGTGGCATTACCCCAAACACGCATGGCAGCGGCCGCTTTTCCTCGCTCGACCTCCACCGGCCTGCTCCTCCTCAAGGCCGCCACCGGCCGGCGCGCCACCACTGCCCGCACCATGGCCTCCTCCACGCCCTCCCCCGTGTCCTTACCAGTCGGCCCCATCTTTTACATGGACACCTTTGCTGCCCGCCAGTGGGCCCCCGGCACGGAAGATGGGACCCGCATCGACCCGGCCACCTGCTCGCTCGGTGCCTTCTGCGACGCCGTGCACGCGGCGCACGCAGCTCCAGGGGCCAGCCCGCTGGTAGACGGGTACGCGCCCTTTTGCAAGCACGTGTTTGTTCCCAATTTCATCGCCGGCCTGAAACCGGGTGCGGTCGCGGTCACGCCCGAAAATGAGGCCCACCTTAAATCCGCCTACAGCCGGCGCCGCCCGGAGGAGCTTGCCGTCCTCACTCGGTTCTTTCTGTCCACCAGCCCGCCCGCGGCCGCCCGGCCGGACGCGACCTGGCTTGACGTGATCCTGTACTCCCGAGAGCAGCTGGCCAAGGAAGCGGCGGCCATGCCCGCGGAGGACCGGGCGGGGCGGGGCGGGGGCGAGGGATGTCTCCCGCCCTGGGGCATCATCTCGGTTAAGGCCCAGGACGTCCCGCACGAGCTGCCCATGCAACCCATCACCATGCTGCGGAATGCGCTGGGGCGGGAGGAGGGCGGGTCGGGGGTGAAGTTGGACAGGGGCGCGTACGAGGAGAGCGTCAGGTACTGGAGCGGGCACGCGGCGGTCGTGGACCCCCGCGTTGACGGGGGGGGGTGAAAAAAAAAAAAGGGTGTTCGTCTGAGTTGTCCGCGCACCTCGCTCTTTTACACGCGTCGCGTCTCGTCCTCTTGCTTTTCAGCGCGCGCACCTGGCACGGTGCGCGCGCACGCACATGCCTTTGTTGTTTCACGGCCCTGCCAGCGAGTTCTTGCCGGCCCGCCCCTCCACGTCCGCCCGGGCCAGGTCCATGAGCTTGCCCACGTCGATGGTGTCCCCGGGCGCGCCCCGCGTCGAGTCGGCCGCCCCGGCCTCCGCGCGGAGGCCCTCCAGCCGTTCCAGCAGCGAGCGCAGTTCGCCGTCGCCCAGCTGGTCGCGCAGGAAGCCCAGGGCCGCCCGGAGCTCGGCCTCCGTGATCATGCCATCGTCGTCCGTGTCCAGGACGTGCATCTTCTCGCCGATGCGGGCGTCCACCGCGTCCAGCTCCCGCTCGATGCGGGTGAGGATGGCCGGCACCCGGTCCGCCAGGCGCTCGGCGCCCAGCGCCTTCTTCAGGGGGTCCCTCGCGCTGGCCGACCGCAGCGTGCGGGCGCCGCCCGACGAGAAGACCAGCTTGGAGGCGCCGCCCCGGGAGGCGGCCAGCTCGTCGTTCAGGCGGTCGATCTCCACGCGGACGAGGCCCATGAAGTCGGCGCGCTCCGCCGAGACGCCCGACGTCGAGGCCAGGACGGCGAGCGCGGAGATGACCTTGCGCATGCGTTCCTCCTTGGCGGCCGCCTCCCGGGCGGCGTGCTCCTCCGCAGACTCGCCGGGCACGGCGGGCAGGGAGACGGGGGCGCCCGGAGGGGGGCGGGCGGGCGGAGCAGCCGCGCCAGCCGCCCCACCCACGACAGGCGCGAGCGCGTCGACCGCTGCCCCTGCCGCCGCCTCCCGGAACACCGCCGCGGCGGCGGTGGCCGCGACGGCGGCCTGGGCGGCGGGCAGCATGCGTCCCGTGCTGGCGGACAGGGCAGGGATGGTGGGGAGTGACCCCACCCGGGCGGCCGCCGCGGCGGCGGCCGCCTCCGCCGCGTCCTCAGCCTCGGCCAGCGCGGCCGCAGCCGCGTCGGCCCCCTCGGCCGCCTCCTCCGCCTCCTCCGCGATCAGCTCCTCCTCGCGGCGCAGAGCTTCCAGGCGCCGCTCCAGAGCGGCTGCCCGGCCGTCCGCCGTGTCGGCCTCCGTGGGCGCGGGCGGCGCGTCCAGGGAGGCGGCCTCAATGACTTCATCAGGCAGGACGCCCAGCGTCTCCTTGAGCCGCTCCACCGCGGCGGGCGTACCGGCCGTGGCGGCGGCGGCCGCCGCCGCCGCCACGGTCGTGGTTGCCGCCGCGATGGCGGCCGGGGCAAGCGTGGTCTCGGGCGTGGCCGCAGCGGCGGCAATGGCGGCCGCGGTGGCCGCGGGCGCGGCTGCAGCGGCCTCCGCCGCAGTCGTCGCCCCCACCCCCGCCCCCGGCATCACCAGCGGGCCCGTCACCGTGAACGCCCGTGACAGCAGCAGCAGGGATGACGGCAGCGCCCGGTTCAGGGACAGGTCCAACCACTCCTCCAGCCGGCCCACCATGGCCGCCCGGGCGCCCTCGCCAAAGGGCGCCCGCATGCCGCGCGCGCGGCAGGCCGACCGCAGCTCCTCGTCCGTCAGTGCGTCCAGGCCCTCCTCCTTGATGGCCCGGTCGTCCGCCTTGATGCGGGCCAGGTGCGCGCGCAGGCGGGCCGCCAGGAAGGCGTCCGTGCCAAAGGGCTGGATGCCCACGAACCGACAGAGCGAGGCCAGCTGGACGCGGGGCAGGTTGTCCAGGGTCAGCTCGTCCGAGAACAGGGACGCGAAGCGGGTGACCTCGTAGGCGGACACGGCCTCGCCCGCCCGGACCCGCTTCATGAAGGCGTACAGGTCGGCGGCAGAGGCGGCGGTGGTGCCGGCCGTCGAGGACCGCATGCCCCGCGCCATTTCGGCGACCGTGTCCTGCAGGAAACGGGCGACCTCCAGCTTGGCCTGGACCCGCCGCTTCAGGGCCTCCTCCCGCTGCAGCTGGGTCTCGAACGTCGAGGGCAGCATGTTGGGGAAGAGCTGGATAGGGTGAAATAGGTGAGACGAGGGTGTGCGTGGGCGGTGGTTGAGCGGAGAGAGAGAGGAGCGGGTGCCCTCCAAACGCCCCCCCCCCCCGCCCCCCCCTGTTTTTTTTCCCTCCCCACAAACCGACCTTGAGCGCGACGGGCAGCAAAAACTCCATAAAAGGGACGACCAAAAACACCGCGACCGGCACCAGGCGAAACACGTCCGCCACCGTCCGCGTCAGCTGGCGCCGCTCCCGCCGGGTCAGGGCCCGCCCGGACGCGGCGGCCCCGACCAGGCGGCCGGCAATGCGGACGTCCGCGCCCAGGAGCTTGAGGCCGGCCCAGTAATGGCGGGCCTCGGCCTTTGCGGTCGCCCACCACCGCCCGTACGTCGCCCGCCGCTCCGCCTTGGTGGTCTTGGCGAAGAAGCCGTACACCGCGCCCGGGGCGGAGACCGTGAAGGCGGCCGCGGTAGCCAGGCCCGCCCCCGCCGCCTTGACAGCGCCCGCCGCGCGGGAGGCGAGCGAGGGCGGCGCATACACGACCCGGGCGGTGACCGCGTCCGCGTCTGCGGCCGCCTGGGCTTTCGCCGACTCCACCCGGGACTTGGTGTCGTCCAGTTCGGAGATGGCGAAGTCGCACAGGTCCGCGGTGGGGCCCGACACGTTCGGCGTGGTCGGTGGTGGGGGCGGGGGTGGAGGGGGAGCGTGCGGGGTGGGCGAGGCGGCCGGCGGCGGCGGCGGCGCGGCCACCAGCGCGCTCGTCGCCAGACCCCGGTAGTGCGACAGCAGGGCCGCCGACGACGACGCTCCCCCGCCCAGCCTCATCATCCCAAGCAGCGGTGGCAGCAGCGGGGCCGGCAGGCGCAGGGATGGCGGCGGGCGGGCGGGCAGCACCGCGCCCGGCGCCGCGCCGCCCACCCCCACCACGCACACGACCGGCCGCGCCGCGTCCTCGTGCGGGTGCGGTACCAGCCGCCCAAAGCCCGGGCGCGGCAGGGGCACCGGCGGCGGCGGCATGGCCGGGCTGGCCAGGAAGGCCCGCCCGCCCAGGGCCGCCCAGGGGCCGGCCGCCCCACGCCAGGCGCAGGAGAATGGGTTGGTGGCCGGGCAGGGCGGGAGGTGCGGGAGGAGGAGGGAGGCAGCAGCGCTGGGCGACGACCCACCACCGAAAAGGCCGGCGGTGGGTGAGGGTGAGGAAAGCGGCGGAGAGGGCGCCGCCGCCGTGCTCGCCGCCGGGCCACCCTTTGCGACGCCCTGCTGCTGCCCGCCACTGCTCGCCCACGCCACCCGGCCCGCGGGCAATGAGACCAGGGTGCCCGCGGATGACGGGCCGGGCGCGCCGCTCGCATCGGACACCAGCCCCCGGGCGGAGGGCGGGCGGCGACGGAGATGGGCTGCCGCGGCCACGGCCGCCCGGGTCGACGCCATCAGCCGGCCGAAACTGAGTGGGGCGGCCAGTCTTCTTTCCTTTAACCGTGTGTGTTAACTGAAAACTCGGGCGGGGGGTGCTTGCAGACAAGTGCAGTGGACCTGCCCCTCAGCACAAGGAGGCCGCGTGAAAATGTGCGTGCGTGTGGGCGGGCCGCCGTGAAAAGAGAGAGAAAAAAAAAGAGCAGAAAGAATGCTGAGCAGAGTGCGCGGGGAAAAATAAAAATAAAAACGCTTGCTAATTCGCCACGCTTGTCTCTCTGCAAACGCGCACGCACCCTTCTTGTATGCACCCATGACTACACGCCGCGCTTGCCTCATCTTCTGGTCCGCCTGGATACGGGCGGGCGGGCGGCGGGATGGAGTGGCGGTGGCGGTGGCGGGTCGAACACACCACCACCCACCTAGCCTCTCTTTGCTCACGCCCTCCAGTCGAGCCTCCACCACCAGTAGCGCCGGTGGCGGCACGCCCTCCACCCCCACCTCACCCTACCGCGTCATCTCCATCGACCGGGCCGGCCTGTCGCGTGGAGGGGAGGTGGGGGAGGACACTAAAAGCGTCACCAAGGCGCCCGCACCCCCACTCCCACCGCGCACCAGCCCGGCCGGTGGGGAGTCCCCGCTCACCCCGCACCTCCGCTCGCTGATCACGTTCCGAGGCGGCCCCCTGACAGTCTCCGAGTTCATGGCCACCTGCCTGACGCACCCGACCGCGGGATACTACACGGCCCGGCCGGCCGTCTTTGGGCGGGGCGGCGACTTCGTCACCGGGCCCGACGTCTCCCAGCTGATGGGCGAGCTGGTGGGCGTCTGGTGCGCGGCCGAGTGGGACGGCCCGCTGGGGCGGCCGGGGGCCGTCCGCCTGGTCGAACTGGGGCCCGGGCGGGGCACACTGGCGGCGGACCTGCTGCGGAGCGCAGTCGGCCTGGCCGGCGGCGCCTGGGCGGACGCCATACGGGAGGTCGTTTGTGTGGAGGTCTCGCCCACCCGCCGGGCGGAGCAGTGGGCCGCGCTGGCTTGCTGCCCCGCCGACGGGCGCAGCAGCATGGCGACCCCACCCCCATCCACGGACGGCAGCCCGCCCATCACGAGGGGCACATCCACCCTGACCGTCCCCAGGGGCGCCAAGCCCGTCCCCGTCTCCTGGGTGGCGTCCCTAGCCGAAGTCCCGGCCGCCGGCCCGCCCACCCTGTACCTGGCCCACGAGTTTTTTGACGCCCTGCCCGTCCACCACTTCCAGCGCGTGGACAGGGGGCAAAAGGCGGCAGGCAAAACAGGCGGTGGCGGCGGCGGCGGCGGCGGCGGGCCCAGTGCTGGTGGTGAAGCCCGTCTCCCAGCGTCCTCCGCCTGGCGGGAGCGCCTGGTCGACGTCTCCCCTGAAAACAGTCTCGGCCCGCCCTTTCGGTTTGTGCTCGCCCCCTCGCCCACGCCCGCGTCGACGACCATCCTGCCCCGGCGCCTGGCGGGCCTGGACCCGGAGGTCGCGGCCGGTTTAGGCGCTATCGAGGTGTGCCCGGCGGGCATGGCGGTGGCGGCCGACCTGGCCCGGCGCGTGACGGGCGAGGCCGGGAGAGCAGAGACGTTGATGATGGAGGGCGAGGGTGGGGAAGGCGGGGGGGACGCCGCCGCCGCCTACGGTGCGGGCGCCGCCCTCATCATCGACTACGGCCGGGCCGGGCCGCCCTATGGCGACTCCCTGGTTGGCATCAAGGGCCACGCCCCGGCCAGCGTCCTGGCCTCCCCGGGGCAGGCTGACCTGTCGGCTCGCGTCGATTTCGGGGCGCTCGCGTCGGCCGCGGCCGACCCTGCCAGCGGTGGGTCGGCGTCTGTCGCCGTCCACGGGCCCATCCCGCAGGCGCACTTCCTGTTGGGCCTCGGCCTGGGTGCCCGCCTGAGCGCTTTGGAGGCTGTGGCGGGCGGGCCCGACACGGAGGCCGGGGTGGCGGTCCGCCTGGGCGCGCTCCGCCTGGTGGGCGGCCATGAGGAGGAGGGCGAGCCTGGGGAGGGCGGGCCTCCTGGGGGGGCGCCGCCGCCGCCTGGTGACGCTGAGTCCGAGGACCTCCCAGTGGAGGGCATGGGGTACACTTACCAGGTCATGGCCTTGACGAAGGGCGGGCGCGGGGCGCCGGCACCGTTTTAGAAGAATGATACGAATGAGGTTGCCAACTGAGGATGATGATTTGCTCACTCTCCTTTTTTTCTTTTCGTTTTACACACCTTCCCCAGCGCGACCGCGTGGGAGACACACACGGTCACAGAGAGAGAGAGGGGCTTCCTGATCGCCCCCCGCACGCGGCTCACACCCAAAGCGAAACATGCAGTCACTCCACGCGGCCCCTCCTCGGGCCGCAGTGCCAGCGGTGGTGCCGGCGTCGCAGAGCCGGCCTGTTCGCCCTGCGGTCACGGCCGCCCTGACCCCACGCCACCGCTGCACGCCCGCGCCCGGGCCGGCGCCGGTGTCCCGGCCTCGCCTGGCGGGCGACCGGCGGGCGGGTGAGAAGGTGAGCGCGTTTGGGGTGAAGCGAGAGAGAGAAATTGGGAGTCGGGGACAGCGAGAAGAAAAGGAGTGCGGCCCCGCTCGAGGCACGCGTGAGCCTTTTCGACTTCACGCTACCCGCGCCCGAGCACGCCAGCCCCTGCCCCGGATAGCGAGCTGAGAGGCCGGCCGACACGCGCACATAAAGGGGTCGGCAACACGCGGGGCAATGGCGGTCCCCCCCACCAGTCTCACGTCCCGCTCTCTTTCATCTTTCATCATCCAGGCCACCACCTCCACCCTGCTTTTCGCCTACTCGCCCTACCCGACCGACCCGCTCAGCTCCGGCGCCTCCACCCCGCCCACCCCCGTCGCCGTCTCGGAGGCCGCCCGCACCCGCCTATTCCGGGCGGCGGATGCGTGCCGCAAGGTGGGGTGGGCGTCCTTTTGGACCCAGCTGTCGCTGTCCCTGGTGTCGGCCGGCATCCTCCTCTTCTCCGTCGCCTTCACCGCCAGCAACGGGCCGGGCATGGCCCTGTACCTCACCCTGTTCGGCGTCGTCGCCTCCTTCCTGTCCACCTTCTGGGCGTACGGGTACACCCGCCTCGCCCGCAAGCTGCGCGCGACGGCGGCGGCCGCGGCCCGGGGGGGCGGGCCCGTCGTGGTGCGCAAGGACGACGTCATCGGGGCGCTGGAGCGGGGGACCGCCCTCAACATCGCGGGCCTGGCCTCCACCCTACTGGGCCTGCAGGCGACGGTCGGCCTGCTGGTCGCCAAGACGCTGACCAATGCGACCGCCAACCCATTCCTGGCGGGCGGGTCGGGGTCCTACTCGCCCGTCCTTGCCCTGGACGTCTTCCTCGTCCAGGCCTCCACCAACACGGCCGCCGCCCACTTTGTGTCCCTGCTGGCCACCCTGTGGCTGACCCGGGTCATCAACCGGCCGGCCCCGTACGTGGCAGGCAAGCCGGCTTGAGGAAATGTGAGCGATGGGAGGTGGATGGGGTGGATGGTGAGAGAGCGAGAGTTTCTGAGCGCTGCCCCCGCTGCTTGTGGTATTTGAGAGAAAGAACGGAGAGAGAGAGAGAGAGGGGGAGCAAAGCAGAGACCGTGCGTGCGTGTGCGTGTGTGTGTTGATGTGTGTTGAAACACGACTCGTCTCTTCTTTTCGCCTGTGACTGCACGCACCAGCCCCATCTCTCCATTTTTTCTTCTCATTCCCGACGGTAAGGCATGTGGCGGTGCGCCTTGGCCGCGTTCTTCTTCCGCCGCTTGGCCATGGCCGACTCCAGCTTGCCGGACGCCTTGAGCACCTCGAACTTGGCGACCAGGGCCTCCCGCCGCGCGACCGCCGGTTTCTGGTAGAAGGGCTTCTTGCCGGCCGCGACGGCCGCCCGCTCCCGCGCCCGCCGGGCGGCCAGCGCGGCCGCCGCAGCCTGGGCGGCCGTGTCGGAGGCCATCGCCTGCGAGACCTGGGTGAGGCGGCCCGCCAGCGCCGCGCGCGCTTCGGGCGCTTTGGCCTTGCGCAGGGACTTTGCCAGGGCCGCCCTCTCCGACGGCAGGGTGTCCTCGTACAAAAAGGCGTAGCGCGCCCGCGCGCGCGCATCAAACCCGGCGGCGGCCGCCGCGCCGGCCGCCCCGCCGCCCGCCGCCGCGGCCGCCGACCGCCGGGCCGACTTGCCCGGGCGGACGCGTTTCTCAGATGTCAGGTCGTCAAAGCGCGGGTCACGCCCCGGCGGGCGCAGGAGGCCGGAGGGCAGGCCGGGAACCTCCCGGGTCCGGGGCGGGCGGGCGTGGGCAGACGCGACGGCCGGGCGGTTTTTGTTGGCCCGGCGGTGGGTGGTGGTGGAGGGGTCGCCGTCGCCATCGTCGTCCTCCTCGTCCTCGCCAGAAGTAGACACATGCTCGACTTCCGCCGCGTGGAGTCGTGCGCGGCGGGCAGGGCGCCACCCGTCTTGCAAGGCCGCCGCGGCGCGGAGGCCGAGCGGCAGCGAGGCAGCAGTGAGGGTGGCGGCCGTCCGGCCGCCGCCGAGAAAGGCAGGCAGCCCATGCGGGGAGCGGAGAGCGTGCTCGCCATCACTGCCAGTGCCGTCGTCCTCGCTGCCCGATGGGCTGGGCGACACAGCCTCCTCCTCCTCCTGGCTGGCGTACGCCGCACGGCGGGCGGAGCGTTGCGGTGGCGGGGCGTCGTCAGAGTCGGAGCCCGAGTCGGGCTGGCGCATTGTTTCTCGCTGCTGCTTCTTTGCACGCTCTGAGACTGAGGGGGGGCTTGCTCTCGGTCGAGGGGGCTGATCACAAGGGTCGCTCTCCTCTCTCTTACTGGGTAAGAGGACAGGGAGGCCTCTCCCTGCGTGCGTGCGAGCTGAGAGAGGCGCGTTTCCTAAGAGTGTGAGCATCACACCTAGCCAACCCGGCTCCTTTTTTTTTTTTTTTTTTTTTTTTTTTTTTTTTCCATCTCTGGTCCCATTTTTTGTTACAGTCTCGGGCGCGCCGTTCTTCCCTCACAACACACACACACACACACGCATACACACGGGGGGTATCGGTTTCAGTTACCTTCTCTCACCCCAGATTCTCTCTCTTTCCACCGCGTCAGGCATCCCCGATGAAGGACGCCCGCCGCCCCTCAAACCCGGGCCGCAACAGCTTCTTCTCCCGCCGCGCCTTCTTGTTGGCCAGCTTGTCCGCCGCCCGGGCCGCCAGGTTGGCGGCCCGCCCGGCCTGGCGTTCCTTGATGCCGTCCGCGACCGCGGTTGTCCGGTCCGCCCAGGCGGCGGCCCGCTTGGCCTTCGCCTTGGCGGCCTTCGCAAGGGACTTGCGCAGGCGGACGGGGTCGTCGAGGACCTTGTCCCCCCGGGCCCGGCGCAGGGCGGCATCCCAGGCCGCGTCCGCCGCGGCGCCGTCGGCGGGGGCGGATGCGGCGGAGCCGCCGCCGACTTTGCGGGCGGCAGCGGCGGCTTCGGCGGACGCCAGGAGGGCGGCCTTGGACGGCTTGCGCGGGGCGGGGGGGCCGCCGTTCATGCCTGCTGCGGCGCCAGCGGCGGCCGCCCCGTTGCCCAGGGTGATCCGGGAGAACTGGAGCGCCGGGCCGGCCGCCGCAGCAGCAGGCACGGCAGACGCAGCGGGGGCCTTCCCCCCTGGCGCGTGGCCGCCCCTCGCCGCGGGCTTGGCCGCCGCGGCCGCCGCCGCGGCCGCCGCCGCCCGCCCTAGCGTCCGGTCGCGCCAGGCTTTGGCCTTGGCCGCCGCGTTGTCCCGCTCGGCCGACCGCCCGTCCCCACTCCCATCCGCGGGCGCGCCCCGCCCCGCGCGAAGCGCCGCCAGCTTGGATTGGAGGCGGGCGCGCAGCTCGTCCACGGAGGCGGGCGGGCCGCCGATGGCTGTGTGATGTGATGGAGAGAGAGAGAGCGTGAGGAGAGGTCGGGGAGGTCGACGGCTGGGGGGAATGCGAGTCTCCTCTCTCTCCCTCCCCCGCCCGCCAGCCCCCCGTCCCCCCGCCATTTTCACACCAGCAGAGAGGGCGGGCAGTGCTGCACACGCAGCCATTTCATTCCTCTCTCTCGCACGCATCACCCCTCCCCCAACCAAAAAAATACAAAACTCACCTCCTGTCCGCCGCAGCAGCGCCTTGCCGCCGGTCCGCTGCTCGCCGCCCCCATCAGCCGCCCCGCCCGCCTCGGCCGCCGCCCGCTGGGCGTCAAGGGCCGTGACGTGGGGCAACTCCGGGTCCAGCTTGGCCCGCTTGGCAGCCTTGGCGGCCACGGCGCCCGCCCGCTTGGCGGCCGCCCGGGCGGCCTTGGACATGCCCGGGTGCGACAAGCCGCCGGGCGGCGGCGCGCCCACCGCGGCCGCCACGGCGGCCGCCGCGGCGGCGGAGCCCAGGCCCCGGGCGTCCACATAATGGCGGGCTGGGACTGTCGCTACCAGGCGATCGAAGAAGAGCGAGTGGCTGGCCAGGCGGGCGGCGAGGGCGTCGGAGGACGGGCCGCGGGAGGCAGACGGCAGCGGGGTCGGGGGCGCGGTCGCGGTGGTGGGCGGCGTCTCGGCTTCTTCAGGGGCCGCCCTCTTCTTGGATTTTCCCATTGTAGCTGTGTGTGAGGACCGGGCTCTCTTGCACGCACACAGTGCGTGAGAAAGGGGGTAAGTGCCCTCTTGAGAAAATGAGAATGGGCAAGCTGCATGTTTTTTTTTTTTTTTTCTGCTTCTTCACTTTCGCCGTCTTGTTTCGTTTTCCTTCACGGTTCCGGTGCATGCGTCGCGCCATGGCCGCCCTCCTTTCGTCTGCCTGGACCCATGGGGTCTGCGTTGACATCCGCAGTGGTGGCATCGCTCCGCCGCGCCCCTTCCCAACGCCTCCGCCCACCAACCACCGCCGCCCGCCAGCGCACGCGTCCCTGGCCGTCGCGGCGCTCTCTGCTGCGGCCGGGCCGGGGCCGTCCTCTGCTCGCCTGGCCGGGGAACGGAGGCGCTCTGGTGGAGCGGGTCAGGCAACCCTACCCCGGGGCGGTCGGTCCCGTGAGCGGGCGGCCGCGGCGGCCGTGAGCGCGGTGAACGCGGCTGCCGCTGCTGAAGGCGGCGGCGGCGGCGGCGGCGGCGCTGACCCAGCCTCCTCCTCCTCCATCATCACCCTGCCCCGCCCCACGCACACCCGGGTCAAGACGGCCGAGTACATTTCGTCGGCCGTCGACCTGAAAGGCTGCCCGCCCGCGTCCGTGCCGGAGTTCGCGCTCATCGGGCGGAGCAACGTGGGCAAGTCGTCCCTCATCAACGCGCTCACAGGCCGGAACGCCCTGGCCCAGGTCTCCAAGCAGCCGGGCAAGACCCGCACCATCAACCACTTCCTCGTCAACGGCGCCGGCCCCGCGCCCTGGTACCTGGTCGACCTGCCCGGGTACGGCTACGCCCGGGCGGGCGCCACCTTCCGCATGGCGTGGGCCTCCTTCTCGCAAGCCTTTTTCCTGGAGCGCCCGACCCTGGCCACCGTCCTCCTGCTGGCGGACGGTACGCTGCCGCCCCAGCCCGCGGACCTGGAGTGCGCGGCCTGGCTGGCCGAGGCGGGCGTCCCCTTCTGCGTGGTCCTGACCAAGGCGGACAAGCGGGTCAAGGTCAGGGCCAGCCTATCCCCCGAACTGGCGGCGGAGCTGAACGCGGACGGCACGCGCAGCGTGAGCGGGACGGCCGCCAACGCGGCGGCCCTGGCTGCAGCGCTCTCCGAGGCCCTGGGCGGCCCGCCCCCGCCCATGCTGGCCACGTCCGCCGCGACGGGCGCGGGCCGAAATGAGGTGCTGACCTACATCGCCCAGGTGCGGGCGCTGGCGGAGAGTGGGGGGGGTGAAGGGGTCAACAAGCTGGTCGGCAAGAAGGCGGCTGGAGGGGCGCCCGAGGGGGTGCCGGATGATGAATGGTGGTGATGGGAGTGTGTGTGTGTGTTTTAAGCAAATGTGTTGTAAGCAAAGAGAGCGCGTGCGCTAGCGCGGAGACCAGGTTACACGCACACACACGCACACACGCACGGGTGCGCCCCCTCTTCCACCCGGCGCCCCCCTCCTAAAATATAATATATATAATTTTATAAAGATATGTGAGAGGGGGGTGGATTTTTTTGCGCGCACACTTCTCCTCTCTGTATTTTACCCCCGACTCTCTCCTCCCCCTAGATAATAATGACGGGCCGGTCGTGGCGGGGCTGCAGCGGGCGCGCGTTGGGCGGGAAGCCGCCGACCCCGCCTAGCGCGGCGGCCTGGGCGGGCGACACAGCCTGGCGCGCTCGCGCGACGACAAAGAGCACGCCCTCCGAGCAGGGCGGCGTGGTCAGGCCGCCCGAGTACGCCCACGCCCCGCCGTAGGGGAGGTCGATGCGCCCGCTGGGCGGCAGCAGGTCGGCAGCATTGAAGGACGGGAGCACGACCCCGCGCTTCTGTTCCCTGATGGCTGGGAGGCAGGAGAAGAGGGTTGCCACGGCCGGGTTGTCTGGGCCGCCTGGTGGGGCGTCAAACAGGATGGTGACCACAATGTTGGAGGGCGGCTCCAGGGACCCGCCCAGGACGCACGCAGCGGCGGACGCGTCGGTGCCCAGACCGGCCGCCGGGCGGGCGTGGACGAGGTGCAGGCCGAGCGGGGCGCGGGCCCCGCCGACCGCCTCCTCGCCCGGTGCGTGGAAGTGGAGCTGCGCGAGCGGCCACACCGTGTCACCCACGCGCACGCCGCCGGCGGGGGCGATGGCGGCCGCTTCTTTGGAGGACAGGGCCCTGACTGTGGTGCCGTCAACCGCGCCCACCTCCCATCTGGCGGTCGTGCCCGAGTCGCGGGCGACCAGGGGGCACGCGCTGTACGCTGGGCGCACCAGCTCGCCCTTGGGCGGGGCGAAGGGCGTGAAGGGCGGGTCCAGGTTGATGGGCGCCTGGAAGTGACCGTCCCCGCAGGTCGGAAACCGGTCAGACCAGTGGGAAGGGCCGTGCAGGGCGGAGTAATCCCAGTCGGGCGCGGACAGAGGAGGCGGCCCAGCGGGCGCGGCGGCGGACAGAGGAGGCGGCCCAGCGGGCGCGGCGGCGACTGGCGTGCGCGCTGACGCCAGCGCGATCGCTGGCCCCGCTGCCAGCATGGCCCGCCGCGGTAATGCCACACCACCAGCAGGCCTGGGCGACGCCACGGGCGGCGTCCTGGGCATGGCAGTCATTGTGTGCGTGGGGTTTTAACTGGGCGCGTTTTTTTTTTTAAATCTAAAACAAAAAAGTGAATGATCTCCTCTTCTCAGCCCGACCTCTCCTTCTGATTCTCGGCCAGAAAAAAATTTCATCCATCCGCCGCTGCCGCCGCCGACCCGTGGCCTCCGCCGCGTGCCCGCCACACGCTCGCCCCAGCCCGCGAGGCTTCCCTCTCCCAGTCCAGCCTCCTGATGGCCACGCACAGGGCGAGCGCCTGCGCCGCGCTCGCCAGGGCCGACCCGGCCACCAGGCCGGGCACGCCGGGGCCCAGCCAGGCAGGGCTGCCGCCGCCTGGCACCCCGCGCAGCGCCAGCCACGCTTGAAGGGGCACGCCGACGGCCCACCCGCCGACCAGGGCAATGCCCGCCGCAGTCTTTTGGCGGCCGCACCCGCGCAGGCCGCCCGCCAGGGCGCCGCCCGCCGCCTCAGCCGACATGGCCAAGGCCAGCATGGGCGCCGCGGACGCTACCACCTCCACGCACGCCCCGTCCGCCGGGCACAGGGCGGGCGCCCAGGTGGCAACACAGGCGACGGCAGTGACGCCGAGCGTTGCGCCTAAGGCTAATCCAGAGACGGCGGCGGCGGCGGCCGCCAAAGCCGCCGCCCGGGGCGCGCCCGCCCCAAGGTCGTTCGCCACCCGCACCGCGGCCGCCCCGGCCAGGCCGTCTGCCGCCATGTACGACCCCGCCCGCACGTTCAGGAGGACTCCCGCGGCGGCCAGGCTGGTGGCCGGGTGGGGCAGTGCGCCGGCTAGGAGGACGGTCGCCTGGCCGGCCCACCAGATGAGGCAGACGAGCGCGGACGCAGGCAGGGCGACCCTGGCGTGTGCCCGCCAGGCGGGGCCGTCCGCCAGGACCGCTTTCAGGTGCCACCCCGTCCACGCCCGGTCCCCTGGCGCCCGGCCGGCGTCGATGAGGGCGACCGTGGCGGCCATGCCCGCCGCGGACAGGGCGGCCATGGCCGTGTCGGCGGCCGCCGAGCCGGCCAGGGGGGAGGGGATGAGGGCAGAGGGCTGGCGGCGTCCCAGGCCCACCAGGCCCGCCGTCAGGGGGCGGGCCGACAGGCAGACGACCAGGCTGACGGCCGCGCACGCTTTAACGCCACCCTGGACGACGGCGGTGCGGCGGCAGGCCTCGGAGACGCCCCACAGGAGCAGGGCGGGCGCCCACCGGGCGGCAAAGGCCGCCGCCCCCGCCGACACGCCGGGCGGCTGGCCGAGGAGGCGGGTCAGGATGGGGGTGGCGACGGTCGCCCAGAGCAGGGCGGCGACCGCGGAGATGGCGGCCGCGGCGAGGAGGGCGCGCTGGAGGACCAAGCCCAAGGCCGCCCGGGCGTTGGTGGTGGTGCCGGTGCCGCCGGCGCCGGAGCGTTCGGCGACGCCGTGGGCGGCACCGGAGAAGGTTTCGACCGCGCTGACCGACCCCAGGACAGGGGACAGGCCCGTCATGTTGACCAGGGACCGGCCCAGGAAGAGCGCCGCGAGCGTGGAGGAGCCCAACCCCGCCACGACGGTCGAGGAGATGACGGAGGCCGAGAAGGAGAGCAGCTGGTCGGCGGACATGGGCAGGGCCAGCTTGTAGAGGCTGTTGTGGTGTTGGAGTGTCGTTGTGAACGGGAGGGAGGAGGCGAGGTCAACGACGAGCGCGCGCGCGGTTGCACCCTCTCCTCTCTTCAGTTTCTCACCGCCCAAGCTCATGCCCAAGGCGAGGAGGGGTGTCCCCATCTAAGTCCCCCTCGCCATCGCCCGACGGGTCCAGGCGCGGGGTGAGGAGGGGGTGGGCGGCGAGCATGTTTGCGAAAAGCGGAATGAAATGGGAGCGTGCAGTCGGGTCTGCTCATAGCGGCGGACAGCCTTTGGCATTGCCAGCGTGTTTTTACTATACCTGCTCACGCAGGCCGTGCGCAGGCCGCGCGCTCATGGCGTCCATCACCCGGGACGTCCTGAATGCCATCGCAGAGATTGGCTTGCTGTGCGGCGCAGGGGCGGCCCTCGCGAGAAAGGTGGGAGCGCGTTTTTCTCGACCTCGACCTCTCTACTTCAACTTTTCGCCTGGCCCGGGCGCACACCTCATCCTCTCTCTTGTTGCACCACGCAGGGCATCCTCGACGCCCGCGGCCGCCACACGCTCGCCCAGACCGCCTACCACGCTTTCATGCCGGCCCTCTGCTTCACTTCGCTCGCCCGGGCGGCGGATGCGGCCTCCCTCGCCGCCTGGTCGCCCCTGCTGTGGAACATGGGGGCGGCCATCGGCGTGGGCTGGGCGGTGGGCTGGGGCACGCAAGCGGTGGCGCGCCCCCCCGCGGCCTTGACGGGGCACGTCATCGCGGCGGCCGGGTTTGGGAACGTGGCCAACCTGTTGCTCGTCCTCTCGGGCGGCCTGTGCAGGGGCCCCGCCGCCCGGGCGGCCCTCCTTCCACCGCACTCCCCCGCCGCGGCCAGCTCGGATGCGTGCGAGGCCCTGGGTGCGGCGTATGTGATGACGCCCGTCCTGGTGGCGACGCTGGCCCAGCTGCTGGCGGTTGAGTCGTTGCTCCGGAGGGATAGGGAGCCGGGCTGGGCGGCGGCGGCCGCCCTACCGCCCTCCTCGCCGCCCGCCGCGGAGTTGGTGCCCCTGGCGGCGGACGGCATGGAGCGAGGCGGAGGAGGAGGCGGAGGAGGAGGGGGTGGGTACCCCCCGGCGACCACCGCGTCGACCAGCAGGCATGCCTCGCCCGCGAAAGCCGCTGCTGCCCGGGCGGCCGCCCTGGCCGGGACGCCCTCGGGTGTGGGGCTGCCGACGACCGCGGCGCCAGCTGCGACCACCTCAACCAGCCCCCTATCCCGCGCTTGGGCGACCGTGCGCTTTTTTGGGTCCGGCCTCGCCCGCCCGCCGTCCGCGGCGACGCTCGCCGGCATAGCGGTCGGGTGCAGCCCGCCCCTGAAGGCGGCCCTGTTCTCGCCGGCGGGCGCGCCCGCCGCCGCCGCCCCGCCGCTGGCCGCCCTGACCGCTGCGCTGGCCACCCTGGGAGAGGCCATGGTACCGGTCATCCTGGTCGGCCTCGGCGCCGAACTGGCGGGCGAGGCTGAGGGTGAGGGCGGCGGTGAGGGCGGGGAGGGCGACGACGACCCGCCCACGGCCCCGCCCCTGCTGCCCGCGCGCGTCTATGCGGCGACCGCCGCTGCTCGCCTCATCCTCATGCCGCTCCTAGGTCTCGCCGTGCTGGCGGTCGCCCGCCGCGCAGGCCTTTACAAGCCCCTGGATGGGCTGTTTGACGTCGTCGCGCACCTGGCGTGGGCGACGCCCGCGGCCGCGATCCTGGTGCTGATCGCGGGGCGCGAGCGCAACCAGCCGCGCGCCATGGCCCGCCTGCTACTGGCCTCGTACGCGGGGTCCGCGGTCACGCTGCCCGTGTTTATGGCGGGGTTGTTGCGGTGGGTGGTGGTGAAGCAGTAGGGGGGTGAGGGAGAAACCGAAAGGAGTAGAAAGAGAGGAAGGGCCTGTGGAGAGACAAACGGAGAAAAAGACGAGATGAGATTTCACACACACACACACAAAAAAAAACACGTTTTTCACACGCACAAACACGCGCACACGCACCCCACCACCACCCACCCCCATTGCACAAAAATGGGGGACAAAAGCAATCGCGCTGGGTCGTCGCGTTTAATAGGCGCCGCCGCCGCCGCCGCCGCCGCCGCCGCCACGGCCTCCCCCCCCACC
>Ga0315285_10002001_pt1 | contig 21391 bp, 15 predicted proteins | sample YL17G09_36_MG_FD_203698 | JGI IMG/M metagenome (GOLD analysis project Ga0315285, IMG submission 203698) | Sediment microbial communities from Yellowstone Lake, YNP, Wyoming, USA - YL17G09_36 | ecosystem: Environmental > Aquatic > Freshwater > Lake > Sediment | place: USA: Wyoming | collected...
GATGATGAACGCCCTCCGGATCTTCGGGAAACCGGTGCTCTCGGCCGGGATGGTCAATCCGCCCGCCGGGGGAGGGGTGGAGGTTCTCCAGGGAGAGGAAAAAGGTTCCCGGCGGGCGCTCCTGGTCCGGGATGGTCGTTTGCTGGGATTTTCCATCCTGGGAGAAATTCAGTCGGCCGGAATCCTGGCCGCGTTGATCCGCTCCGGGGCCGAGATCGGCGAGTTTCGCCCGCGGCTCCTCAAGCCGGATTTCAGTCTTTTGGATTTACCCCGCGGGTTCCGGGAGGAACTCCGGGAAGGGAGGTGGAATCGCAGTGAAAAATCTTCGCTCGCTTAACAATCCGTATCGGGACGACAAGGTTTTCGAGGGGTGCGCGATCTTCGCCCTGCTCAACCAGGCGGGGAGGAACGTCTCCGGGGAGCCGGTGTTCCGGGCGATCTCCAACATGCGGAACCGGGGAAACGGTCTCGGGGGCGGCTTCGCCATATACGGGATTTACCCAGAATACGCCGAGCATTACGCTCTCCAGGTCATGTTCGACGATCCCCTGGCCCGGGAAGAAGTGGAGAGTTACCTGAAGGGCCGCTTCGAAGTGGCCGACGAGGAGGAGGTTCCCACCCGGAAAACCCAGGCGGTCGACCATCCGCCCCAGGTTTTTCGGTATTTCCTCTCGCCCCGGGCCGGCTGGATGGACGATGTGACTGAGGATGAGCGGGTGATCCGGGCGGTGATGGACATCAATACCGGGATCAAGGACGCCTTCGTCTTTTCCAGCGGCAAGAACATGGGGGTGTTCAAGGGCGTGGGTCATCCCGAAACGATCGCCGAATATTTCCGCCTGGACGAATACCGGGGTTATCTCTGGACCGCGCACAGTCGCTTCCCGACCAACTCGCGGGCCTGGTGGGGAGGGGCCCATCCCTTCTCGATCCTGGACTGGACCGTGATCCACAACGGCGAGATCTCGAGCTATGGGATCAACCGCCGCTACCTCGAGATGCACGGCTATGCCTGCACCCTGGAGACCGATACCGAGGTGCTGGCCTACATCGTCGATCTCCTGGCCCGGCGCCAGCGGCTGCCGATGTCCCTGGTGACGAAGATCATGGCCCCGCCCCTCTGGGAGGAGATCGAGAGAATGAAAGAACCGGAACGCTCCGAGCTCATCAAATTGCGCCAGATTTATTCCAGCCTGCTGGTCAACGGGCCCTTTGCCTGCGTGATCGCCCACCACGGGGAAATGATCGGGCTGAATGACCGGATCCGCCTCCGCCCGATGACCGCCGGGATCGGGGGGGAGAACCTTTATATCTCTTCGGAAGAGGCGTCCATCCGCCTGGTCTGCCCGGAACTGGATGAGTTCTGGAGCCCCCAGGGTGGGGATCCGATCGTCGGCCGGGTGAAGCCGGAATCCCCGGAGATCTTCGAACCGGCCCGGCCGGAAGTTTCGGATGAAGACCGGGCGGGGTTAAAAGCCGGAGGACGGGTTTGAAAAGCTATCTTCCGCCGGAATTCATTGTCGAGCGGAGGGAGGACCGCTGCATCCGCTGCCTGACCTGCGTTCGCCAGTGCGGGTTTGAGACCCACGTCTACGACGCGGAGGAAAATTCCCTCCTTTCCCGGGAAGAGCTTTGTGTCGGCTGTCTGCGCTGCGTAACGCTTTGCCCGACCCGGGCCCTGACGGTGAGAACCAATCCCAGCGAATCCCGCCCCAACGCCAACTGGACCCGGGAGCATCTCCGGGATGTCTGCCGCCAGGCGGAAAGCGGCGGGGTGATCCTGACCGGATCGGGGAACGACAAACCGATTCGCTCCTACTGGGACCACCTCTTTTTGAACGCGAGCCAGGTGACGAACCCGTCGATCGATCCGCTCCGGGAGCCGATGGAACTCCGGACCTACCTGGGAAAAAAACCGGACGCCCTGGAACCGGGAGAAGGAAGGGCGCGGGAGTCCGAATGCCCCAATGTCCGGATCGAAACCCCTCTCCTTTTTTCCGCTATGTCCTTCGGGGCGATCAGCCTCCAGGCCATGCAGTCCCTGGCCCGGGCGGCTTCCGAGTACGGCACCCTGTTTAACACCGGCGAAGGCGGGCTTCCGGCCGAGCTCGTGGATTACGGAAAGGTCGCGATCGTCCAGTGCGCCTCGGGGAGATTCGGGGTCAACTGGGAATACCTCAACAATTCCGCGATCGTGGAGATCAAGATCGGCCAGGGGGCCAAGCCCGGGATCGGGGGCCACCTGCCCGGGGAAAAGGTTCTCGCTAAGGTGGCCGAGACCCGGATGATCCCGGTGGGGACCGATGCCCTCTCCCCGGCGCCCCAGCACGACATTTACTCGATCGAGGATCTCTCCATGCTGATCTACGCGCTCAAGGAGGCGACCAGTTACCGGAAACCCATCTCGGTGAAGATCGCCGCGGTGCACAACGCGGCCGCGATCGCCTCCGGGATGGTACGGGCCGGGGCCGACATGATCGTCATCGACGGGATCCGGGGAGGGACCGGGGCGGCGCCCAAGCTCATCCGGGATCACGTGGGCATCCCGATCGAGCTCGCCCTGGCGGCGGTGGACACCCGTTTGCGGGAAGAGGGCATCCGGAACTGGGCCTCGCTGGTGGCGGCGGGGGGATTCCGGAGCGCGGCCGACGTGATCAAGGCGATCGCCCTGGGGGCGGACGCGGTCTATCTCGGGACCGCCGCCCTGGTCGCGATGGGGTGCACGATCTGCCAGAAGTGCTACACCGGGATCTGCAACTGGGGGATCTGCACCAACCGGCCCGAGCTGGCCAAGCGTTTGAACCCGGACGTAGCCGCCCGCCGGCTGGTCAACCTGCTCCGGGGCTGGAGCCTCGACATCAAGGAGATCCTGGGGGGAATGGGGGTCAACGCGATCGAATCCCTCCGGGGGAACCGGCTCCAATTGCGCGGGGTGGGCCTGGAAGAATGGGAACTCCGGGTCCTGGGGGTGAAGGGGGCGGGAGAATAAGCAGTAAGCAGTAGGCAATAAGCAGTAGGCAGTAGATAGGAGATTGGAGATAGGAGATAGGGTAAAGAAAATCCAAAGTTCAAACGAGTGAAAAATAAAGGGATAAAAAACGATATGAAACCTGGGGAACATCAATGATTTCAAATCCAAATATGGATATAGACAACTTGGAACTTGAAACCCGGAACCTGAAACCGCCAACCGCCAGGTTGGCCCGGGTGGATGCCCGGGGCCTGGATTACCGGGAGCTCAACCGGCGGGTGGACGATCTCCTGGCTTCCGGCGCCGGGGAGATCGAGATCCGGGGGGTTCACGGCCAGAGATACATCGCCTCGCGGGTGCGCCGGCCGGTCAGCTTCCGAATTCACGGGACCCCCGGCAACGACCTGGCGGCTTTTTCCGACGGGGTGCGCCTGGAGGTCTTCGGGGACGCGCAGGACGGGGTCGGGAACACCATGAATTCCGGGGAGATCATCATCCACGGGCGGGCCGGGGATATCGTCGGCATGGGGATGCGCGGGGGCCGGATCTTCATCCGCGACGAGGTGGGATACCGGACCGCGATCCACATGAAGGAATACGGGGAACAGCGCCCGGTGATCGTGATCGGGGTGATGGGACAGGACTTCCTGGGAGAGTACATGGCTGGGGGGGTGGTGGTGATCCTCAATCTCCCGCCCCGCAACCCGAAGTCATTCTCCCGGCTCCCGGCTTTTATCGGGACGGGGATCCACGGCGGAAAAATCTTCTTCCGGGGAAAGCTCGAACCCTATCAGACCGGGAAAGAAGTGGGTTTCGACCGTCCCGATGAAAAAGAAATGGAATTTCTCAGCTGGATCATCCGGGATTACTCCAATTATTTCGGCCTGGACCTGGCCCAGGTGGTTCCCGATGATTTTATCAAACTCTATCCCAAGCACCTGCGTCCCTATGGGAGATTGTATGCCTATTAATGAACATAAATCCCAAATCCCAAGCTCCAAATTCCAAACAATCTCAAATGACAAAATCCCAATGTCCTAATTCTATGGGCAGCATCCCAAGAAATTACGCATCAGTTGTCATTCCCGTCCCGCCAGAGGCGGGAGGAATCCAGACGCTTTTTGTCATCCCCGCGAAAGCGGGGATCCAGGAGAAGAAACTGGATTCCCCCGGATCAAGTCCGGGGCAGGCTTAGTCAAGCCCGGAATGGCAAGAATTTTGGATATGCAAATTTAATTTGGACTGTTGGGTTTTTTGAGATAAATTAAGGAAGGGGAGAGTAGGGTAAGCCCCCGAATTGAGGGGGTAGCGGGGGATAACCCGGGAAGGATGGGCAGAATAGGGAAATGAGGACTTTGCGCCTGGCGCTTTCCCAGATCAACCCGACCGTGGGGGATCTGAATGGAAACGCCGCCCTGATTCTCAAGTACGTGGAGCGGGCCCTTGCTGTCCAGGCCGACCTGGTGGTTTTCCCCGAGCTGGTCCTCTGCGGGTACCCACCCGAGGATCTCCTCCTCCGGCCGAGTTTCATCCAGAAGAATTCCCAGGTTCTGGGCGAACTGGCTAAAAAAATCAAGGGCATATCAGCCCTGATCGGTTTCGTGGACAAAACCGGGGATGTTTATAACGCCTGCGCCCTGGTGGCGGAAGGAAAAGTGATCGATATCTACCGGAAGATTCATCTTCCCAATTACGGGGTTTTCGATGAGAAGCGTTATTTCCAGGCCGGAAAGGAATACCCCGTTTACGAACTGGGCGGAACCCTGGTGGGGGTCAGCATCTGTGAGGATATCTGGTATCCGGAAGGCCCGGCTCGAATCCAGAGCCTCGTCGGAGAAGCCGAGGTGGTTATCAACATCAGCGCCTCGCCGTATGAGGTGGGAAAGCTTGATTACCGGCGGAAGATGCTTTCCGCCCGGGCCGCGGATAACCAGGTTTACGTGGCATACTGCAACCTGGTCGGCGGACAGGACGAACTGGTTTTTGACGGACAGGCGATGGTCATGGATCCATCCGGACGGCTGCTCGGCGAAGGAGAGGCATTTCGGGAGGATCTTCTGGTCTTCGATCTGGATCTCGACCAGGTTTTTCACCAGCGGCTGCATAACCCCCGATGGCGGGAGATGCAGGGGGCCAGGGAGGCCCGGCCGGAGAAGGTGAAAAAAGTCACGGCCGCCGGGCCGCGGGTGTCGGGAACCCGGCCCGCGCTTTCATCTCCCCGGGGAGGCGAGCTCGACCCCCGGGAGGAGATCTACCGGGCCCTTGCCCTCGGGACCCGCGATTATGTCCGGAAAAACGGTTTTTCCCGGGTTACCCTCGGGCTTTCCGGCGGGGTGGACTCGGCCCTGACCGCGGCGATCGCGGTCGAGGCCCTGGGCCGGGAGAATGTTTTCGGGGTCCTGATGCCCTCGGACTACACTTCCCGGGAAAGTGTGGAGGGGGCGGAGGCCCTGGCCCGGAACCTTGGGATCCAGACCTTCAATATCCCGATCCCCAAGATTTTCCAGGTTTTCCTGGACGAGCTCAAGCCGGTTTTTCGGGATCTGCCCACGGATCTCACCGAAGAGAACCTCCAGGCGCGGATCCGGGGCAACCTCTTGATGGCTCTGTCCAACAAGTTCAACTGGCTGGTCCTGACCACCGGGAACAAGAGCGAGTACTCCGTGGGGTATTCCACCCTCTACGGGGACATGGCCGGGGGGTTCGCGGTGCTCAAGGACATTTCCAAGACCCTGGTCTGGCAGCTCGCGGAGTACGTGAACGAGCGGGCGGGGCGGGAGATCGTCCCGCGCCGGATAATTGTCCGGCCGCCGACCGCGGAACTCCGGCACAATCAGAAGGATGAGGACAGCCTCCCGCCTTACCGGGTCCTGGATAAAATCATCCAGGGTTACCTCGAGGAGGACAAAGACCTCGAGGAGCTGGTGGGGGCGGGACTGCCCCGGGAGATGGTGGAACAGACGATCCGGCTTTCTGACCGGAGTGAGTACAAACGGAGACAGGCGGCCCCCGGGGTCAAAATCACGCCCCGGGCTTTGGGCAAGGACCGTCGGATGCCACTGACCAATCGTTTTGACTAAAATGCTCTTTTGAGAAAGGAGAGAAAAATGGCAAAGCTGGGACCGGAAGACGTATTAAAGACCGTCAAAGATAAAAAAGTTAAATTCATCAAAATCTGGTTTGTGGACATCCTGGGCCAGTTGAAGAGTTTCTCCATCACCAATCGGGAACTTGAGGGGGCCTTTTCCGAGGGGATGGGATTTGACGGCTCGAGCGTCGAGGGCTTCGCCCGGATCTTCGAAAGCGACCTGGTGGCGGTCCCGGACGCCTCCACCTTCCGGATCCTGCCCTGGCGGCCCCAGGAGGACGCGGTGGCCCGGATGTTCTGCGATATCCTCAACCCTGACCAGACCCCTTACGAGGGGGATACCCGCTACATCCTGAAGCGGAATTTAGCGGAGGCGAAGAAGCTGGGATATACCTTTTGCGTCGGTCCCGAGCTCGAGTATTTTTACTTCAAGAGCGAGAAACTGCCCGAGATCATTGACCAGGGAGGTTATTTCGATTTCCTGCCCCTCGATCTCGGCCACGATTTGCGCCGCAATACCATTTTGATCCTGGAAAAAATGGGGATCCAGGTTGAATATGCTCACCACGAGGTGGCTCCCTCCCAGCATGAGATCGACCTCCGCTACGCCGAAGCCCTGGAGATGGCGGATACGGTGATGACCTACAAGGTGGTGGTCAAGCAGGTGGCCTGGGAGAAAGGGGTGTACGCTTCCTTCATGCCCAAGCCGCTCTTCGGGGTCAACGGTTCCGGGATGCACTGCCACCAGTCATTAATTAAAGGGGGGAAAAACGCCTTCTTCGAGGCGAAGGACGAGTATCACCTTTCCAAGACCGCCAAGCAGTACATCGCCGGGGTATTCAAGCACGTCAAGGAACTCGCCTCGGTTACCAATCAGTGGGTGAATTCCTACAAGCGCCTGGTCCCGGGCTACGAAGCCCCGGTTTACATCGCCTGGGCCCGGCGGAACCGCTCCGCCCTGATCCGGGTGCCGATGTATAAACCCGGGAAGGAGATGGCCACCCGGATCGAGCTCCGCTTCCCGGACCCGGCCTGCAACCCTTACCTCGCTTTCTCGGTGATGCTGGCCGCCGGGCTGGAAGGCATCCGCAACAACTATCCCCTGCCCAAGCCGGTGGAGCGGGATATCTATGAGATTAGCGACGAGGGGAGGGAAGAAGCCGGGATCGACACCCTGCCGGGCAGCCTGATCGAGGCGATCGAGCTGACCAAGAAAAGCAAGCTGGTGAAAAAGGCCCTGGGGGATCACGTTTTCGAGAAGTTCATCGAGAACAAGGAAATCGAGTGGGACCGTTACCGGATCCAGGTGACCGGTTACGAGCTCGAGAAATATCTGCCGGTGCTGTAGCGCTTTGCCTCCGGGAAGTAAGAAGCATGAATATAATTTTCGTAGGGGAGCCCTTCCACGGGCTCCCCTATTTTATAACCGTGAATTTCCATGAATAAAGCTGATCGTCCCGCCCCGCTCCGGCGGGAGGTGAAAGAACTCGGCCTTCTTTTCGAGATCAGCCAGAAATTGAGCCAGCGTCTGGATCTCCGGGATGTGATGGTCCCGGTTCTGAAGGCCATGGCCCTGCACATGGGGCTCCTGCGCGGGACCCTGACGATCCTGAACCGGGAGACGGGGGAGATCTTTATCGAGGCCGCCTACGGGCTTTCCGAGAGCCAACTGGAAAAAGGCAGATACAAGATCGGCGAGGGGATTACCGGCAAGGTGGTGCAGACCGGCAAGCCGGCGGTGGTGCCCCGGGTTTCGCAGGAGCCGCTGTTTTTGAACCGCACCGGCGCCCGTAATGGGCTCCGGAAAAAGGATATCTCCTTCATCTGTGTTCCGGTCAAGCTGGGGAACGAGGCGATCGGGGCCCTCTCCGCCGACCGCTGGTTCGACCCCGGGGTTTCCCTCGAAGACGAGGTGCGCCTTTTCTCGATTATCGCTTCCCTGGTGGCCCAGGCGGTCCGGCTGCGCCAGACCGCGGCCGAGGAGCGCCAGCGGCTTCTGGAGGAGAACATCCGCCTTCAGGAAGAGCTCAAGGACCGGTTTCGCCCCGACAATATCATCGGCAACTCCAAAGCGATGCAGAAGGTTTACGATCTCATCGCCCAGGTGGCCAAGAGCAACACCACGGTTTTGCTCCAGGGGGAAAGCGGCACGGGCAAGGAGCTGGTGGCCCATTCGCTTCATTACGAGAGCCTCCGGGCCCACAAGCCCCTGATCAAGGTCAACTGCGCGGCTCTGCCCGAAGCGGTGATCGAGAGCGAGCTTTTCGGGCATGAGAAGGGAGCCTTCACCGGGGCGATCCGGGAACGGAAGGGGCGTTTCGAACTGGCGGGCGGAGGCACCATTTTTCTGGATGAAATCGGGGATCTCTCGCCTCTGATCCAGATCAAGCTCCTCCGGGTTCTGCAGGAGAGGGAGTTTGAGCGGGTCGGCGGAAACCAGACGATCAAGGTGGAGGTCCGGATCATCGCCGCCACCAACCGCGATCTGGAAGCCCTGGTGGCTCAGGGCTGTTTCCGGGAGGATCTTTATTACCGCCTGAACGTTTTTCCCATCTTTCTCCCGCCCCTCCGCGACCGGAAGGCCGATATCCTGCTTCTGGCCGATCATTTCGTGGAGAAATACAGCCGGGAGAGCCGCAAGAAAATTCTCCGGATCACCACCCCGGCGATCGACATGCTGATGGCCTACCACTGGCCGGGCAACGTCCGGGAACTCGAGAATTGCGTCGAGCGGGCGGTTCTGCTTTCGAACGAGGGGGTGATTCACGGGCATCATCTTCCGCCCACTCTCCAGACCGCCGAGGCCAGCGGGACGGTTCACGCGGGGCCCCTCCAGGCCACCCTCGACAATATCGAAAGGAACCTGATTCTCGACGCGCTGAAATCCTCCCGGGGAAATCTGGCGGGGGCCGCCCGGGCCCTGGGCCACTCCGAGCGGGTGATGGGATTAAGAATCCGGAAACACGGGATCGATCCCAGGCGGTTCCATACCAAGATGTAGGATTTCCCTAAAAATCCTACAAATATGTAGGACAGATTCCCGTCCCGTTTTTCCCTCCGGTTTTAGAAATTCCTCGAAATAGCCAATCCCTTCAATAAGTTAGCCAATCCGGCTCAGGGATTTTTGTCCTTGGCACAGTGATTGCTTTTTACCTTTTAGGAAGAAAAAAAGCGCCCGATGAATCGGGCAACTACAAAAGATGGAAACATGAACGAAGTCATTCCAGTTTAAGGAGGAGGTGAAGATGAATCGGAAAATCTTATGGCTGGCCCTGGGCTTGATCTTTTTCTGGGCCGTCCCGGCCGGGGCGGATACGGGGGGAGCGGTGAGCCCGGCCGATACCGCTTGGCTGCTTGTCTCCACTGCTCTGGTGATGCTGATGACCCCGGGTCTGGCCCTTTTTTACGGGGGAATGCTGCGGAGAAAGAACGTCCTCGGGACGATCATGCAGAGCTTTTTCATTCTCTGTCTGATCGGCATTGAATGGGTGCTCTGGGGTTACTACATGTCCTTTGGGCCGGATCAGGGCGGGGTGGTGGGAGACCTGGTCCGCCTGGGAACCTCGCTGGCGGGGTTGGAGCCCCGGGGGACTGTACCCGGTTTTGCTTTCATCATGTTCCAGGGGATGTTCGCCATCATCACCGTGGCCCTGATTTCGGGGGCGGTGGCCGAGCGGATGAAATTTTCGGCCTTTTTTATTTTCAGCCTGATCTGGTCCACGCTTGTTTACAACCTGCTCTGCCACTGGGTCTGGGGCGGGGGCTGGCTGATGCAGCTCGGATTCCTGGATTTTGCCGGGGGCGCGGTGGTCCATATCAGCTCGGGGGTCAGCGCCCTGGTGGCCGCGATCCTGATCGGCAAGCGGAAGGGGTATCCGGAAAAGGTGGTCCGGCCGCACAACCTGACCATGACGGTGCTGGGGACGGCTCTCCTCTGGTTCGGCTGGTTCGGTTTCAATGCCGGGAGCGCGATTGTCTCCGGCGGGCTGGCCTCCCTGGCTTTTGCCAACACTTTTCTCTCGGCCGCCGCCGCCGGATTGATCTGGGTTTTTATCGACTGGGCTCGGACCGGGAAACCCACCGTGCTCGGGATCTGTTCCGGGGCGATCGCCGGCCTGGCGGGGGTTACCCCCGCCGCGGGTTTTGTCAGCCCCAATTCCGCCATAATTATCGGGATGATCGCGGCGATTATCTGCTACTACGGGGTGAGCATTTTGAAACCCCGCCTGGGTTATGACGACACCCTGGATGTTTTCGGCATCCACGGGTTGAGCGGCACCTGGGGGGTATTCGCCGTGGGTTTGTTCGCTTCGAAATCGGCCAACAGCGCGGGCGCGGATGGATTATTTTTCGGAAACCCCGGGCAGTTGCTGATCCAGATAGTCGGAATCGCGGCCACCTGGATTTTAGCCGGGGTGGTTACCTATGGGGTTCTCAAAATTCTCGACGCGGTCATGAAACTGAGGGTCAGCGAGGAGGAGGAAGAAATCGGCCTGGACCTGACTCAGCACTCCGAGAGCGCCTATACGATTCTGGAATGAAGGGTGGAAAAAACCAGAGGAAGGAGTAAAAGATGAAATACATCGTCGCCATTATTCAGCCGCATCGTCTTGAACAGGTTCTCCAGGAATTGGACGATTCCCAGATTTACCTCCGGACCGTGACCCAGGTCATGGGCTGCGGACGGCAGAAAGGGGTGACGGAGGTCTACCGCGGAAATATCGAGCACGGCAACCTGCTGAAAAAGATCAAGATCGAGATCGCGGTTAACGAGGATTTCGTCGAGCCCTGTGTCCAGGCCCTGATCAAGGGTGCCCGGACGGGAAAGGTCGGGGATGGGAAGATTTTTATCCTGGATTTGCCCGAATGTGTCCGGATCCGGACCGGCGAACGCGGCGGCCAGGCGATCGGTTAGGAGGAAGGAGGTGAGGGGGAAAGAAGAGATCGGGTGATGAGGAAATCGGACTCGATCTGACCCAGCACTCCGAGAGCGGTTACATGGTTTTGAAGTCGTGGGATTGGGTTAGGCGAAAGGGCTACTTCTTAAGCAAGTTTTTCCGCCGGGAAGTTCTGCGTGCTTTTGGGGGTGCAGAAGAAGAAAAGGGAATCTGCTCCAATCTTTGCGTGTCGAGCAGGTCTTGAGGTCGGCCGATGGCTCGCTTGGCTTTGATGAGTTGACGCTTTCCGATGATGGCGATGGGGACGCCGCCGTAGGTGCTTTCCACCCGGTTCTTCCAGGCGTCGGCGAATTCGACCGGACCGATATCCATGATGATATCGATACGATTGGGGGCGATCCCGATCTGATAAATGAGTTTCGGGTCGGTGAAATCCCGCGTTTTCACTCCTTGAAGAGGGGCGCCGAAACGGGACAAGGCGCGAAAGACGCGGGCGGCGTTTTCGGGACTGGGGTTTACCCAAATATCCAGGTCTTTGGTGAAGCGCGGCTCGGCGTAAAACATCACCGCGTGGGCGCCGACGACCAGGTATTCAACGCTTTCGGCGTTTAAGCTTTTGAACAGATCTTTGAAGTCTGGATTGGCGGGCATCTTGACCCCGAAAAAGATGGATTTCCTGCACCATTTCCCAGGCGGCGGCGAAGATGGCCTCGGGACCGGCCGATTGCCAGAATTCGCGGTTGAAACCCTGTTCTTCTTCGCCCCGCCGGGACAGGCAGGCGGTGATCTTTCGGTGATTCACGGAATTATTTTACCCTTTTTTCCGCCGGAGGTAAATGAAATCGGTAAAGTTGGTCGGGGGGACCTGGGGTGCGATTGCTACGGGTCTTTTCGCCGGCAAGGCCCCGAACCGGGCCGGGGCGGACGGGTTTTTCTTGGGGAATCCGGAGCAGGTGCTTGCCCGGTTGACCGGGGTGGCCGCCTTGTGGATCCTGGCCGGGGGTGCCACCTTTGTCCTGCTCAAGTTCCTGGACGGGATCATGAAGATCCGGGTAACCGATGAAGAGGAGGAAATCGATCTCGATCTGACCCGGCACTTGGAGAGCGGTTACCCTAACCCACCCGGGCGGGGATGATGACCATGGTCCGGCCTGCCAGGTGCAGCCGCTTCTGGAGGATGAAAGCGGTTTCGTTGTGGAGGATGGGCTGGTACCAGCGCTCGCGCTGGAAGACTAATTGCCCGGCAAAGAAAGTTGCCTGGGGAAATCCCCGGGCCACCTCGAGGCAGAGCCTTTCCAGTTCCGAGACGACATCCGTTCCGACTGCCAGCTTGTAAGTGGCGGGGACCCCCTGGCCGGACATCAGGTCTACATACTTTTCCAGTTCTTTTTGGATTCGGTCTCTAAGTTTGTCGACAGCGTCTTCGCCCTTGAAGGCCCCGGAGTCAACCGCCCCCACCGAGATAAAGATTACATTTTTAAATTTCCCGGGGAATTCCCGGAACGCGGCCAGCGTCGTGTGAATACCGAGTCCGGTGTAGCCTCCCACCAGGACGGCGGCGGTGGGCTCATCCGGGTTCAGCGGGGCGGAAGCTTTGGCCGTGATTCGGGGGATTTCGGAAAGAATCGCGTAGAGCTGGGAGAGCTTGGCGTTGGTGGTACGGTAGTGGCGCCGGACTAAAAAGCAGAGGGATACGATAGTGCCCGTGACCAGGAGGGTGACCCAGCCGCCTTCGCCGAACTTCTCGAAAACGGTGACAACGAGAATCGTGAAGCAGAAAAGAAATCCGCCCGCGAAGAGCGCGAATTCCTTCTTCCAGGATTCCCCCGACTTCCGGCGGGAAAAAAGCGAGCGCGCCATCCCGAGCATCGAGAGGGAAAAGGTGAGGAAGACGTTGATGCTGTACATCACGACCAGGTGGCGGACATTCCCCCGGGTGTAAAGGAGGGCTGCCAGGGCGGAGCCGCCCATGATCAGGATGCCGTTCTGCGTGGTCAGCCGTTCCGAGAGGGCGGCCAGCCGGCGCGGCATCCAGTTATCGGTCGCCATGTTGGCGAGGACCCGGGGGCCGTCCAGGAAGCCGGCCTGGGCCCCGACGATCAGGAGCGCGCCCTCGGAGAAAAGGGTGAGGATGACGAAGAGATGACCGAGCGGAAGGCTGCCCGCAACCCGTTCCGAGAGGACGGCATTCAGGGTTTTTCCCGAAACCGGCTGCACCTGCCAGAGCAGGTAGCAGATAATCAAACCCCCGGCGGTGAGGGCAAGTGAAACCGCCATGTAAATCATCGTTCGCCGGGCGGTGGCGACCCGGGGCTCGCGCATGATGGGCAGGCCGTTGGAGACGGCCTCGAGTCCCGTATAGGTCCCGCCCCCGAGCGAGTAGGCATGCATAAAGAGAAGAAACATCCCGCCGGCGCCCAGGGTGGCCAGCCCGTTTCGAAATCCGGTCTGGACTTCTTCCGAGGTGCGGACCAGTTCGGAGGTGTGCGAGCCGAGCCCGAAGCCGATCAGGATCACGTGCGTGGCCAGGAAGAGCAGGAACACCGGGAGGAGGGTGAGGATGGATTCCTTAACACCCCGGATGTTGAGGGTGGTGAGTGCGAGGATCAGGAAAATCTCGAGGAAAAGCTTGAAACCGTGCCAGCCAGGAGGCAGGAAACTGAAAAGGGCGTCTCCGGCGGCCGCGATCGAGACGGTGATCGTGAGAACGTAATCGACCAGCAGGGCCGAGCCGGAGACCATCCCGGTGCGCTCCCCGAGCAGGGCGGTGGCGACTACATAACCGCCCCCGCCGTGGGGAAACCGGGAGATAATCCGGCTGTAACAGGCGGAGATGATGAACACGGTCGCCATCATCAGCCCCGCAAGCGGGAGGGCGAGATAAGAATGCTCCCCGAGCGTGCGGAAGGCTTCTTCCGGGCCGTAGGAGGAGGAGGAAAGGCCGTCAGCCCCAAGCCCGACCCAGGCGAGAAAGGCAATGACCGAAAGCCGCTGAAAGATCCCCCGGTCAGACAGGTCCCGCGGCGGGCCAATGACCGCTTTTCTTAGCCGCTTAAATGGGGAAGGTTTTTCCGGAAAAGGTAAATCGGGGCCATTGGCCCCGGCGTCCTGCGGATTGCTCATTTAGAACCTCCGGGTTAAATACCAACTCGGAGAGTCGGCCTCCGGCTGGTTCCGGAAGGTTCTCTCCTTCGACGCCTGCGAGGTTAGCTGACGGGCTCGGGCCGAAAGAGTTGCCCTACGCCATGCGGCGATGCGCCCCGAATATCTGGGTCCCCCGTTCTCAACGTTGAGATTAGGCGTGTATCTGGGTGCATCTTATGTTTGCTGGGGAAACAAGTCAATCAAATCCCGTAGCTAAAGCCGTGGCCGATCTTGACAGAAAAAAAGGAAAGTGCTCTCGGGCAGGGATCAAAAATGTTAGTGCCTCCTGGACTGGGTTACCGGTAAAATTGGACAATATCTAAGCTGGAAAAGGAAGAAATGAGAAAAAGAATAATCGGCGATGGGTTTGGCTTTTGACAAATTGGCCCAAAAGACAGATGAGAAAGGCGAAAGGATAGACGATTAAATGAGAAATTCTGGATTCCGCATCAAGTGCGGAATGACAAAAAAGTAACAACGTGGCAAGCCACAGGGAATTGCTGGTTAAAACAACCTTTTAAAGATTTCGCAGGTGATCCAGCCGATCAGGAAGCACATCGGGAAGGTAAAAATCCAGGCGGTTACGATCTCGCCCCCCACGCCCCACCGAACGGCCGAGAATTTCCGGGTGGCCCCCACGCCCATGATCGAGGTGCTGATCGTGTGAGTGGTGGAGAGGGGAATCCCCAGCCGGGAGGCCAGCTCGATGGTCATGGCCGCGCCGGTTTCGGCGGCGAACCCCTGAACCGGCTCCAGCTTGGTCAATCGCATCCCCATGGTTTTCATTATCCTCCATCCCCCCACCGCCGTCCCCATTCCCATCACCAGGGCGCAGGTGATGATTACCCAGATCGGAATATGGAAAACGGGCAGGATACCCCCGAGAACCAGGGCCAGCGTAAAAGCCCCCATGAATTTCTGTCCGTCGTTCGACCCGTGGGAGAAGGCCATGAAGGCCGCGGATAATATCTGCAGGCGTCCGAAGACTTTTTTGATCATGCCCGGCGAAACCTTCCAGAGCGTCCGGTAAATCGCGACCATCATCGAAAACCCGCCGAAGAAGCCGAGGAAGGTGGAAAAAGCAAGCCCGGTTAATACCTTGGCCCAACCGCTCCAGAGCAGAACCGATGGCCCCGCCGTGGCCAGCCCGGCCCCCGCCAGGGCCGAGACCAGGGCGTGGGTGGTGCTCGAGGGCAAACCGTAATGCCAGGTAAGAATGCCCCAGGTGATCACGCCGATCATGGCCGCGGCCACCGTCATAATGTTGATCGCCTCCGGGCGGACAATGCCCTTGCCGATGGTCATCGCCACCGCGGTTCCCGACATGGTTCCCACCGCGTTCAGGATCACCGCCATCACCAGGGCCTGCGAGGGAGAAAGCACCCGGGTCGAGACCACCGTGGCGATGGCGTTGGCGGCGTCATGCCAGCCGTTGACGAACTCGGCCATGAGAATGAGAAAAAGAACCGGGAGAAGATGAATAATCGCGTCAGGCATTTCTAAAAACTCGGACCTTTCTTGATTAATAACCAGGATTTTTTCACGGTCTTAGCCTCTGGTTAAAAGGATGAGAATCTATTGTTAAGAAACCGTTAAGAAATGGTTAAAGATTTAATAAAAACCAAAAGGGAAAAAGAAGGATGAGGGGAAGAAAAAAACGGGAACCGGATCTATATTGCCGGCAGATGGATGGTGAAAGTGCTGCCCTTTCCGGGTGCGCTTTCCACGGAAACCCGGCCGCCGTGGACCTGGACGATATGCTTGACGATGGAAAGCCCGAGGCCGGTGCCCCCGAGTTTCCGGCTCCGGGACTTGTCCACCCGGTAGAAGCGCTCGAATATCCGGGGCAGGTGCTCGACTGGGATCCCGATCCCCGAGTCCCGGACCCGGATTAGGATCTCATCCCGTTCCCGGGAAAGCTCCAGCCGGACCAGGCTTCCGGTCTCGCTGTACTTGATGGCGTTGTCGACTAGGTTCGCCACCGCCTGCTCAAGCAGATCCAGGCTCAGATGGGCGGAGAGCCCGGGGTCGCCTTCGAGTTCGAGCAGAATGGATTTCTCCCAGGCCAGGGCCGCGCAGGCTTTCTGGGCCGATTTCAACACCTCGAGGACCGGAACGGTCTGGAACTGGATTTCGCCTTTGCCCTCTTCTTTCTCAATCCGGGAGAGGGCGAGGAGGTCATCGATAATAGCCTTTAGGCGCTCGGTTTCCCCGGCGATGATCTCCAGGAACCTTTTGGCCTCCTCGGGGCCGACCTCACCCCTTAAGGTTTCCACGAAACCCTGGATGGAGGTGATCGGGGTCTTGAGCTCGTGAGTCACATTGGCGGCGAAGTCCTGCCGCACCCTTTCCAGGAGCTTCAGCCGGGTGATGTCGTGGAGGACCACCAGCGCCCCGCCGGGCTCGTTTCCGCGGGAGGGGAGGGGAACCGCCTGGGCGGCGAGGAAACGCTCGCCCCCATTGAAGAAAACCACTTCCCCCTCGGCGGGTTTCCGGCGGGTGAGCGTCTCGGCCACCAGGCGCTGGATTTCGGGATTGCGCACCGCTTCCTCGAGGGCTTTCCCCTCCGACTCCCGGGGCTCCACCGCGAGGATCCGGGCCGCCGATTGATTCAGGCGGGTGATCTTTCCTTCCGAATCAGTTACCAGGACCCCTTCTGCCATTGCGGTGAGGATGGTTTCCAGCTCGCGGTGCTGGGCCGAAATGGTGGTCAGCTTTTCCTCAAGCTCCCCCGCCATCCGGTTCATCGTTTTCGACAGGTTGGCGATTTCCTCCGGCCCGGTTTGGGGCAGGCGGTATCCGAGTTCGCCCCGGGCGAAGCGCTCGGCTCCCCGTTCGACCAGGGCCAGGGGCCGGTTGATCCGGGTGAGGAGAATCAGGCTTACGATCGCCGCGAGGAGCGCGATCCCCAACCCCATGAGGGCGATTTTCCAGTAGACCGAGCGGAGCATCTGGGAAACGGAGAGCAAGGGCGCCGCGGCGCGGATCACCCCGGCGATGGCTTCCCCTTTCCGGACCGGGATGGCCACATAAATCATTTCTTTTTTCAGGGTGGCGCTGCGCCGGATGGAGACCCCGGTTGGGCCCGCGAGGGCCTCCCGGATCTCCGGACGGTCGGCATGGTTGCCCATCTGGACGGGATCTTCATCCGAATCCCCGATAACCACCCCGGAGGGCAGGATGGCGGTGATCCGGGTTTTGGTTTTCTTTCCCATCTCCCGGCAGATGGCCTCCACCCCGGAGGATTCCCCGGTGACAAAGGAGTTTTCCAGCGACATGGCGGCCAGGCGGGCTTCCGCTTCCAAAGCGGAGGATATTTCCAGAAGGTAAAGCTGCTTTAAGGTGCGGGTGGCGAACCAGACCACCAGGAAAAGGCAGGGAATGATGATCAGCAGAAAAACCGGGTAGATCTGCCAGAGGAATCGGCGCTTCCTGACCATGCTTTAATCCTTAAACCGGTAACCCACCCCCCGGATGGTTTCCAGGTATTCCCCGGCGGTTTTCAACTTCTTCCGGAGCCCCGTGATCTGCACGTCCACCGTCCGGTCGGTGACGATGTAATTTTCCCCGCGGACGGCGTTAATGATCTGGTTCCGGGTGAAAACCCGGCCGGGTTTCTGGGCGAGATGACGGAGGATTTGAAACTCGGTGGCGGTGAGCTCGACCGGTTTATTTTTTACTTTCACCTCGTGGCGGGCGGGGTCGATTACCAGATCATGAACCCTCACCACCCCTTCCGAGACCTGGGCTAGGCCTTTCTTCCGCCTGAGGACGGAACGGACCCGGGCGACCAGGATCTTGAGACTGAAGGGCTTGGTGATGTAATCGTCGGCCCCGAGCTCGAGGCCGGCCACGATGTCGCTTTCCTCCCCCTTGGCGGAAACGATGATCACGGGGATGACCTGGGTCCGGTTGTCGTTTTTCAGGATCTTCAGGACCTCGAGTCCGTCCAGGCCCGGAAGCATGAGGTCGAGAAGGATGAGATCTCCGCCATCCGCCCGGGCTTTTTTTAAGGCTTCCTCCCCGGTGGTGAAGCACTCGGTCTGGTATCCTTCTTTTCCCAGGTTGTAACGTATCAGCTCGAGGATATTCTCCTCGTCATCCACGATCAGAATTTTTTCCTTCGCCACTGGTTGCCTTTCGGTTTCCTCCATCATACAGGATAGGAAAACAGGCAAATGTTAAGATTAAGTTAAATATACATTAAAATTTTGTGAGTGTCCCGTCAGGGGACGTCCTTTTACGAATCAAATTCAGAGTTGCGAAGGAAAACGAAGTGAAAGCCCAAGAGCAGACAACTTAGACATGACCCCCTCTCCCCCGCCCTCCCCCTCGAGGGGGGAGGGAAGGGGTGAGGGTGAGTTGAATAAATCCGGGCAAAGATGATATTTTTACCCATCTCGGCTTTAATTGACCGAGGAAACGCAAAGTCATGACCGGGAAAGAGATCCGACAGAAGTTTCTGAAATACTTTGAAGAGCAGGGCCACAAAATCATGCCCAGCTCTTCCCTGATCCCCGACGGGGATCCCACCCTGCTTTTCACCAACGCCGGGATGAACCAGTTCAAGAAGATCTTTACCGGCGAGGAGGACCGGGGCCTCCGGCGGGTGGCCACGGTGCAAAAGTGCATGCGGGCGGGGGGAAAGCACAACGACCTTGAGAATGTCGGCCGGACCAACCGCCACCACACCTTCTTCGAGATGCTGGGCAATTTTTCCTTCGGGGATTATTTCAAGCGCGAGGCGATCGGGTTCGCCTGGGAGCTTCTGACCCGGCGCTTCGGGTTCGATCCGAAAAAACTCTGGATCACCGTTTATAAAAAAGATGACGAGGCCTTTTCCCTCTGGCAGGAGGTCGCCGGGGTTTCCCCGGAGCGGATCGCCCGCCAGGGGGAGGAGGACAACTTTTGGATGATGGGCGAAACCGGGCCCTGCGGCCCCTGCTCCGAGATCATATTCGACCAGGGACCCGGGGTGGGCTGCGGGAAGCCGGATTGCCGGGTCGGGTGCAGCTGCGACCGCTACCTGGAGCTCTGGAACCTGGTTTTCATGGAGTTCAACCGCAAGGCGGACGGAACCGTGTCGCCCCTGCCCAGGAAATCGATCGACACCGGGATGGGGCTCGAGCGGATCACCGCGGTCCTCCAGGGTCAGACCAGCAATTACGGGAGCGATCTCTTCACCCCCCTGATCCGGGCCATCGAATCCCGGGTTTCCGGGCTGGATCCCGAAAAGCACCTGGTTTCCGTGCGGGTGGCGGCGGATCATTCCCGGGCCGCGTCCTTCCTGGTGGCGGACGGGGTGATCCCGAGCAACGAGGGCCGGGGCTACGTTTTGAGAAGGATCATCCGGAGGGCCGCCCGACACCTGTTCGAGCTGGGAATCCGGGAGCCCTTCCTCTACCGCCTGACCGGGGTGGTGGCGGATGCCTACGCCGAAACCTATCCCGAGCTTCGGGAAAGGGAAATGAAGGTGACCCGGATCTTGAAAGGCGAGGAGGAGCGGTTCCTGATCACGATCGAGCGGGGGATGGAACTCATCTCGGCGGAGATGAAAACCCTGGCCGCGGAAAAGCAGCGGGTTCTGCCGGGGGAGGTGGTTTTCAAGCTTTACGATACTTTTGGTTTCCCGGTGGACCTGACCCTGGACATCCTTCGGGATCGGAATCTCTCCGCGGACCTGGCCGGATTTGAGAAAGAGATGGAGCTCCAGCGCCAGCGCGGCAAGGAGGGGCAGGATCAATTCGCGGGAGCCGAAGAAACCGAGCGGATCGCCCGCCTGGTGGACGAGACGGGGGTGGTTTCCTTTGTGGGTTATGAAACCCTGCAGGCGGAGTCGAAAATAGAAAAAATCCTACGGGGCCAGGAAGAGATTGACGCGGCCGGTCCCGGGGATGGTGAAGTGACGGTCCTGACCCGGGAGACCCCGTTTTACGGGGAAGTGGGCGGGCAGGCGGGTGACTCCGGCATTCTGTCCGGCGGCGGGGGTCTCCAGGCCGAGGTGGTTTACACCAAAAGGCCTCATGTAGATCTCATTATCCACCAGGTTAAGGTCAAGTCCGGGGAAATCCGGAAAGGGATGCCGGTGACCCTCTCCGTCGACGCGAAGCGGCGGGCGGCGGTCGCCCGGAATCATACCGCCACCCATCTTCTCCAGGCGGCCCTCCGCAAGGTCAGGGGGGATGAAATCCGCCAGGCCGGGAGCCTGGTGGCGCCGGACCGGCTCCGGTTTGACTTCAGCTGTTTCTCTCCGCTGGCCCCGGCCGAGCGGGAGAAGGTCGAAGATCTGGTGAACGAGGCCATTCTCAAAAACCTGCCCGTCGTGACCCGGGTCATGAGCTACGAGGAGGGGCTGAAAAGCGGGGCGATCGCGATTTTCGAGGAAAAATACGGGAGCTCGGTCCGGGTGGTGGAGGTCGAGGGGATCAGCCGGGAGCTCTGCGGGGGAACCCACGTGCGCCGGACCGGAGATATCGGGCTTTTAAAAATCCTGGGTGAATCCTCGGTGGCCGCCGGGGTCCGGCGGATTGAGGCTCTGACCGGGAAAGGGACTTTCCGCTACCTCCGGAGCCTGGAGGATACGGTCCGGGAGTCCGGAGAGATCCTCAAGGTCGAGCCCGCCACGCTGCCGCGGCGGATCCAGGAGCTCCGGGATGAGCTCAAGGCCAAGGACAAGGAGATCGAACGTTTGCAGATGAAAAACCAGGCCCAGACCGCCGATGAGATTCTCGATCAAGTAAAAAAGATAAATGGTGTTTCCTGCCTGGCAGTCGAAATCCCGGGGCTGTCTCCCGCCGCCCTGCGGGAAGTGGCCGAAAAAATCCGCGGCAAGATTAAATCCGGGATCGTGGTTCTGGGCAGCCGGACGCCGGAGAAGGCCGCCCTGGTGGCGATGGTGACCAAGGATCTTACCGCGAAATTTGACGCGGTGAAGATAATTCGTGGCATCTCGGGAGAGGTTGGGGGCGGCGGGGGAGGAAGAGCCGATATGGCCCAGGCGGGAGGCAACCAGCCGGACGGCCTGCCCCGGGCCCTGGCCCGGGTGGAAACAGTCATTAAGGAAATGATCGAAAAGTAAAATCCTGGCCCCGCGATAAAAAACTTCTTTTTTGAGTAGAACCAGTATAAGTAGAATATCCGGAAAATATTTCCCACCTTTTTACGAAATCCTGATTATTCAGAATCTATTTCCCGGTAATTAAGGGTAATAATTTAGTAATTTCAGGGGGAAAATCTATTGCCACTTTTCATCCCCGGGGGTAACCTTTATTAGAGAAAAAAAGACCAGAA
>Ga0315285_10002002_pt1 | contig 21390 bp, 19 predicted proteins | sample YL17G09_36_MG_FD_203698 | JGI IMG/M metagenome (GOLD analysis project Ga0315285, IMG submission 203698) | Sediment microbial communities from Yellowstone Lake, YNP, Wyoming, USA - YL17G09_36 | ecosystem: Environmental > Aquatic > Freshwater > Lake > Sediment | place: USA: Wyoming | collected...
ATACAATTGTTTTTATTTTTTATATATATAAATATTTCGTTTTTATTAAAAAACATTTATTTTTCATAAAATAAACGAATGTGTAATTATCCAATTGAAGAATGGTAAGGATTCAACAAGTTATATTAGTTCCTGAATCGCTGCATGTTATTCTGTTGCTGCTTATAGAATAATGGGTTTTGTTCAACAAACAACAATAATCTTTTGCATAATTTATTTTTAACGAATTATAATTGTTATCAACGCTCGTACTATTGGATTGGCAGTCATTTAAGTCATGTTCGCATTGATCTATATCATTATTTAGGCCGTCCAAATCATCTTGACAAGCATTATAGTCAGATTTATACCCTGATAAGTCATTTTGACATGATTTTAAATCACTGTTACAGCTTGAGTAAGAAGTGCTCAAACCGACCTTTTCATTCTGGCAAGCGAGTAAAGATGAAGATTTCTTTTCTAAGTTTTCATTGCATGTACCAAGGTTAGAATTCAAAGTGTTTTTATTTTCATCACATGTTTTTAGTCTGTTCTTCAATGTAGTCCTATTTCCTTCTAAAATTGCAACATAATTGCCTGTTGAAACGTTTACAAAGAGTAAGATAGCTAATACGACGCATAAAGCTATGACAATAAGGCAGGTTTTGCTGAAAATATTGGGCATTTTAAATCTAAAGGAAAATTTAGAGGAACTACCGCTACTCCATTTTTTTCCCCAAGTCATTTTCTCACAAATAATTTACATTTATAATTTATTTACTTTTTCGTAGTTCTTTGAAGGATAATCTAACTTCCGGAACTGATGGAGGGGTGTTAATGATATCAACTGTATTTTCTACAGTTCTTAGTCCTTTTAACGTCAAAACATAGGAACTACTCTTTTTGGCGATATAACCAAGATCTAACAGCTGTTTTAAATGTTTGTAAACTTCGCTGCTACCGATAGGAATACTCATTCTTTCAAAGTACTTTGTTATCGCGGTATAACCCATCGGTTCGTTCCTAAGGATGAATAGAAGCAAGAGCCTTTTTCCAGAAGCAAAAATTTGGCTCACATCAAAAATATCTTGGACTGTTTGCTCTCTCATAGTAATTACCATTTAGTGAGTAAATTTTTTAAACCTATGTTCATATTTGTTTTAAACGGGTTTAACGAATTAAACCAGCCTTTTCGATAAATATAACCCTTTTTGCTTTTAGTAAATTCGAACTTTACTCTCATTATTTTTAAAATTATTATAATGATTACAACTATTACTATCAAAATGGCCCATGGGTAGGATTTTGCAAAGACGAATAGACCAGTTAAAGGTGATTTTTCTTCTGGTTCTTCCCCAGGTGTTGTTGTAGTTGTAGTTTCACTAATCGTGGTAGTTGGAATTTCTATTTTTTCTTTCAAAACCAAACTGAAATCTTTGATATAAGTCTTTGTCCCAACTATAGAACTAGTTAATGCTCTGAGCGAAATCCCATATGTATAAACTTCTGCATCTTCAGGAATTGTGAATAGAATACTCACTTTTTTACTCTCATTTATAGCTACTGTATGATGACCTGTAGGCGTTAAGAAGTACCAATTTGTATTAAGACCATCAGTCATTATTATGAATTCTACATTTGTTAGATTGTAGTTCAAGTTATTGGCAAATTCTCCTGATACTTCTACATTATCTCCAACAGTAACTTCAACTTTATCAGGAAAATCAACAAATTCTGCATTTCCTGTTGGGATAAATGGTGTCCTTCCACCATCTCCTCCAGAACTGCCAGAAGATGTAACAATTGAAATATCCTCACTCATTTGATTGTTTCTTTTATTTGATTCTAGAATCACATTGGTTGGATCTGCAACAACATTTATTGTATATTTACCATCGCTTATATCGCTCCAAAGGAATATTAAATCAAGTGAACTGCCTTTATTCAAAGAAATAGTTTTATTATCAACAAACCTACCTGCTGTAAATTCAACTGTAAAATTAAATAAATCGTAATCTCCCGAATTCTTAATAGTAACATTTATTCGTTTGCTAGAAGTTGAAATTGATTGGATTGAGAGTGATTCTATCGATAAATCAGGTAAATCGTGTAGAGCATTTCCATCGTATGTCTTCTCATACTTGCCATCTTCATTAACATCTATTACATATTCTTCAATGCCATCATTGTTTACGTCTTTCTCTATGATATTAGTCAGGATATTATCATCAGGATCCCAATATCTTGCTGGTTTTGTTATATTTATTCCATCTATACCAATGATAAAATCGTTTTTCTTATCCCCATCACCATCTACTATTTTTAACAATCTAGATGATCCATCTCTGTCTTCGTATTGTTCGTACGAACCATCTAAATTTGTATCATATGCATTTTCTAATTTTGAATCAGAATCAACATCTAATCTTTTAACAAAAGCATCTTTAGTAGAAGAATAAATAATATCTGCTTTCCCATCACCGTTTGTATCTATGTAGTATAAATTATCAGTCTTATTGAGTTTCGTTAAAATTCCATCGTCAGGATCCCAATATTTATCGTATATTCCAAAAGGAATTATGTCGATTAACCAATCTGTCATGCCATCTCCATCGCCATCTAACGGCATAGCTCTGGAATTAAGGTTCGGATCAAGATAAACTTCAAAACCATCATCAGTTATGTTATTCTCATTTATCGCAGTTTCATTTATCCCATCATTATCTACATCTAAGAAGACTTGATAAGGAAGCACTTCACATACGTCTCCGATATCATTTTTATCTATGTCTGCTTGATCTGGATTATATTTTAACGGACAGTTATCGTTTTCATTAAGTTTACCATCACCATCTATATCAGGGTCGCATAAATCGCCTATTCCATTAGAATTCATATCAGCTTGTTCTGGATTGTAAACATAAGGACAGTTATCGCATGCATTGCCTATTTTGTCATTGTCAGAATCTGTTTGATCTGGATTAGAAATTGAGGGACAGTTATCTCTAAAATCATAAATGCCATCATTATCCTTATCAGATAAGACCCATTTAACAGAATTTTTGAATAGTTCTACGGCATCATCAGTCCAATATAATGGATTCGTTACACCGAAAAATACTACTCTAGCTTTTGTTATTTTTCCATCATAAAGTTGTGTGTTTGGTTCTGCAATAGCTATAACGGCTCTATCTGTTGTGGTTAGAGTAGCTATAGAATTCAGTTTATTTCTATCTTCTGCTATATCGATGATAGATTTTTTATAAACGATATGAACTTCTATTATGTCCCCGTTTTTATATCCATATGTTATTGAAGTTGTGTCATCAACGACCTTAATTTTTTGTGCATCAGTTGAGGTAAGAGTGCTCATCGCACCTGGTTCAATCCATCCCCAATCATCTGGATAAGCAGAATCTATCCCAATAGTTGGATAATCGTTAACGGGTATATCAGCAACAAAATCATCTAAGTGTTCATACGAATAAACATTACCCGGTCGACCGGCTATGATAATAAGATCGAAATTTGAATAGTCTGCGTTTGAGTTTTTATCAATAAGTGTTATAGAATAATCCATCCCAGATAATATGTTGAAAATCTTTTTTTCATGGATATTAGAAAGACTAGTCGAATCTTTGACAACAAGAGCTACATTAATCGCCTGGGCAACAGAAGTCAGAATAATAAAGAATAGGAAAAATGATAAAAGGATCTTAAAATTCACTTTTTACGCACCTTCACAACTAAAAGAATGGTAATTATGATTAAAATTACAATAGCGATTGTGAATGGAGTAAAATCATTGTTTTTTTCTGAATTTGGGTTTTTTCTGACAAAGATTGTTATTTCAGCTGGCACTAATATTGGAACTGAAATATTACTAGTATAATTGACCCATATCTCGCCGGTATAAAGTCCAGGATTATATGAATTCACGTCAAAATCAAGCATCATAGTTCCATTTGGTTCTAATATGAATCTTGGGTTTTTTATGTTTATTATAGAAGAAATATTACCTTTGACTATAGTGCTAATATCCATGCTAACATTGTTCTTGTTCATGATTTCAAGCGATCTTTCAACAGTATCAGTAGTATTAAGCCTTATAGTCATCTTGGGTGGTCTTAGATATACTATAAAGGCATTTGTTGATTGTATGAGAAATAGAGAAATGAATATTACGGATAAAAATATTTTTAATTTTTTATTCATAAAATCACTACTTACTAGGCGTATTTTTTCTATTACTACTTTACAGAAATAAATATTTAAATCTAATTTGTCATAAAAATTCTTTTTTCAAGAAATGGGGGAATTTCCTACTTTTATAGATAAAATAAAATAATTTTCTACTTTATTTTAATTATTTTTCTATTTTGTATTAATTATTGTAATTGGCTTTTTAACAGATTATGACCAATTACAATAGTGATAAATTTCTACCAATAGACTTACAATCCAATGATTATGGCATGGATCATAAGGTATGTTGTTTCCAGCTGTACATTCGAAATAACAGGTGTTATAATCCCATGCAGCAGTGGTTGTTGTAGATGTTGTACTGGTAGTAGTAATCGTGGTTGATGTTGTGGATGGGCCAATTGTGGTTGTGGGAGTAGTGGTTGTTGTAGTAGATGGAACGATGGTGCCACTTACACAACCTTTAGCATTACCACATTGAGCCCAATTGATTGCCCTAGTTAACAATTCATCCCCAACTAGACTTAAGCCCGAAAATTCTCCATTGAACCACCCCACGTAAACAAACCTGCCTTTTGTATCGATTATATCTTTTTTAAACATCGTTGATTTACTATTCTCTTCGTTTGCGTCGGCTAAATCTTTTACATATAATTTCAAGAAAGTATCGGACATTTCAGTCATTTTTCTATTTGGGTTGAATATTTTTGTATTTCCAAAATGACCTGATGTTATTGTATCGCTAACCGTAACATAAATTTTCTTAATATCACTTTGAGTATATCCCAAATTACTCATAACATAATCAAAATTCTTTGCTGCCTTTAAGAAATTGTTATCTCCTATTTCTACGAATGGTGTATTATTGAATTTGTGCATTTTGTAAGGAGCATATCTATATCCACTTCCATAATCGCATGCATAACTTTCATCAGAACACATGATCAAGTCATAGTTAGACAATTGTTGTTCAGTCCATTTATTCCAAATCTTACCTGTAACATTCCAGCCTTTAGATCGTAACCAATCAATAACTTCATCTTCAATGTCATCGCTACAAGTATTATAACGACATAAGAATGCAATTTTTCCACCTATTTCTGGTATTGTACTGTTGACGTAGAAAGTAGCTTTCGCCTTAGCCATGTTTCCAGCAGTGTCATTGACATAAAATGTTAAGTTTTGAGTGCCAACTGTGTACGATGAATTACGAATAATCCTATAATAGATTGAATCCACTCCACCTATGTAAGTATAATTATAACCTAAGTTCATAGTGAAATTCCTAATTCCGTTTAATTCTACAAGGACTGTATCTAACCCAGATTCTTCCTGACCTATTGGTTTATCATCCTTAACTTTAACTGTTGTTGTTTCATTTTCTTCAACAGTTATATCAGCAGTATTTATATCCCAAATTTTAGGCAGTTTGGTATCTACCAAGAACCTGTGAGAAGTATCCTGTGCAATTTCTCTCCCGAGTAGATCCTTAGCGCCAGAAACACTTATCGTATACCATACGTTAGGCATGCTTGGAGTTATGTTGTAATAACCGACCCAAACACTCGAGTTAATCCAACCTATAGGAGTAATTAAATAAGTAGAATATGGCTTAAATCTACCGAAAGTAACCATTGGACTTATAGAGGTATCCATTCCCATATTGAAAATAACCGTAAAGTTAACAATTCCGGCTTTGGTCGGCGAAGGATCTGATAATTCAACTAAAAGAACTCTTGGTAGGAAAGTATCGATAATGAAATCAGTCGATGTGTTCTCGACCATCAGATTTCCGACCAAATCTTTTCCACCAGATATGTTTAGCGTAAAGTTGCTGTTTACATGAGATGAGTTTATTTGATATATACCAAACCATATTTTCGAGGGTGTTTCCCAACTTCCGTATATTTTAAAACTATTATACGGTGTTTGATTGCCAAATGTGACGGATAGAGGAATTAATCTATCCATCATCTTATCAAAAGTAATGTTGAATGTAATACTACCTATTCCTAAATAAATTGAGTTGTTAACCTTTACAGATGGATAAATATCTACAGAAACAACTCTTGGTGGCGGAGTAGGAGTAACCAAATAAGAATCAAACTCTGTGTCATTTATATTATTCAATGTATCGTTTGCTAGATAGTGAATGATATGATTTCCTAATCCTGGGTAACTTATACTAGTTTTGTAAAATCCATTCATCTTAGTCATTACATAACTGTTGTTTAAAGGTCTGATGATTAACCCCTCGCAGGTCCAATTTGGATCCGAACCACCATCATCCTTGAAAGTTATATTCAAATGACCATCTTTGATATAAGCTGTAAAGTTGAGTTGTTTTATTTGTCCAACGTTATTTGCGACATCGTTAAGTTTCAATTCATTGTTAGCATAAACGTCCATATTATCATGAGAATAGTTCATATCGCCTATAAAGATGCTAACTAAATACTTATTGTTCGGTAAATCGACGACGAATGTTCTTTCTATATTATCAAAAATTAAATCCCTAGTCAAATTAACAGGGTTTATTCCAGCTAATCTATCTCTATCCCCGGATGGTTGGGATGACCAACCATAGCCAGAACCATTATATAACATAAATCTAGTTATATTTGTGAAACCATTCTCAAGTGGTGATGTTAAACTATTAAAATCGAATTTATAGGTGTCTGGGTAATAGTCCTCTACTATAACCTTATCCACACCATTTTCATCCCAAGCATCCACACGAGCAAATGCATTGTCACCTAATTCTACATTAGCATTTATAGAAGAATTATTAACTCTTGGTGGAATATTATCAAAATTGAATGCAAATGTGGAGTGATTGCTATTTCCAGATTCATCATATGCAAAAACATCTAATTTAGTTAAACCGTTTGACCATCCTGTTGTATAAATATCATAAGGCTGATTTAAAATCGTAGCATCTGTAATCTTTACATCATCAAAGTGCGCATGAGTTGAACTAGACCAACCAGACCATAGGGAAACATAACTGTTATTGAAAATATTATCAGTTGTCTTCATTATCTCTATGTCATTCAACATGACTTTCAGTACATTTCCACTGAGAACAAATTTCAAAGTGTTGAATAAAGTGGGGTCATATGATACATTAGTAGTTACCAAATCACCGTATCCAGCTTTGTAAATGCCGGCTTCTCCATTGTATCTAATATATGCTATATAACCGGATGTTGTGTAAGAATCAGTTGGATTGTTTTTTCTAGCATGTATTCCTATCCATTCCTTACCAGTAGTACCTGTCAAAATTTTAAATTTAGTTTCTATTGAGGCATTTAATACTGTTAAAGAATTTATGTAAGATTGAGCGTCTCCAGACCCTATAGAAGCACTATATTCATTGCTTTCAACAGCCCATGTACCTGTTGCAGGCGTCCAATTTCCACTGCCACCACTAAAATCATCAAAGAAATATTTTGTTTTTGACCAATAAGCATTGCTAATATTGCCATCATCTGTTATGTCAAGATCGATTGGAGTTCCTGATCTAATTAAGGAATTATTTGGGGGTGAAATTAGTATTATATCTGGTGGAGTAATGTCAAAGAACAGAGTACTTAATTGGAATGTGTAATTACCTGGATAAAGATTGACTTGAGAATTTACAGATAAATTAACGATATTATGTGAATTTGGTAGAATTATTTGATTTGTTGAGGAGCCATTATAACATAGGAATGTTCCATTTGTTTGTTCATAACAATTGAGTAAATACATTTTATTAATGAAACCACTTACAGTTTGCAATGTACCATTTGCTGAAAAGTCATTCATCCATACGGGATAATTTGTATCATTAGATGTAATTTTTAACAAAATATAAAATGTTTGATTCGTATTATAATCGCTGTCAAAAGTAAAAATAAATTTTTGGGTAGTACCACCGTAAAAAGGTGATGTAACATTTTGAATATATACAAAGTTTTTGAATAATGACGTTCCTGCTACTACTAAAGCTGTTATAAAACTCAATGTGACTATCAATATTATTATTTTTTTCATAACCCACCACTTAGATATATTCTTTGAATATCATCTGATGAGAGAGAAACGTTCCAAATTCTCACTCCATCTATAGTACCTAAGGTCGACCATGCAGTACCTGCACCGCCAATCCAAAAAACCCCTGAAGGTTGTAAAGGTGTTGTTATTGCATTAAGCTCAACATCCAAATTCCCGTTAATGTAAATTCTAACTTTACCCGTTGTCTTGTTCCATGTTGTTGCTATATAGTACCATGTATTACCGTCGAGATTGATTTTTGATATAGAATCATACCAATGCCATGAGCCATCATTCAATGCAATCTCTATTATTCCTTGATTGGAATTTTGAATAGACATTTCATAACCATATTTTCTTCTTATTATATCGTACCAAGAATCTGAACCACCAGAAGTTAGTTTAACCCATGCCTCCATCGTGATTGCATTAGTAACATTTAGACTTGATGATTCTGGAAATTCAATGTAGTCATCATTTCCATCAAAGATTAAACAATTGCCTTTTTTACAACTTGATGACCATGCTGTCCCATTGATTATTCCGTTATTTCCATACTGAGAACTGTCTTGAACGTTACTTCCTGATCCCTCATCAAATTTCCACCAACCGACTATATCTGGACCCGGTATTATATTTATATCAGCTGAAACAAAATTAGATAAAGAATTTACTATCAGAGCATAGGATACTCCTAGGGCTAATAAACTAATAAAAATTACATTTATTGGTATTAATGGTTTTTTCTTCATTATTTCTCACTTTCTAAAAATTAAAAAAGAAAAAAGAAAAATTCTGGCTTAATATTCCTATGGGACGATCTTGCCTGTGAATGTGTACACTCCCATTGCATCTTCTTTGAATGTTATTCCAAGTGTTGTCGAAGTGTCTGTTTCAAGCGCAGTCCAATAGCCAGGGGTAGTATATTTAATGTTATTAGCATCTACTTGAGCACAAGTTGCCCCCCCTGGTGATACTGTAAAGTCTGCACATGTTATTCCTGAGGGATTGTTCACATCAACTTCTACAGTTCCTGTTATAGTAGCGTTTGCGTTGTTTGTAATTTTTGTATAGATTGTAACAGTTTCTCCACCATAGTTTGTTCCAAAATGAATTAAATTGTACCAGTTCGTGTTATCTGGAGAAATTTCTAACTTTAATGGCGAATCAACTGTAACATCTGCTGTTACTGAATTGGATATGTAACCCACTAATACTGCTGTTGCTGTTCCTGCTAGCAATACCAAAATCAAAACTGCCAATGGAATAGTTTTGCCAAGAATTTTTACTTGTCCCTTTCTAAGTTTATTTACTACTTCCATATTCCTTCCTCCGAATTATTGCTACTAATAAGTTACAAGATTAAAGATTTAAATCTAATATGTCAGAAAATCTAATATTTTGACTTATATAGACAGAAAATTTCTTTTTTATACAAAATAAACATTTTTTCTACCTTATTTAAAATTAATTGATATGAAAAAAGTAATTTATTAAACTAGGATATAGAAAAGTGTAACCAACAAAAAGTAATACTTATAAAAAATAGAAAAATAATTTAGCTTATTTTTTATCCATTTCGAAAGCTCTTTTTCTCATCTCTTCTATTGCTTTTTTCCTTGCTTCTTCCACTTTTTGTTTTTTTAAATCAGAATCTTGATTTACAATCTCTTGTCTTGGTTCATCTTTTATTTTTATGTTTACAAAATCTGGGTTTTCGATTTTACCTGTGAATACGTAGCCTTTCTTAGATTTGCTAGCAAATAAGTATTTTACTCTGTCATTATACCTAAAAGCTATCAAACCAACTGAAAATACGACTAATATTGAAATTGGTATTGCGTATACTGCTATGTCAGTCGGAATACCTAAGAACATTCCTGTGAGCTGACTTGCAACTTTTGGTTGTTCTTCAGGTTGTGTACTAGTTTTATCTTGAGCACATGAATCATCAGTAACACATTTTGATTCTGAATCACATGCAGCTGGATTACATGTTCTCTCTTGCTTCATTTCACTTGAAGTACATGGACTTAAACTACATCCCAAATTTTCCCAAGTGCCACAGGTACATTGAACAGTTGTTAGTACAGTTGACGTCACAGTTGTTGTTCTTACTGTAGTCGTTCCAACACCGCCTCCTCCTCCCCCACTGCTAGAAACGGTTGTTGTTGGTCCTGTCGTGGCTGTCGTTGTAGTGGTCGATGTCGTGGTTACATCCTGTGATTCGCCTAAACCATAGACAGAGAAATTCGTTAACTCTATCATTGCTATGTCGTTAACAGTATCCTTTGTAGTGGTCTTCTTAACCCAATTTTCATTACATCTGTTTGTTGCATCGTTATAAGAACCACATCTATATATGATTAACCCCTGTTCGTTGCTGAAAGATAAGCCGCCGTACTTGATTTTCATATCTATTCCAGTAAAAGTAAATGTACTGGGTACTGATATTTTGTAGGCTTTTAGAAAAGTGGCATTTGATATACTGGTCGTAAGGGAATCTAATATTATTTCAGAAGTTCCTGTAGTCTTTGTTAGATCTAAACTATTCAATAATATGATTAACCTAGAATCGTATTCCAAGTATAAGTCAACAGTATTATTCGGAGAATATAATGTGCCAGTTCCAGTTATATTAGAGGAATTTACTATTCTTGTCGTGCCTGATTCATAAAGTTTAACTAATGCATTCCTGGGTTGACTGTTTCCATTGCTCAATTTTATGTTTATACTCTTCAAAGATTGAGTTACCTGACAATTTCCAGATTTACAAGTTCCTCCGATTGGTGCACAACAAGGTGAAGTACAAGTTGTAGAATATTTTGGTTCATTGTTTGAACAATAGTAATTCCTGTAATAACCATCTTGACATCCATTTAATTTAGTTAAATCTTGACAATTACCTGGCATACCACAAGATTTTGCTGTATTTTGACAGTTTGCAGGCGCGTCCCCTCTTCCGTATATAGTTACCCAAATTGATCCTTCAGCTATAGGTGATCCATCTTGACAATTTCCTGTAACGTAGAGGTCGCCTCCTTTGTTCCTTCCTCCAACATTTACTAGCAGAAACATGTCCTTCTTTTCCCCTAGGTTCAAACTTGTTACATTACTAAATGCATAATTAAAAAGTTGGGTAGATGGTGTAAAATTAACGTTTAAACCTTGACTATTAGTATTTTCTATACTTAATTTATAACCGACGATAATTGAGTCTGCAGGATAATTAGTATAACGTACTATCAATTGCCCCCCATACATTGAGATGGGGGCTCCATCCTCATTGTATATTATAGGATTCTTACAAGCAGTAACCAAAGAAAACATCACAAAAAATGTTAAAATACCGGAAATATTTGCTAATATTTTTTTCATACCATCACCGTATTATTACTGTTCGATAGTTAAACATTTATATTTTGTGTAAAATTTTTGGTTGTTTGAAATTGAAAAATATGAAATTATTCCTCTGAGGGTCATTGGAATAAATTCAATGGAGGTAGATATTTTTAGGGTCACCAGATTCTGTCCGGAATAACATATTGTATCCCTTTAAATATCTCTTTTGTGAAAGGAAAATCTAGATTTTGAATCCATAAAAAAGGTTTTAAGATTAACTGTTTATAAGGTAATCATGCTTGAATTAATTTCACTGGAATTTTACTTAATAACATCTGTCATATATTTGTTATCAGCTGTTGTCGTATTCTTGGTAAGTTGTTTTGCGATTAAAGCATATAAAATGACTGAGAACAGGGCACATTTATTGCTATTTTTTAGCTTCTTTATCCTGGGGTTAAGTCTTATATCACTATCAGGAATCAGCATTTTTATCTACGCTAACCTGAAATTATACAAGAGTTCTCCTGTAAATATCAACCTAATCAGTTACCAAGGTTTTATGGCTTATTATATTTTTTCATCCTTAAGCTATGTGCTTCTAACGCTGATTTACTTACCCAAAAAATTTAAGTTAAAACTACCAGTGTTGTACGTTCCTCTCTGGTACGCAAATTTTGAAAATTTCCATATATTTTCCTTGATTTTAGTCGGTTACATAATAATTAGAAGTGTCATAAATTCTATCAAGAGAAGGAATCTAGATTCTTATCTAGTTACTTTCGCCTTCGTATCTTTCTTTACATTCCATTTACTCTTGCTGTTAACACCTTTCACTCAGACTATTTACATCTCTGCTAATGCTTTCTTGATTTTAGGGTCACTATCATTGTTGTGGATGCTTGTCCGGGTGAACAGGAAATGAGTGAAAAAAGGTCAAAACTTCAGATATTCATGGATATCCTTAATATAATACAGAAAGAAAATGGTAGAGCTAAACCCACGAGAATACTCTATGGTGCTAATTTATCACACTCAGCGCTCAAAGAAGATTTGAATTATCTTACTTCTAACGGTTTTGTGAAAGAAGTAAAAGAAGATAGTCATAGTTTATATGCCCTCACAGATAAGGGTTACAGTTTTATCAATGAATTCAGAAAAGTGAAGAGGTTAACGGAAGCTTTTGGAATTCCGATGTAAATTACTATTCAACTTTTTAACTGCATTCTTCTACATTACTGCATTGAACCCATTTTACAGATCTTAAAAGCATTTCTTTTCCGTTTGGCGTTAAATCAGAAATAGAGTTCTTGTAAACCCATCCAACGTAAGCATACCTACCCCTGTTATCCACAGGGTCAAACTTAAACATAGTCGATAACTCTTTTTTGTAGTCGAGTTTTGCTATTGTTTTTACTTTCACGTTTGAAGTGAATATACCGTTCATTTCTTTATCATTATTATATACCTTTCCTGTTAGTCCATTTGTTATAGAATCTTCTCCCACAAGGATGATGTCTGTTTTCATGACATTGTAAGCTATGTACAAGTTAGTATGACCGAATACGTATGCAGCTCTGGTATACGTATAATCTGGAACTTCAAGAAATCCTTTTCTGTCGTTCATGTATTCGTAGTATACAGAAGACCAAGAATGAATGTTACAACCTGAAAAAGAAGTACAAATCATGAAATCATAATCTTTCAGTTCTTCCTTTGTCCATGTATTTTCATTTCCTTTTCCCACATAATATCCATTATCCTCTAATAAATCAATCATTTGAATCTCCGATGGTAAACTGCATGCCACGTCTTTACATATGAAAGCAACTTTATCTTTTATCTTTGACAGGATAGTTAATTGCTTAATTACGGGTTTTGAACTTAACTCACCATCACTTACTATCAAGGTTACGTTGTATACTCCTTGCTTTTTGTAAACATGAGTTGTGTTATTATCTGGGATCCATCCTGAATTATTTCCATCACCAAAGTTCCAGTAATAATTTAAAGGTTGGCCTTCAGGGTCATAAGATTCAGAAGCATCAAAGATTATGGTTTGATTTTCGTAACCAGTTGGGTTAGGAGTAATCTTGAGAATGGCTGCCGGTGGCTTGTTACCGTTAGAACCAATTAAGCATGAATCACCACAAGCTGCCCAGATGATAGCTCTATTCAATAATTTTTCGCCATCTTCAGTTAAGTTTGATATTGGAGCTTTTTGGAACCATCCCAAATAGGCATATCTACCTTGAATTTCTGTTTCATCAACCTTAAACAGAGCTGATCTTTCATTATCCTTTTCCACGTCGGCCAAATCTATTGCCGATTTCAAGTAATAATCAGGTATTACCGTTATCTTCTGTGGGGAAGAAAATATCTGTACAAGAGGTTCAAAAATTGCAAATATAGAATCGTCTGTCTTCGTGACGTAAAGGCTTTTACCACTATTTAAGTATTCGTACGGATTTTTTATATAACCAAAACTAAAAGCAGCCTGAGCATACCTGTAATCTGCAATCTCTACAAAAGGCATGCTTTTGTTTTTATGCATGTTAAATATGTTAGACTTAGGATCAACTCTACACACCATCATTTCGTCCGAACACATCATCAAATCATAGTCACTAAATTCAAAATTATTCCAAGATTTATAACCCTTAGCTGAAACTAACCAGTCGTTCGATTTCAACCATCCTATCAACTGAGGTTCAATACCATCATTACATGTATCATCTTTACATAAGTAGGCAATTTTCCCCAATTTAGTAGATTCATTAGTGCACCTACCGTCAAAACAATTTAGAAGTTTCGAAGTACAATTTTCTAATAGATACAGGTCATAGCAACCATCTGTTCCACCTTCACAATTATATATGGTGCCATTAATACATTTCAATCCCCGAAAATTGCATTCATTATTACATGAGGGAGTTGGATCATGGCAATACCTGGGATTGCCAGTACAGTATCCATCGGTAGTAAATGATTGACAACAATATGCTGTACATACTTTTGAATATTGAACCATGTTATTATAACAATAATAATCCCTGTAATAGCCTTCATAACATCCCTTCAAACCAGATACGTCTATACAATTTGGATAAGTTCCACATGAATTTTGAGTATTATCGCAATGTTTGGGCGCTTCATTTCCTCTACCTATAATATGCACATATATAATTCCCTCTGGTGTCGCTGGAAATCCATCATTACATGAGATAGTAACGTACAAAGTTCCAGTTTTACTCGGACCATCAATGTATACGTCCATTCCTATTTTTCCATCCCAGTTGGCTGGAACAGAAGCACTCGAACCATAGACATAGTTTATTAAATCAGAGCCAGGTGTAAGAGTTACGGTTATCGAACTGAGTTTATTAGGATTGGTTATTGTCATGTTATAGGTTATGGTTTTCATCTTCGACGGGTATTTAGTGCCGTTTATTATTATCAAACCACCGTACAATGAAACAGGAACTCCATACTCATTTTTTACAATAGGTGTAGTACAGGCTAAGGATGTCGGGAAAATTAACGTAAAAGATAGAAAAATCATCAATATTATTTTTTTCATTGTTTTACCTCCTGTTTTCAAAAAAAATAAAATAAAAAAAGGCCAAAAAATTAGCCTTAATATAGGCCTTACAATACTCTCACTATTATGTGGAATGCTCCTTCTATGAAGTCACCAATACATGGTACTGGGTATGTCAATCTGAATTGGCATTCTGCTGAAGCTTGGTTCTTGATTATGCTCAAATCTGTCAAACCTGCCAATACTGGTTTTGCTCCTAGACATTGAAGATATTGATCCCATACCAAACATTTTTTTGGAGTTGTTGTAGTCCAAATCTTGCATTCTCCTTTATGCCAACCACAACTGTCGCTAGTATCCTTGTTTACCATGCAATCCCAACCATCATCTTCAAGTGTTCCGATCTTACATCTGAATTGCATGTTTTCAATATCAAGTACATTGCTGACTGGACATTTTGCTCCAGAATGTTCTGGATCTGTCAAGTCGTCTCCTGCTATGAATGCCCATAGATCAACTCCGCCTCCAGACAAGTTATCTATAATTAACTTGTTCTTGGACATGACTGTCTGACCTGGGTATCCTTCTTCGAATTGTATTGTATTAGCACCGTTGTTTGTATTCAAGTCTATCATCACTGGTGGGTTGAAGTACCAAGTTTGCGCAATACCATCGTCAGTAACTGCTCCCTCTTGGTCATTTGCCTCAATGCTTATCATTAATTCTCCTGCCCAACCAGGTTCTACTGTTAAAATACACTCAAAGGCTTTATCTGTTTCTGGTTGGAAACCAGCATCTGCGAATGGTTTTTCTGGAACTTGTTCTGCATACCATCCTCGTTGTCCCTCACCCCACATTAAGTCGTTACACAAAGCTTCGTGGAAACCTCCAACAGTGAAGTATGCGTAACCAATGTCGGGTGCACCATTCAAATCTCTGACTATTACTTTGAAGTATATCTGTTCACCAGTGAATGCATACTCATCGAATCTTATATTGTCATGTAAAACGATACATCCATCATATTGGGCATCTTGTATGCCTCCAACTGGAATGTATGGTCTGCTTCCACCCCATTGATCGTTTTCACAAATGTCATAATAAGATTCTAACAAGTATATTTCTGGTGCTTTGTTACCTGGACCTGCTTCAACAGGAAAAGTATCTGCGAAGACAGGAGTTGCTATCATTGCTAAAAGAGCTATTGTAAGTACTCCGATAAGTACTTTCTTCATTTTTTATCTACCTCCATTTTTTAATGTAAATAAGTTGTAATAATAAAGATTTAAATTTAATATGTCATAAAATCAAATATTTTATCTAATATTGACAGGAAATTTCTTTTTTATATTAAATAAACAATTTTTCTACCTTATTTAAAATTAATTTATATATACAAAAAAGTTATTTGACATAATGTAGAAAAAATAGTTACTAACATTCAGTGATATATACATTTGATAGAAAATTATTTTTTCTCTGCATCTTCAGTTCTTTTCTTCAAATAATTGACAAAAATTTCTAGATCGATAGGCTCGTTACACTTGGGGCATTTTATCTCCCAGAAATGATCAAACTGTTCAGATGCCATCATGTCACAATTTTTTATTATATGGAGGTAGATAAAAAAAATTTGTAATATAAAATATGGAGTTTGGGTATAAGCTGTTTGTGAAAGGAAAATCTGGATTTGAAATCCCAAGAAGTTTATTTCTTTCCAATAGTCACTTCATCGTTTTTAATTTTCTTTAATTGGTTTATCAGTATTTCTAAGTCAATAACTTCATTACAGTGAGGGCATCTGATTTCCCAGAAATGATCAAATTGTTCTGTTACCATTAGACCAACAATTGGTTAATTAAAACTATTTTGGATTGTTATAAGAAAAAGATTTAGATTTAAAACTATATAATCGATTAACTATTATCTCGTGGTTTTTCTAAGAGAAAGAAAATATTTTAATACTTTATAGAAATTCATCAAACAGCAGTTATAGTAAAGTTTAGGTCTCCCTGAGTATAGTTTTTATCGTAAGTTATTCTAGAATTGTAAATCACTATCTCTTTTCCTATTGGTAAACCTGGTTTTCCATAATAAACTGGAACTATCTGTACACCATTGTTAAAGGGCTGTGTAGAATCGCATTCAGGTAAAGTTATCCAATTTGAAAATCTTGTCCCAGATTTAACTATGAATTCAACTATGCCAGGATAATTTATTCCACAGACAGAAATGTTGATTGAGTTATTCCCAACATTTTTTAACACCACATTATTATTTGCATAAGTAGTGTTACCAATTAATTCAGGTGTAAAGTTCAGAATGCTTGACAAATTAAAGGGAGTGCTTATTAATGGTTGAAATATATTGTTCCAAGTTACTTCTAAAGCTGAGTCATCATCTATTACAATAAATCCTGGATAGAATTTTTTAACTTCCATTCCTGTAATGTTGAAAAGATTACTGGATACATTCATTCCCGAAATATCAACTTTGCCTCCGAGAATGTTAACTGTGAAATTGTTTATTACGGTATTGCGTGCGATATATTTCGGATACATTACCACCATCTTGCCGATGCCATAGCAATTAATCAAACTTATATTGAAATTATAACAAGTTGTTACATTTTCCATTATCATTGTGATTGATACCAGTTGTTTTCTACCATTTTTCAAGTAACCACTTGTGTAAAAAGATGCTTGGCCTTTATAATCAGATCCATTGAAATAGAATAAACCCGAGAAGCTGTTCTTAGTTGAAACATAATTGGAAATATTAATGTTACTCAGCAAATTTATTGTACCATTATTAGCATAAACATCAAAGGATTCTTCCGCTTTAACTATGCCGAGTAGAATGCATAAAAATATTGAGATAATTAAAATCTGTTTTAACACTATTAACCACCTTTAAAAATCAAGATTTTTATTTTTTCTTTTTGAAAAAATTCACTAGAACTTCCAAGTCTATTTCTTCTCCACAACTAGGACATTTAAGTCCCAAAAATTGACTAAATTGATCAATATCTAATTTTATGATATCTTTACTCTTCTCTGGTAATGTTTTTAATGCCATGTAGAATTGAATTCGTCTTATTTTATAAAAAAGATTTCTATTTAATAGAGGATAAGTCAATATCTACCATTTAGTAACTCTGATAGAAAAAAGAAGAAATTTTAATATATTTTAGAAATTTATCTTCTATTATATAGAAAATATATTATTCACTGATAAATAATTAAAAAACTCTTAAAAATGGGTTAAATTAAAAAAGAAAATATTTTATGACTTTTATATTGAAAATAAAACTTTTTACTATTTTGTATAAGAATTACTAGCATATAGTAACTTTTTTTACATCCGTTTTTTATGTCTTCACGATAAAGAATAGTTTATGAAAAGTAATTACCAATTATTCTTAACTATATTCTTCGTTTTTTCAATAATTCCTTCTGCATTTGCTTTAAAGCAAGTTGCAGGAATGTTAGAAATCGGATTGGCTGCAGGTCAAACTGGAGTTTTAAAATACGGTCTTTTGAATGACAAAAATGAAACATCAACTTTAAAGTTAAGAGCAGAAGGGGGTATAGTTCCGTACATTTCTTTTCCTGAATCGGTTGAATTGCAACCAGGAAAATTAACTTATGTTGAATTGAATGTAAACATTCCGGCTGATTATGACATTTCTAACGGAAATGAAATAAAAGGATCTGTGTTTGCTTTGCAAGAAGGAAGGCCAGGGCAAGTTCAGCTAAATCTTCAATTGAAAAAAGGTGTTGTTATAAAAGTAATAGAAGAAACTCAAGCTGAAACTTTGAGCCTAGAAAAAAATACTGGTTACATAACTGGTTTTTCAATCATGCCATTTGCTGTAAAGACTTCTGTGGTAGTCTTACCGGTCGTCCTCGCTGTCATGCTCATATATATAATAAAAATAAAGGAGGGAAATAAAAAATGGAAAAATTATTGGAAAAAATAGCGATTGGGATAATGGTTCTAGCGATTGCATCACCAGTAGTTATGGCAGTCGATACTACAACAACAACCATTCCGCAAGCAAGTGTAACAGCAACAGCAAATGTTGTAGCACTTTGTGGTGTAGAAGCAGCGCCAAATATAAACTTTAATAATCTAGTGCCAGGTGAAACTTCTGGTACATCAACTGTAACAGTAACAAATGATGGACTAAGTAATACCGACTCAACTGATGTAACCGTTGAAGGAATAAACTGGGATGATGGTGGAGTTAATACAATGCCAGTGGGACAGACAGAATATGATGATGGAGTTGTCGCAGATTGGACAGCATTAACAGCTTCGCCAGTAACAATTTTTGGTGGTGTTATACAATCACTACCTAATACAAATTACAAGACTATAGATTTCCATGTTAAAATTCCAGGAAATCAACCAGTTGGTCAATACACACAGACGATAACCTTCACTTTGGAATGTAACGTTTAGGTAGAATTTAGCTACTAAATAAGAGAGAAAAAGAAAATGACTACTCGAAATTCGAGGGTAGCTATAATAACGCTACCCGTATTAGCATTTTTTATTTTGTTTACAGTTATTAATGCAGAACAGAGCCATGACCAAATAATAACAGCATCTACTGCAATACATCCGAATGCAACCGTATATTGTGAACCAAGAGTCGTAAACCTGAATAGTGCTGGATATCTGACTTGTTTTATAGAATTAGAAGGAGCAGATGCAAGCGATATAGATGTATCCACTGTTGAACTATCAGTAAAAGGAAAGATAGGATTTGTAAACGCTGAATTATCTCCGACTTTGATAGACGATTTTAATTTCAACGGGATACAAGATCTAATGGTAGAATTTAAGATATCTGATATAAGCAACAATATATTTCCCAGTTTTACTACACCAGCATATTTTGACTTTGTATTATCTGGAATTGCAAAAGGATTTGATTTTTCAGGAATTGACGTTTTATACGTCATAAAACCACAATCAGTTAAACTAGTAAGATATCTTAGATTAGATGCTAGGGATTTAGGTTATGGGGAATTAAATCGTTTGGATGGTTTGGATTTAACCGACCATGTAGCTACATTCAATGACTTTAGAGGTTATTTCTTCCTAACATCTGACTCAAAATTGCATGGACAATCAACGTTTTACTTCCAAGGCAATGTAAAAACTCAACAGAACCTGAATTTTTTTGGCTTGAAATTCTCTCGTAAATTGACAACACCAATAAGGGTTTTGGCTTTTATGGACGAGATGAAAGATTGTTTTGCATTTGATCAATATGTACATTGTGATGGAAGCGGTTACTTGCTAATCAAACCTGGAAAAAGAGTCGACCTAAATCATTTTACTTTTGAGATAAAGGATGGGAAAGCAAAAATAGAAGGTGGAGAATTCTTTAACGACATACTAAGCGTGACTGACATTCCGATAACAAATATAAAAATTAAATACTGGGCTTGATTTTTTCTTTTTTATTTTCATATGTGCCGATGTGCGACAACCTTATTCAAGCTCCGATGTTATTGACAGAACCAAAAAATTCTATTTAATATAAATATCACTAATGAGTAAACACATCATGAACCATACCCATAGATGTTAGACGTAATTGAAAGATGTAAGGAACTTGCATCTCAAAAATAAAACTCTATTCACATTTATGAATAAATTTTTTATAAGATTTCCACATCTGGTAAATCCTTGAAACGTAAATCTCCAGTGACGACTTTTAGTTTATAGACAAGAGAAGTTGACAGTATCAATGAATCTAACATTCCCCAATTTTTACAGTCTTTTTTCTTTCGAAATCTAATTTTCCTGCCAATACAGCGTTAATTTATTTATGAATTGCCTAACTACTATTGTAGTTTGTATGTTCATGATATAGAACTGCTAGGTGGTGCCATATTAATGCGCATCCCTATAATAGTAAATAAGAGAATCGATGCAAATTTAGTTAGTTTTTCACTAAATACCTGTATAGTTGTTTACCAAAAAAATAAATCAGAAATCAACCAATCCTTAAAAAATGATAAGATTTGTAAATCCCTAAATATAGGTATATTTATCCCTAAAAATAGGGAAATAAAGGTAGATAAAGTATTAAAAAAAGAATCTGACATATTGTATTATTTTGTTTTTCGCAAAATCCAATACTTCTTTGCTCCATTTAGATAAATAAGTAACTACAATATCATATTTGGGTCTCGTTATTAAAAAATTAGAAGTCATACAAAACCTTTTTTCATTGAACGAAGATATTCAAGTTGCATTTGAGATAT
>Ga0315285_10002003_pt1 | contig 21387 bp, 19 predicted proteins | sample YL17G09_36_MG_FD_203698 | JGI IMG/M metagenome (GOLD analysis project Ga0315285, IMG submission 203698) | Sediment microbial communities from Yellowstone Lake, YNP, Wyoming, USA - YL17G09_36 | ecosystem: Environmental > Aquatic > Freshwater > Lake > Sediment | place: USA: Wyoming | collected...
AGGCGCTGGAGGCGGTGGCCCGCGACGTGCTCGACCGCTACGGCTACGCCGAGATCCGTACTCCGGCGTTTGAGCGCACCGAACTCTTCGTCCGCGGGATCGGAGAAGGGACGGACATCGTCGAGAAAGAGATGTACACCTTCGAGGATCGGGGCGGGGAAAGCCTCACCCTCCGGCCCGAGGCCACCGCGTCTCTCATGCGGGCCTACGTGGAGCACAACCTGGGCGCGAAGAGCAGCCTGGTGAAGTTCTATCTCATCGGGCCCATGTTCCGCCACGAGCGTCCGCAGTCCGGCCGCTTTCGCCAGTTCCACCAGATCGACGTAGAGGCCGTCGGGTCCCCAGGACCGGCCGTGGACGCCGAGGTGGTGGCCTTGCTCCACCACCTGCTGGAGGCCTGGGGCCTCCGCGGCATCCTCCTGCATCTCAACACCATCGGCGATCCGGTTTGCCGTCCGGCGTACCGGCAGGCGTTCGTGGCCTATGCGAAGGCCCGCCGGAGCGCGCTGTGCCCGGACTGCCACGTCCGGTTGGAGAAGAATCCCCTGCGGATCCTGGACTGCAAGGTGCCGGCGTGCCAGCAGATCGCGGCCAGCGCCCCCACGATCTCGGCATATCTGTGCGCGCCCTGCCGCGACCATTTCGCGACCGTGCGGAGCTTGCTGGACGGGCTGAAGATCGATCACACGGTGAACGAACGCTTGGTGCGAGGGCTCGACTACTACACCCGGACCACCTTCGAGTTCCTGAACCCGGCGTTGGGTTCGCAGAATGCCGTGGCGGGCGGCGGCCGCTACGACGGCCTCGTGGAAGAGGTGGGAGGACCGCCCACGCCCGCCATCGGCTTCGCCATCGGGGAGGAGCGGATCCTCGCCTCGCTGGCGGCACAGCAGGCCCCGCAGGAGGCGCCGATCTATACCGGTGTGTACGTGGCCACGGCCGGAACAGAGGCCTTTCCCGCCGCCTTCGATCTCGTCCAGACGCTCAGGAGACGGGGACTACGGACTGCCCTGGACCTCGAGGCGCGGAGCCTGAAGGGCCAGCTGCGACAGGCCAACAAGGATCGGTACCGGTACTCGGTGATCCTGGGGAGCGACGAACTCGCCCGAGGGGAGGCAACCCTCAAAGACATGGTATCCGGGGAACAGCGGGCGATCCCTCTTGGCGAGGTGGTGGATCGCCTGACCAGATTGCCGGAACGGGAGCACGCCTAGGTGCCGTAGCCTCTTGGGGGACCTGAGGATCGCTCGGCACCTAGGCGCAATGCAGAATCTCAAACCGATCCGCCAAGGCGGAAAAAACCGACAATGGACGGATAAGGAAATCAGCATGGAGTCTGCGTGGCTTGGGTGGCTCATCATTGTCAGTTGTCGGTTGTCGGTTTCGCATTTTCCATTGGAAGAGATTTCATCATGAAAGGCTGGGCACGGAGCCTCTATTGCGGTCAACTGCGAGCCGCCCACGCGGGTCAGGTGGTCACCCTGACCGGCTGGGTGGATCGCCGCCGGGATTTGGGGGGACTCATCTTCGTGCACCTCCGCGATCGGGAGGGAATCGCCCAAGTCGTCTTCAATCCCGAGCGGTTCGCCGCCGCCCACGAGTCTGCGAAGGCCATGCGCCCGGAGTATGTGGTGGCCGTCCGCGGCGAGGTCTGCCGCCGTCCGCCGGGCACCGAGAATCCTGACTTGGCCACCGGAGAGGTGGAGGTGGTGGCGCAGGAGGCGATCATCCTGAACGACGCCAAGACGCCTGTCTTTGCCATCGAGGACGAGACCGACGTCGCCGAGGACATCCGCCTGACCTACCGGTACCTGGACCTGCGTCGCCCGCCGCTCCAGCGGAACCTGAGGCTGCGGCACCAGTTCTACCAGGTGACCCGTCGCTACCTGGACTCCCAGGGGTTCATCGAGGTGGAGACCCCCGTCCTCACCAAGAGCACGCCCGAGGGGGCCCGCGATTACCTGGTCCCGAGCCGGGTGAACCCGGGCGAGTTCTTTGCGCTGCCCCAGTCGCCGCAGATCTTCAAGCAACTGCTCATGATCTCCGGGTTCGACCGGTACTTCCAGATCGTGAAGTGCTTCCGGGACGAGGATCTTCGCGCCGACCGCCAGCCGGAGTTCACGCAGATCGACATCGAGATGTCCTTCGTGGACCGGGAAGCGGTTCTTACCACCATGGAGGGGCTGGTCGTCGAGATCTTCAAGGAGATCAAGGGGGTGGATCTCCCCCGGCCGTTCCCGCGCCTCAGCTACGCAGAGGCGATCCGGCGGTTCGGCCTGGACGCGCCGGACACCCGGTTCGGCCTGGAACTCCAGGACGTGGGAGACCTCTTCGCCGGGACCTCGTTCCGCGCCTTCGCCCAGCCGCTCGAGGCGGGGGGACGGGCCATGGCCCTGAATGCCAAGGGGTGCGGCGGCTACTCCCGGAGCCAGCTCGATCAGCTCGAGGAGTTCGCCAAGGGGTTCGGGGCGAAGGGCCTCGCCTGGTTCAAGATCGGCCCAGACGGCATCCAGTCGCCCATCGCCAAGTTTCTGGGGCCGGACGTCCTGCAGCGCTTCCGCGAGCGGATGGGAGGCGAAGAGGGCGATCTCCTGCTGCTCTGCGTGGACCGGCTCAAGCCCGCCGCGGACACCATGGGACGGCTCCGCCTGCACTTCGGTCAGGAGTTGAAATTGATCGATCCCGACGTGCTGGCGGTCACCTGGGTCACCGACTTCGCCCTCCTGGAATGGGACGAGAGGGAGAAGCGGTGGTCGGCCATGCATCATCCGTTCACGTCCCCCGTGGACGAGGACATCCCGCTGTTCGACACTGACCCGGGGAAGATCCGCGCCAAGGCCTACGACTTGGTCCTGAACGGGGCCGAGGTCGCCGGGGGAAGCATCCGGATTCACCGGCGCGAAGTGCAGAACAAGATGTTTCAGGCCCTGGGCATCGGCCCGGAGGAGGCGCGGGCGCGGTTCGGGTTCCTCCTGGATGCCCTGGAGTACGGCACTCCACCCCACGGCGGAATCGCCTTCGGCCTGGACCGGCTGGTGATGATCCTGACGGGCGCGCAATCCATCCGCGACGTCATCGCCTTCCCCAAGACGCAGCGGGCGCAGGATTTGATGTGCCAGGCCCCCTCCTCGGTGGACCCGGCGCAGCTCAAAGAGTTGCACATCAAGCTGGACCTCGCCTGACTTCCCAATAAACAAATTATCAAAGCCTGACCCCATTGTTGACCCCATTGTGTGACCCCATTGTGGGGTCAGGCTTTGCTTGTTTGCTATTTCGCCTGGCGGCTCAGGCGCGGGGGTGGTGCTTGTCGTAGATGGCCTTGAGGTGGGCGCGGCTCAGGTGGGTGTAGATCTGGGTCGTGCCGATGTCGGCGTGGCCGAGCATCAGCTGGACCGAGCGAAGGTCCGCCCCTCGTTCCAGCAGGTGGGTGGCGAAGGAGTGCCGCAATGTGTGAGGCGTCACCCGCTTCGTGATCCCGGCGGCCCGGACGTACCGCTTCAAGAGCTGCCAGAACATCTGGCGCGTCAGCCCGCGGCCGTGTCGTCCGAGGAAGAGGTGAGGACTGGCGCGGCGCTTCTCCAGGCGCGGTCGCCCCTCCTTGAGATAGGCGCGCAGGCTCGCCACCGCGGCATCCCCCAGTGGCACCAACCGTTCCTTGTCGCCTTTCCCCAGGACATGGACGATCCCGACGGTCAGGTCGGGATCGGCCAGCTGCAGGCCCACCAGCTCTGACACGCGCAAGCCGGACGCATACAGCACTTCCAGCATGGCCCGGTCACGAAGCTCCAGCGGGGTCTTTGGCTCGCGAGGAGCAAGCAGCCGTTCCACCTCGTCGCTGCTTAGGACCGTGGGAAGTCGCCGCCACGGGCGGGGCGATTCCAGGTGGGCCGTCGGATCATCGGTTGCATGGCCCTCGCAGACCAGGAAGCGGTGAAACTGACGGATCGCAGAAAGATGGCGGGAAACGGAACGCGGGCTCAATCCCGCCTCGCGCAGCGCCAGCAAATAGCGAGGGATCTCGGCGCGATCCAGGGCGGTGACCTGCTTCCGCCGACCTTTCAAATAGTCCACGTAGCGCGTCAGGTCGCGCCGGTAGGCCTCCAGGCTGTTTTGGGCCAGGCCGCGCTCCACCACCAGGTGTTCGAGGAAGCGATCAACGAGCGAGTTCATCTCTGCGAGAACCTCGCTCCAATGCAAAACTGACAACCGACAATGAAAAACCGGGCAACCGAGTCTTTCGGTTGTCAGTTGTCGGTTGTCCGTTTCGCATTTTCCATTGCTTCACCAGTTTAGGCTTCCCTGGGACGAACGGCCCGCGCTCGAAGCGGAGCAGCTTGGCAAGATAGAGCCAACTCTTCGTAGAGGCCGAGCAATGTGGCAGCGCAGGCGTCCGGGGCGTACCTGGCCGCAATCCGCCGTCCTGCCTCACCCATAACCCGCCTTCGCTCTGGTTGTTCCCACAGTTCCACAACGCTCCTCGCGAACGACATCGGTTCCTCAGGCGTGAGGATCCCGGCCTGGCCATCACCGAGGAGGTCCACCGCCGCATCGGAGGTCACCGCCACCGTCGGCAAGCCGGCTGCCAGGGCCTCCAGCACTACGATCCCCTGGGTCTCAGAGGTCGAGGGGAACAGGAACAGATCGGCCGCGAGGTAGTAGTCGCCCACCGCCTCGTGAGCGACTGCGCCGACGAAGCGAACACAACCTTCGATGCCGAGGCTGCCTGCCAGCCGTTCGAGGCACCGACGGTCGTCCCCTTCACCCACCAGGACCAGCCGGGCGCTCGGGAGGTCCCGGAGGATAGAGGCAAATGCCGATAAGAGGAACGCCTGATTCTTCTCCTTCGCCAGGCGGCCGACACCCAGGCAGAGTGGTGCACCCTCGCGGAGGCCAAGCACTTGACGACGTGCCATCCGATGTGGTTCCGCAGAATCCACAGCGAGGGGAACGCCCGTGGGGACAATCGCGATCCGGGTATGCACCCCCTGGGTGCGGAGCGCGCGAGCGACTGCAGGCCCGGGCGTGATCACCAGGTCGGCGCGGTTCGCAAAGGCTGTGGCCTGCCGAACTGCGAGCCAGGCGACCATGCGGGAGGGGCCGGGAACGTAGTGGGCGTAACGATCGTAGAGGGTGTGATAGGTGAACACCAAGGGCCGGCCCGCCCGGCGGGCCCAGCGGGCCGCAGCCCCTCCCAGGAGCAGCGGATGCTGGGCGTGGAATATATCGAGCCGGAGGGTCGCCACCGCGCTTGCCACGCCCGGCCACCACGCCATGGGCAGGACGTAGGCGTGATGCGTGGGAGCACGGACCCCCGGCACCCGGAGGACGCCTTCCTCATGGCTGGCCCCGCCGGGGTATCGTGGTGCCACGACGGTCACATCATGGCCTGCCCGGCGGAATGCCCGGGCGAACGTCTCCACCGAGGTCGCCAGGCCATTGACCAGGGGCCGATAGTTGTTCGTGAAGAGCCCGATCCTCATCTTGGAGCGTTCAGCTATCGGCTATCAGCCGTCATCAGCAGCATGCAAAGACTTCGCGCGAGAACCAGCCATGGTCGAGCCTATGCCGGGAAGTCGGAGTGGCTTCCTTGCTGGTCCCAATGTCGTATCGCGCTGAGGGCTGACCACTGATGGCTGATGGCCTGCCGGGTCATTTCCGGGTGACCGGCGTATGCGTGATGGGCAGGCCCAGGGCCAGCTTGCCCTGAGTGTACAGTTGGGCCGTGGCCATGAGGAAATAGCTGTGCAGATTGATGGGCGCGAAGACCAGGCGAAACCACTCCACGAACTTACGCGTCCCACGCCAACGGCGGGGGGCGGCCTGGTGGATGATCGGCTTCAGCGTGTGGGGGACCACCACCATTCCCAGGAGCATGGACGAGGTGAGGACGATGGTCTGGAAGATGAGGTTGAAGGCCGCCATGGGACTCACGCACAGGCTCTTCCCGCCCAGCTTCAGGGCCAGGACATCCGGTGACAGGAACACCGGCACCGGCCAGAGGTCCCGCACGCACGGGCTGATCCAGGAGATCAGGATGAGCTGGGCCGGCAAAAGGACGGTCAGGGGCGGCATGGCATTGGCGAGAAGCGCTCGCAGGGCCTGGACGGTCTTGGTCTTCACCAGCGGCGTCCCCGGGGCACGGAACTTCCGCCGGTAGCGCACGATGAACTTCACATCCACGGCTCCGCGCGCCCAGCGGGCGATCTGCCCCCAGGATTCCCGGGTGGTGAGAGGCGCCTGGCCCCAGGTCGGCATCTTCATCGGGGCGACCCGGTAGCCCTCCATCACGACCTTGTACCGGAACTGCATGTCCTCGTTGTGGCGGTTGGGTTCGAAATAGTCCACGGCCCGAAGCGCCTCGAAGTCCATGCTGGTCCCCGGGCCCAGGACGAGGTAATCGCCCTTGGTTTGCATCTTCCCCATCTGGTAGAGCACGAAGCCGGTGTTGTGCAGCCGGGGAAGCATGGGGACCTTCCAGTAGTTCGCGGTGTAGGTCGTCAGGGATTGCAGCACGACCCCGCGAACGCCGTGCGCGCTGGCCTGGACATCCTCCTCGCGGTGGGTCCACTCGCGGAAGGCCAGGTCCTGCGGGTGCAGGATGGTGTCGGCGTCGATGACGAGGATCTTGACGCCGCCCGTGGGGACAGGGAAGGTCCCGTCGGCGATGCGTCTGGCCAGATGGCGCCCGGCCGTCGTGACGGAGGTCGCCTTGCACTTCACGGGCAGACCTTCCGTCGGGTAGATGAAGGGTTCGACTCGCATCCGCCGATCGAAGATCGCGACGACCTCTTCGAGCTTCTCCAGGGTGATGCGATCCTCAGCCTCCACGATGGGGACCAGGGTGAGCAGGGACTTGGGATAGTGCAGCCGCTCCACCGACAGGAAAGTCTGGAACAGGACATGCCGATTGCTCTCGTTCTTGAGCGGCATGAAGATGACGTAATGGCTCAGCGGGGTCCCCTCGGATCGGAGCCGGTCTAGCCAGCCCGTTTCCATGTTCTGGAGAATGGCCTGGCGGGTCTTGTGTGCCCGGACCATGTTCACGATCAGGAACCCGATCCAGAAAGAGATGAAGGCAAAGCGGAACAGTTCGGCCGGGAAAGGATCCCGCAAGAGATAGCGGAGGAGGGGATACACCGAGAGGAGCAGGATGGTTGTGAGGAACGGCGCAACCTCCAGCAGGCGATCGGTGCCCGGCTGGAGGACCGAGTTGTAGAACTTCTGGCAGAAGCGCCGGACGTAAAAAAAGGCCCGCCCGTGATGCTCCGGCTGCGACGGGCGAGCCATGGTGGAGGCGTCCGGGGCGTCCTCTGCCCCGACAAGGATCGCACCCATGGCTGAACTCCGAAGTTTCGCGGAGGCTACCCCCCTGGTGAATCGAGCATGATCGTCACCGGCCCATCGTTGACCAATTCCACCCGCATAACTGCCTGGAATCGGCCAACCCCAGTCATTATGCCGCGGGAGGACAGAAAGTCAACGAATTTCTCGAACAGCGGACGGGCTTGATCTGCAGGTGCGGACGCATCGAAGCTGGGTCGGCGACCCTTCCTGGCATCGCCGTACAGGGTAAACTGGGAGACAGCCAGGGCCTGCCCTCCCACCTCGAGCAATGAGCGGTTCATCTTTCCCGCACCATCCTCGAAGATCCGAAGGTTGGCGATCTTCTCAGCCATCCATGCCAGATCTGAATCTCCGTCCCCCGTCTTGAAGGCCACGAATAGGAGAAGGCCCGGCCCGATGGATGCCACCGTCTCCCCATTCACATGGACGGCCGCCCGGGCAACCCGTTGGACCAGGACACGCATGGCGTCTTCCGCCCCTTAGGTCGGGTAATTTACGTTGAATGCACAAATTATCCGAGCCAAATGACCAATGACCGTTCGGCTGAGCTCACGACGAAGCCAATTTCCAAATCCCAATGGCGGCAGGCGCGCGCCGCGTGCCGTCATGCGGGATCCCCCCTGCAGAATCTCTTCTCCGTTGGTCATTGGCCATTGGGAATTGGTCATTACCCGTGACCATTCCTGCGTTTCGCAACTACGGTGACATTCATTTATATCCCCTCTCCCTCGATGGGAGAGGGCGAGGGTGAGGGTGTCATGAGGACTGCCATGCCGAAAGTCCCCCTCACCCCGGACCCTCTCCCACGGTGGGGAGAGGGTGCAAAAGGATACGCGGGCACAATACGTCACCGTAATTCAGAAACGCAGGTCTATTCGCGACCGCCTCGCGAATAATCCGGGTCAGAGGATCTTCTCCATGATGATCGTGTCCACCCACTTTCCATCCAGGAGCCCCTGCTCCTTGTAGATCCCGACCGTGCGGAAGCCGTATTTCTGGTACAGAGCCATCCCGGTCGTGTTCCAGGGAAAGGCCGAGAGAACCATCTTGTGGTAGCCGAGTTGCTTGGCCCGGGCGGTCAGGGCACGGAGGAGGGCACTGCCCACGCCTTTGCCGCGCCACTCCCTCTCCACATACACCGAGAAGTCGGCGACGAAGTCGTAGGCCTTCCGTGAGTTGAACTGGTTCAGGCTCCCCCAGCCCGCGACCGTCCCGTCCCGTTCCGCGACCAGCACGGGGTGGCGCGGCCCCCGGGCGGCGAGCCACTGCACCCGTTCTTCGGGAGTCCGCTCTTCGGTCTCGAGTGTGGCGATCCGGTCTGCTATCCCCTGGTTGTAGATAGCCGCAATGGCCGCGGCATCAGTCGCCGTCGCGTCGCGAATTGTCAGAGCGTCCAGCGCCATGGGTCCTTCCCGGGAGTGATTGAGCGGGTTTTACCAGGGACCAGGGATGTCTTTCCCAGATTTCTCAGGTCGGACGTCCACGCGCCGCGCGCTAGCCCTGTGATTCGGCGATCACGGCGTTCGCTTCGATCTCCACCAGGATCTCAGGTGCGATCAGACGACTCACCTCGATCATGCTGGTGGCCGGCCGAATCTTCCCGAAGAACTCGCCGTGCGCTTTGCCCACCTTCTCCCAGTCGTCAATGTTCGTGACGTACATCCGCGTGCGCACGACGTCGTTCAGGCTGGCCCCGGCCGCGCGCAGTGCTGCCTCGATGTTTCTCAGGGCCTGGGGCGTCTGGGTGTAGGCGTCCCCGTGGCTCACGATCTTTCCGCTTCCATCGGTCGCAGTTGTTCCGGAGACGTAAACGAAGGATCCGACCCGAGCGGCCCGGGAATACCCCACGATAGGCTCCCAAGGGGTTCCGGTGGCGACGTTCTGTCTCGACATGTTGCGATTTCCCCCCCATCAGGTCGGTCCTGGTGCTGAGTTACAACGTGGCGCCTTGCAGTCGGCGAATCCACGCGCCCAGATATTCTCAGAGGTTTCTCTGAAACGCAAGACGGCTTGTGGACAGGTCCTGATCACAGGAGGGGTGTATTCCCGCGAGGAGAGGGCATGCGCCCCAGAAAGCAAGAACGGGGGCGAGCCGGCCCGCTCGCCCCCGTTTGTTGACTCGAACGATCACACCTTCACGAGGCGGACGCGGGTGTCGTAGAACGACACGCTGCCGCCTACCAGATCCACCATGCAGGTGTTCTTGAAGTAGTCGTCAACTCGCATGGCGGCGTTGGCGTGGATCCCGGTCCCGCGACGCGGGTCCCCCTTGATGAGCTTGCCGTCAATCGTGAGATCATGCGCTCCAGTGGCCCAGTGTCCGAAACCGAGCGAGAAGGATACCACGCCCGGCCGGATGCCCTGAATGACCTTGGCCTTCCCGACGATGGGCTTCTTTCCGAGCGCTTTTAGATCCCACACGCCATCCGGATTCGTCGCCGACGTCACCCGGACGTTGTCGCCATCCTTGATCCCCAGCCGCTGGGCGTCCACCGCGTTGATCAGGATGTGGTTCTCCGGGCTCACTTGGAGGAGCCAGTAGTTGGTGATCGTCCGGCTCTTCGTGTGGGCAATCTCGCGGTACGTGATGAGGTTCAGGTCGTAGCCCTTGCCCTCGTCCAGCTTGCTGATCTCGCGCCCTTGCGCGTCCAGGATGGGGAGGTGGGTCGCGATCCCCGCGAAGGGCTTGCCCGTGATGGGGTTCTTTCCCTTGGCGACCTTCTCGACGTACATGTTGATGAACCTGCCGTACTTGTTGGCAGCCATGTCGCCCGCGTACGCTTTGTCGTAGTCCTGGAACCGGCCGCCGCGGTTCAGCACGTAGACGACCTTCTTCCAGGACTTGTCACTCACCTTCTCCCAGCGGGCCGCATCGAACATGGTCTTGGGCAGGTGTCGCCTCGACTCGAAGAAGAGCTTCACCTCGGCCTCGCTGGCATCTGGCACCCCGCCGCGGGCCGCCGCGACGTTGGCGACCATCCGGAGGTACATGTCCTCGTCCCGCTTGAAGTCCATCCCCGGGCCGAAGCCGTTCGGGCCGAAGCCCGGCAAGCCCAGCTTCTCGGCGACGCCCAGGAGCATGCTCTCCAGGCTGATCGGCTGCTCTTCACCGAACACCTTCACCGTCTCGGTGAGGGGGGCCATGACCGGTTGGCGAATCGGCTGCACCTCGGGGGCGATGGAGGGGTGTGATCCCTGGAACTCCCAGCGCTCGAGGAAGGTGATGTCCGGGAAGATGTAGTCGGCATAGACCGACGTCGTTCCCACCGTGATGTCGTTGATCACCACCAGAGGAATCTTCGTGGGATCGGACAGGACCTCGATGTTCGTGTGACCGGCGGGTAGGGAATACGCCGGACTTCCCATGTAGAGGAACATGGCCTTGACTTGGTACGGGTACATGTCCCCCATGGAGGGGATGATCTCTTCGTAGATGTCGCTCGAGAAGGGGTACCAGGCCCGCTTCGCCGGATAGCCCTGGAAGATCGTGGACTCCTCGTAGGTGGTCTCGTGGCGGATGATGCTGATCCCGAACGGATTGGCCTTACCCGGCACCATCTTGCCGAAGTCGAAGGCTCCGCCGATGATGGAGAAGGTCGTGGCCTTGATCAATCCGCCCTTGTAGTCGTGGTTCCCATTGATCAGGTTCAGCGTCATCCAGGCCAGGACGTTGTAGAAGCCGTTGGTGTGCTGGGCGGCGCCCCGGTGGACGTCGGCAACGGCTTTGCGCCCGTGGCTGACGAACTCGCGGGACAGGTCCACGATGTCCTGGGCATCGATGCCGCAGATCCCCGCCCACTCGGCGATGGAGCGCGTGGCGGCGGAGTCGTAGAGGACCATGAAGGATGTCTTGGCCTTGAGGTTGTTCACTGTGGGCGTGGCGAGGAGGTCGCCCTCGACGGCATTCTTGTCGTCGTTGGGGTCGAACGGCACGGCCTTGCCGTCCTTCCAAACCAGGAACGGGTCGAACTCCCAGGTCTTGTCGCCGGATGCCTTCCGCTGCTCTTTCGGGAGGCCGATGTCGGAGCCGCGCAAGAAGGCGCCGGGCGTGCCGTCGGCGTTGAGCTTTACCAGCCACGCGGCATTGGTCCAGGTCGGCTCCTTGTCCGCCTTGGCCGCCCCCGCGTTGGCGTTCTTGAGATATGCGCCGTTGTAATGCCCATTCTCCATGATCCAGCGCATCATCCCCAAGGCCAGAGCGCCGTCGGTTCCCGGCTTGACCGGGACCCACTTCCAGGCCTTGCTGGCGGTCTTGGAATGGCGCGGGTCCACCACGGCGAACTTCAGGCGGCCGTCGGTGATCCCCTCGGTGAGGGCCTTGGACCGGTGCGTGGGGCCGTAGTTCCCTTCCAGTGGTGAGGCGCCCACGAAGATGATGAACTCGGAGTTCTGGGCGTCCGCTTGCCAGTAGAACTTCGGCCCGCCGGTGAACTTCCCTTCGACGAACTGGTCGGCCATGGCCTTGCAGGTGAAGTAGAGGGAGCCCTGGCAGACCGTGGTGTGGCCGTGGGCGTTGGTGGAGCCGAAGGCGTCGCGGGTAAACCGGCCGATCAGGTCGCCGCGCCCGGCCTTCAGGCGGCCCCAGACGAAGGCCATCTGGTTGTTCTTGGGTCCGAAGTCCGGATGGTCGGGGTCGATCAGCTTGTCCAGGTTCGCGGCGTGCTTGGTCTTGAACTCGGCCACCGTCATCTTCTTGGCGCGGATGGCTTCCACGTCGGCGGCCATGGCCTGGGCGACCTTCGGATCGCGCAGGGCGTAGAGTTGGCGGAGCCCCTCGACCCTCCGGTTCTCCTCGCCAGGGACTTCTTTGAATAGGAGGCCGCCCTCGACGATCTCGCTTACCGCCTGCTCGAAGGGGATGCTGGTCCATTTGTTCTCGCCGCGCTTGCCGGCCCGCTTCAGCACGCGGACGATCCGATACGGGTCATAGGCGTGCTGGATTCCAGCCTGCCCCTTGAGGCAGAGCGGTGCGTCCAGCTTGGCTGTCTCGACCGGCGAGGTGGCGTAGGGGAGGTGGGGAGCCAGTGACCAAGGGCTATAGGGGCTCCCGTCGATCTTCACGACCACGCCATCCAGAATCTTGGCCTTGATGGCGCAGCCGGTGTTGCACTGAAGGCAGACGCTGTACAGGATGTTCTCGGGCTTGGACAGCAGGTACTCCTCGCCGGCGGCCAGGGCGCCGGATTCGGCCCGGGTGACCAGGCCCTGTATCCACTGCATCCGCTCCGCCAGGACGGCGGAACCGCCCAGGATGGCCGATCCCTTCAGGAAGCCTCGGCGGGTGAGGGCGCAGCCCTCCGCCGGGACGGCATGCTGCTCGTTCGCTCGCTTTGCCATGGTTCGTCACCCCCTTCCGTTAGGCGCCGTGGCAGGCCAGGCAGGCCTTCAGGTTGTCGGCGGTTCCCGTCTCCGAGGTGAGGTAATAGACCCGCGGCTGCGTCCCCTGGCTCACCTTCAGACGGATGCCGCTGTTGAACGCAAGGAGCTGCATGGCGAGCCCCTTCGAGTTGTTTTTGTCGCCGAAGTACATAGCTCCGCAGGGGCAGGTCGTGACGCAGGCCGGGAGCATCCCGGCGTTCAATCGGTGCAGGCAGAAGTGGCACTTGCGGCCGCTGCCCGCCGGAGCCTTCCCCTCGGTCCGCTTCAGCCGCGCGCCGTACTCGAAGCTCGCCTGCTGCTCGTAGGGCTCGAAGACCGGCAGGCCCTTCGTGAAGAACGAGCCGTCGTCCCAGTAGAGGGCCTTGTATGGGCAAGCCTTGGCCGCGGCGTCAAAGGCCTTCTTGTCCCGAAACTTGTCGTAGGCGATAGTCACGATCCCGTCCGGCCGCTTGCTGATTGCACCGGGTGTCACCGCGTTGGCCGCGTTGGCGCAGGGCGGATTGTCGCACTGCATGCAGTTGGTGGGCATGAAGATTCGGGAGACCTGCGGATACTCCCCAACTTCCACCTCGGGCACGCTCCGGTAAGTCACGCCGGGCGGTGACATATTCTCCGCCATGCACGCCACAGCGCAGGAATGGCACCCTGAGCACTTCTTGGTGTTGATGACCATGATCCAGCTCCGCTGACTCACCGGCTTCCTGAGGGCCTGCTGGATGTCCTCCAGCATGGCCTGGAGTTCCGCCGTCCGCGTCGGTGCTGATCGCAGCATCGAACCCCTCCTCTTGGAACGCCTGAGCGTCCCGTTGCATGAATGCCGCCAGGCTGGCGACGCCCCACCGCACAAAGAAAAAGGAGACCGGTCCCGCTCGTGCGGGACGGGTCTCCTTTGCCAATTCACCCCCGCCGTGCCGCGGAGGATCGGGCAGGCTTCAGGATTGCTCCCGAAACCGTCGAGTCCACCCCCTCCCCATGGGACGGGACGGATCGGAGGGCCCTTCCTTTCGAACCCTACTTTGTTCTTGTCTACCGTGCTCTTGTATCACGGTCTCGGCGTCCGCGGAAACCAGAAAAGCCACGAAAAGGAAAATGTCTTTGACTGTGAACAATTCGCCACCCGGGATCGGGAGGAGAGGATTCTCTGCCTACCACGTCTCGCCGGACTTTGCATGATTCCCTCCTTGCTGGCTCAGGTGGATGATGCGCGACGAAGGCATGGGCAGCAAAGACCCGACCGGCGGAAGCGAGTGCAAGCTCGGCCAGGCGCCGCGCGGCAAGGTCAGATTGTTCGAACGATGCCTCACCTTTCGACCCGGGTCATGCAATGTGGTGTTGACAGGGTGGAGGCGTGCGGGTAATATATGCGACATGACGCATATGAGTCAAGACCAAATGCCACTGGAGAAGACGGCGCAGTTCCTGGCGGTGTTGGGGGACTTGACGAAGCTTCGAGTGCTGACACTGTTACAGGGGCAGGAATTATGCGTATGTGAGTTGGTTGACGCCCTGCGACTCCCCCAGTACGCCGTCTCGCGCCACCTGCAAGCGCTCAGGGCGGCCGGACTCGTAGAAGCTCGGCGGAGTGGTCGGTGGATGAATTACCGCCTAGGGGGCGTGGTGGGGAAGACCCATCTCGCCGAACGAATCCTTGAGCTTCTTCATCGGGAATTGGAGGGCCTTCCGGAAGTGGCCCAGGATGATGCGCGCCTCGCCAAGCGGCTTCGCCTCCGACGGTCCGGCCAGTGCGTCGTGGGAACGATGCCGACGGCGCAGACCGCTCGAGGAGAGAGGGGCTCCGCCAAGCCCCCTGGCTGCAATCGCTCGTCTCGTGTGGTAACCGGGTGAGATGATTTGACATTGGACCGTGCCAGGGCAATCGCTGGCACTCCGCGTGGGGTCGTCTCGCGGCCGCGTGGGTTATGCCGTGGCAACGCAGGCGAGCACCACCCAGCAAGGAACGACTATCTGGAAAGGAGTTCATAGGACATGGCGGATTCGACGGGTTCCCCTGCCACAGAGAAGCGGCTGAATGTCTTCGAGCGCTACCTGAGCATCTGGGTTGGCCTCTGCATGGTGGTCGGGGTGTTCCTGGGCAAGGTGATGCCCGGATTCATCGACGCGATGCGACGTCTGGAGTTCGGGGAGGGGAGTCAGATCAACGTCCCTATCGCGGTGCTGATTTGGCTGATGATCACCCCGATGATGATGAAGGTGGATTTCGCGGCCATACGGGACGTGGGGAAGCGGCCGCGGGGTCTGCTGGTCACGCTGTTTGTGAATTGGCTCGTCAAGCCGTTCTCCATGGCGCTGATCGCGTACGTGTTCTTCCGGTATGTCTTCGGCGCCTGGATCCTGCCGGAGGAGGCGTCCCAGTACATCGCCGGCTGCATCATCCTCGCGGCTGCACCGTGCACGGCCATGGTCTTCGTGTGGAGCTACCTCACCGACGGCGATCCGGCGTACACGCTGGTGCAGGTGTCGGTGAACGATCTGCTCATGCTGGTGCTGTTTGCGCCCGTCGTGCGCTTCCTGGTGAGCGGGGCATCCTCCCTGGATGTCCCCTTCCACGTCCTGCTGTATTCCGTGATTATCTTCATCGTGATCCCCCTGACGGCGGGCGTGCTCTTGCGCCGGTACTTCATCCGACGGCGGGGGGCAATCTGGTTCGAGCAGACCCTACTCCCGCGGTTCGCGCCCGTGAGCATGCTGGCCCTGCTGGCCACCCTCGTCCTGATCTTTGCGTTCCAGGCCGACAACATCACCCAGAAGTACCTCCATGTGATCCTGATCGCCATCCCCATTCTCATCCAGGTGTATTTCAACGCGTCGCTGACGTATGGCTTGATGCGCCTCTTCAAGGTCGAGTATGCCGTCGCCGCGCCCGGCGCGCTGATCGGCGCGAGCAACTTTTTCGAGCTGGCCGTGGCAACGGCTATCGCCCTCTTCGGTCCGGGCTCCGGGGCCGCCCTGGCCACAGTCGTGGGCGTGCTGATCGAGGTGCCGGTGATGCTCTCGGTCTGCGCCGTGTGCAATCGGACGCGCCACTGGTTCGCTTCGGCCGCCGGAGCGGCCAAGGAGGTGACCCATGCTGTCTAGCATTCTTCTCGCCAGTGACGGGTCAGAGGCCTCGGACCGAATCATCGAGTGCGCGAAAGAGCTGGCGCAAATGGGGGTGCGGCAGGTCACGCTCACGCACGTCTTTCACGTCCGCGACGTCGGTGGTCTATACGAGCAACTGAGACGTTCCATGCTAACCCGCCTGGAGACGCAGCGGCGCATTCTCGAAGATGCGGGGCTGCAAGTGACGATCGAGACGCCGCTCGGACTTCCGTTCGTCGAGATCGAGCGCTTGGCGGCGGAGCGACAGGCGGCCGCGATCGTGGTCGGCTCGCTGGGGGCCTCCCTCGTCGGGGACGCGCTGCTCGGCTCGACGGCCTACGGGGTGCTGCGGACCGCCACGCGTCCGGTGCTGTTGATTCGGGTTGAGATCACGGATGGTGGCGAGGCCGGCAGAAAGTGCCGCGTGGCCTGCGGAGACTTCAGCCGGCACGTTTTGTTCCCGACCGATTTCTCCGACACTGCTGACAGAGCACTCTCCTATCTCGAGCATCTCGTGCGGGAGACGCAGGCCGAGGTGACGCTGCTCCACGTGCAGGATCAGGCGAAGATCGAGGGACATCTCCGGCACAAGCTGGAGGAGTTCAACCGCATCGACGCCGAGCGCCTGGAGCGAATGAAGCTACGCCTGGAGCAGTCCCACCCTCGGGCCGTGCACGTCGACGTCCCGTACGGATCGCCCACGGCGGTTATTCTCGAGCGCGCTCGCAGCCACGAGTTTTCCCTCATCCTGATGGGAAGCCAGGGGCGCGGGTTCATCCACGAGGTGTTTCTGGGCAGCGTGGCGAACAACGTGGCGCGCCATGCCCCGCTGCCCGTCCTGTTCGTGCCGGCGGTTCGATGACGACGCGGATAGGTGAGTAGCCCGCGCGGCTCTCCTGCGGATGGAAGGCAAGATCCGGAAACGTGAAGGGAAGGAGGAAGACAGAATGCCCGAACGGAAAATAACCATCGAGATTTTCGATCCGCCCATGTGCTGCCCGACCGGCGTATGCGGGCCGACGATCGATCCGGCTCTGCTGGATATTCACGAGGCGATTCTCAGACTGAAGAAGGAGTACGACGGCCAACTCGGTATCGAGCGGTACTTGCTCAGTCAGCAGCCGGCCAAATTCATGCAGCAGCCGGAAGTGATCAAGCGGCTGAAGGCGGATGGCATTCCCGTCCTGCCGATCACCCTGGTGAACGGGCGCCTGGTGAAGGAGCGCGCTTACCCGAGTTACGCAGAGCTCAAGGCGTGGATTGCCGAAGGTTGATTCGGCTCTCCCTGCCGGCATGCACCCATGGAGAGTCCTAGATGACAACCCAGTACCTGTTCTTTTCGGGGAAGGGCGGCGTGGGCAAGACCACCATGGCCTGCGCCACCGCGGTGGGCGAGGCCGGCAGGGGGCGGAAGACCCTGATCGTCACCACCGACCCGGCGTCGAACCTGGCCGATGTCTTCGAGCAGCCGATCGGGCACCAGGTGACCCCGATTGCCGGCGTGCCCAACCTCTGGGCCATGGAGATTGAGCCGGACAGGGCGACGGAGGAGTACCGCGAACACCTCCTCGGCCCGTTCCGGGACGTCATGCCAGAGAGCGTGGTCCGCGTTCTGGAGGAGCAGTTCCGCTCGCCTTGCACGACCGAGATGGCCTCGTTCGATCGCTTCGTGGACTTCATGGACCGTGAGGACTTCGACCTGGTCATCTTCGACACGGCCCCCACCGGCCATACGATCCGGCTCCTGGAACTCCCGGTGGACTGGAGCCAGCACATCGCCGAAAGCGCCAGGGGCTCGGGCCAGACCTGCCTCGGCCCCGTGCAGGCCATTCAGGACTCCAAGGCGAAGTACGACCGGGCGATCGCGCTCCTAGGGAACCCGCATCACACGCGGTTCATCTTTGTGTTGCACCCGGAGCAGACCGCCATCTTCGAAACGGAACGCTCGGCTGCTGAGCTGCGCCGACTGGGGATCGAATCTCAGGAGCTGATCGTCAACGGGATCCTCCCCGCCGAGGTGTGTGAGCAGCCCTTCTTCCGGAAGCGGCACGAAATGCAGCAGCGCCATCTGGCCGAGATCCGCAGGCGATTCGCCTTGCCAATCCGGGAGATGTATCTCCGGGATGGCGAGGTGAAGGGAGTGGCGAGCCTGCGCGAGGTGGCCCAGGGGCTTCGGGGCATTCCTGCTGCGACCAGGACGTCTGTGGCGCCTGCGACCGAGGGCGGGTCGGCTTTCTTCTCGGGGCAGCTTCGCGGGGCAGATCTGGTGCGTTTGCTGACGCCCAGGAACGGGGTGAGCAAAGCCATTTTCTTTGCGGGCAAGGGGGGCGTGGGCAAGACCAGTGTCTCCTGTATCGCCGGTGTCCATCTGGCCCGGCAGGGCCTGAAGACCCTGCTCCTCACCACCGATCCGGCGGCGCACATCGGCCAGGTGCTGGATGTGCCCGTGGACGATCGGCCGGCACCGGTAGTCGGAGTACCCAACCTCTGGGCCGCGCTTATCGACGCGAAGCGGGCGACGGAGGAGTACAAGGCGCGCATCCTGGACGAGGCGCGGGCGCGCTACTCCGAGGAAATGCTTGTGGCCATGCGGGAGGAGCTGGAGTCGCCCTGCACCGAGGAAATCGCAGCCTTCGACAAGTTCACGGAGTATGCCGCCAGCGACGACTACGCCGTCATCGTCTTCGACACCGCGCCGACGGGGCACACGCTGCGGCTCCTGGCGCTCCCCTTTGACTACAGCCAGCAGGTGGAGCTGATGGTGAGCACCACCCAGGAGAGCGTGGTCCTGCGGGCGGAGACCCGGGCCCGGTTCGACCGGATCATCGCCCGCATGAGGGATCCGGATCGGACGGTGTTTGTCTTCGTGGTCTATCCCGAGTCCACGCCGATTGTCGAGGCGCATCGTGCCTCCCTGGACCTCGCCGCTGCAGGGATTCCGACCCAGCTCGTGGTGGCCAACCAGGTGATCCCGGCAGAGCAGGTGACGAACGCCTTCTTCCGGAACCGCCGGGCCATGCAGATCAAGTACCTGGGAGAAATCGAGCGCCGATTTGGCGTCCCAGTGCTCGTGCTGCCCCTTCTGGAGAAGGAGATTCGCGGGCTGCCGGTGGTGGAGCAGGCGGCAGAACTCCTTTTCGAAGAGCCCGTCGGTGGTGGCACGGTAGTGGATGCGAGAATGACCCGACAGGAGGTGGGACAGCGATGATCTACGCGTATCACTGTGAGGAATGCGGGACAGAGTTCACGGTCCGGGCGACGCTGGCGGAGAAGGAACGCGGGCTCACCCCGCAGTGCCCCGCTTGCGGCAGCCGGGAGGTCAGCCAGGACTTTGCCAGCGTTGGGATCGTTCGCTCCGGTGGTGGCGGCCCGGCGTCGTGCTGTGGTCCGGGGGCCGGGAGGGGATACTGCGGATGAGAGACCCCGTCGGTTCGACCGTCGTCCGCGTCTTCACGACCCCAGAGGCCGCATGCGGGACGGGGATGACCTGGGCATCCGCCGTCGGGTTCATCCGCGAGCGCTTGCGCCGCCGCTTTGGCGAGCGCATCGCCGTGGAGCACATCGAGATTTTCAGCGGCCGGAGCTTTGAATTCCCGGAGGTGCTGGCGACCATCCAGGGCGGGAGCGACTTGCCCATCGTCCTGGTTGGCGACCGGATCGTCAGCCGGGGTGGCAAGTTGTCGGAATCCCGGATTGCCCGTGTGGTCGAGACGCTCGGTGTAGCGGCCGGGAGTGAATCAAGGGGGGAGTAATGTCAGCATCGAAGCCAGCGGTTGTTGATCGGGCGGATCTGGAAGCGGCAGCCCTGGAGACGGCCCGGGTTCTGGGCCGAGCGATCGGGGAGTCGTCAGTATTCCGAGCCTTCGAGGGGGCGCAGGAAACCCTGGTGGCGGACGAAGAGGTCAGCCGGAGGCTCCGAGCGTACCAAACCCGCCAGCAGGAGATATGGCTCGCGCGGAGCTGGGGCGGGGCCGACCCCCTCCAAGAGCAGGCGCTGGATGAAGAATGGCGGACGCTTTCCGCAATGCCGACGCTCAGGGCCTATCTCCGCGCACAGGAGGAGCTGACGGCCCTCCTGCGGGAGGTCGCGGGCATAATCAGCCAGGAGATCGGCATTGACTACGGAGCCACCTGCGCGCCGGCCAGCGGTTGCTGCTGCTGCTGAGGAGAGCGACATGAGCTTGCTTGAGAGTAACGGCCGCTCGGCGGTGTTAGGGCGGACGCGGGAGTTTGTGACGGCGCTTAAGGCGATCCCATCCATTCAGCGTTTCGTGGCGGCACAACACCGGTTCCAGGCCGATCCCGAGGTCCAGCGACTTCTGGCGGACGTGCAACACAAGGCAGAGACCTTCCAGCGGGGGCAGCAGTCCGGGACGCTCCGGGAGGAGCAGATCCAGCAGGTCCGCGACGCGCAGGCCCGATTCTACGACCACCCGCTGGCGCAGGAATTTCTCCAGGCTCGCGACGCGGCAGCGACATTCCTGCAGGAGACCAACGGCGTCATCAGCGAGATCCTGGGCGTGGACTTCGGGGGGAGGGCTGGCCGCGTGCGTGGCTGTTGCGAGTAATCAGGCAGGACACAACCTGACGGAGCCACCGGGGCATGGGGAGGAAGATGTGGGGGGATCCATTCAAGGTAATGTTCGTCTGCACGGGAAACTCTGCCCGCAGCCAGATGGCCGAGGGCTTTGCGCGACACTTGGGAGGCGGAGGCATCGAGGCGTACAGCGCCGGGAGGGCAACCCCATGCAGGCCCTCTTGGAGAACTTCGCCAATCCCTGCGACCCATCCACAGTACGATCTCCGCGTTGTGCTGCAACGGCAGGGATATTGCTTCATGAGCAACTAGGCATATTCTCGGAGTGTGGCTCCATGGGACGGCACGAAGCACAGGCGGAGTTCCTACAAGCCGTGGGACAGACGACGCGGCTACGGATCCTTGAAGTCCTGGCGCAGGGGGAGCACTGCGTCTGCGAAATCTACCAGGCCATCGGCGAGGAACAATCCAATGTGTCCAAGCACCTGGCAATTCTTCGCCGGGCCGGAATCCTGGCCGCCCGCCGTGAGGCAGGCAGGGTGGTGTATCGACTGAGGGATGCACGGGTTTCGGAATTCCTCCGGAAGCTGCACGAACTCGTGCCGGGGGATTTTTTTGGGTATGGGACATGAATCCATGGTCATATGACTATTTTGCTATGAGCCGGCAGTGTGCAGGCCCTGATCGTCAACGGGAAGATCGTGGTGTCGGGCAAGGTCCCAACGGTTGGAGAGTTGAAGGCGATTCTGTCCGGGGCCGGGACGAGTGCTTGAACAGCACCGAGGACATATGTTTCCCGCAGCGACCAGCGATCTTCCATCTGGAGGAGGATGCTGAGGCCGTGGGTCGGGGGATCGCCGGCGGGCAGGATGGGTCTGACGCCGTTTCCTATCCATACAATGTGAGGATGTCATGAGCGACACAGTTCTTCTCACCGTCGAAGGCCTGACGCTCCGTCGGGCCGGTTATGATGTCCTGCGTGGAGTTACGCTGACAGTCCGGCACGGCGAGATGCATGGCCTGCTGGG
>Ga0315285_10002005_pt1 | contig 21380 bp, 19 predicted proteins | sample YL17G09_36_MG_FD_203698 | JGI IMG/M metagenome (GOLD analysis project Ga0315285, IMG submission 203698) | Sediment microbial communities from Yellowstone Lake, YNP, Wyoming, USA - YL17G09_36 | ecosystem: Environmental > Aquatic > Freshwater > Lake > Sediment | place: USA: Wyoming | collected...
AGTGTGGCTACTGACGTCAACAACCTCGGCTCAGTCCTGAAGGCTCTTGGCGACCTCGCGGGGGCGCGGCAGTGCTTCGAGCGGGCGCTCAAGATCGCCGAGGCGGCGTACGGCGCGGACCATCCCAGTGTGGCAACCAAGGTCAACAACCTCGGCTCAGTCCTGAAAGATCTTGGCGACCTCGCGGGGGCGCGGCAGTGCTTCGAGCGAGCGCTCGAGATCGACGAGGCGGCGTACGGCGCGGACCATCCCAGTGTGGCACGAGACGTCAACAACCTCGGCTCAGTCCTGCAGGATCTTGGCGACCTCGCGCGGGCGCGGCAGTGCTGCGAGCGGGCGCTCAAGATCGACGAGGCGGCGTACGGCGCGGACCATCCCAGTGTGGCACGAGACGTCAACAACCTCGGCTCAGTCCTGAAGGAGCTTGGCGACCTCGCGGGGGCGCGGCAGTATTTCGAGCGGGCGCTGGCAGTGTTTAAGAGATCTGTGGGCAAGGCCCACCCTTCTACACAGCAGGTTCAAGCGAATGTGAAGGCGCTTGATGCTGTTTCGGCCACGACGGCGGCGGCGGACGAGGAGCCGACTGGCAACCCGCTCAAGGAGGGCAACGGGGCCAAGCCCGACAAGGGCTAGGTGAACAGGACCGCCAGGTGGCACCTGCGCAGTGTAGCACCCGAGGTTCGCCGAGATGCGGGTCAGGAGCCGTGCCAGAGGTGGCCGCATCTTGGGCGGGACCCTGAGGTTGGGCAAGTCGGTTCATGGCGTGGCGGCTACTGACGTCAAACCGCGGCGCGGTTGGCGACGGGAATGGTGTCCGAGCGGCCGGGGGGCGATGGGGGTGAGAGACGGCAGCGGCGCCCACACCCGCAAGCGAGCTGGCCGCCCCCTCGTGCCGCCCGCGGCGTGGTGGATCCTCTTGTGCGCGGCGCTCTTCGCCGCTGCTCAAGCTGGCGCCGGTTGCGGCAGCCAACCCGCGCCCCCACCGGCGGTCGTGGAGGACCGCCCGCAAGGTCCGGCGATACCTGCGGCACCGTCGCCGCCACCTTCGCCTACGCTTTCGCCTACGCCTTCGGCCGCCGGCGGCACCCTGGGAGCCCGCGGACGCCCCCCCCTTGCCCGGCCGCGGCTTCTTCATGGGCGTGCTGCCCATCCCCGCTGAGGGCCAGTCGTTCGCCGGCTCATACCGCCAGGCCGCTCTCTACGCCGAATTCGCGCCAGTCTGGGGCCGGCCGACGCCATTCTACGGGCTGGCCGAGGACCCGGCCGGGGAGTGGGGCAAGCTCACGGTGGGCGGGCTGATCCGCGGCAACGACATGTTCCCGCTTGTTCACCTGTCGTTCATCGGGCCCGACATGAGCCTTGCCGCGCCGTCGGGGATGGCGGGCGCCACCCTGGCCGACCCGGCGTGGCGCTCCGCGTACAAGCCGGCGGCGCTGGATGTCGTCAGGGCGTGCCGCCCGACGCACCTCTCGCTCGGCAACGAGGTGAACCGGTGGTACGAGAAGTACGGGGCGCGCGAGGGGGACGGGAACGGGTTTGGGCACTTCGTCTCCCTCTATGGCGAGATATATGACGCGGTCAAGGCGTTGTCGCCCCACACCACCGTGTTCTGCACCTTCGCGCGCGAGATAGTGGGCGAGAACCGCCCGGCCGACCTCAGCGTGCTGGGCCTGTTCCCGCCGGAGAAGATCGACCTCCTGGTCTTCACTACCTACCCCCACGCCGTGCGCGGCATCCACCGGCCGGCCGACATCCCCGCCGACTACTACTGCAACGCCCTGACCTTCATGGCGGGAAAGCCCCTGGGCTTCAGCGAGGCCGGCTGGCCGGCCCTGGACGCCCTGGGCGGGCCGGACGCGCAGGCCGCCTTCCTAACGGACCTGACCAGCTGACGCGGGATCAGGGGGTCGACGTGCGGCTCCTGGGCTGGCCGTGGCTCCACGACCTCGACCCCGGTGATACCATGGGCTTGATCCGGCGCAATGACACGCCCCGACCGGCGTATCAAGTCTGGGCTGAGCTGTCAGAGGCGGAGCGGTGAAGGCGCAAGTGCCGGCACGGCCTTTCTCAAGGTGATGCCCCGAGCCATGGCGAGCCTCCCGGAGTCTTGCCTTCCAAGTCGTGCCGCCCGTGGCGCACCTGACCCAGGATCTCTAGACATGCCCAGTACCTCTGGGCTATAATATGAGGAGAGGCAGGTGCTGGGTAGCCTTGGACAGCGGTTTAGGCGAGCCTGCAAGACCGCCTGCCGCCCCAAACCTGCGAAGAGGATCTCCCCGAGGAGGCCAAGCGCTCCATCGAGGAGTTCAAGGACTTCGTCAGATACGGCCTTCACGACGCGAAAACCTGTGCGTTGGCTCTCCGGTTTACGGCAACCGAAGGGCCGACTCTTATGAGGTATTCGTCGGGGGCCTAGATTGTATGGCAATGAAGAACATTGAGTCATCGCCCCCAAGGACCTAGCCAATCTGGCTGGAAGCGGCGTGGCAAGGGCGCCGGCAGGCGGAAAGTCGGATCGCGCCGGCCTTTATGGGGGCGGCGATGGGGTGTTGATGTCTAGCACGCGAGACTTGCCAGGGGGCCGCGCATCGCCGGAGGTACCCGACCCTAAGCAAGGGGGGAAGACGGTTGGCCTCGACTGAACAACTGACTATCCGGGAGCTCATCCAATTGGTGCTCAACGGGCAGCTAAGAGTCCCAGACTTTCAGCGAGGATGGGTGTGGACGCCCCAAAAAGTTGCGTTCCTCCTGGATAGTATCTTTAGGGGGTACCCGATTGGGCAGATGTTGGTTTGGAGGACCAAAGAGAAGCTTGTCAGAGAAAAAGCGCTCGGCGTATTCGAGCTCCCTGAGCCGAGAGAGGAGTGGCCAATTGACTACGTTCTAGACGGGCAGCAAAGAATCACGGCTCTCTTTGGCGTCTTCCAAACACAGCTCACGCCGCACCCGGCAAAGCAGGGCGAATGGCTAGATATCTACTTCGACATGCAAGCACCTGAAGGCGCATTCCAGGAACAGTTTGTACCCTTGCTGCCGGAGCATGCTGATGGTTCTCGGCACTTCCCTTTGCGGACTCTCTTTGAGCCCGTCGAGTACCGCAAGGCCATTGAGAATCAAAGCCGCGAGGAGCAGCAGCGGATCGATCGACTCTGCGGTCGTTTTACCGACGCGCGCGTCACCGTTGAAGTGGCAAAGAATACTGAACCGGCAGAAATCGCCATCATATTTGGTCGTATCAACCGCGCCCAGGTGCACCTAAATACGTTCCAGCTGTTATCTGCGTGGACTTGGAACACAGACTTCGATTTGAGGGGGAAGTTTCAGGAACTCTCGGACGAGGTGGACCCGTTTGGGTTTTCAGACATTTATGACGATGATCCTGACGAGGACCCCGACTTGCTGTTGAAATGCTGTGCTGCCGTCATAGCGAAGGATCCAAGCTCTGCCAGACTAATCGATATGCCAAGCATAGCCGTTCGGGAGCGCTTCCAGGAGATTAGGGCTGGCATCCTGCGCGCAATCGACTTTCTGCGAGAACTGAACATAAACTCTCTTCGCATCATGCCGTATCCCACCATGATTATTCCTCTCACGAGCTTTTTTGCGGCGCTTGAGACTAATCGCCTGCCTTTGGCCGACTCGAAGAGAGCAGAACTGACCCGTTGGTTCTGGCGGTCCTGTTTTGCCCGACGATACTCCAGCGGAACCCTACGAGCCCTATGCACCGACATCGCCTCACTAAGCAACCTGGCGCTTGACTCTACTGCTAAGTCGTCGGCGTTTGCGTGCGAGATCAACGAGAACTTCTTCCTGGAGAACATCTTCAATTTGGGCTCTGTAAACACCCGGACATACGTGACCTTCCTTGCTCAGATGCAGCCTCTAAGCTTTTTGTCTGGGGGTCCCGTTTCGCTCAATAAGGTATTATCGGCGCGCAACCGCGCCGAATTCCATCATATATTCCCCAGACGCCATCTCGATTCGATTGGGGTTCCACCCGAGTCGCAGAGCGTTCTGGCAAATATGTGTTTCCTTTCTAATGCTGATAACCATACAATTCGGGACAAGTCACCCCATGAATACAGAGCGCTGCTGCCGGCAGATAGGGTAGAACTGATCCTAGATAGTCACGGGTGTTCGGCAGACATGTTTGAATTACCCTACCGAGAGTACCTCCACAAGAGGGCGGCGTTACTACGTGCACGAGCGAGTGTGTTGTTGGGACCAAGCTTAGAGGTCTGAACGCCTGATCGGGTGGGACTGTTGATCACACCCGGTTATGAGGCCCTGGGTCTGACCACGGAAGGGACCAGCTGTTTACATGGAAGGCTGCCCAAGCCCGAACATGCCAAGTTCGGAGCAGCTGCCGACAGATCTGCGAAGGCCCTGCGCTTTCCATCCCCAGGCAGAGGAGCGGGCACCGACAGCTGCTCATGCATCGGTGCCCGCACCCATGACCCTTACTTGTACGCTCACCCTTCTCTCCCTGCACTTGAACTGGTAAGAAAACCTGGCCAACCCGCAGGACGGCTTCGACGTCTGGCTACGCTACTACAACGACGAGCGCCTCCGCCGCGGCTACCACAACATGGGCAGGAGGTCGACCGACACAGTCAAGCAGTATCTGGCTAGACTGGAAACCCACGAAGAAGGCTATAGGGCGAGAAGATCAAGCATACACATAGGCTAATACGGATCGTCGGACAAACCTCCGCCAAGGAAGGGAGGCCCCCGTGGACAACAGCTTCTCGCGAAGGTATGGTTTCGAGAAGCCGAGTACGATCAAGATCCGTGAAGATGCCCCCGAGGCGATCCGGGCCGCAGTAATCGTGATCGCGGACAGACTCGGCGTCGGCTTCAAGGAAATTCGGGAAGTAGTCTGCGCAGCCCTCAGGACCATGCCCAAGGAGAGGGAGAATTGGGGACCCAGTAACGTGATGTCAGAGGTACGGGAGCTAGTGGGGCACTGCCCCTGGTACAAGGTGTACGATCTCTGCGAGGAATTCTATCGAGCTCTTGGCGGCGGCAGCCCTTACGGGCCCAGTCCCAAGGCCGCCGAATTCGAGACTGGCATCAATCACGAGTTCGAGGTTCAAGGCATCGGCTGGAAGATACAGGGCGGCAGCGTTAAATGGCGCGGGGCGGACGAATGCGAAGCGAGTCTCCAAAGAGCTGAGGAAGCCCTCCGAAGCGCAGACCTTGAGAGCCCCGCCTCCCGCTTCAGGGAAGCGCGACGGTGCCTCAGCCAGCGCCCCGACCCCGACGTCAAAGGGGCCATATCCCATGCAATTGCCGCGCTCGAAGGGTTGGCGCGCACCATCCTGGGCGGCTCGCGGACCTTCGGCGAGATGGTCAAGCTTCTCCAACTCCCCTCGCCACTGAACCGTGCCGCCGGCCCGCTCTGGGGGTACGCGTCGGAGTGGGCGCGGCACGAGAACCGGGACAGGGTGCCTACGACATGGGAGGCAGAGCTGGTATACAGCATCTGCGCCGCATTCATCAACTTCCTCTCGGAGAAACACAAGGACCGGCTCGCCGCCCCAGGCCGAGATAGCTCCTCCTTCCCGCGGTGATTTGCCTCCCGGCGAGCAGGAAACGCATTCGTTGCGCGCCGAATACCTGTGCCTAGAGGCCAGTCTCTCCCCTCGCCAGGCTCATTGTGTGCGTGGAGTGCGGCCGCAACGTGACCGACTTCCGGCAGTCCAACCGCGGCGCCGCCGCCCTTGCCCGTCGGCCATACCTTTCGAGGCGAGACGAAGCTGTACTGCAACGGCCTGTCGTCATCCCGACCAAGGCATGGCCCCCGCCCGGGGTGGGCGGGGGCGAAACATCTGGATCCTAGCTTAGACTTCAGCGCCGCGCCACGGCAGGCCAAGGGCCGGGGGCCGCGACGAGGGCCTTTGCCCCAAAGGCAACCTGCGCCGCAACGCCCGCTCCCCTCGCCTAGTCGCTCAGCACCGTGCGTACGGCGGCCAGCCCGTCACTGCCGATGACGCCCAGGCCGAGGACGAGGCGCCGCTCCTGGTCGCGCCAGCGCGCCGTGAGGACCACGTCGTAGTCGCCAGGCATGGTGCCAGGCGCTACCGTGAAGGTCAGGCGCCAGCAGGCGCCCTCCGCCCGCCCGCCGGGCACATCACTGGTCCTGTCGCCGGCCTCGCCTCCATCGCCGGCGTACGCCATCGCCACCTCAAGCCCATCCGGCAAGCGTGCGGTCACGCCGTCGGCGGCGGGGCTGGTGCTGGCTTCGATGGTCACCGCCTCCCCCGGCCGGGCCGGGTTCGGGAACAGGCGGCCGTCGAGGACCAGGCTCTGGAACACCTCCAGGCGTAGCTTGACGGTGCGGGTCGTCCCCGCGAACGCCGCCGTCACGGGCACCTCGTATGTCCCCGGCAGGAGGGTGGCGGGCAGCTCGAGCTCGCCGCGCCAGGCCGCCGGGGCAACCAGGGTGGGCCAGCCCTCCAGCGCCGGGCCGCCGGGCCAGGGCCAGACCCTGTCGCGCGGATACAGGGGTGTCGCCGTGCCCCACGGCGGTGAGGCCACGACGTCCGTCGCGCCGCCGGTCGTGGTCGCCAGGACGGCGACCCGCTGGCCGGCCAGGGCGAGGGGCGGCACAAGCCGCGCCTCCAGGCCGTGCCTCACCAGAAGCATGGGCCGCGGCACGGCGTCAAACGGCTGGCCGTAACGGTCGAACACGCGCGCCCGGATCATGTACACGCCGGCGAGGAGCGGGCCTCCGGCATCGTCACGACCATCCCAGGCAAGCGGCGGGGGCTCGTGGGGGTCGCCTGGGCCGGCTGGCGCGACCGGCCCGCCCGGCCCGCCCCGGAACGTGCGGTAGATGACCCCCTGCTGTGGGCCGCGCGTGCCTTGGGCCGCAAGCCAGCCTTCCACCGTCACCAGCCACGCCCTGACGTTGCGGTTCCGCGACGTAATGACCCGGATGTGGGTCGTCTCATCTATGCCGTCGCCATCGGGGGAGAACGGGTCCGGTGCGGCGGTGATGCGGGCCATGCAGCAGCGGTAGGTGAGCGTCGCCGCCTCGGCGCGGCTGAGCATGCGGCCGGGCCTGACCGTGCGGTCGGGGTAGCCCTCTACGATGCGCAGGCGGACGGCCAGGGCCATGGCGCGGCGATACTCGGCGGCGATGCCGATGCGGTCGCGGAACTTGCCCAGGGCGTCGTCGATGTCGGCGGCGGTCAGACGGTCGGCCCACTCGCCCAGGTCGAGACCCGCCACCAGCGCCGCCACCACCTCCTGGCGCGCCACGGGCTGCGCCGGCGCGAACAGGCGCTCGCCGACCGGCTGGACGAGACCGGCGTCGCGCGCCCCTTCAATGTAGCCGGCGGCGGGCTTGTCGTCATACTCGCAGTAGTCCCGCGGCACGTCGGCGAACAGGTGGCCCGCCGCCGGCACCGGCGCGACGCGGAACGCGCGCGCGAGCAGCACGGCGAGCTCGCCGCGGCTGACCGCCGAGTCGGGGCGGAAGGTGGCGCGCGCCAGCCTCGCGAGGCCGGGGATGGGTGACCGGGCCACGTAGCCGTCGGCCACGCCCTCCTCCCACAGGACGCGGATGTAGCCCTCGGCCCAGTGGCCGTGGACGTCCCTGTACCACGGGTCACAGGGCCACGGGGCGACATCGGTGCCACCGTCACCCGCCGGGGTGTGCGCGGCCCATGCCGGCCGGGCGGGATACAGGCAGGCCAGCGTTGACGCGAACGTGACGAGCGCGGTAAGCGCGACAAGCATAGCGGGCGCGGCCAGCGCGGCGACCGTCGGGCGCCGCCGGAAGGGGGCGCGCGGCCGGTGGCGCGCAGGGTCGGCGGGGCGGGCCGTGCTGTGGACCGGCGACGCGTGACCCGGGGGGGTAGCGATTCCGGGCAGGAACCTGGGGCTCGTGACTGTACCTGTGATCCTCGCGAACAACGGGGAAACCTCCACTACGACTCGTGGACTGTGATGTAAGAATATGGATTCGCGGCCCATCCCCCACCCCCTGCCGCGCCGGCGGCCAGCAGAGGGGTTTTTTTTCTTCGACACGCTTTGCGGATGGGCGCGGCCGGGGCGGCGCGGCGCCACACGGCGAAAACCGGCGACACCGGCTGGTCGGGCGTTGGCGGGCGTCGCGGGGCGGAGGGCGCTCCCTGGAACTGGAAATGAGAGAACGCTGTTGCCTTGAGGCGAATGGCGTCTGTCGATGGCGGTAAAGGTCGATTGGATTTGTTTGACAACCCAGGTGCTGGGCGTTTAGAATTGTCAATGGTCGCTTGACACAGTTTGGCAAGGACTCGGGGTGAGGGTCGTGCGGGGCAGTCGCAGCATCATTCTTGCACTAGTCGCAGCACTGCTGGCAGCTACTACCATCTACCTGTGCCTGGCATCGGCCGGCGCAGAAGTCGCGGTTCTTGTCGCAGCTACAGACATACCTGCCCTGACGCAGCTCCAGTTGCGCCACCTCAGGACGGCTTCGCTGCCTGCTGCCGCCGTCCACCCGCACGCCCTCACTTTCGAGGACCAGGCTGCCGGCCGGTACGCGCTGGTCCCCATTGCGGCCGGCGAGCAGGTGCTCGACGAGAAGCTCTCCCGCCCCGGTGGCGCCGGCGGCGCGGTCGCGGCGGCCCTGCGACCCGGGCAACGGGCGATGTTCGTGCCCGCCCCACTGGAGGTCGGACTGGGCGGCGCGCTGCGGCCGGGCGACCGGGTCGACGCCATCTTCGTCGCCGACGAGCGCCGGGTCGGCCAGACGGCGTCGCTCGTGATACTGCGCCAGATTGCGGTCCTCGACGTGCGCACGACAAACGGCCAGGCCATCGCCGCCGCGGGCCGAGATGACCCCCTGGCGGGGGTCGTGGTGGCGGTGAGCCCGGCCCAGGCGGAGCGGCTGGCGCTCGCTCTTGAAACCGGCACCATCTACCTTGTGGCGGCGTGCTACGGGGCGGAGTCGGAACCGCCAAGCCCCGGCGCCGTGCTTGAAGACCTCTTCACCTTCGATGGCTCCACGACCGCCCCCCCTTGATGCCGCCAGCTCCCGTGGTCTCTCGATCCCCAAGACCCCTGGCCCCCACAGGACCCCTGACCCCAGGACCTCTGACCCCAGGACCCCTGGCCCAACGCAGCAAGACCCAGCATTGCGGGAGGCACTCTTCATGGCAGCAACTGACGCCACGCCCGGGCCGGCAGGGCAGACCAGGGTCGCTTACGTGGGTTCATCGGCGGAGTTCCTGGCCGCCCTGGTGGCCACGCCCGCCATCCTCCTGGCCGGGCAGGCCACCGCCCTGGGGCTCCTTTTGCCCACGCTCGCCCGCGGCGAGGCGGACTGGCTGGTCGTCCACGCCGAAGGCGGCGACGCGGGGGCGGATGGCGTCCCTGCGGCGGAGCAGGCCGCCAGGATGGCCGCCCAGGCGCTGTCGCCGGCGACCCGCGTGGCGGTCATAACCGCCGCGGACGCGGATCCACAGGAAACGCGCGCCGACCCACCAGGAACGGCCGCGGCCGCGGGCGTGCGCGGGCCGTGGCGCGAGGTCCTGCGCCAGCTTGCGGCCGCGTCCAGCGGTGGCGGGGCGGCCCCGGCAGCAAGGCCGGCGGTCGACTGGCGCAACGACCTCCGGCTGCGGCTGCGCACGCTGAACGCGCGCGGGGAGCCGCCAGAGGCCGCATGGGCCGCGGCCGCGAGCCCGGCTCCCCGCCCGGGCGTGACCACACCTCGCCCGCCGGTTGAAGCGTGCGACGGGCCGCTGGGCGCGTCGCCGCTCGTGGTCATGGGCCCCAAGGGTGGGACCGGCAAGACATTCATCGCGGTCAACCTGGCCGCGTTGCTCGCCGACCGCGCGCCCGGGCGCGTGGCGCTCCTTGACCTCGACCCCGCCGGGGACGCCGCGGTGCACCTCGACCTCACTGCCGGCCCGACGCTCGCCGACCTGATCCCGTCCCTGGCCGACCTCACTGACGACCAGCTGCGCGCGCGCATGGTCCGGCACAAGCCGTCAGGCCTCGACGTTCTGCGCGCCCCGCCGCGGCCGGAGCTTATGGAGATCGTCCGCCCCGAAGGCGTCGCGCGCCTGCTTGAGGTCGCCGGCCGGGTCTACCGCATGGTGGTCGTCGACACGCCGGCGCGGCCGGGCGACGAGGTTGTCGCCGCCTGCGCCACGTGCGCCGCCCGGGCGGGACGCCTGGTGATCGTCGTCGACGCCGACGCGGCCGGCCTGCGGCGCGCGCGGGCGGCGTTGAACGCGCTGCCGGCGGGGGGCGACCGCGCCGGCCGGACGTGCCTGGTCGTCAATCGCTGGTCGGAGGCCTCGCCGCTCGTCCTGGGGCAGATCGAGGAGCTCCTGGGCCTGCCGGTCGGCGCGATCATCCGCGAAGACAGGCGGCCGGTGGAGGAAGAGGCGTTCTGCGGGCGGCCGCTGGTGCTCACCCACCGCCACCACCCGGTGAGCGGCGACCTGGGCGCGCTGCTAGATGCCGTATTCACGGGCCGTCTCCCCGCCGCCCTGGGGCGGCCCGGCCCATCGCTTCTGGGCGTAGGGCGATCAATGAGGAGGTTTCTGGCATGGATACGCGGCTAGGCAAGCGCTCCGCCCTCCTGTGCCCCCCGGCCGCCTGGCGGCCGGCGCCCGACCCGGGCATCGTCCGTCACGTCCAGGACCGCGTCCTGGCGGAGTTCCCGGCCGCCCTCCACCGCGCGCGCCAAGAGGGCGATGTCCCGCGGCAGCACCTGGTCGAGGTGATCGAACACATCCTGGTGCGCGACAACCTGGCCAGCGGCCGGGCCGCGCGCGAGACCCTGGCCGTGGACATCGCCGCCGAGATCGCGGGGCTGGGCCCCATCGACGCGCTCATGGCCGACCCGTCGATCACCGAGGTCATGGTCAACGGGCCGGACTGCGTCTACGTAGAGCTCGGCGGCCGCCTGACCCACACCCCCGTCCGCTTCCGCGACGCATCTCATCTTGTCGACGTCATCGGCCGCATCGTAGCGGCGGTGGGCCGGCGGGTGGACCAGGCGAGCCCATACGTCGACGCCCGCCTGCCTGACGGGTCGCGGGTCAACGCCATCATCCCCCCGCTGGCGGTGACCGGCCCGACCCTGACCGTGCGCAAGTTCGCGCGCTGCGCCCTGACAGTGGGCGACCTTCTGGCCCATGGGACGATGAGCCAGGAGATGACGTCGTTCTTTGAACTGTGCGTGAGGGCGCGTCTGAACCTGCTGATCTCGGGCGGGGCCGGCTCGGGCAAGACGACGACGCTCAACGCCCTGTCCGCCTTTATCCCCGACGAGCGCGTGGTCACGATCGAGGACGCCGCGGAGCTGCGATTGCACCAGGCGCACGTGATCAGCCTCGAGAGCCGGCCGCCCAACCTCGAGGGCCGCGGGGCGGTGACCATCCGCCACCTCGTGCGCAACGCCCTGCGCATGCGGCCCGACCGCATCATCGTCGGCGAGTGTCGCGGCGTGGAGGCGTTCGACATGCTGCAGGCGATGAACACCGGGCACGAGGGCTCGATGACCACGATCCACGCCAACGGCCCCCACGACGCCCTGCTGCGGCTGGAGAACATGGCCCTTATGGCCGGCGAAGGGGTGCCGCTCTACGCCATCCGCGACCAGGTGCGACGGGCGATCGACGTCGTCGTACACCAGGCGCGCTTCCGCGACGGGTCGCGGCGCATCACCAGCGTGTGCCTCGTGCCCAAAGACGAGCCAGAACTAGGGCCCGGACCGGGGCCTGGAACGGGGTCTGGGCCTAGACCGGGGCCGGGGCCTGTGTCCGGGCCCGGCCTTAGCGAGCTATTCTGCTTCAACGTGCACGGCTATGACGAGAACGGGGCGCTTGTGGGGAAGCACGTGGCGGCGCCGCGCAGCCCGCTGCCGCCGCACGTGCGGGCGAAGATCGCCGCCGCCGGCCTGGAGCCGGCCGGGAGCGACGGCTGGGGCGGTGACGGGCCATGACGGCGACGGCAGCTACGGCCGCGGCGGCCACGACGGCGGCCACGGCGGCGGCTACGGCGGCGGCCATGCAGCTCGCCGCGGCGGCGGCCGGCGCCCTGGCGGCGGCCTGTCTGGCGATATTCCTGGTGGAGCGCCTGGCGGCCGTCAACCGCCGCCATCGCTTCGCGCGGGTCTTCCCGCCGGGGCTCGTGCCGGGGCCGGACATGTCCGTGCCGAAACCCAGCGGCGGTCACCGGCGGCGGCCCAGAGCAGCAATGTGGGCGATCTGCGCCGCCGCTGGGGCGGCGGGCGCGGTCCTGGCCGGGGCGCGCGGCATCACTGGCGTGCTGGTGGCCGCAGCCGCCGGGGCGGCGGCGGTGTGGGCGGTCCAATGGGCCGGCGCGCAGCGGCGCCGCGCCGCCGCGGCCAGGGCGGCCGAGCGTTTCGCGGAACAGCTCGAGGGCGAACTCGCCACCGTGGCCGCCTCGTTGCGGGCCGGCCTGAGCCTCGTCCAGGGGCTGGAGGTGGCGGCGCAGGAGGCCGACCCGCCGCTGCGCGACCACCTGAACGCCGTGCTCGAAGGATATGGCGCCGGACTGCCCCTGGATGAGGCGCTGCAGATCCTGACCGGGCGCGTGCCGTCCAGCGACGCCGACTACTTCGTGCAGGCCGTGCGGGTGGGGCGCGCCCAGGGCGGCGATCTGGCGGAGGCGCTGGCGACGATTGGCGAGACGCTGCGCGAGCGGCGGCGGCTGCGCGGCGACCTGATGGCGCGCACCGCGGATGCCCGGCTCACGGTTCGCCTTCTGGCCGGGCTGCCGCTGGTGATGCTGCCCCTGGCGGCGATCGCCCAGCGCGATGGGCTGGCCGCCCTCGTCCAGGACCCGGTCGGGCGCGCGGCGGCCCTGTACGCCGTTGTCTCCTGGGCCGCCGGCGTGCGGCTGGCGCAGAGCATGCTTGAAGTGAAGGGGCTGCACTGGGGAACCCGCTAGGGGCTCTCCCAGGGATCCCCCAGGGGGTTCCCCCAGGGACCCCGCCGTGAAGGTCCTACCACGCCGGGTCGGGGGCGGGGTGGCAGCTTTCAAGCCCACATGGGGAGGTGTAGACCGTGCCGGCATACCCGGTGGTGGCGGCGGCGACGGGCGGCGCGGCGGCGTTCTTCGCCGTGACCGCATATCGAACCTGGCTGCGGGCCGGCGAGGGGGCGCTCCGCACGCGACTCGGCCCCGCGTCGCCATCGAGGACGGCGCAGGCGCCCGGACTGATCGGCGCGGCAGCCGCCAGGGCCCCAGCGTGGCTGCACGGGCTCGCCGGGCGCATATGTTCGGCCATGCCCGCCCCCTACCTTGAACGCCTGCGCCGCCTGGCAGGGGCGGCGGGGTTCGAGCCCACCCCCACCCCGGGCGACGTGCTGGCGGCGGGGCTGGTGCTCGCCGGAATAGGGGCCACGGCCGGGGCCGCGGCAGGCGCCGCGGCGGGCATGGCGGCGGCGGGCGTGGCGGCGGCGGGCGTGGCGGCGGCAGGCGTGGCGGCGGCCGGCGCATCAACCCAGCCCGGCTCCGCCCTGGCGGCGCTCATCTGGTGCGGTACGCTCCTGGGGGCGGCGGCGGGGGCGGCGTGGCCCGCGCGATGCCTTCTCGCGGCGCGCGCGCGACGCCGCGGCGAGGTGGCGCGGGAGCTGCCAGAGACCCTGGACCTGCTCGTCATCTGCGCCGACGCCGGGCTTGGCCTGCCCCAGGCGGTGCGCACAGTCGCCATGGTGGTCCCCGGCGTGGTGGGGCAGGAGCTGCGGCGTGCCGTGCGGGAGATGGACGCCGGCCTCGCGGCGGCGCGGGCGATGCGCGCGATGTCGGGCCGCTGCGACCTGCACGCCCTCTCCGCGCTGGCGGCCGCCCTCGCCCAGGGGGAGCGGCTGGGGGCGCCGGTTGCCGAAACCCTGCGCCGCCAGGCCGTCGCGGCCCGCGCCGCGCGGCGCCAGGAGCTGGAGAAGCGCATCGACACGCTCCCCACGCGGCTGACGCTCGTGGCCATATTCATGCTCCTGCCGCCGCTTTTCGTGGTCGCCGTGCTGCCCAGCGTACTGTCCTTCACCGCCGCGTGGCGGTGAGGGCCGCCGCGGTCCGGGACGGGTCGGGGCAGCATGGCGGCGACCGACGACGCGCGCGATACCGGGGCGCAGTGAGATGAAGGCAATTCGCATGGAACGGGGGAACCGGCTTGGTCCAGGAGATTGACGCTGGCGCGGCACGCCGGCTGACGGAACCCGCCCGCGGGCTGGCTGCGGGGCGCCCACGAGGGGGCCCAGACAGGCGGCGTGACGGTGCGGGCGGCAGGGGCTGGTCCGGGCGGCTGGCCGCCCTGTGGCGGTTCGCCAGCGATGCCCGTGGTGCGGCAACAACTGAATACGCGCTCTTGCTGGCCCTGGTGGTGGTGGTGCTCATCGGCACCCTGACCAGCCTGGGCGCGGCACTCAACGAGAAGCTGAAGGACATCATCGACCAGGTCAGCGGCGCCAGCTGACCGGGGGCATCGCGGCCGGTCCCCGCCAGTGGCCCGGCCGCGGCGGCCCACGGTTACCGCGGCACCGTACCCCTGGTGACCATAGACTTGCGACGGTGGCGGGCGGGTCGAAGGCTCACTACAAAACGACCGGGGCGCGGGGCCTCGACCCCCCGCCCGCCGTCGCAGCCTGTCAGGTTCAAAGCACAGGACCATCGGGTCAGTTGTACACAGGTTCCACCTCCCCGGTCGTTCAGGCCGCGCCCCTGGCGGCGTTGAACTTGCGACGGCGGCGGGCGGGCCGAAGGCTCAAAACTACAAAAAGACCGGGGCGCGGGGCCTCGGCCCCCCGCCCACCGTCGCGCCCTCCAAGCGTCAACCCTGGAAGGACGGGAAAGCATGAGGTTCTGGTTGCGGCATCCGGCCTATCGCCAAGGCCCGCGCGCCGCGCGCGGCGATGCCGGCGCGGCCGTGGTCGAGTTCACGCTGATCGCTGGCATTCTGCTCCTGTTCCTGTTCGGGACGGTCGAGTGCACGCTGGCCCTCAACGACCGCTTGGTCCTGGAGGCGGCGGCGCGCGAGGGGGCGCGGCGGGCGGCCATCGAGGGCGGCGCCACCGCGCGCGTCTACGAGCGCATCGATGCCCTCCTGCGCGCCGGGCACCTGGACCCCGCCGCCGTCGAGGTCAAGATATCACCGTGGTCGGCGCCCTACGGCCACAGCATCTGGGTGACCGTGTCCTACCGCCACCGCTTCATCACGCCGCCCGTGCGCGCCGCGCTCGGCGACGGCGTCGACCTTGAGGCCAAGGCGCTGTCCAGGAGCGAACGGCTGCGATGAAGGGGGAGCGCGGCGCATTGCCGGCCAAGATGGGGGAAGAACGCGGCGCGGCGGCTGGAATGAGGGGGGAGCGCGGCGCGACGTCGGTGATGGTCGTCCTGTTCCTCCCTGTCCTGCTCCTGTGCCTGTACGCGACGTGCGGCGTGGGGGCAACGCTGCTGGGCCGGGCCCGCGCCCAGGCGGCGGCGGACCTCGCCGCCCTCGCCGCCGCGCAGAACGTCGACCTCGAGCGCCTGGCACAGGGCGAGCGACGGCTCGACCCCGAGAGTGCCATGCGCGACGCCGCGGCCTGGGCGCGGGCCAACCTCGACGCCGCCCGCCGCCTGTTCGCTTCCAGCGTCGCCCCGGTGATCACGGTCGAGGTGTACAACCCCTTGCCCGGCCAGCCCATGCGCCACCGCCGCAGCGGGCGCGAGCTCACCGACCCCACGGTGGCGGTCACGGTGCGCCTGCGCGCCGCCCCCGCCGCGGGCCCCCTGACCGCCCACGACATCGAAGCCACGGCTGACGCCAGCGTGCTAGAGCGGCTGGAGGAGGACGACGACGAGGACGGGGGCGATTGAACGGGAAGCCAGAGCCGTGTGAGACGCTGCCGGCCGGAAGGATTGTGGGGCTTCGAGGGCGTAAGAGCATCAGCAGAGGCGGGCTTTGCCGTTCAACTGGAGTCCTGTCTCACCCGCGAGGGGTGTCATGCGGGAACAAGCCGCTCCGACGGGGCGGTTCTGTGACATGGGGTCGGGGAGGATCAAGTCGTTGACCAGGGTGACGATACAATGGAAAGATGTCTACCGCCTTGACGGCAGGCAGTTGCGCGTGCACGGTAGATCTTCAATCTCAGAGCAGGGCGAGCGCCAGTACCTGTCTGCGCGGGTGCGCGAAAGGCTCCGCCTTCACGTACAACCATCGCTGGCCAAGTACCTGATCGGGTTGCAGGACACTGGCTTCAGCTCCGCCTTGATGAGGCAACTGGGCGTCTCTGCCGAGATTCTGGAGCCGTGGCAGGTCGGGGAGACTCTCGCTGAGGTTCTGCTGGAAGACCTCGAAGCAGCGTTCTTCCCGTGGCCCTCAACATGGGATAAGAAGAACATCAGGGCCAGTTCTGCAGGAACTGATCTCGTGTCAACGCCGGTGGTTTTTTGACCCCCTGGCGGCCGAAGAGGCCGGCGCGCTTCTTCTCCCGCAGGCGGTAGCTGCCGGGCAGGACGTGGAGACCCTGGTGGGGGTGGTGTGGATCACGCGGCGGCGATACGTGGACCGCCAGGACGGGCGGGACATCTACCTCCCTAACGAGCGCCTGCAGCTCGCGAAAGCGCATCGACACGCTCCCTACGCGGCTGACGCTCATGGCCATATTCATGCTCCTGCCGCCGCTTTTCGCGGTCGCCGTGCTGCCCAGCGTGCTGTCCTTCACCGCCGCGTGGCGGTGAGGCTTGAGGCCCGCGCGCTGTCGCGCAGCGAGCGACTGCGATGAACGCGTTCAGGTCAGGGAGCGCGCCTGGGTCAGGCAGCACGCTCAGGTCGACGAGCGCGGTCGCCCCGCGGGGCACGACGACGACACGGCCCCTGGCGGGCGAGCGCGGCGCGGCGGCGACGATGCTCGTCCTGTTCCTGCCTGTGCTGCTGACGTGCCTTTACGCCACGTGCGGGCTGGGCGCGCTGCTCTTGGCGCGCGCCCGCGCCCAGACCGCCGCCGACCTGGCGTAAGACGGCGGGCTGCCGGGTCGCAGGCATACCCCCGCGAGCACTCCTGTGTTTAACTTGCAGCGCCTAGTGGAAGTGCACCGTCATCGTGCAGGGCTCACCGTAGGGGTGGGTGATGTGATACTGCCTCGGTGAGTCTGAACGCAGCAGCAGTACACAATCGCTGCCACATCGCTCGAGGGAAGCGCCGAGCACCGGGCCTCCAGTGAGGCCCGCCGCCTGTTCGACCACCCCGGTCGCCGGCTCCGTTCCCCTGAAGCGCAGGGTCATCGCGCCGCGCTGGCTATCCCACTCCACGGTCGTCCACGGAACCCAGCCGACCGCGCCCGCGTTCTCCGGCAGCATCGCCGCGGACGTGCCGAATTCCAGCCTCACCGCCCCGCTCTCGATGGCGATGGCGGTGAGGAGCCGCCCCCCTTTCTCGGACTCGAAGCCGAATTCAACGGGCTCGCGCGGATCCCTGGCGAGAGGACCCTCGTCGGTCTTACCGGTGGCCACGTCGTAGGTGAGCAGGTATGGGAAGCTGACTACCGGGCGACCGCCAGCGCCGTGACAGATGAACTCGATCGACGCGGCGGATGCGGAGCGCACCTCCGCTTCACTGGAGGTGCCCACGATCGGCTTGCACTTGCCTTCGGCCGCCAGGAGATAACAGATACAGAACTCGTGTTCCCCTTCGCGGCGTGCGACGAGGGTCTTATCCGGCCCTATGGGCCAAGTCTTCTCGATCTCGCTCGGAGGGAACGGCAGGGTAGTCGTACCTGGCAGGCTAATTGGCCAATAGGACTCACTGATACGATCCGTGGGAGGCTCAACGGGCGCAGTAGACCCTTGTTCGGTATTCCGGCCACAACTTGACGAGCTGATCAGAATCAACGATAGAAGAGCCACCGTCGCAACCATTTGGCCTAAGGCACGCCGCTCAGCCCTTGAAACCATGATGCACATGCACCCCCTGAAGAATCCCGCTGGCAATCCCCTAGGCGCGACACCATCGACAGTATATGACGCCCTCAATGGCCAGTTTGTTCCCGGTAAGGCGACATCGTGCAGATCATGGGTGTTCCCCGCCACTGATGAGAAGGCTCTGAAGCCCAACCAGCTCGGCAAGTCGGGTTTAGTGAAGATAGTAGGCGGCGAGGTCGCGCAGACACCCCCGCCGCCTACTAGTGGAAACGTGCGGGCTAGGGGTTCTTGAAGGTGTCAATGTACATGAAATGGACGTCCGGGGTCGGCATCACGTCAGCAAGGAGATGATCTTTGAGGTTATGGGTGTGCGCAGAGACGTAGATCTCGTCGTAGTCCGTCAGGCCGTCGTGGTCATGGTCGTCGATTCTAACAACGACGAAGACGTGGTCCCAGGTGGACAGCGTAATGCAGTCCCCGGGCCAAACGTCGTTCATAGACCCCTCATAGCCTTGCACACCAACATCATCGCCGCTCCAGTTTTCCTCGATCATATCGCAGAAGTCCTCCACATTGGCCCAGTGCCAAGGACCAGGTGCGCCGCCGTCGGACGTATTGCTATCCGCCCACCAGCACGTGGCGCCAGCGACGTTGTAGACCATAGGTAGGTAATGGTTGTTGATAGCGGTGGATGTGTTTGAGCCGCCGAAGCCATACCAGATGCATTGGCTGGCGAAGTTCTGACAATCGCTCTCGTAGGACTTAAAGAGCTTGTTGTAGTACGTGGTTGAGTGCCCTTCGGTATCGTCAGTGTAAGTCGTCCCGTACCACGTCACTTTGGTCCGATTATAGGTACGATAACCCAGGATGCCGTCCGTACCTGACGTGCCAGTCTGATATCTGCTGCGGGGGTCATCGCGGTACTTCTCGGCCAGCTCGGCCCAACGGGCTTCGAGGGCTGACAGCATCTGCGGCAGGCGGGCCTCCAGCTCGCCGAAATCGCTGCCCTTTGGGTGACACTGCAAGAAGTCATCGTCGTAGACGTCTGAAACGACTTTCCATCCATCCGTCGAGCGGGTTAGGGTTATCTCATGCTGCTCACCGCCGGATGTGCCCGGCTGATCAGGGACGTCAGCGTAGGTCAGATCTGCCCACGGACGGATGATGACCCTTGCCGTTCGACCGCGCACATCGATGCATTCGTAAACAGGCCGGTAGTTATAATCCTTGAACACCAGCCCGTACGATTGCCACGCCCTCAGGCTGTACTGCAGCCTGCCAAGCTCATAATCGCGGAGAGCCTTCCCGGCCCGTGACGCGGTATCGATGACGGTGCTCAACTCCAGGGCCTCTCCACGGATACGGCTCTCGTACTTCAGTTCGAAGTAGGTATCGACCGCCGCCCGTACCCTAGTTTCCTCTGTCAGATCAGGGTCTGCCTGTACCGCCCGGTAGGCCGCCTCGATCTCCGGGGCAACAACTCCCGGGCGGGCCGGCTCGGGCTGCCGAACCCCACCTGCAAGTACGCCCGTTGAAAGGAGCAAGGAGCAGACAAGTGCCGACAGAACGAGGATATCTACGACGCGGCGCATACTCATTGACCTACCCCTCTCTCGAGAGTGTGTGGAAGCCACTTCCATTATATGTCGGTGACGCCACAACAATCAAGCCCCAAGTATATTGAGTATGCGTCTAGAAGGTCTTGCTGGCTGGTATAGTAACCTGCTACATCAAGTCGACGGCTTGGTCGGGCGCAGTCATTTCGACGGCTTGGTCGGGCGCAGTCATTTCGACGGCCGATGGCCAATAACCTACCCGACGGCGTAGGCAGAGAAAGCCCGGCCGATCCCGTCCGTTATGTCACCCTTGGTGAAAGGGCGAAGAACTCCACGTCCCGGCATTCCGCCGAGCAGAAGCCACGGCAGGTATGGTAACAGTGGCTGATACAGTACCTGTTGCAGGAATCCTCGCAGAAGGCTGTACACTCAAACATGCAGTCGCCCGGAGCGCAGGCCGTCGGCAAGGACCGATTGTTGAACGACCTCGCACGTGAAAGCAGGTACATGATACAGCCTCCTCGTCTTGAACGCCTAATCCAGCCTATCCGAGGTCGACAGCCGGTCACCGAAGGCGAATCCGACACTCACCTCCATATTAGCCGAGCCGGGCCTAGTTGTCAATATCTGGTAGCGAACGGGTGTAAGTCAAGCCTATCCGGCCGTTTGCGGTTGTGGTAACCGGCCGGACACTGACGCTGACACATCTGCTGAGGTATCCTGTATCAGGGTGCCACCACCTCGGCCAACGACCGTCATCACTGTGACCACCGCACCTGACTCAACTGGCGCAGCAGCCAAGCGACCACCGTCCAGCGCACCCTCCAAGGTGGGGATTTCCGGCTGGCGGTCGGCGATTCCGCGCCCAGCGCATCCGGGATATCACCGGGCGATAGTCCTCGTCCCGTTTCCCAAGCCGGACCAAGCTCGGCGGCAAGGCTCCGCACCTTATCGGTCAACGTGCCGCCGAGAAGTTCGTCGCTCAGCACCGGCCCGCCGCTGATGCCGCCAAGTGACCAAGCGCGCCCTCCGAGGCGGCCCTGGTAGCGCTTCACCGCCGCCTCCAGCACGCCCAGCCTCCGCCAACCCGGGTCGACGCGTATCCCAAGGCGGCCAGGCGCAGCCGGTAGTCGACGACGGCGTCGTCAGCGTCAATCAGGTCGGCCCTGACTTGTGCCAGACGGTCGTGCGCGGCCCCCCGTTCAGCCTCGCGCACGCCGCCACGTTGCCCACCACACCACCGGCGTCGCCGGGCCGGAACGCCGCCAGCGCCTGCCTCAGGTTTCCCGCCACATGAACCCGGCCGTGCTGCTACAGACTCAGGCCGAATCACCTGGCGCCGGCCCCGATCCACGCGACATCGTCGCCGCTTATCACCACCATGGTATCATCGACATCCCGGTTACGCGACGCCACCACGCCGCGCACCTGCTCTCAGACCCCGCCTGGTCGTCCTATACGTGCCGCGACCACAATGCCGCTCCACGTTCCAACGGCGTGACTGCCTCGCCGCCTTCCACCGGGTGCAGGCGCAGGACCTTCACGGCGTGTACGTTCAGCGGCGATGGTCCGCTGTTGACCTGAAAGGTCTGGAACCTGATTACTTACGTGCCGACACGCAAGCTCGTGCTCGCCGCTCATGTTCGCGGAGTATGCCCTCTTGCTGGCCCTGGTGGTGGTAGTGCTCATCGGCACCCTGACCAGCCTGGGCGCGGCCCTGAACGAGAAGCTGAGGGACATCATCGACCAGGTCAGCGGCGCCAGCTGACCGGAGACGTCGCGGCCGGTCCCCGCCAGTGGCCCGGCCGCGGCGGCCCCTATTGCCCTGGCGCCGTGCCCCTGGCGACCATAGACTTGCGACGGCGGCGGGCGGGCCGAAGGCTCAAAACTACAAAAAGACCGGGGCGCGGGGCCTCGGCCCCCCGCCCACCGTCGCGCCCTCCAAGCGTCAA
>Ga0315285_10002006_pt1 | contig 21354 bp, 35 predicted proteins | sample YL17G09_36_MG_FD_203698 | JGI IMG/M metagenome (GOLD analysis project Ga0315285, IMG submission 203698) | Sediment microbial communities from Yellowstone Lake, YNP, Wyoming, USA - YL17G09_36 | ecosystem: Environmental > Aquatic > Freshwater > Lake > Sediment | place: USA: Wyoming | collected...
AAATATTATACGATAAATTGTTTTCATTTTTATAGAATGGGGACATCTAAAGGTGGCCGTAAAACGATAGAGGTCAGAATTATTGAAAGTGAAGGTTGTGCCGATCCTTTTTTGATTAAAAATTGGGTTCGTTTATTAATTCATTTTGTGGAAATGGCTAAAGTAGCACCAGTTCCAAGTGTTTATAATCCTAATGATCCAATGTCTGGCTTTTGTTGGTTAGATCCTGAGGATGTTTTGCGATTTATGGGATTTTTGGGAGAATATGAGCTTTCCAAAGGCATGGAGCAGACTAGAAATTGGTTTATTGCTCGGCTTTATAGTAATATATCTCGTGAAAATAGCTTGCCCGGTGTTTGGTCTGAATTGGCTCGTAAAATTGCCAGAGAGCAACTATCTTCTATAATTGAAAATTTAAATTTAGATGTTGATAATATGTCGGAGTATTTAAATACTAATTGTCACAAATTACTTTATTCGAACGAATATAAAAATTGAATGTTAGTACGGATATATAGTGTGCGGATAGATATCATAGGATAATTCATTGCCAAGTATAAAACCTGATTTAAATCAAACGATAGAAGAGATGAAGCGTGTAGCGGATATTCTAGTCCCTTATAATTATCCTAAACACGATCCTCGATTAGAAAATGATATTGCCGTTCTAAAAACAAGAGTTATTGATATAGATGGCTATTCTGTAGTATTGCATTTTAGCAGAGCAGATTATGAGGATCATTTTCAAGAAACCTTGCAGGTTTTTGGCGAAAAAGCACACTTCCTTCCCTTCTGTGTTGTGGCCAATTTAGGCAAGCGATTTTTAGGCGAACATGAATTATATTTGGTTGAGTTATTAAAAGACAATCGCAAGATTTATTGCTGGACAATTGCTCTGGATAAAACCGGGAAGCCCATTCCTCCGATTGTAGAGTTGCCTTCTGAAGACTGTGTTTATGATGGATTTAATTATCATTACATGTATCCCTCTCAAGTGAATTTCTATTGATATAATAGGCGAATTTACGTCAAATGTAGGTTATGAAAAAATATATAATGTAGACCCTATTTTATAAGGAGTCCACATGCACCGTAAAGACAAAATTCAACATCTACTCATTTCCCATCTTTTAGAAGAAGGAAATATTCAGCTAGTATTGCCGGATGGAATGACTGTAGAACTGGGCATTCTCAAGGAAGATAAACACGGCGATTTAAGAAAGACCAATAATTATTGTTGGTTAATCGCATCTCAAAGAGACAGGGAAGTTTCAATGGATTCTTATAATTTAGGCTTGAGATTTAATGAAGATAATGGTAAGATACTTTTCGATGAATCGGAAGTAGACAATGATGGAAGTAACATGCGAATTTTTAATGTCATATAGTAACGTCTATAGGATGTAAATTTCCAGTGCTATCTATTGTGGCTTCTATAGTTCCATTGATTTTTTGATTATTTACGATTGAATTAAATTCTATCCATACTAGGAATCCATAGTCATTTAATTCAAATCGAGAGATCGACAAGTTGCTTATTGGACTGTCTATATTTACAGTTTTAGCTTGTTCGATTACAAATTTTAGTATTTCTCTAGGTTGGAGAAAAGCAGTCCAATTAGCGATTAAAAGTTTTTCTAGTTTTTCAATATCGATAGAACAATGTTGCATTTTTATCCTTTGGGTAAACAGCATTTACATATCAGTGAGGACACATAAATGAAAAATAGTGATACGCTTTTAAAGGAGTATGTTCGTAGCCTTAGGGATGAGGATTTAAGATTTATTTTTTCTCGTTTTTCTCAAATGTTATTCGGTGATCGAGCCGAAATTGTTGAGTTTCTCTCAGAAACTCGTGAGATTGATCGTTATCTGCAATCTGCGACTAGCTCGTTCGAGCTATTTAATATGGTAGATCAGATTGGGGATTTTGCTAAAAAAGAATATGCCCGTCGTTTCGAAAAGAATAAAGATTAATGCTAGAAAAGTTAATTTTAGCTTATTTGATATTTGGGGTTCTTTATTATTTATATGATGTCATTACAAGTTTTAATGGCTTCTTAAAAGAAATGCCCACATTGTTTCCTGCTTTAATGGTGTGGCCAACAATAGCATGTGTTGCCATTGTGGTTGCACTTGTTATTGCTTTGCCCATTGCGACTGTGACTTGGCCACTAGCTGTTTATAGAAAGATAAAACGAAATAATGCCCCCGATTAAAAAAGTTGGCGATCAATTGGAGTTGGTAAATACTTCGCAATATCCTTCTTATGCAAAGTTTCCTTTTGAAAAATTCAATCCCGTACAAAGTCGGGTGTTTGAGTTTTATAATCAGGATTGCAATGCCATAGTTGCTGCCGCCACAAGTGCAGGAAAAACGATATGTGCTGAAATGTTTATGGCACAAGAGGTGCGAGAGCGTGGTGGAAAAGCCATGTATCTCGCACCTCTGCGGGCCTTGGCCAAAGAAAAAATAGATGACTGGACAGATCCAAATCATCACTTTGGTGATCTTAAAATGTCGATTTGCACCGGCGATTATCGGCTGACTCCAGCCCGTCGTAAAGAAATAGACGAATCCAATATTATTCTGATGACCTCAGAAATGTTGAATTCAAGGTGCCGTAATTATAAATCAGAACAAAATGAATGGCTAAAAGATGTAGGCACACTAGTCATCGATGAAAGCCATCTTCTAACAGTTCCAGGGCGTGGAGACCATCTAGAAGTTGGTCTAATGAACTTCACACAGATGGCTAAAAATCCTCGATTGGTTTTGCTGTCTGCCACCATGCCTAATGTCACAGAGATCGCAGATTGGACCAGTTACACTTTGACTGGCAAATCTACTTATTTGATTGAGTCTACATATCGTCCCTGTCCATTAGGCATTCATTATGAAATGTATTATGGTGGCGGCAGATATGATGATCAAGAAGCAGAGAAGATAAATAGCACAATGCAAATTATCTACGACTATCCAGAAGATAGATTTTTGCTTTTTGTTCACACTAAACGTACTGGACAATTATTGCAAACCGCTCTCAAGAAAGCTGGTTTGGAGTGTGAGTTTCACAACGCTGACCTAGACAAAGAAAAACGTCATTCTCTAGAAAAACGTTTTCGTGAAGGTAAATTGAAATATGTTATTGCCACTAGCACTTTGGCATGGGGCTTGAATCTACCCGCCAGACGTGTTGTCATTTTAGGCGTGCATCGTGGTTTATCGGAAGTAGAAACATACGATATTTGGCAGATGGCGGGTCGTGCTGGTAGACCTGGATATGACCCTAGAGGTGATGTTTATATTTTGCTTCCAGAAGCACAAGAGTCTAAACATCGCAACAGATTAAAAAATCCTCAGCCAATTGAATCTAAGTTGCTTGATAACTTGGGTGGCCACTATAAAGTTTTGGCTTTTCATGTTGTGTCTGAAATTCATCATGGCGGCATAAAGACTAAAGATGATTTGACCAATTGGTATACCAGAACATTAGCTCATTTTCAGGCTAAAGGTTTAGATGATTCTATTGTAGATTCTACGTTGGAATTGCTACTTCGATGTGGAGCTATTAAAGAGGAAAATGGAATATACAAGGTAACTGTGGTGGGCACAGTGTCTAGTATGTTTTATTATAGTCCTTTTGATATTGCTGATTTACGTCGCAATTTTGTGAAGATATTCAAGGATGGCAAGGAAAAGGATGATCTGCATGTGGCAATGGCCTTGGCAGATGTTGATAGCATCCGCATGGGGATTGTCAGTAAGGCTGAGCGGGAAGACATGGGCTCTTTTACAAGTAGAGTTCAACGAGAATTCGGCAGGGATGCCTTTATGGAAACGGCAATTAAGGGTGGCTATTGTTATTACACTGCAATGAATGGAATTAACCCCGGCAGCTTGGTTTCTACAGCACGAATGTTGCAGTGGGATTTCAACAGGTTAATTCAAGTGTTAAGTGCGGTAGATTCATTGGGTTGCAAGTGGGGCAAACAAAATTTGTTCAAAGAATTGCAAGCTCGTGTGGTTTATGGAGTGGAGCCGCATTTGATTCCTTTCGTGAAATTGCCAGAAATTGGTAAAGTGCGGGCGGAAAGATTGTGGAATTGTGGATTTCGCACCATACAGGATATTGTCGCCGACCCAGATAAGTTGCGGGCGACTTTGAACATGAAAGCGGACAAAATAATGGAAATAGTCCAGGCGGCGAAAGGACAACAGTTGGCTGGTTTATCACATAGCGATGTGATTGATATGCTATAGTAACTTAAGAGAGGTTTTTGGGGTGATCTTTTTGGGTATAAAGGGTTGTTTTGATTTTTCTATTTGATTTAAATAAACAATGTAAGTAGATTGGTATTTGTTTGAGTGTTCTAGGGCAAGTTGATACATTTGTTGATGTGCGTTAAAATCTCTTGAATATATAGAAAGCCCAAGCCGTAGAAATTCTACATTAGGGTTGTATAAAGAGAATCCATGATATTGGGGATGAATGTCAAAAATTGACTTTAATAAAGGCGGTCCCCACCAAGCATTCCCTCCATTTATTATATGAGTATCATGTGCAATGATAGTTTTTGTTTCGTTTTTTAAAAGCAACTTTATTTCTTCGGCAACTACCTTGACGTTGTGATCTCCGTCTACAAAAATTAAATCATAACTGTCGTCTATAGTGTTTATTGATTTTTGTTCTTTTAATGTGATTTTATCTGGGTGTTTTGAAGCTAAATTTTTCACCCCTGAGGAAAAGCGAATATCGCAAAGCGTAAGTTTGAAATCAGCTTCGTTATCTAAAGCGGTGGTAAAAGCAGAGGTGGAATAGCCATTCATACAGCCTATCTCTAATATATTTTTATGAACGCCCAGCATAACAATTTTGTAGAGCAGTTCTCTGTAAATTGGCCCAATAGAAAAAGAATTAGATATATTTGGCAATTTTGACATTATTCTTTTTCTGTTTCTCCAAAGAACCCAACGGGGTATTCAATTTTGACAATGCCATTGTCAGTTTTTTCGCCTGTGCTGGGATCTTCGACCCACCATTTAACTTCTTGTATTTCTGGCTTCCAAGTGTCTTTATTGCCTTTTTCATCAATAGATTCATATTGATCTTCAAAAATACAAAATGTTTCTGGCTCGGTAGGCGGGTGCATACGTTTGCCATCAAACAGCACAACTACTTTACAATGTTGGTTAACAGTGTCGTATAATTTGCAATATTTGCAAATTTTTGGTAATTCTTTTTTTGCCATGAAAATATCACTTTACTTTAATTAGTTGTTTTATTATAGTTGTTTTATCTTGAATTTTAAGAGGGGATATATGAAAGTAATTGCTGTTGCCTCACAAATGCAGAATGGCAAATCCACAATAGTTGACTGGCTAAGTGTGGCTATTTCTTGGCAAAAAGTCGCATTTGCTCGCAAGGTTAAAGAAATCTATTGCGATGCATTTGGTGTCGATTTTGCATTTATTGAGAAGTGGAAAGTAGTTCCTACACCTCCACCGGGGTTTGAAATGCCTGTTCGCCAAGGCTTGCAATTCATTGGCGATGGTTTTAGAAAAATTATGCCAACTATTTGGATGGATAAATGTTTTTCTTTAAATGAACCTCCTATGATTATAGAAGATGGTCGGTACATCAATGAGTTGAATAAAGTACACGAAAATGATGGGGTTAACATTCTGGCTTGGCGTCCAGGTTATGAGAATGACGATCCCAATGGTTCGGAAGCAGAGATTCGCCCAATTGTAGAATGGTTTAAAGCGTTGCCGAATAATTTCGAAGGTAGCACAGAAGAGCTATTCAAATCTATGAGCGAAGAAGAGTTGGCAGCACGGCCTTATGGAACGGATAAAATCAATTATTTTGTTCGCAATAAAGGCACAATTCAGAATTTATATGCCAAATTAGAAAGTGATTTGGTTCCTTATCTACAAAAGAAGTTCATAGGATTAAATTAAATGTTTTCAGAAAAATGGGATCTTCGTTTTATTGAAATGGCTCGTATGGTGTCCACATGGTCGAAAGACCCATCGACACAAACAGGAGCAGTTTTAGTTGATGACCAAAGAAGGGTCATTAGCGTAGGATATAATGGGTTTGCTCCTGGGGTTGAAGACAAGTTAGAGCGATATCAAGATCGTTATAACACCAAATATAAGATCATTTTGCATTGTGAAGAAAATGCAATTGTATTTGGAGATCGAGATCGGGTTAAAGGTTCTACGCTTTACACTTGGCCATTTATGAGTTGTGCAAAGTGTGCAGGATTAGTGATTCAAGCTGGTGTTAAGACCGTCGTCACTAAAGAAGCTGAGCATGTTGATTTGACGTTGGCTAATGATCCCAATCGTTGGGAACATCAATTTGTGTTGGCCAGAACGCAATTTGAAGAGGCTGGAGTCAATATGGTGTTTTATCCCAAGGATATGTTTTGATGAATAATTATTGGTTGGCACATGTAGAAACGCCAAACGTTCATGATAAAATTGAAATTAGAAAATTATTATTCGAAGTAAGAGATAGTGTTTTCGAATATATTAACACCCATGATACTAGGGATTGGGAGCATTTGTGTGATGATATTCACAATTATATTTTGAGCTTGATGTTTGAATATCATAAAAATAAGCTAATCCATCATTTTGGATTGGCTAAGTATTTAGAAGACGGTGTCGTCATTGAAAAACTATCTATTCAACCGAGAGAATGGGTAGAGTATATAACAGTCGAATTTATTTTAACGGAGCCAAGAAATGCCATATATTATTAAACAAGATCGACAACCATTAATCCCGTTGATTGAACAGGTGGTGTCAATTATTTGTAGCGAAAACGATCTTTTAGTCCAAGCCGACTATCTCAGATATTTTATTCGTCAGTTGCGAGGCTTATTTAGTTTTGGTAACTACCCCTGCCCAGATCCAGCTTTTGTTGAGGTTGAGACCTTGGAAACTTTACATAAAACAGCCAGCAAGATTGTTGAAGTGATTTCTTGGGAAAAAGATTTGCTGAATCAATTGGGTTTGTTGAATTATGTGTCCTCCGCTGTTATTTGGGGCATTCTTGGCGACTCCTTGTCCACTAAACCTGCCAGATATGGTTTTCGTGCATATATCAAAGGTATTTTGTGGGGTATTTACCAAGAAGGCACAAACACTAATGATAATCGGCGGGCTGTAGGATTTCAGGGTGTCATAACAGATGTTATCGACGAAATGTATAGAAGGAAGACGGCAATTTACGAGGATGAAAAAATTAAACTTCACGGCGATATTTGGCCATTGAGAAGTGTGGCTTGGAAAGAAGATGTGCCTTTGTCTATCTCCTCAGCAGATGATTTCAGTTAATCGTCTTCAACATCCTCTAGAAATTGATTTTTTACTGTTTTTTTGAGCTTGGTCATAACTTGCTCAGTCACGACAATAAAATCCCACTCTCTAGCTTCACAGGCTCTTCGAGCGGCAAACCATTTATCTTGGTTTTTCTTTAATCCTGTTTGGCTGGTTGGTTTTATCTCCCAGATCTCTTTGTGACCGTCTAAAAAGGCGACAAAGAGATCTGGCAGATAATCATGACATTCGCCGTTGTGGATGTATGGGATCTTAAAAGGTTCGACCGCATAGGCTACAACCTCATTCCAAGAGTCTAGACACTCATAGGTTATTTTTTCCCAACTGGATCGGTAGTAAAAGCTTTGTTTCATTTTGCTGGATTCATGCCAACCTACACGAAATTTAGTCTTTCTTTTCTTGGCTTTTCCTTGTGGAGTGATATCCCGCCACATGGTGGCTCGTAGCATACCTTTCTTAGGCATGACTTGACCTGGGTGACGGGCTTTAAAATGGGCTTTAACGTCTCGTATTGGGGCCTTACAGCGATCTAACGGGCAAAGTACATAATCAGTGCCTTCTTCGTGTTCGTCGATGATATGGGCCTTAAATTCATCGAATTGGTCATATTGGATAGCACAGACAAAACACTGATATTTTCTGCTACTGCTTTTTTCTTCAAACATAATTAGGCTTTTTTATTAATTTCCTTCTCGATTTGATCACGATCAACCATTTCCAAGTCGTCTAGATCTTTTTTGTAGAATAGCTTTTTAGGCGGTTCATCATCTTCTAAGGCTTTGCTTAGATTGAAGGCCATGAAAGCGGCATCGTCTGCCCAAGTCTTATCCTCTTCGTCGTCGGGATTTTTGAGTTTGGCGAATACCAATCGGCTTTCTTCAGGGCAGCCGAAATACTCATCCCCTTTTTTGAAAAATAGAACTAAGTGTTCTTTTATCATTTCTTTGACTTTTTCTAATTTAAGATATTCTATGTCTTCTAGGATATTTTTGTAAAAATTCATATCTAAACTCCTGATGGTTAATAGTATATAGCTTTATATGAATTCATTATATTTTAAATTGTTCTTGGAGTTGGTCGAAAAACAGCCAAATTATTTGGATGCGATCCAAGATGAATTAGGAGTCGATCCTAAGGCATTGGAGAAGAATCCTGAATGGGCTGCGAACATGACGATGGGCAATTTATCCTATAATGGAATCATGTATAAGATAGTTAATTTGGTATATAAACATGGCAATGTAACTGGGGCGATGATTCAGCCTATGAATACGGCTGGGGTTCATTCGCAACGAGCTTACATGAAACATGGGGATAAACAAATTAGAATGCCTGATTCGAAAGTATCGACACAGGTTAGCTACATATCAATTGATCAATTAAATGATATGTTAACCCAAGGAATGACACCTCAAAGTGGTGGTGGAGCCGCTGGCATGTTGCCCGGTGGTGGAATGTAATAAGGATATTTAAAATGCATATAGACTTAAATTTTAAAAATTGGATGGTTCAAGAGGATGCAACATCCACAGCTTGTGTCGCTGGCTTTGCTAGACCTGTTATGGGTATGGTAAAAAGAACTCCTCCTGATGAAGTAACTTTCAAAAAACATAAAAAACATCATAAAAAAGACAAAAATTAACATTGACTGACTTTAAAACAAACATATAATTAACCGAAGTTATTGCCCTGCATGAGCGGTAACTATATTGAAGTTAGATTGGTATTGGACAGCCTCGAAGATCGCATCTTCGGACAAGAGAGAGTGATAATTATATATTATATTAGTGACAACTTGACGCCACCGTGTCAGAGGTAAAGAGACGCCTACTTTAGCATGAAGACCCATAAAAATTATATTTAAAGTTTGCATGTAGGGTTGCTACAATGAGTTCTCTAAAAACACTAAACACCCACGATTAAATCGTGGGTGTTTTCATGTACAAAGGAAAAAATGAGAACTGAAGAGATAACAGAAAATCAAAAAATAATATGCAATGATTGTGTGACAGAAATGGCAACAATGCCAGCAGAAAGTGTTGATGTTGTCATTACGTCTCCACCATATAACATAAAATATGATTATTATTCATATAAAGATGATGCGGGCTACGAAGAATATTTTGAGTGGATGCGAACCACATTCGCCCAAATAGAGAGAGTGTTGAAGCCAGATGGTTCATTCTTTTTAAATGCAGGGGGGAATTGCAAACAACCCTGGAATCCTATGGAATTGGGTTTTGCGGCAGGTCAATATATGACTTTGCAAAACAATATTGTTTGGATTAAATCTATATCTACAAACGATAAAAACTATGGTCATATTCGACCCATGCACGGTGATAGATTTCTTCATCAACAACATGAATCTATATTTCATTTTACCAAACATGGCAACTTAAAGCTTGATAGGTTGGCTATAGGCGTCCCATATACGGATAAATGGAATTTAACAAGACGCACCAAAAAGAAGGACAATGTTCGTTGTCGAGGAAATGCATGGTATATTCCTTACGAAACAATTCACAAGAAAAAGGCTCATGGGGCTGCATTTCCTGTGGCATTGCCGGAACAATGTATTTTGTTACATGGATTGAGATCTGATTTAATTGTTTTAGATCCATTTTTAGGTGGCGGAACTACATTGTTGGCATGTAAAAAATTAGGACTTCATGGAATTGGTATTGAATTAGATCCATATTATTGTCAGCTTTCAAAAGAAAATTTAGAGTTTAAGCCGATTTTAATTAGTATTGATAATAAAATTTTCGAAAATTTAGACGAAGCGTCTAAAGAAACGGGCATTTCTAAACAAACGATAAACAATCGTCTTAGAAACGAAAATTTTTCGAATTATAAATTAATTTTTTAAAAGGCGATACTAATGTAAAATTATAAATTTTTTACAAGGACATAAAATGGGAAGAAAATTACCTGATGATAAAGCCAAATTGCTTGTGAATTGCATGAATCAAGCTAAAAAGAAATCAATTGAATTGGGGATCGATTTTACACTTGCAGTAGCAAAAAAATATCATAAAGAAGTGAGAGCCATTTGCCAGGGATATGAATGGGCTCATTTAAAAGACGTTAGAGCGCTGGGTCGCAAAAGTCCAAGGGCAAATGCTTGGAGCCGATCAGCCGAATTTTATGCTTATAAGACGTTGAGATTATTGGTAGATAATTGTGAGTGTCAAGATTGCCACAAAACATTAACCGATATGACTAATTCGCATTGTCATCACGATGTCTACACAGGATATCCAGGTTATGAAGAATTAGAATACACCAGAATTTTATGTAAAGAATGTCATCAAATCGAAGAAGATGCCAAAAAATTAAAGAAAAATCAATCGCAACAAAACAATCATAAAAATGATATAAAAACCCAGATTTCTGTCTTTTCAGAATGCGATAATAATGTATCATTAAAAAATACGGCATCTCAAACTATTGATTTTTTAAACGATTTTAAAATTGCTTCGCACAAAATAGAAACAGGAGACGATATGAAAGCGATATGTAGAAATAAGACGACTAGAAATTTTTTCCCCATTCTTAAAACATTGGCTGTTTTAGACGAAGGTGCAGTTTTTTTGTCAAAAGATGTGATTTTTGCTGAATTTACAGAGGCAACTGTTCAATCTTGTTTCGGAGAAATGAGACGGTTTGGGTTTTGGCGTTCTGAACGCAATCAATATGGATACAATAACTACGTGACTTCTGTTACCAAAGAATTTGCCAATCTTACATTCGATCAGTATACAAAATTACGAAAACTCTACAATGACATTGATCACAGTAATAAAAAGAAGGGCGTCTTTAAATTTGTTGAAGATCGAAGATTTATTAGTTTTTGTAAGGAAGTTGGTTTATCTTACGAAAATTGTCTTGATAATATCAAAGCTTCAATTAGTTTGACTTCAACAGTACCTAAAAAAAGAAAGAAAATCAAAAGTCCGTCTGTAAGTAAAAATGCTGCTAAAGCCACTATAATTACAACCAAAAACGCATTAGGGACTATAATTCAAAAACGAGTTAATCAAAAACTTGAAGATTATATTCAAAAAGCTGTTGATGATGCGGTTGATAAATTGTTACAAGGATTGCAATAATGACTTATATTCTTGAGCCATATGACAATGCTTTACGAACTATTTTGGAAACAGGTGTTCATAAGGTCAACCGCACTGGTGTTGATTCGATAGCTGTTTTTGACATAGAATCTAGATATAAAATAGATGAATTTCTGCCGGTGGTAACAGGCAGAAAGGTTTGGCCTAAATCTATTTTTGCCGAGTTGCTGTGGATGCTTTCGGGATCTACAAACAACAAAGATCTTCAGGCTATGGGCTCTAATATTTGGACGCCCTGGGTTAATCCTGAATTTGAAAAAAAGCATGGCTATGTTGAAGGCTCTCTTGGGCCGATCTATGGTTTTCAGCTTCGTCATTTCGGCGGCACGTATGGAAACGGTGGTGGTGGCGTTTCTTTTGCCAAAGAAAATTATATCACTAGAGGCAAGGAGAATGTTTCCATATATGGGGCGGGAGGATTCGATCAATTAGCCTACATGGTTGATAGATTGAAAAACCATCCAGATTGCAGGCGTAATTTGTTCTCTTTGTGGAATCCAAGAGATTTACACAAAATGGTGTTAGCTCCTTGTCATTACACTTTTCAGGTATTTACACATGATGGAAAACTTAGTGGTAAACTCACGCAGCGAAGCGCAGATTTTCCGGTGGGAATTCCAGCGAACATTCAATTTTATTCCACTTTCATTTATATGCTGGCTCAGCAATGCGGATATGAGCCTTATGAATTTGTTCACAGTACTGTTGATTCGCATATTTATGTTAATCAAATAGACGCAGTAAAAGAATATTTAGCTCGTCCCAAGCCAGATTCACCCAAGCTAAAATTGAATAAAGCAGAAGATATTTATTCTTATAAATTGGATGATTTTGAACTACTTGATTACAATCCACTTGCAAAAATAGATATTCCGGTGGCTGTATGAAATCTGGTTTAACAGCAACAGCAAGCATCACCAATAATCGCCGCAACACTTTATTGGTTGCATGGGATGATAATCATCTTATAGGTAATGGCGATGCTTTGCCGTGGCATATTAAAGAAGATATGCAACTGTTTAAACAAAGAACAATGGGCCATGCCATTGTGATGGGCAGAAAAACTTGGGATAGTTTGGGTCACAAACCCCTTCCAGGTCGTGAAAATATAGTTATTTCTAAAACACTCGATTGCAGATCGATGCCAGATGGATCGGTATCTGTGCCAGATATTCCAACTGCTTTAGAAATTGCTTTTCTAGCTAAGGACAACAATGAGATTTTCACAATTGGCGGCTCACAAATTTATGAGTTTTGCTTAAGAGAAAATTTGATAAATCGCATGATTGTCACACATGTTTATGGCTCTCATGAAGGCGATGTTTATTTTCCTAAATTTGATGAAAGTGACTGGATTAAAGAAACGAGTTTGTTATCAGATAAATTTCAAGTTGTGGAGTATAATAGAAAATGAAAATATCAGACGAAAAACTAAAGAAATTAGTGTTGGAAATTATAGGTTCTGTAGATTATGACATTTCTAAATTTTATTCTGAAGATACCTCCGAAGATTGGGAAGCAGCAGAACAGCAGATGAAACGTCACATTGAAGTAGCTCGTAAAATTTTGGAAGAAAAATGAGAATTGAAAACGAAGTCAAACTTGATTTTTGTGACGTATTAATCCGTCCTAAGCGATCCAAATCCCCAAGTCGCAAAAGTGTGGATTTGAATAAAAAGTATATCTTTTTAAATTCGAATGCATTATGGACTGGATTGCCCATTATTGCCTCGAATATGGATACAACAGGCACGTTTGCTATGGCAAATGTCCTTAGACAATATAATGCCCTGACAGCCTTGCACAAGCATTATACAGGCGATCAATTAGTTGAGTTTTATAATGATATTTGGGGTAATCGGCAATTTGCTTGGTATACGATGGGCATCAAGGATGATGATTTTGTAAAATTACAGCATGTGTTAGGCCGTGTAGGCGAACTATTTTTTATCAACATTGACGTGGCGAATGGCTATACAGAATTCTTTGTTGATAAAATCAAACAAGTTAGACAGTTGCTTCCATACGCAACGATTATGGCTGGCAATGTTTGCACGCCAGATATGGTGCAAGAATTGCTCCTTTCTGGAGCCGATATTGTAAAAATAGGCATTGGTCCTGGTAGTGTTTGTACGACCAGAATTCAAACTGGTGTGGGATATCCACAACTTTCATCAATTATTGAGTGTGCGGATGCAGCACATGGGCTCAAAGGGCACATATGTGCGGATGGTGGTTGCACAACACCGGGAGATGTCGTGAAGGCATTCGCTGGCGGGGCCGATTTTGTAATGTTGGGCGGAATGTTAAGCGGGCATGATGAGTGTGAAGGAGAATGGGAGGAAGAAGGAGAGGTAATTTGGGAGAAAGGAAAAGCTCCTGTCTCCACAGGTAGATTTATTAAAAAAAGTTTACGGTTTTATGGCATGTCAAGTCAGCAGGCAATGGATAAATACTCAGGGGGTAAAGCCAGCTATAAAACTTCTGAGGGCAAATGTGTAGAAGTTCCTTATAAAGGTCCAGTTGTCGATACTCTTCAAGATATCATGGGAGGATTGAGAAGTGCCTGTACGTATGTGGGTACTGAAAGCTTAAGGGATTTAAGTAAATGTACTACATTTGTGAGAGTCAACCGCACTCACAACAACGTTTATGGAGGCTAAATGACAACCGATCTAGATCTATCCAAATCCCCAATTTACATTAAAAAATGTGTGGTGGATGGCAGTCAAGCGTGTTTTTTATTGATAACTGAGAGTGGCTTTATTCGAGTTATTATGAGTTTGAGCCAATTTCATGAAACGATAAATAATTTGACAGCCGTTTTGCCAACAAATATTGCATTTACTGAAAACGTGGAGATTAAAGCCGGTAGATTATATGAAACGTCTGTCAAAGCGGTTGATATTAGAGCAGGCGTTTTAACTAGCGTTGGCAAAAAGATTCCAGAATTGCGTTTATATACTGGTAAAAAACGAAAGCATTATGTGCGATTGATTTTATCTTGGAGTCATTTGCGTCAGATTGTGGATGCTATGAGTGCAATGGTTGTCGCACAAACTACATAACAAATATTTTTCCAAGTAATGCTTGAAAAACGTCATCCAAAATATATTCGTATTTTTCTGCCATATCTTGGAGACTGTCGTTAATTCCAGTTAATTCTTCATTATCGATTCCTGAGTATTTCATATCTGGGTTGGGTCTGCCCCAAGCCATTCTATTTCTTAACATGACAGCTTTTGTTAATGGATTGAATTTTATTTTACCATTAATGATATATTGTGCTGTTAATTCATAAACAAATTCATTCCATCCATTGAGCATTCTGAGATTGCCATCTCTTACGGATTTCATAGTGCCTACCATGCGGGCGATATGGAGTGGTTGTATGGTGTTATTTTGTTGTCGAGGTTGTGGAACGCCGTAATAGTTGTATCCAGCGGCGTCGGCAGAAGAAGTGTAAGGTTGTTGTTTGGGAAACATTTGTTTGACGATATTGCTAAAGTCTCGTTCGACTTCTCTATTAAATTCACCTTTAAATACACTGTTTCTGTTAAAAGAACTTCTATCCATTGTGTGACCCATGCGATGTGCAATAGTCCATGCGGTCATTGGTATTTTTTCAGAAGCACGATTATTTGTAAAAATAATTGTAATGGCGTTTTCTTTTGGTTGAATATCGATGCCTAATTTTTCTTTCACCCATTCAGGAGTTACTTCGCCCTGTTCTAGATATTCAGCAGCTTTGGGGGCACGTAAAAAATAGAATTCAAAATTCTCTTTAGTATTTGACCATTGTTTGTGGATTTTTTCTATGGCTTTTGGGTTTGTTAGAATTCCTATATCTTGTTTATTATAACCACGGGGGCGATCATTAGGCCCCCATTTTCCGATGGTTTGAAAGCTGGTTATAGGCATCTCTTGTAGAAGCCATTGTTTAAATCCTAAATTATCCATGTGTTATTTATCATTCCAAACTAAGTTAATTTTATGGAAACTATTAAAAAATTCATAGAATTGAATGATAAAAACCGTATTTCAGTTGCTGTTGTGGGAGACGCCCTGATAGATCAGTATTTTACCGTGCAAGCAGATAGAGTTTCCCCCGAATTTCCCATCCCAATCATGCTGTCAGACAACTTAAAGCCCACTTACGCCCTTCCAGGCGGGGCAGCTAATGTTGCCTATCAATTAAAAAACTTCAATACAGGCTGTCTTTTATTTTCTTTCTTAGACAAGTTAAGTAAAGATACCTTTAGATCTAATGGTGTCAACACCCGTTCAGGAACAAGCTATGCTATTGGCAAAGGTTTGGAAAATAGGGTTAAGCAAGTTCCTATTAAAATGAGGCTTTATCAGGGAGATTTTCCCTTGTGTCGTTGGGATATTGAGACGGAAAATTATGGAACAAAAGCCGAAAAGCTTAATGAAATTCACAAGTGCCTACATCAAGAATTTTGTACTATTAAGCCGCAAATCTCTATATTGTCTGATTACAACAAGGGTTTTTTCACTGAATATAGTCGCAAATTATGGTTGGAGAGTAGTGCGATAAGCATTGTCGATCCAAAGAAAGGCCCAGCTTCTAATTGGAAGGGATGCACAATTTTTAAATTAAATTCCAAAGAAGCTAGGGAGTTGAGCGGTTGTGATGGAAGTCAAGAACAACAATGTGACATTTTATTAAGACAAACAGAAGCAGAACTTGTTGTGATTACCAATGGAGGAGATGGGGTATTCGCTAGAAATTCCAAGTCATTTGAGTATAAACCTCGTAAATCTGTTATTGCGAATAGTGTCATAGGAGCGGGCGATTGCTTTGCTGCGATTTTCGCCCTTGCTTATGCTCATAAAATGGAAATTGAAGAATGCATCGAGGTCGCATTTGAGGCAGGATCGGTTTATGTGCAGAATAAACACAATAAGCCTATTACTCCTTATGATTTATTAAAACATCAAGATCCTCTGGCTGCTAAGCTTGTTGATCCTGCTTTTTTAGCAAACAGAGATTTTTCTTTGTGTTTTACTAATGGTTGCTTCGACATTTTACACGACTCTCATATAAATTTGTTGCGATATGCAAAAAGCACTGCTGATAAATTGGTAGTTGCGGTAGACACAGATGAACGTGTGAGAGATCTAAAAGGTCCAAATCGTCCAATCAACAATTTGGAAAGCAGAATGAGAATGCTTTCGATGTTTGAGTTTGTTGATTACGTGGTGCCTTTTAAAAATCTTTTGCCGTTGATACAAAGGATAAATCCTGATATTCTATGTAAAGGTGGGGATTACAAAAAAGAAGATGTGGTCGGGAATACTTTGGTGGACGATGTGAGGATTTTTCCATATGAAGAGGGGAATTCCACTTCTTGTTTGATTAAGAAGATTAAAGGTGATACATGCAAATTTTAAGAATCAGAAATGGAAAAATTCTAGATGTAGATTTTTTGTTTGAAGACGTTCCATTTCAAGAGGGGGAAATGTATTCTACACATCGTTATAGATCGACAAATGCCGTCCTATATTTAGAAGACGCCTTTGTACATGGCAATAAAAAATATTGGGGCAAAGTAAGTGTGCATCAATCATTAAGTGCATATGGCAATAGTTTTATTCAATTGCTGCCATGCGAAGAGAGTGAATATGAAATTCTTGGTTTGAATTCTAAATACTGGAAAAATAATTCAAACCAAGAATGGATAGATGTTGAGCCAATTCCTACTTCTTACACTGGCCACAGTTTTTACAGTCATCTGGGCATTGACAATGTCCACTAGGACAATTGCAATTCTTGACACATGTTTTTACGCAGCATCCGTCGATTGGGCAAGATCCATCAAGCATTTCGACTTTTTTGCAACATCCTGCTGCCAAGACTGCTACGATAAGACTCATAAATACGAATTTCATAATTAACTCCTTTGTTATATTATATATCCTTATTATGATGAGTTTTTCCATGTCGGACAGCCCATTGGGTGGTTGGGCATGGTAGGTGTTTTTGAATAGTTGTTTGACAATTTGTGCTTTAAATGTTTGGCGTAATCGCCTTTGAAAATATGTGATCCGATGTGATCTAATTTGCAATTAATGTCCACCCATATTTCTCCCCCAGCGGCGATCCAGCGTTTGCAAAAAGCAAAGTCATCGCTGAGATATCTTTTAGAAATGGGATCGATCATATATTCCCAAAGACTGTATAGATTGTCTTGGAATTCTGGAGGATTATAGCCTCGGATTCCGCCGACAAATTTTAGTTCTGGGTGTAACACAGCTAGTTTTTCTAAGACCGTTCTTTTGACTAGCATAAATCCGCCCCCGGCATGTCCCACTTGCATGAATCCATTTTCAACTTTGATTTCGGCGGGCGAATAATCGCATGTCACAATATTGGCAATATATTCATGACTGACTTCTTCTAGGTCTTCTAATGGTGCGGTTGCTTTTTGCACACTATCCCAATCTATATTTTTTCTGGGATAGACGCCAGCGATTACATCTTTTTCTGCTGATAGCATTCGGACGATGCTGTTTGGATCAAATACTATATCCGCATCAACATTCAATAGGTGGGTGTATTGTTTATTGCCAAGCATGGTAGCCACAAAATAACTACGGGCTCGTGTAAAAACACTTTCATTTTCTAGTGTTTCTACGGTGACTTTGAAGCCGTTTGTGTTGGCTAGAGCGAATAGTTTTAAGACGCTATCCATATAGCCAGCATGTACAACCCCTCCATAACAAGGAGTCGCCAATAAAATGTGAATATTTTTCATATTTTAATTGAGTGAATGTTCTTTTATAATTAAACGGCTTTTATAAAGAATATTCATGGGCAAATTATCTAAAAAACAAATTAAAAAGAGAATAGAAGGACAGTGTCACTTTTGCGGTGAAACAGATTATGATTTGTTAGATCTTCATAGAATTGTGGAAGGCAAAGATGGCGGAAAATACACAAATCACAATACGGTGGTTTGTTGTTCCAAGTGTCATAGGAAATGTCATTCAGGCAGGATAGAAATATTGGGGAAGCACTTTTGTACTTCGGGGCAGTGGGTGGTTAATTATATTGAGGACGGCGAAGAAAAAATGAAATAACCCTATATAATTCTATGAAAACATTAGATTTTAAGGACTGGTTGGCCACGGAAGATGCCTCGCAGGTCCAACAACAAAATACTGACAAAGCGGTTGAGATGGACCCTAATTTATCCACGGCTGCCAAAAAGGCACAAGTTGCTGTTCAGACGGCAATTAACAAGGGTAAAAATCCAATTAAAGCTGCTCAAACGGCAATTGCACAATCTAAGGTGCCGCCTAATAAGTTGGGCCAAGTAATGCCTCAGGACCAATTAACCCAGAATTCAAATTAATGGATTTATATTTTAAGGATTATTTGGAGAATGTTACTGGCTTAAATGCACCGGGTCGTGCTGGCGAGAAGGTATGGGCCGCACCATCGGTAGTGACTAGCGATCATCCCCAAATAGAGCCTTCAGATGCCAAGCATCATGTAAAGGGTGTGCATTTAAAATCTGGATTTCGCCCGATGTATCCGGCTCCATTTAAAGGTGTGACGGCAGACAAATTTGGCATTAAAGTTAAGAAAATCCCCAGACCCGGTCAGAAATAATGTTTTACGCTCTTTACAATAAGCAATTGCACACTTATTTAACTCATCCCCAAATAGGTTTATGGCACACATCTAATTTAGCAGAAGCCGAAGACATGTTGTCTACTTGTTTGGAATACGTTCGAACATTTGATCATGATGGCTATGATCGCCAATTTAGCATAGTTAGTGCCGAAACATATGAGGAATTATGTCAATCTCTCCTACCGGATACGGTTTAAATATTGTAATTTCTTGTGAATATCTGCGACATCACAGTTGGATGGCGTTCGCTTCTTGGTATTCAATTTTCAAAAATTTGCCTGATGCCAAGGTTCAAATTTTGTGCGATAGAACCGGACTTCCAGAAGTGTTATTTAATTGGACTAATAAATGTAAAGTTCCAATTTATCATGTTAATAAATCGGATTTAGAAGTTGAAAATAGTTTTAATATAACTCCTGACGTAATGGCGGTTTCTACCTATGAGCCAGAGATGTTAGGTCCAGGTCCGGCTCGGTCGGACGAAAATTTCACATTTGTCAGTTATTTGGATGGATGTGGCAAGTTTGTTTTTAGTGAGTGGATAGATAGTATAAGGAATCCTTTTGGAGTTACCAACAATTTATATTCAAATGATTTGAAGTTAAATGAATATAGGATTCTAAAGTTATGGGAAAAATGTAATAAAACTTATAATGCCACGGTTTAAGGAGTGAAAAATGAGATTTGGACAAGAAAACAATGACGACGATCAGGAAGACATCGATCATTATTTCAACGATGATTTTGATGATCATGATGACATGATGCATGATGATATGATCATGGCTCAACAAGATCGTGAAATTAAAATGGTTGAATTGAATTTGGTCGAAGCTAATTTGAATAGAAGAATTCTAGTTGGCGTCGTTAAAATGCTAGAAAGCTCATTTTTCTGGAGATTTACTTCCCATGATAAAAGGCTGAAAATGATTTCAGAGTCTTATAAAACATTTTCAAAATTAATCGCCGGTCAAGAAGATGAAATAAAGTAGAAATAACTATTTTACTTTATCGAAAGAAGGGTGTTAGATGGCAATTCAAGAATTTGAATGTAAAAAGTGTGGAGCGATTTATGAGGAATTGGTTTCTCATGATCCAACTGGAAAATATAAATCGGTGAAATGCCCCAATCCAGAATGCAAGTCGTCGAGAAAAACCAAATTGGTTTCTGTTGGAAATTTTAATTTTTCCAATCCAGTTGGCACAGATCGATGGACTTCTGGCGGACAGGGACACGATTATCGATTCAAATATGTACAGCCACAGCTAAAAGAAAACCGCAAAAAAGCCGAAGAGCTTAGCCATATGGGCAAAAATCCGTATGGCAAGATTGATGATGTTTCTTCTGGAAAACATTTCGGCGAAGTGAAATAACAATTTCTTAGAATATTTGAATAATTTTGCTTTTTGGTATTGTTTGGCATTTACTTTTTACTTATACTTCCTCATGTGATCGTTAGTGTATATTTCTGAATAAAGATTTATCTTACTTCCAAACAGAGGAAAAAATAATGGGTGAAGAATTAAAGACTGGATTGGATTGGTTGGCTGGACAATTTAATCATGAAGAGTTTAAAGCTCTTCATGAGGAAATGTCTTTTTCTCAGTATATTGATGCCTGTCAAACTAATCCTAAGTTAGCTCGTAGTGCATATCAACGTTTGTATGATATGATTATGAGCAAAGGCACTAAGAGCTTTAAGCGATATCGAAAAACTTATACTCATTATAACTTTTTCGACAATGAGCAAATTCCAATCTTCGGTTTGGAAGATACTCTGGATAAATTTGTTAAATTTGTCCGTGGTGCTGCCGGTGGTTATGGCACCGAAAAGCGTATTTTGCTTCTACATGGTCCTGTAGGTTCTTCTAAATCCACGATTTGTCGATTGATTAAACGTGGTTTAGAACTATATTCTCGCACTGATGATGGTGCATGGTATACCTATAAATGGGTTGATTTGCCAACTGGCAAAGATGGTATTTATACGCATTCGGAAGATGAGTGCCCCATGCATGATGATCCTCTTAAATTGATTCCCATTCATATTCGCAATAAATTCTTTGCGGGTCTGAATGAGGTGCTTCGTGAACAAACTCCAGAGAAAGATCGTGCCTCGGCTTATACGCTGAAATCTGACGGGGAACTCAATCCTCGTTGCAAGAAGTTCATGGAAGAAATGTTGAAGCGTTATGATG
>Ga0315285_10002010_pt1 | contig 21332 bp, 24 predicted proteins | sample YL17G09_36_MG_FD_203698 | JGI IMG/M metagenome (GOLD analysis project Ga0315285, IMG submission 203698) | Sediment microbial communities from Yellowstone Lake, YNP, Wyoming, USA - YL17G09_36 | ecosystem: Environmental > Aquatic > Freshwater > Lake > Sediment | place: USA: Wyoming | collected...
AATTAAGTCTGTGTACGCATTACGCCAAACGTAGAAACAGGCCGCTGTATCTGGTTTTTCAGGGTCTGGATAATATAGCGGAATTAAGCCAGTTAAGTGAGGGGTTCAGGAAAAAGGTAAAAGAGATCTTAGCGGACATTGAAAAATTCCTCAAGGTTTCCCGCCAAGAGTCCACCGGTAGATTGCTCTATAGTTTCCTTACTGATAGCGGCTATCTAAAAAAGCTCACCAAAAACGCCAATTTAGAAAACGAAACCAAAATTCAAAATCTCGCTAAGTTCTTTAATAACGTGCGGGATTTCGGGCTAGTGGCCAGAGAAGACCGTGTCATCAATTTTGTCAATTACCTTAATCTTTTAATCGAGGCAGGAGATGACCCGCCGACGGTAGAGGCAGACTTAGATACTGACGCGGTGAATGTCTTGACCATTCATAAAGCCAAGGGGCTGGAATTTAGGGCGGTATTTTTAGTGGCCTTAGTGCAAGGCCGTTTTCCCTGGCCGCACCGTACTCAGCCAATCGAACTTCCCGATGCCTTAATCAAAGAGGTATTGCCGCAAGGAGATTTTCATATTCAGGAGGAGCGCCGGCTTTTTTATGTGGGAATGACCAGGGCCAAGGAAGAGCTCTATTTTACCAGTGCTGCGGATTACGGAGGCAGCAGAGTGCGGCGCATCAGCCAATTTGTCCTGGAGGCGTTAGGTAAGGAAATACTAGAAGCAGAAAAGAAAAAGTCAAGTGCCCTGGAGGAAATTGAGCGTTTTGCTCCTCGTAAAGACTCTCTAAAATCAAGACAAATCCGAATACCTGAAGGGAAACTCATCTCTTTAAGTTATTATCATATAGACGATTACCTGACCTGTCCTTTAAAATATAAATATGTAAATATTTTGCGCGTTCCTATAATGGAGCACCACACGGTTATCTACGGTCGTGCGATGCATGAGGCAGTGAGTAAATATTTCCAGTTTAAGTTGAGCGCTAAAAAAATGGAGCTCGCAGATTTGTTAAATGCATTTAAAGAAAGTTTTGATCCTCAGGGTTTTCTCGATGAAAGACACCAAGAGGAGCGTTCCCGTATAGGCCAAGAGGCATTAATCAAATTCTTTAATGATGAAGAAAAACGCGGTTCCAGACCCAAGTTTATCGAGAAAGAGTTTTCTTTTATTTTAGAAGGCAATAAAATCACCGGACGTTTTGACAGGATTGATATGGAAGAGGACGGTGCAGTAATTATGGATTTTAAGACCTCCCAGATTAAGACGCAGAAGGATGCGGATAAGCGGGTAAAAGAAAGCTTGCAACTCGCCCTTTATTCGCTGGCTTATAAAAATATATTTGGCGCGCGTCCTAAACGCGTAGAATTGTATTTCCTAGAGTCCGGTATTATCGGCAGCAATGAAATTGATGAAAGCGACTTAGAGAAAGTAAAGAAAAAAGTTATCGAGGTTTCAGAAGGCATCCGCAAACAGGAGTTCAAAGCTACCCCTGCCTATATGGCCTGTACCTATTGTGCCTACAGTCAAATCTGTCCCTTTGTTATTATTAGGTGATACCAAAGCTCTTCAACTCAATAAAGTTTACGATTTTTTTGAGTGATTCGTGCCTTTGAAATATAAAGACCGTCCTGCTATTTTGTGATATAATAAACAATAAATTAAGAATTGTTACCTGAGTCCTACTGGAAAGAGAACTAAAATTATAAAGTTTATATGTATCTTATTGAACGAGTTTTTCGCAATATAAGGCATAGCCGGTTATTAAAGAGGCTGGATTTTTTGTGGGATATTATGCGTTTTTTCTATGAGAAGGCGTTAGTTCTGTTATTTCCCAAAGGAATTGAGCGTATAATAAATGGTACTGACCGGATATTAATCTTACGATGTTTTTCGAGAAGGCAGGATTGATATTTTAAAAATAGATGTGGAAGGAAGCGAGGAAGAAGTTTTGAAGGGAGCAAGTAATCTCCTGCAGGACGACCGGAGATGCCCCCGTCTCATATATATTGAAATACATCCCTACAATTGGTCATTAATGGGAACCACTAGCGATTCGATTCTATCTTTAATTAAGAGTTATAACTATTGCGCCTTTTCTCTCGATGGATATCCCGTTGAAGAAAAAGATCTGCATTGGAGCGAAATTGTACTTTATAAAAGAAAGCTTACAGCCCGCCATTTATCCCTGTAAGTCTGATTTATATTTCTCTGATTTCAATAAGGTTGTTTTTAATACAGAGCGCCCTGACATTTTCGGTGAGTTTTTCCAATTCTCCTGTATCATACGTTGAAGAAGCCAGATCAAAGGAAATTATTTCCTTGATTTTATTAGAAAGCTGAAGTATCTTTTCAGAGAGATTGTAATTCAGGGTATCCGAATATGTCTTATCTAAGATAACTATATCTGGATTTGACAAGGGTATTTTTTGAGCAACCTCTTTTTCATCCAGAATTATATCCAACTCGTAATTTTGCCCTCTTCCGGAAAGTTGTTTAAATTGTAAGCTTAGGAAATTATACACCTCAAGCGAAGGCACTACAAAGAGCAGTTTGGCGTTTATAAAAAGGAACCTCGCCTTTATTCCCTGTTTGGTACTTAGGCCTATGCCGGAGGCATCTTTCTGATCGAGTACCTCTGTTAATTTCTTGTAGAGTTGTTCTAACTTGATAGGTTTTACGAAGAGGGCCTCCAGGAGGTTATCTTTGTATAAATTTTCTGTCTTATCTGGGTAGCCGGTAAGGACTATAACCTTAGTACTGGGATAAAGGTCTTTTACAATCCTGGCGACCTCTGTGCCTTTAAGCTCCGGCATAATAATATCTAACAAGATCAAATCTGCCTTCCATGTTTTTAAAATATCCAGGGCCTCTTTGCCGTTCGAAGCACCGATTACGTCGTAACCTTTAACAGAGAGAAAATCTTTTAAGATGCCAACTATCTCTGGTTCATCATCAACAACCAATATTTTTGATTTTTTGTCCTCCATCCTACCTCCCTTAATAAAAGACATAAAACTCAGTCACCTTAAACCGAATGGCAGGTTTTTCTTTACTTTTAAGTAACCTTGTAAAAATTATATCATACTTATCAGAATTTGCCTATTACTAAATCTGTACGTTGGCTATTATTAGATTAAATACATATAATCAACAACTAAAGAAATTTGTCATTGTATTACTTAATATTTGACGCTAAAATATATATATAAAAAATGTAAACAAGGGGAAGGTATGCTGAAAAAAACAAGCGCTATAATAATAGCTATGGCACTCTCAGTCCTTTTCTTTCCCCCGGCTTGGTGTGCCTACGATATATTTTTGAAGATAATAGCTCTCAAAAGCGATTCCGCCTTGGTCTCAGCAGAAGGGCGGCAGTCGCACAGGATAGGTCTTAGTTTTTACCCGCTGCCTCCGGGTATTAATGTAACTGACATCGCGAATATTACTGCTGCTAAAAAAACAGGAACCCCTATTGATAGTTATCCAGCCTTTCTTGGACTTGCCGGACAGATCTGTCACGCTATGCCAGGTGCCCTGGATGTTCAGGTAGATAAAGGGAATAATACCATTCTTATTCTTTTTACAGCTTCTTCCATGCGTGAATGGATTGAGTCTTTAGTTAAGGAGCTTAAGACGAAGCTGAAAGAACAGCGGAATATCGATATTGGAGGCTGGGAGATAATTAACGGTAAATAAGAGCGCCTTGGAAAACAGAGATATTTTTGAGAAAATTAAATTGAGATGAAAAGGCAGATGTGGATATTTATAGTTAGCTTGAGTACAGTGTTAATCTACCCTCTTTTAATTAACAAGGAGGAAATAGCAATGGGAAAGGCCAGCCAGATTCAGTTACCCCAACCTATAAGCAAAGGTAGAATTTCTTTGGAAGAGGCTATTTCTAAAAGACGTTCTCAGCGGACGTTCAGAGAGCAAGAACTAAACTTAGAGCAGATTGGTCAGCTTCTTTGGTCTGCTCAGGGTATAACTGCTAAGGTAGGGGGGGATAATTTCCGTGCAGCCCCTTCAGCCGGTGCGTTATATCCGATGGAGATTTATTTATTAACCAAAGGCGGATTTTTTCATTATCTTCCCGAAGGACATAAATTAGAAATTCTAGATGAGAAGGATTTAAGAAAAGATTTGGCCAGTTCTGTTTTAGGGCAGGAGGCGATAAGCCAGGCTCCGCTGGATATAGTCATCTGTGCGGTTTATTCGCGGGTAACTTCTAAATACGGCCAGCGCGGCATAAAATATGTACATATTGAAGCCGGCCATATAGCCCAGAATATCCATTTACAGGCAGTAGCCTTGGGGCTGGCCTCTGTTCCAATTGGAGCCTTTGATGATACGGAAGTCAAAAAAATATTTTCGCTACCTTTAGATTGCGAACCTTTGTATATCATCCCGGTTGGCTATTCAGATTGAGAAGGGAGGTTAATATGTCAGAATATATTTCTAAAGCAATAATTCCTGTAATTATCGCCCTGCTAATTATCTGGTTAATCTATCGCATCAGGAATAAAATAAGACTTATAGTAAAAGATGAGATCTTTAACAATTTGCCTTCTGTAAGAAACACCGTTAACGATTTTGAATATAGAATAAATTATCTTAAGGCCGAAGTAGAAGTCTTGGAACGAAAAATAAACGAACTTGAAAGGAAAATAAAAATATAATACCAGGAGTGATGATGTCTGATTTTGGAGTGGGTCCGGATAGAGAGAAACGCCCGTACCAGAAGATGTCTCATCTGGGGATACGCGAAGCGGATATCGTCGAAAGATTTATCAGATCTAGCGGCCCGGGCGGGCAAAATGTCAATAAGACTTCTACCTGTGTATATTTAAAACATATTCCAACGGGCATAGAGGTTAAATGCCAACGGGAACGCAGCCAGGCCTTGAACCGTTATCTTGCCAGGCAGCTCTTATTAAAGAAAATCGAAATGTCTATCTTGGGAAATTCCTCCGAAGAAAGACAGCGCATTGAAAAGATACGAAGGCAAAAGCGCAGGAGGTCAGCGAGGGCAAAGTTAAAGATGCTGGAAAAAAAACGCAGGCATTCCCAGAAAAAGCTCCTGCGCGCTAAAATAAGAGAGATAGATAAAGGGGTATAGTTAGGGATAGCTCTTTCCCTCCGCGGGTAGAATAAAAAAGGAGGCAATGATGGCTATGGGGTACGGAGTAGGATTTTTGGGCGGGCTCATCTGGTTGGGATTAACAATTTGGTTTGTGTATGTTAGTGTGATGGTACTTAAGAAATTAGATAGCATCATTACATTATTAAGCAAAAAATAAATTTGCGATAAAATCCAATTATAGGTACTGAAATTTATGTTTATCCCTATTGTTACCCCAACATATTGGCGTTATGAGAAATACTGTGATGCAGCGCTCGCCTTAATGGATTCTATGTGGCCAGGGCATCCTAGGGTATGGTTCATTGCAGATGGCCAGGGTATAAAATACGATAAGAAAATTTGCATAGATTCAACCGGTTGGACGGTAAGATTAAAAAAAGGATTGGAACGCTTAAAAGAATTATATCCAGAAATTGAATATCTTTACCTTATCATAGAAGATCTCTACCCATTGTGGCCTTGTTCTGTAAAACAAATATTAGAAATTCAGAAATTAGTTTTAAATAATAAAATGAATTATGTATCATTTCCAACCTATGATTGGGGTGGTAAGGAGGCGGTGGAGATTGACGGTATCACCCTGTATAAGATAATACTCAAATCACATCCTTATTATAGCCAACTTCAGCCAGCCATATGGAAGTTCAGCCACCTTATGGAAACATGCGATTACGCCTTAAAAAACGATATCCAGGATTGCTGGTCATTCGAATTTATTGCTATCAGTGATGACCATTATGTTGCTCGGTATCACTGGCCGAGTATAAGATCCGGTTTTTTAATATGTGACGGCGTAAACTGGAGAGCAATCGGCAAGATTAGGAGTAAGGAGGGGGCAAGACTCAGACAGATGCTGATAAGAAATTATCTGTCTGAATGCTTTTTCAGGCTGCAACGTAAAACTAAGAACGTGCTTTTGAATTTAACTGGTAAATAGGGTTCGAAGCGGCAGTCCTTTCAGCTCGAAGGAAAGAATAGGAGGCAATAATGAAGATTGAAGAAATAAGAGCAGAGAATTTAGACCCCGAGAAATTTATCGAGGAGAAAATAGAAGAAATTTCTTCCCTTGTTGGCAATGGATTAGCTATTAATGCCTTATCCGGAGGCGTTGATTCTTCAACAGTGACTATGCTCGGCCACAAGGCGTTAGGCAGGAGGCTTAAGACCTATTTCATAGACAATGGCTTGATGAGAGAGGATGAACCAGGAAAGATCGCTTCATTGTTTGAAGGATTGGGAGTACCTGTAGGGATAATTGATGCCCAGAGACAATTCTTTATAGCGTTGAAGGGCATAACTGACCCTGAACAAAAAAGAGAAGCCATTACCCAGACATTCTACAAAGATGTTTTTGGTCGGCTTGTAAAAGATAGTGGTGCAAAATACCTTTTACAGGGAACTATCTTAACTGATGTGGATGAGACTGTTGCCGGGATAAAAAGGCAGCATAATGTTTTTGAACAATTAGGTATTAACCCCCAGGATGCCTTTGGATATAAGATTATAGAACCTTTAGTGCAACTTCGCAAGGATGGGGCAAGGAAGGTAGCGGAGGCTTTGGGGCTACCCGAATCAGTATATAAGAGGATGCCATTTCCAGGACCGGCTCTGTCCGCCCGCGTAATCGGGGAAGTGACTCCAGAAAAAATCAGAATAGTCAGGCAGGCAACCGCTATTACTGAAGAACTCTTGTACCCTACTGGCGCCTTCCAATACCTGGCAATTTTACATCAGGATAGAGTTACAGGTATACGGGATGGAAAAAGAGACTATGGTTTACAAATTGAAATTAGGTGTTGGGATAGTGTCGACGCAAGAAAGGCTAAGCCCATGAGAGTGCCTTATGATATCTTGGATAGCTTAGCCCAGAGAATAGTTAGCGAGGTTGCCGGCGTAGTCAGTGTTACCTACAATATAACTACCAAACCTCCTTCGACAATGGAGGCTATTTAGAAATAAATCTATGAATTTATTGACTTACGATATAAAATATCGTATAATAACTTATTAAAGTTAAAGGAGGTGAAGAAGGATTGGTTTTGGTTAAAGAAGAGAAGACGAAGATTATCGATGAATTTAAGGTCCATGCCAGAGACACCGGTTCAGCCAAGGTTCAGATTGCAATCTTGACCGAAAGGATTAATATATTAGGAGAGCATTTTAAACACCACAAGAAAGACTTTAATTCTCGCCGCGGGCTGCTTTCACTTGTAGGCAGGCGCCGCAGACTCCTCAATTATCTCAAGAACAAAGACATCAAGAAATACGAAGAAATCTTGGAGAAACTTAACTTGAGAAAATAAATCGAGGTTTTATCCTTAAAGATAGGAAAGGGATATATGATGCAGGACATTGTCCTTAAAGGTAAATTTGGCAATAATGATTTAATTCTAGAGACAGGCAAGATTGCTAAACAGGCAAATGGTTCGGTTACTGTCTACTATGGCGGGACTGTGGTTCTGGTAACTGCCTGTATGTCTCGCGAGATTAAAGAAAGTCAGGATTTCTTTCCTTTAACTGTGGAATATCAGGAGAAGACATATGCCGCAGGAAGGATCCCGGGAGGTTTTTTCAAAAGAGAAGGCAGGCCCTCTGAGAGCGAGATTTTAACCGCAAGGCTTATTGACCGGCCTATACGGCCGCTATTCCCCGAAGGACTGCTGAATGAAGTCCAGATTATGGCAATCGTTTTATCCAGTGATGGTGAAAACGACCCCGATATCCTGGCGGTAATCGGCGCATCAGCGGCATTAATAATATCCGATATACCTTTTAATGGTCCATTGGCATGTTGCCGCGTTGGGTGGGTTAACAATAAATTTATTCTAAATCCTACATATGCAGAATTAGAAAGTTCTGATTTAGATGTGGTTGTGGCTGCCAACGCTAAAGGCGTGGTGATGCTTGAATCGAAGGCTAAAGAGGTATCAGAGGAAGTGTATCTGGAGGCAGTTAAATTCGGCTTTAATAATCTCCAGAGCATAATCAGCCTGCAGGAGGAATTAAGGAAGCAATGCGGCCAGGTAAAGGCGGATATTCAGTTTAAAAAGATAGATCCGGCATTGCGACAAAAGATAGAAGAACTAGCTAAAGACAGATTAAAGGAAGTTTATAAGCTGACCAAGAAAGAAGAACGCGAGGAAGAAGTGGCTTTATTAGCTAAGGAATTAGAAGAGAATCTTACCCTGGAAGGATATGCGGCCTGCGATATTAAAATGGGGCTGCTTGAGGTAGAAAAAGAACAGGTGAGAAAGAAAATCTTGAATGAAAATGTGCGTCTGGATGGCCGGGGATTTAAAGATATCCGACCTATTAAGGCCGAGGTTTCTGTATTACCCCGTACTCACGGCTCAAGTCTTTTTACGCGCGGACAGACGCAGAGTTTAGCAGTCACGACGCTCGGTACCGGTGAAGACGAACAACTTATTGAGGCTTTGGAGGGAGAGAAGTATAAATCCTTTATGTTGCATTACAGTTTTCCACCCTTTAGCGTAGGAGAGACTGCGCCTGTGCGCGGACCCGGTCGTCGGGAAATAGGACACGGCGCTTTAGCTGAAAGGGCGCTTCTGGCGGTTATGCCTTCCAAGGAAAAATTCCCTTACACCATCAGGGTAGTTTCTGAGATTTTAGAATCCAACGGTTCATCCAGCATGGCGACAGTTTGTGCTGCGACCTTATCTTTAATGGATGCGGGTGTGCCTATAAAAGATGCGGTAGGTGGTATTGCCTTAGGGCTAATTAAGGAGGATAAAAAGACAGTTATATTAACAGACATTACTGGCCTCGAAGACCACTTTGGTGACATGGATTTTAAAGTTGCCGGTACTAAGAACGGTATGACAGCAGTACAGCTGGATCTCAAAATCGATGGGATTGGCATAGATTTGTTGGATAGCTGCTTGCTTCAGGCGCAAGAAGGCAGGATGTTTGTTTTGGAAAAAATAAATGCGGCACTGGCTTATCCGCGCCAGCAACTTTCAGCCTACGCACCGCGCATAAATATAGTAAAGGTTAATCCGGAAAAAATAGGTGAACTCATTGGGCCAGGCGGCAAGACCATCAAAAAAATTATTGCTCGAACCGGAGCAGCCATTGATATCCAGGATGACGGGAATGTTTTAGTTTCATCTACCGATGCCGTTAAATCTGAAGAGGCGATTAAGATGATAAAGGCGATAACAGAAGATATAGAGGTAGGGCGTATATATATAGGTAAGGTCAAGCGTATTGTAGCCTTTGGTGCATTTTGTGAGATTGCCCCTGGTAAAGATGGTCTGGTGCATGTATCGGAACTCGCCGGCAACTTTGTAAAGAATGTAGAGGATGTAGTCAAGTTAGGAGATGAAATTAAAGTTAAAGTCATAGGTATAGATGAATTAGGAAGGATCAATTTAAGTAAGAAACAGGCGGAAGAAAACAGTTCGAAGTGAAAGAAAGAAGATTAAACGAGTTTAAGGGCGTTATTTTAGTGGCGGTTGGTCTTATCATTCTGACGAGCCTGTTGTCGTTTAGCCCCTTTGACCTGTCCTTCTATACCTCTCATCCGAATATCCCACCAAAAAATTTCATACGAACATTTGGCGCGTATCTGGCAGGGGTACTTTTGTTTTTGTTTGGCTGGTCAAGTTACGTTATACCGCTGCTCATTTTATTTCTTGGAGTAAAATTGTTTAGACAGCAGATTCCGGGTTTGCGTATGCCTCGGATTATAGGTATGTTAGTTTTACTTTTGTCAGTCAGCTCGCTTATTGGCATGTTTAATTTTAAAAGTGAGGTAATAGGATTTTCCCGAGCAGGTTTCTTCGGGACTATGCTATCTAATTTTGTGACTGCATATTTTGGCCGTTTAGGCGGCTATATTATATTTATTACGTTTATTATTTTATCACTGGCCTTGGTTACCGAGATTTTAATATCTTCCTTATTTTTAAATCTCGCAAACAAAACCAATTCTGCTTTATTGCCTATTTTTAGAAAATTCAGAAAAAGAGAAAAGGTAATAGTGGTTAAGCCACCTGCGCCAAAGCCCAAAATACTCGTCTCTGATGTTACCCTTAAGGTTAAACCCAGCGAAGATAAGCTGTTCGCCAGACCTAAAATTCAAATAAAGACAAAACCGCAGACTGCAGAAATAAAAGTAAAACCTCAAGAGTTAAAAATAGGGGATTACCATCTCCCTTCTATAGATTTGTTGGACCTGCCTCCTCCGATTGAGGCCAGGCAAATTAAAGAAGACCTCACCGCAAATGCCCGGATTTTAGAGGATACCTTAGAAGATTTTGCTATCTCCGCCAAGGTTACTGATATCGAACGAGGTCCTGTAATTACCCGCTATGAACTTGAGCCCGCCCCAGGAGTAAAATTGAACCGTATCGTAGCGCTTAGCGACGATATTGCCTTGGCCATGAAGGCACAATCAGTGAGGATTATTGCTCCTATTCCTGGCAAGGGCAGGGTAGGGGTAGAGGTCCCCAATACCCAAAGTAGCTTCGTATATTTACAAGAAGTACTTGCCTCTAAGGAGTTTCAGGAAGCAAAATCAAAATTAATACTGGCATTGGGTAAAGATATTGCAGGTCAGCCGATTATTGCCGATTTAGATGAAATGCCGCATCTTTTAATCGCCGGAACCACCGGCTCTGGTAAGACGGTATGCGTTAATTCTCTAATCTCAACGTTACTTTTCAGGATTAGTCCAAAGGATTTGAAATTCTTGATGATTGACCCAAAAATGGTGGAACTGATGCCTTTTAACGGGCTACCGCATCTTTTGTGTCCTGTGGTTACCGATGCTAAGAAGGCCTCTATTGCGCTTAACTGGGTAGTAAATGAGATGGAAGAACGTTATAAGCTTTTAGCAAAAGTAGGCGCAAGGAATATCGAGGCTTATAATGAAAGGCAAGAGAGTATCCCCTACATTATTGTTATTATCGATGAATTTGCAGATTTGATGAACCTTGCCCGTGATCAGATTGAAAATGCAATTACGCGCTTGGCACAGCTTTCGCGCGCCGTAGGCATACATCTGATTTTGGCTACGCAGAGGCCCTCGGTAGATGTTATTACTGGCGTGATTAAGGCAAATTTACCTGCACGCATATCTTTTAAGGTTGCCTCCAAAGTAGATTCACGCACAGTGCTGGATATGAACGGTGCGGATAAACTTTTAGGAAAAGGAGACATGCTCTTCTTGCGTCCTGGAGAATCGAAACTAATCCGCATCCAGGGGGCTCTGGTAAGCGATAAAGAGATTAGTAGGGTGGTAGATTTTATTAAATCCCAGGCAGAGCCGGTTTATGATGAAGAAATCTTAAAAGATCAACAAAAATATACTTTAGCCAATGGTGAAAAAGATGAACTCTACGATCAGGCAGTCAGGGTTATTATGGAAAGTAATCAGGCATCTGTTTCTATACTTCAGAGGCGTATGCGACTAGGTTATACACGCGCTGCCCGTATTATCGATACTATGGAGCAGGAAGGTCTTGTCGGTTCTTTTGAAGGAAGTAGGCCTCGCAAAATCCTGGTTGACAGAGAGGCGTGGCTTGAGAAAGACTTGATGCAGGAGAAAGAAGAAAGGTAATAGCAATAAACATGGAATCAGTAGGCGAAAGAATAAAAAAATTGCGTTTAGAAAAAGGTATAAGCCTTGAAGAAGTTCAGAAAAAGACTAAGATCCATTTGAATATCCTCAAGGCCTTAGAGGGGGATAGCCTTACAGATCTTAGTCCCGTATATTTAAAGGGTTTCTTGAAAATATACTGCAACTTTTTAGGGGTAGAGCCGAAAGATTATATACCGGATTATAAAGAGACGCAAACTGTAGTTAAAAACGCGGATACTTCTGGGTATTTATTGGATAGACCAGAGAAAGCCCCGTCATTTCTTAAAACCACCTCGCTAAAATTGAGTTCTTTTAAACCAACTAAAGAATTCAAAACAGTTTCTATATTCATTGTCATAATAATATTTATAGCGATAGGTTTGTTTAATCTGGGTAAATTTGTTTCTTCAAGAAGAGTTCATTTAGCGCAAGGGAGACCTTCTCCTGTAGCAGAAAAGAAAGACAATACCAAAGCGCAAAAGGTACAGAAGTCAAAAGCCATAACAGGAGTTACCCCGAAACCCCAGCCTAAGAAAATCACATCTCAGAGAGAAAGCCCCTCTGTAATAAGATTAATCATAAGGGCTCGCGAGAATTGCTGGGTATTTTTAAAGGCCGATGGACGAGTTGTTTTTCAGAGGGTCTTGGAAAAAGGCAGATTTGAAAGCTGGCAGGCAAAGGATAAAATAGAGCTTTCTTTGGGTAATGCCGGAGCAGTCGAGTTAGAGGTCAATGGCCAACTTTTTTCAAATTTAGGCAGAAAGGGAGAGTCGCGAAAGAATATAGTAATTACAAAAGAAGGTTTAGGTATAGGTAAATGAGAAATAAAATCGGAATATTAAGTCTTGGCTGCCCGAGAAACCTGGTAGATTCAGAAAGCATCCTGGGCAGGTTAGATTTTAAAGGCTACCCCATTGTAGATATAGAAAAAGCGGATGTGGCGATTGTGAATACCTGTGCTTTTATAGAAGATGCGAAGCGCGAATCCATAGATGCCATATTGGATTTAATCGCCCTAAAAAAAGAAGGCAGGTTAAAGAAGATAATAGTCCATGGTTGTCTATCTCAACGCTATAAAAATGATTTAAGAAATGAACTGCCAGAGGTCGATGCCTTTGTTGGTAGGGTTTCTTTGAATCATGAACTCAAGAGGTCGCCCCTCACTCCAAAACACTACGCGTATCTTAAGATCTGCGAAGGTTGTATAAACAATTGCAGTTTTTGTATAATTCCTAAGATAAAAGGCAAATTCTCCAGTCTGGATGAGGATTCTATACTTGATAAAGTGGAATCATTTGCTAAAGAGAGGGTCTCAGAGCTGAATATTATTGGCCAGGACATCACTGGCTATGGTCTGGATTTGTATGGCGAAACAAAGTTAGACTCGCTACTGGAGAAGATAGTAAGACATTCTGGCGGTATTGGATGGATTAGGTTGCTTTATCTTTACCCCAGCCGTATTAGCGATAAATTATTAAAACTTATTACAGAAAGTCCCAAGATTTGCAAGTATATAGATTTACCCATTCAGCATATCAATAACCGGATATTAAAATTAATGCACAGGCAAACTAACGGGAAGGACATCTTAATGCTGATTGATAAAGTCAGAAAAATGGTCCCGGAGGTAGCTATACGCACTTCTTTGATAGTGGGATTCCCTTCAGAGACGGATAAAGAATTTAAGGAGTTACTCAAGTTTATAGAAGATATGAGATTTGAAAGGCTGGGGGCTTTTATTTATTCCCGGGAGGAAGATACGAGAGCGTTTGTTTTTAAGAAGCAAATTCCAGAAAAAATAAAGCAGGAACGCATAAATACGCTTATGTTATGCCAGCAGAATATTTCTACTGAGGTCAATAAAAAATTCCTAGGCAGGACAATAGACGTATTGATTGATGAAAAAGACGAAGGTTTCTATTTGGGGCGTAGCCAATATGATGCCCCTGAGGTGGATGGGCAGATTTACGTCGATTCCAAAAAGGTATTAAATCCGGGCGATTTTGTAAAGGTCAAAATTACCGATACCATGGAGTATGACTTAGTAGGAGAGGTGTTATAAAATGAATATGGCAAACAGGCTAACAATGCTTCGGATTATCCTCACTTTTATATTTATGTTCTTTTTGTTCTGCCATGGACTATGGGCCAAGGTTTTGAGCTTAGCAATTTTTATATTCGCGGCTCTATCAGATTTCCTTGATGGCTTAATTGCAAACAAGAAAAATATGGTTACAGATTTCGGCAGGCTCATGGACCCGATTGCGGATAAGATTCTGGTATTAGCTGCCTTTGCTGCCTTTGTGCAGATGCAGTTAATCGAGGCCTGGATGTTCATGATTATTGTATCCCGAGAAATATTAATTACTTCACTTAGGCTTTTTGCGCTTAACAAAGGGAAGGTGTTGTCAGCAACGCGGGCGGGAAAACAAAAAACGCTCTCTCAGATGCTAGTCATATTTTCTATATTAGGGTTTATTGTGACCAAAGAAGTAATGTTGGCATATTTTACCTGGAATCCGTCTTGGGAGGCAATCTTCCGCCAAGGTATATACATTCTTATGCTCTTAACCGTGGGGCTCACCCTTTATTCAGGCCTATCCTATCTTTGGGAGAACCGCAAGATAATCGCCAGATTCTAGTATATTTTATATGAATCTCAGCAAACTCACCATTAAGACTATAAGTTCTTTTTTTTATATTGGATACCTGCCGTTTATACCTGGGACTTTTGGTAGTCTCGCAGGCCTGGCTTTATTTTACTTAAGCAAGAATAACATTCAAATCCATCTGCTACTGGTATTTATTTTTATCATTTTAGGTTTTTTAGTCACGGGCAAGGCAGAGAGATTATTGAATATAAGAGATGCCAGATGCATAGTGATAGATGAAGTTAGCGGTATGCTTTTAAGCCTGATCTTTATACCTTACGATATAAAATTAGTCATTATTGCCTTCTTTTTATTCCGCATACTCGATGCCTTCAAACCCTATCCCGCAGGCTCACTTGAAAAATTAAAGGGCAGCATAGGTATCATGGGCGATGATATCGTGGCGGGATTATACACCAATATTATTCTTCAGGTAGTTTTAAGATTGACTTCTTTTAATGCTTCGTAGATAGGCCCTTTTGGGGTGAGGGTGCTCTTGTAGAGGGTAATCTTATTTACGAGGAACTCAAGATTTTTCTCGCCAAAGTTATTCTCCAGTATCTTTAAATCCTGAACCAATTTTTCTCTGTTGATAGCGGATCTTGTTCTGCCGATAGTAATATGAGAAGAAAAAGGCCTATCTTCTTTGGCAATACCAATCTTAACCAGCTTTCCTTCTAATTCTTTGGCTATTTCTTTAGTTTCTCGTTCTCCCTTCTCGATTCCTACCCAGATTACCCTGGGAAAATTGATCTTTGGAAAAGCCCCGATAGAATAAATACGCATAGAAAAAGGGTTTTTATCTTCGGCAACATCTCCAATTATCCTGGTCACCGCATCTTGTTTTTCGTCATTAATTTCACCCAAGAACTTCAAAGTTAAATGTATATTTTTAGGCTCAACCCATTTAACGTCCGCTCCAGAGGCTTTTAATTGACCCTGAATACGGCTTAAGAAATCTTTAATTTCTTGGGGTAATTCGATAGCAATAAATGTTCTCATCTTAGAAGGCCTTCTTTAATAACTCTAGGCTCTTTAAAGCCGCCTTTTTTCTTATGGTTAACCGTCTACCTGTGAATTTAAATCTTTGACAGACCTTTTTATTTTTACTAGCTATAGCGATAAATACTGTACCTACAGGTTTCTGGAGAGTGCCTCCGGTGGGACCGGCTATGCCGGTTATTCCTATACCGAAATCAGAATTGGCTATTTTTCTTACTCCTCTTGCCATGGCCTTGGCTACACTGCCAGATACAGCGCCCTTATTGTAAATAACACTAGCTGGTATTTTTAAAATAGTTCTTTTTGTGGCGTTGCTATAGACAACCAGCCCAAGAGTAAAGTATTGGGAACTGCCGGGTATATGGGTCAGGAGATTTGAAAGCAGGCCACCAGTGCAGGATTCAGCTACAGCAATGGTTTTTCTCTTTTTTAGCAGGGATTTATGTATTTGATTTACAATAGTTTCCATGATAATTATATTATAATTCATTTTAGGGTATTGACAAGATAGATTTTTATGCTATACTAAAAAACGTTAATCTTCGGGGCCAGGTGTAAATCCTGACCGGCGGTTAAGCCCGCGAGCTCCGCACAAGCGGAGCACCAGCGCAATACCAATTAAGCGCTGGGTGTCTCCAGTGATGTGTGGTGCAGATCTGGTAATATTCCAGAGCCGATGGTTTCCCTCGCGCCAGGTCTTAAAAGATTGGCGTTCGGGATCCCGAGCAGCCCGCTCTTGATTTTTAGCTGCGAGGGAAAAGTCCAGATGGGAGAAGATTAATAACTCTTACCCGAAGATCATCTTCGGGTTTTTTTATGAGCAGACAATTTACGGAAGCGAAGCGACGTAAATTGTAGGCCGAAGGCCGTCTGCAAATTAATCCCGAGCGGCTATATGTAACGTCAAGCAGCGAGGGATCCCTCGTCACTAACCTGTATTTTATTGTGACTCGGGATAAGTTCACATAAATAAGTTATGTCGCGTAGCTACTAAATAGCAAGCTCCATAACTTATGTGTTCACTTATGTTCAATACTATTTCGGAAATATTAGAGGATCTAAAAAAGGGTAAAATGGTTATCGTGGTTGATGATGAAGACCGCGAAAACGAAGGCGATCTCGTAATGGCTGCCTCCTTTGTCAAGCCAAAGGATATCAATTTTATGGCGAAGTTTGGACGTGGGCTTATCTGTGTACCTATGGAGGAAGAGAGACTTCAGGTTTTAGATTTAGAACCGATGTTAAAAGATTATAATCAAGCTAATAAAGGAGACCCCTTTAAAACTGCCTGGATGATTTCGACAGACGCCTCTCGGGGTATAACCACCGGTATATCTGTTCATGACCGTGCGCGGACTATAGAAGTTTTGATAAATCCTCAAACTAAATCCGAAGATTTGATCCGGCCAGGACATATCTTTCCTCTAAAGGCGCTTCGTGGAGGGGTTTTAGTTAGGGCGGGCCATACTGAGGCGACGATAGATTTGATGAGATTAGCCGGCTTGTATCCGGTAGGTGTAATATGCGAAATTATGAACGATGACGGAACAATGGCGCGCCTGCCGCAGCTACTTGAATTCTCAAGACTTCACAACTTGAAAATCTGTTCAATCGCCAGCCTCATTGAATATCGCAGGCGTTCTGAGAAATTAGTCGAAAGGGTCTCTGAAACATCCCTTCCTACAGATTACGGTTCATATAAGCTGATTCTGTATCGGGACTTAACCAATAATAAAGTTCACCTTGCACTTACTATGGGTGAATTGGACAATGGGGAAGTGCTTGTGCGCGTTCACTCCGAATGTTTGACGGGGGATGTATTTGGGTCTTTACGTTGTGATTGCGGGAAACAGTTAAAAAGGGCAATGCAGATTATTGAAAAAGAAAAAAGAGGGGTGATCCTGTATATGGATCAGGAAGGCCGGGGCATAGGCTTAGTGGATAAAATAAAGGCTTATAGCTTACAAGATAAAGGCCTGGATACAGTCCAGGCAAATGAGGCATTAGGGCATAAACCAGACCTCAGGGATTATGGAATAGGCGCGCAGATACTGGTGGATTTAGGTATAAAGCATATCCGGCTCCTTACAAACAATCCCCGTAAGATAGTGGGATTGGAGGGTTATGGTCTAAAAGTTGTTGAGCGTGTTCCGCTAGAAATCGAACCTAATCCCTTAAATTATAGATACCTTAAAACTAAAAAAGAAAAACTCGGACATCAAATTAAAATATAAAAAAGGAGGAGAAAGATGGTAAAGGTAGTGGAAGGTAACCTAATAGCCAAAGGTAAGAAATTCGTTATCGTGGCTTCACGCTTCAATGATTTTATTACCAAAGAGTTAATCGCTGGATGCACTGATACATTGGTAAGGCACGGTGCTGATGATAAAGATCTAGTGCTTACCTGGGTACCCGGGGCATTTGAGATTCCTTTAGTTGCTCAAAGGCTTGCCAAATCAAGAGTGTATGACGCTGTTATCTGCTTAGGGACGGTTATACGCGGCTCAACGCCACATTTTGATTATATTGCTTCAGAGGTAGCTAAAGGGATAGCCAGGGTTTCACAGGACACGGCTTTGCCTGTAATTTTTGGTATTATTACTGCTGATACCATTGAACAGGCGGTCGAACGCGCCGGTACAAAAGAGGGCAATAAAGGCCGTGATGCCGCGCTATCTGCTATTGAGATGGCAAATCTCTTGACGCAGATCAAATAAAGTTTTTCGTTAAGAATGCGAAAACGTACACGTGCAAGGGAATTCGCTTTACAGGTTCTTTATCAGGTGGATATCACACACGATAATTACGATGCCGCTCTAGATAATTTCTGGCAGGCGCATAGCCAGGAGCACATTGATGAAGGGCTAAAAGATTTTACCGGTCAACTCGTTAAAGGGGCAATATCTAATTTAGCAGAGATTGATAAAAAGATATCCCAATATGCGGCTAATTGGCAACTTCAGCGCATGGCAGTCGTAGATAGGAATATACTGCGCCTGAGTTGTTTCGAACTTTTATTTCGCGATGATATCCCGCCCAAGGTCTCCATCAACGAAGCAGTGGAACTGGCCAAGAAATATTCTGGACTGGAAGCAGGAAAATTTGTCAACGCCATACTGGATAAGATAAAGTTAGAGAAAAACAAATGAAGTTTGCTGATTTACATTTACATACCGTATTTTCAGATGGAACTTATACCCCCCAGCAGCTTATTTCAGAAAGTGCCAGAGTCAGTCTCTCTGCAGTTGCAATCACTGACCACGATACCGTCGATGGCATACCGTCTGCTATAGAGATGGCTGAGAAGAAGAATGTTGAGATTTTAGCAGGTATAGAACTCACTGCTGAATACGAAGGCATAGAGATTCATATCCTGGGTTATTTAATTGATTATAAGGCCAGAGGTTTATTAGAAAAGTTAGAGACTTTAAAGAAAAATAGAATTGAGCGTATCTATAAAATGGTAGACAGATTAAAAGGGATGGGTTTGACCCTAAGTCCCCAGACTATTTTTGATCTTAGTAAAGAGGGCACGGTAGGCAGGTTACATGTTGCAAGGGCCATGGTCAAGGAAAGGCTGGTGAGTTCTGTCCCCGAGGCCTTCCAAAAATATATTGGAGATAAATCTCCTGCTTATATTTTGGGTTTCAGATTCTCGCCAGCCGAGGCAATAGAATTAATTAAGGATGCGGGTGGAATTCCTGTTCTGGCACATCCCTATAGCCTTAATAACGACGAGATAATCCTTAAATTTATCGACTCTGGACTCATGGGTTTGGAAGTATATTATCCTGAACATTCGCAAGCGATGATAAACTTTTATCTAGATTTGGCTAAAAAACATAATTTGTTGGTTACCGGTGGTTCTGATTGTCACGGTAATGCCAAGCCCGGAGTCAAGATGGGTTCTATCAAAATACCTTATGACTTAGTAGAAAGATTAAAGGAATCAAAAGATAAGCTGCGATGAATAAAAATCATGAATATTTTATGAGACTGGCAATGAAGTTGGCCCTGAAGGCAAAAGGTAAGACTTCGCCCAATCCTATAGTCGGCGCTCTGGTGGTAAAAAATAATAAGATTTTAGGAAAGGGTTATCATGAAAAGACGGGGCTGGCCCATGCAGAAGTCATTGCCTTAGATGAAGCTGGGAAAAAGTCAAAAGGCGCAAGGCTCTATGTAACGCTGGAGCCCTGTGTTCATTTCGGTAGGACACCGCCTTGTGTAGACAGGATAATCAAAAGCGGTATAAAAGAAGTCATCATAGGTATGATTGACCCTAATCCTCTCAATATTGGCAGAGGAATAAAAATACTTAAACAACACAAAATAAAAGTTAAGGTAGGATTTATGGAAGATGAATTAGAAAAGATAAATGAGGAATTTATAAAGTATATTACAAAAAGAATACCTTTTATTACAGTCAAAGTTGCGCAGTCTTTGGATGGCAGGATTGCTACCAAGACCGGAGATTCCAAATGGATAACCTCTGATAAATCGCGGGCCTTTGCCCATCGCATACGCCAGAACTACGATGCGATTATGGTGGGCGTGAATACAATATTGAGGGATAATCCCAGACTAAATGCCTGGTTTTCCAAAAGGCATCCTATAAAGATTATCGTAGATAGCCAATTAAGCACCCCTGAGGATGCCGATATATTTTCAAGGAGTGATAGAGTTATAATTGTCACTTTACCTTCCCGTCCAGGGCAGGAAACAGAGAACAGAAAGATATTGAGTCAGAAGGCAAAGATTTTAGAGGTCAAAGAAAAGGCAGGACAGATTAACCTTAAGGATATGATGAAGAAATTAGCACAGCTGGAAATAACGAACATACTGGTGGAAGGCGGAGGGACGTTAATCGGTTCTTTGTTTGATGAAGGATTGATAGATAAGATATTATTCTTTGTCAGCCCTAAGATTATCGGAGGTAAGGAAGCAATTAGTTCAGTCATGGGTAGAGGGGTTTCACGTATAGACAGCGCAATTAGACTGAAAGATGTCAAACTAAGGCGGATAGGAGAAGATTTTTTGATAGAGGCATATATAAAATAATATGTTTTCAGGAATAGTTGAAGAATTAGGAGAAGTGAAAAGTATATCTAAGCGGGGCAATATTACTCTCTTGGAAATCAGGGCAGATAAAACTTTAGAAGACGCCGGGACGGGTGACAGCATTTCTGTCAATGGCGCTTGTCTTACGGTGACAAAAAAGGAGCAGCATTCTTTTATTTTTGAAGTTATGCCTGAAACGCTAAAGATTACCAATCTCGGATCGTTAAGGGCTTCCGAGAAAGTAAACCTTGAGCGCAGTTTAAAGATAGGAGACAGGTTATCAGGGCATTTTGTTACAGGTCACATTGATTGCCTGGGTATTATTCGCAAAAAAAATTATATTGATGGAAGTTTATGCTTTGAGATTGTTGTTCCCTCCAAATTTACGGGCTATATTATACCTAAAGACTCTATAGCTATCGATGGCATAAGCCTAACCATTGTCGATAAAAGATCCACTACCTTTAGAGTCTATATTATTCCCCATACCCTCAAAAATACCACCTTTAGCTTTAAAGCCTCTTCAGATAAGGTCAATATTGAGTTTGATCTCCTCGCCAAAAAAGCCAATCAGGTATATAAATTATGTTAACTTCCGCAGCATAAATCATTGCCAACTTTTTTAATTTCTGTTATACTAATCTTATAAAATTACGGGAAGTGGCTCAGTTTGGCTAGAGCGCTTGGTTCGGGACCAAGAGGTCGGCGGTTCAAATCCGCCCTTCCCGACTTGATTCATGAAAAAACAGGTTCGCGTATATTATAGTGGCAGAGTACAGGGTGTGGGTTTTAGATTTACTGCGGAGAATATAGCTGATAATTTAGGGGTTTGCGGCTGGGTTAAGAACTTACGTGATGGCAGAGTAGAGATACTGGCT
>Ga0315285_10002012_pt1 | contig 21325 bp, 14 predicted proteins | sample YL17G09_36_MG_FD_203698 | JGI IMG/M metagenome (GOLD analysis project Ga0315285, IMG submission 203698) | Sediment microbial communities from Yellowstone Lake, YNP, Wyoming, USA - YL17G09_36 | ecosystem: Environmental > Aquatic > Freshwater > Lake > Sediment | place: USA: Wyoming | collected...
CAGACAAGCTGCGCGCCGAATCCCGCCGACATCGCGTCACGCATGATCCGCATCTGTGCCGTCATCGCAATGGCCAGGCCCGCGAAGCCCGCGGCGATGGCCAGGCGACGCATCCGCGACGGATCGGCCGAAACTATCGCCGCCGGCCGCCGGGAGGCCAGTCCGCAATACGGAAACTGAAGTCTGGCCGTCCCAGCCGCCGCCAGGGCCACGCATGCAACCAGCGCCACGCCGAGCGGATTGGCGCCGGCCCACCAGGCCAGGCCCATCGCTCCCAGCCCCGCGGCCAGGCCGAGAAGATGCTCGCGTACGCCGGCCGCCCAACTATCCCGCGCCGAGTGGGCCTGGGCCATCGACGTCAGCAGCACCATCAGGCTCATGCCCAGCGCCATCGGCAGCATCGCGACCCACTCGACCAGAAGCCTCAGCACCGTCCAGCCGACCGGGTCCCACATGAACCGCCCCCCGCCGGCGGGAACGACCATGTCGGCCAGGAATATCGCGCCCGTGCTGACCAGCCCGCCGGCCACTGCCACGCCGGCCACGCCGCCAAACAGCCGGGACATCCCGCGAGCGTCAACCTTGCCCGCCGGGCCGCCGACGCCGCTTGAAAGAACGTCCCGGAGCCCCATCGCCGGCAGAAGCCTCTGGGCCGCCCGCGCAATGGAGCCCGGCAAGCCCGCCGACGACCATATCGCCAACCCCAGAGCCCCAACCGTAATGGCGAAGGAATTGCCCGCCAGGTCGTAAACCACGCCCCATACGACCACCAGCGCCGCCGCCCACAACGCCAGCGCCGCCGACATCCACAGCCCGATCAACCTGTCCAGCCGACTGGAAACCATCGGTTATCACACGACGCTCGAAGCTTCCGCGGGCAGGTATGCCCTGCTCCCATCGTCGTAGCAGAGCACCAGGCCCGCAAGCGGGTCCACGTCCAGCACGCGCCCGGTGTGCAGCCGCCCACCACAGCGGACCGTGACGCGCTCGTTAATCATCCGGCATCTGGCCACGAATCCGCGATGAAGTTCATCCAGTTGCCCCGCCGCGACCCGGCCCACCCATTCGTCAAGGCGCGTCAGCAGGGCGCGGACGATCTCCACCCGCTCGGCCGGTCCGGCAAGGTGGTCGGCCAGATGAGTCGCCGGGCGGTCCACCGCACCGGGCGGCGGCGCGGCGTTCACGTTCACGCCTATGCCGATCACCGTGGCACAGACGCCGCCGGCCGTTCTTGTCTCGGCCAGCACGCCGGCAAACTTGGCGCCCTCGAACAACACGTCGTTTGGCCACTTCAGGCCGCAGGCCAGGCCGACGGACATCTCGACGGCCTCGGCCACAGCCAGCCCGGCGGCGACCGTCATCGCCTCGCGCCGCGGGCGCTGCCGCCCGGGCGGGTCGAGCAGCAACACGCTCATGAGTATCCCGCTGCCGGGCGGACAGACCCACCGCCGGCCCTGGCGCCCGCGCCCGCTACGCTGCGACTCAGCCAGCACCACAAGCCCGTCGGCATCCGCCTGGCGCATCGCGTCGAGGGCCACGTCGTTGGTCGAGCCGACCTCGTCGAAGCACACCACGCTTCGCCCCACGCGACTCACGCCCAGGCGCCGCTCGATCAGCACCGGCGCCAGCCGCACCGGCCGAGGCAACCGCACGCCGCCGGCGGGCGAAAACTCCAGCTTCTGCCCCAGCCGACGCAAGTCATCAAGCCGTCGCGCGACACCCGCGCGATCGAGCCCCCCCTCGCGAGCCAACTCGTCCAACGCGACATAACCGCCCTCACGATCATACAGGACCTCCAGGATGCCGTCGGTTGCGTTCATAGGCGGAAGGTCATAGATCATAGGTCCTAGGTCATAGGTCCTAGGTCATAGGTCCTAGGACCTATGACCTAGGACCTATGACCTTCTTTTCAACGCAACTTGACGTCCAAACCGATGTCCGCCGCCGGCGCCGAGTGCGTCAAGGCGCCGACGGATATCCGCTCGACCCCGCAGGCCGCGATTGCCGCGACGTTCGCCTGCGTGATCCCGCCGGATGCCTCGATCTTCACCCGCCCCCTAAGCCCGGCCGCGTCGCGAATGGCCACCGCCCGGAGCATCTGCCCGCACGTCATGTTGTCCAGCAATATCACGTCCAGTGGCAGTTTCAGGGCGGTTTCGAACTGCTCCAGCGTGTCAACCTCCATCTCGACGAAGCCGTCAGGCCCCAGGCGCCGGCGCGCGTCGGCCAGCTTGCCGGCCAAGTCGCCGATGGGGTCCACGCTGCCGGCGCGGGCAAGCACGCCGAGGTGGTTGTCCTTGACCAGGATCGCGTCGTAAAGCCCGCGCCGGTGATTTAGCCCCCCGCCGCAGCGCACGGCGTACTTCTCCAGGTCGCGCCAGCCGGGGGTCGTCTTGCGAGTGTCCAGGATGGCCACGCCGGTGCCCACGCCCGCCCCCGCGCCCGCGCCCGCCACGGCGCCGGCCCCCGCCGCGGCGTCCGCGCCGGCCGCGGCACCCACCCCCACGCCCGCCCCCACGCCCGCCACGGCGCCCACGCCCGCCCCCGCGCCCGCGCCCGCCACGGCGCCGGCCCCCGCCGCGGCATCCACGTACCGCCGCGTCAGCGTCGCGATGCCGCTGAGATGTTGGATGAAGTTCAGCGCAACCCTCTCCGCCGCCAGCACGCCGCGGGCCGGGCCGGACCAGCGAGCAAGCGCCGCCCCCGCCGCGACGCTCGCCCCGTCCCCCACGGCCACATCCGTTGCTATGGCGGAATCGTACGCCCCGGCTATCGCGCAGAGCATCATCCCGCCGCAGAAGACCAGCTCCTGCCGGGCGATGAACCGCGCCTCGGCCAGCAACTCCGCCGGCAGCAGCTCGCCCGTAACGTCGCCGCTGCCGAGGTCCTCCGCCTTTGCCAGCGCCAGCAGGCGCTGGAGGTTGTCCATTTCACGTTTCCCAGCCGACATCGCCATCACGTTCACCTCGGCCGCCGAGGATACCGCAGAACCGGCGCGAATGAAAGGCGTTGCCGGCTGTCAGCGGAGCGAGGGGAAAACGAGCAAAGTTCAGTTGTCCACGCTTTGTGTACAACTGAAGCTAATATCATCTGACGGAACGGCCCAGGCCCAAACGGTTGCCCAAGACCGATTCGCAGTAGCCCGCAGAACACAATCCGCAGTCGCACATGAACCCTCGGCTCACCCGAAAAATGAAGAGAAGGCTTCAGACCTCAGAACGTGTATGAAAACCGTAGCATGGGCATCTTGCCCATGAGTCCCACGGGCATCTTGCCCGTGGCGAAAACCCGCGATCAGCACGGCCTGGAAGGCCGTGCGACTCACGGGCAAGATGCCCGTGCTACGGCAAACGCCGGTTTTCATACACGTTCTCAGACTTCAGACGCGAGCCGCCGCGTACCCTGAAGCCTGTGGCCTGTAGCCTGAAGCCTTCTTTTCAGATCAGAGCAGATTGCACAGATGACGCAGATGAGCAAAACAAAACGAATCTGCGCGAAATATCGTAAGTTATCGGCGGCCAGAGAAGAATGTCGCTAACCGGCATCTTGCCAAGCACCGCGACTGAGACTGTTCCTTGTTGCCGAGGCGACGGGCGGGCCGTTATACTGCCGCCTGGCAAGCACGGCAAGCACGGCAAGCCCGGCAAGGCTGGCAAGGCTCAGCCGTCAAAAGCCGGCTGGCCGCTGCCAAGGGGTCCAGGCCGCGTTTTGTCGGTTTGGACACCCCCAACCCTCGTCCGCGCCGGCCGATCGCGGCTGGCCGCGGCCAGCCGCGACCTGAGGGTATCCCAGCAACCAAACCCCCGGAACTAGTCTCTCTCATACTTGAGGCCCAACGGTGCGACAGCGCGAATACGGCCTGACCTCTCCAGCTCCAACAGGCATCGAAAGAGGCTTGCCCTTTGGAGCCTGCCCCTTTGGAGCCTGCCCCTTTGGAGTGCGGCGAGCTCTCGCCGCTTTGTTATATCGCGTAGCGATGCCGTTTCTTCTTCTTCTTCTTCTGCTTCTTCTTCTGCTGCTTCTTCTTCTTCTTCTTCTTCTTCTTCTGCTGCTGCTGCTGCTTCTGTTGGGCCGTTGCTGTTGTTGTTTTCGTTACCCCGTTATAGCAGCACAAGAGCGTCTTGCTTCTGGCGTACTGCAAGGCGGCAATTGCGGATGGTTTGCCGTGTTCGTCGTCGCTTGCTACTCCGCGAAGTGCCTTCGCTACGAAGCACGAGCCGCGACGTGTCAAAGCGGCGAGGGCTCGCCGCACTCCAAAGGCTCCGCACCGTCCACGCTGAGCCGAAGTACCCGGCTACTGGTGAGAAGGAAGACCTCAGACCTGAGACTTCAGGCTTTCGATCGTCCTACGTATGCCCTTGGCGATGTCGGTGAAAGCTTTGTCCTTATCCCGCCATGAGGTAACGGGCTTGGCGTTCTTGGGCAGCGCTTCCAGGTCCGCGAACGGCGCTTTGTCCCAATCGCATTCCCGTAAGATGATCGGAATGACGACGGCACTGCCTTTTTTGTGCCGCTCTATTGCGCGCTTCATCTCGATCGTGTAGCAGTAATCAGAGGCCAGGAAATCCGCGCTGACCAGCAAGAGAATAATCCTTGCCGTGGTCAGGTGCTTGTCGATCTCGTCCCTAAATGCGGTACCTGGGGGAATCTTCTGAAAATGCCATTCACGTATCAGCTTCTCCCGCTTCAGCATGGCCAGATGTGTTTCGAGTTGGATGCGCAGGCTCTCGTCTTTCGTTGAGAAGGAATAGAAGAGTTCATAGCCATCTGTACGAGGTGTTGGTGAAAGCCTCTTGCCCCTCTTGGGAAGGGACGTTGTGCATTTGTTCCGCCGCCTATTTCCATTTTCGGGCGGGGCCGCCTCGGCGGCCTTCCGCCCCTGTGCTGGCGACGAGCCTGAACCGCCAGCATGTTCGCCCTGTTCTATCGCCAAATCCGCCTTCACGTCCTCCGCGGCATTTCCCTGCCACGGGTAAGGCGGCAGTTCCCCCCGCAGGAGGTCCTCCCGCACGTGGGGGCACCGCTCGATGAAGAACCGCAGCAAATCCGGCCCGGCCCTCCCCCGCGCCCAAAGAGCATTGGCGGTCTTGTCCGTTCCGTCGATGTCAGGGCGCATGCGCCGGCTGTTGTGGGCCTCGACGAGTAGTTGCCGGACATCCTTCCCCCTCTTGCGGGCAAGTTCCTTTACATCCGCAATCCAATCCCCAAGCCTGGCGTAAAGACCCCGTAGAACATCCTCCAAGCTAAGACCGACCACCTGGCTCTGCCCCAAGGACTGCGCCTCCACGGCTGCCCAGCGGCGTCGGGCCAGTCTATTCAGCGTCGGAAGGACACTTCGGTACTTCATACTGATCTGTTCCAGGAGCTCTTTATTGGTCATAGTGGTTCCTTCCTTCCGCACTATCGGCAGCGGAGGTAAAAACCGACTAAAAAAGTGTTCAAGGGTGCAGAACGGTCCTTATAGAAATCCTACCCTCACCGGCAAACCGGGGATTTGTGTGCGCAGGACACCCCGACAAGGGCAAAAAGGCGGTGATTCTATTGGGCGGAATGGACGCGCGGGAAACCAGTTGGACACCCCCCCCACCGTACCCCGACTACCGCCAGCGCAGGCGCGATTCACGCGCAGGACGGCGACAACGGCTTCGGGCAAAGTCCCTTCCACTGCCGCCGCCTCCAGCGCGGCTTTCCTACGGGCCAGCTTGAGCCCATCCGGGCCAAGGTACAGGCAGAATGTGCCGATCCAGCGGACCATTTCCGCCGCCCTCATCCGCGCGGCTGGGGCGGCTTTCCCGTTCCGCGCCACATCGACCATCCGGGGGGCCGCGCCGTTCAGCAGCGACACAATCGACCCACGGACGAGATCGGCAACCGCCAACTTCTCCACGGCCGCCAGCCGCGCCAGCGCGCGAACCGCCGGGCTGGGCAGCCGAACGTGAATCGTGGCGTCATGTTGCCGCCCCTTCGGCCGCCCGCATTTCTTCGCCTTGACAGGGAAGCTCTCCATGATCGTATTATGGCAACGCCAGAACCCCCGGTCAAGCCCTTAGCGGCTTGCCAAAGCCCAACTTGCGGGCCTTACCTGCCCAAAAGGCCCCCGCGAAATCGGGGAACAGGAACCGCAAACGACCATTCCCAGCCCCCAGCCCCGCCGCCCAGGTTGTTCTTGTTGCCGGGCAATGGGCGTCCGGTAGATTCTACTTTTTCATCGGCACTGCCATGATTTCCGCCGCCCTACGAGTCAGCAGGATAACTTCAGCCTCCAGCCGCCTGATGGTTGCGTCGATCACCAGGAACTGTGGTTGGTACCGAGCGTCAATCTCACGAAGGGCCCTGTCGCGCTCGGTCTGTGCGTCCTGAATACGCTGGGCCCTTCTCTGGACGGCGCCGCTTGTGTCGCGGACGCCAATCTGGCCAAGACCTCCCCCAGCCCGGTTGATTCTGAACTGTCCGTTGTCTTTCGGCGGGGGAAGCGGCGGCGGATAGACCATCGGAGCAACCGCAACTTCTTCTTGGAACTGGCGCTGGATGAGGAGTAGCTTGTCTTGGTACGCCTTCTCAACCGCTGCCCGTTCGGAATCGTACTGCTGCCGCAACTGAGCCCGGTCGCCCAGCGAGGCCCGGCCGCTGGCTTTGGCAACAGACAGTGATTGTTGCAGGGCGGCAAGCTCGATTCCCTTGTCGGGCTTTGGCGGCACGCCGGCAGGTGCTTGGGCAGCCGGCGGATCAGCCATTGGGGCAGCCGGCTGAGCGGCGGGTTGTGTCGCAGGGGATTGCGTACTAGCAATTGCCACGGCTATTGCCAGCTTCTGCCAATCGTTCGCTTGTGACCGGAGGAACTCCGCCTCCTTCTCCAATTTCTCGATGGTCGTTCCGCGCTGTTCCGATTCCGTCTGCCACCTACGGGCATCGGCCTCGGCCGTTGCGGCGACTGTACGGTCTGCCACGGCAGCAGCCTCCCAATTCGCGGCCTGCGAATCCGCGGTTTCCCCCTGTCTGGCCGCCCTTGCCGCTTCGCCAGCGAGTGCTTTGCTCCGAGACTCTTCCGAAAGCAAGTTGCACTGAGTGCGGTCTAAATCCTCCTGGGCCACGGCGAGTTGCCCGCGAAGGCGCAGAGTTTCCCTTTGCTCCAGCACAAGAACGGTAACGAGCGCTATGCCCGGCGGAAGGGCGAAGCAGACGGCAAGAAGCCAGTGGTACAAGGCGGGCCATGGCTTCTTTGCGGAGGGGCGCTGCGATGACTCCGGCACAGGGGTTAATGATGCACAACTTGGGCAGCGTTCCATTCCCCCCGCCATTACCACGGGTGACTGCATCGGCGCCCCACACGTTCCGCACTTATAGCAGATCATCATTATTGCCTTTCGTGCCAAGCCCCACAATGCCATCAACTCAATGCTTCCCATAATCTTACCACGGCGGGATGGGATGTCAAGCTCGGAGGATTTTCGGCGGCAGTAGACGGACAGCAAAGTCACACCGGGCCTGGCCGCCTGATACGGGGCCGGGAAACCCACAACCGCCGCCTGCCCCGCCGGCTTGCCCGTGTTTCCGCCCACCTTTTCGGCTTGACCGAGCGCCAGGCAGGCCCGATAATCCTTCGTTGCGGGAACTTCTTCCGAGAAATACCGTCGCCGTCGGGAACCGGCACACCGCAGCCGGGCTGCAAATGCAGCTACAAGACCCTGCGAACGGCGGGCAACAGGGGTATCAGCATGATCCGCTACAAGTGCTCCAAGTGTCGGGCTCAGTTGGAGTCGCCGAATAGTCTTGCCGGCCAGCAAGAGAAATGCCCCGGTTGCGGCACCCAGAATCTTGTGCCTGCCCCAGTGCCCGCCACTCCCGCAACGACCAGGGGCAAGGCCGCATCACGTCTGCCGCTCGCCGCGGCGCTCGTTTCGGGCGTAAGCGCGGCGGTGGCCATCATCAGCCTTGCCGTCGCCTTCACGGCGTTGCAGGCGGCACGGCAGCCGGCTGATCGGGCAGATACGACACAGAGCCGCCTCCAAGCGCCTGAGGGCAAGAGCCCCGACGTCGCACCTGCACCCAGGGTGATCCGCGCCAAGCAGTTCATCGTTGAAGATGAGAAGGGCATGAGCCGCGCCATACTCGACGTGACCGAATTGGGGCCGAGCCTGACGTTGAGCGACGAGAAGGGCAACATCCGCGCCATGCTCGGCGTGCCCTTCGACGAGCCGAGCCTGACGCTGGCGGACGACAAGGGCAAGCCCCGCGCATTTCTGAAAACAGGCAAACTCGGCTCGACTCTGTCCTTGTCCGAGAAGGATGACGGCCGCCGCGTATTGCTGGGCGCTACACCCACGGGGTCGCGCCTGACGCTTTCAGATGAGAAGGGCAAGCCCCGTGCCGGGCTGGTCGTGGAAAAGGACACGCCGATGCTGAGCCTAGACGACGAGAACGGCAAACCCCGCGCCAAGCTGGTCGCTGGCAAGGACGGCCTGGTGCTGGGTCTGTGGGACGAGAAGGGCAACCCCCGCGCCACGCTGGTCGCGTTCAAGGACGGAACGGCGTTGAGCCTGCACGACGATAAGGGTAACCCTCGCGCCCAACTAAACGTAGCCGAGGACGGGCCGGGGCTGATCCTGGGCGACGACAAAGGCAAGCCCCGCGCCAGCCTGTCCTTTTTCGGGGCGCCAGCGCTGAACATGCTTGACGACAACGGCAAACGTCGAGCCAGGTTATCCGTCGATGTACTGGGCATGCCACAACTGAGCCTCCTCGACCCGAACGAGAAGTCACAGGCCACGTTGGCGGCGGACGTTTTCGGGACGAGGCTAGACCTGCACGACGAGAAGGGCAACCCCCGCGCCTCGCTGGCCGTCCACTCACTCGCCATGCAGCGGTTCTTTGACCTGGTCCGCGAGAACGGCAAGCCCCGCGCCGCGCTGTCCGCAGCAAAGGAGGGGCCGTCACTGTCCCTGTACGACGAGAAGGCTAAGGGGGGCGTAACGCTGACCACGTTCAAGGACGGACCGGCGCTGATCCTGGCCGACGAGAGCGGCAAGCTCCGCGCCGGGCTGCACGCGGACAAGAATGGGGCGGCACTGAACTTGTTCGATGGGAACGGCAATGGCCGCGCCACACTGGGCAAATGCGCAACGGTAACCACTGACGGCAAGACCATCACCTATCCCGAATCATCCATTCGGCTCTTTGGGGCGGACGGTAAGGGCATTTGGGCTGCCCCGTAATAGTGCCGGATTTCTGGCCGAATTGGGATTACCGCAAGCAAGATAGCGCAGACGGGCAACCTGCCTGCCCGGCCGGCTGCCTGCCCGACACTGATGAAAACGGGCCTTGCACCATTGAATCGGGAGGGGGCTATATCAGTACTTTTCCAAACTGGATTTGGGTGCGGTCCGGTCAGCTCCCACGATGCTCGCGGGTACGCCGCCCCAGGCCGCGCCCATGTGCTCCGTGGTGAGGAAGAAGGCAGTGCTGATTCCGGCCGCGCTTATCGGTCAAATCTGCATTAGCAGCCCGCGCATTCGGCTGCCCGCCGGTCACAGGCCCTGCGGCCTTGGTTGCCGTGCCCGCATTCATTCCCGTCCCCCTGCCGCCGTCGCCACCCCGGCCGCAACAAGGCCCGTCAGCATCCGCGCCTTGGCCATGCGCCCGGCTCCGACAGATCACTGGGACAGTTTTTCCGCCAGCACCTTCACGATGCGTTGGGCGGCCTGGCCGTCCCAGAGGGGCGGAATCCCCGGCTGGCGAGCCTGGCCGGACATGGCCTCGTTGAAGGCCGCGATGATGTTCTTGGGATTCGTGCCGACTATCCGGTTGGCGCCCAGCTCGGCCGTGATGGGCCGCTCCGTCGATTCGCGAAGCGTGAGGCACGGCACCTTGAGAATGGTGGTCTCCTCCTGTATGCCGCCCGAGTCGGTAAGCACGATCCGCGCCGAGGCAGTCAGCTTGAGGAAGTCCATGTAGCCGACCGGGTCGATCATCCGCAGGTTGGGCATGTCGGCTCGCTCGGCCAGGCCCGTCGGCTCGGCCCACGCGGCGCGGCGTGTGCGACCATTGTTTCCGGCACGTCCCAACTCTGTGTCTGCGCAATCGTTCCGGCAGCCAGAGAGGAGAAAGTAGAGAGCACGCCACGGGAGAAGTCCTTTCTGCCGATTACGGCGGGCCGCCCATCGAGGCGCCAGCCGCTTTTTCTACTTTCTACTCACCACTCTCTCCCGCTCTGTGTGCGACCATTTTCCCCGCCAGGAAAAATGGTCGCACACCCGGCCGGCCACTTCCCAACCGGCGATATACTTTCTATAATGCATCTGAGTACGATTCGAGTACGATTCCTGTCAGGTTTTCGCGTTCGCGGCAGACTATCGGCAGACCATTAATGGAGATGCACCATGAAGCGATTCGCCACGTTTTGCTTGACGTTCATCCTGGGCCTCGGGTTCGTCATTGCCGCAGGCTGCCTGCCTCGGCAGCTTGTCGTCTGGTCGCCCGACGGCGCCCGGGCCGTGGTGATGGATTCCAACTCGACAAGCCTCTGCGACGGCGACGGCAAGCTCGCCAGGCTGGACATCGGCACGGTCCAGGCCGCCGCCTGGACGGCGGACTCCAAACACGTGCTGCTGGCCGTGCAGAAGTCCGCCGCCAAGTGGGCCGAGCTCGCCGCCGTTCTCGACGAGCCGACCCGCCAAGCCGTGATCGCCGCCGCCGATGACTTCGAAAAGGCCTTCCTCGCCACACCCGCCGGAGAGGAATTGACCGACAAGGGCACCCAGGACATCGCCAAGAAGGTCTTCGAGAACCGGGGCAGCCTCGCAGCCGCCGCGACCGTCTACCTGCGCGACAACCGCCCCGAAGCCCTGCGCAAACGCCTCGGCGACAAGTGGAAGGACCTGGAAGAGAAGATGTCCGTCCCCTACACCCAGCTCGGCCTCTACGAGCTTGACGGCATGTCGCTGAAGCCCGGCATGGTCATCCTCAATTCCCTCAAGGGTGTGAACGAACTCCGCCTCGCCCCCGCCGGAAAGGCCGTGGCATTCGTTACCGGCTCGGACCGAACTGGAAGCGCCTTCACGCTCTGGCTGGCCCCGATGACCGCCAACGCCGCCCCGCGTGAGCTGGCCGACAGGGTCGCCATCTTCCCGGACTTCTCCGCCAATGGGCAGTGCGTGGCCTACATCCAGTCAGCCAAGTCGCCGGAAGGAAAGGCCGCCCCGCTTGGCACGCTGGCCAGACGCCAGGTTGCCGACGCCAACGGCGCCTCCCTGGCCGAACTGCCCGACGCCGAAGACCTCGCCGCCCTTGTCTTCGACAACATGCTGGCCGCCAGGTGCCTGGCCGATGGGCGAATCCTCTTTTCATCCGCCGATGCGAATCTCCCAGCCGCCCTGGCCGAAATGCAAAAAACGAAGTCGCTCTTCATCTTCAATCCGGGTGTGCCCGCCACGGTCACAATCTTCAATCCGGGCGGGCGCGCCAAGGTCGCCCGCGTCGTCCCTGGCAAGGGCGAGAACCAGCTTCCCGAGGACATGCTGTTTGACCTCAGCCCGGACCAGAAGCACGTCAGCATCGCCGGCTGCAACGGCAGGGTCGCCGTGGTGAGCCTGGCCGACGGGCAGATAACCTGGGTTCTGAATGAAGAAGTCGAAGAAAACAAGCTCCAGATGCTCCCATCCTGGCGCCGCGCGGGCGAGTTGTGCTTCATCATCCCCGCCGTCAAGGGCGCCGCCGCCGGCCGGAGCGAAGTTGCCCTGTGGTCGGCTGGGAAAACCACCGTGATAAGCAAGGCCTGGCCAGACGCCGTCCTGGAAAACCTGACCTTCGCCCCTTCGCAAAAGCCGCCGGCCACCGCCCCAGCCACAGGACCGGCAACAGCCCCAGCCACGGCTCCGGCCCCGGAAACAGCCCCAGCCACCGGCCCAGCGACCGCCTCGGCCCCGGCCCCGGCGAAGTGACGCCCCGGATTAAACGGCAAGAGAGTGTAGAAAGTAGAGAGTAGACCGCGGAGAGTTCTTGCCGCAGATGGGCGGCCTTCCGTTAGTTGTGGCCTCGCCGCTTTCTCTGTTTTCTCCTTTCTACGCTCTCCGCTCTAGTGCCGCTGCGCGGCACTACGCCCGACAGGAGTCGAACCTGTAACCCTCGGTTCCGAAGACCGATGCTCTATCCATTGAGCTACGGGCGCTTGGTGCTTCCGCGAAACGGCCGGCCGGCCGCCGCGGCGGATAGCCGGCCGACGAAATGCCATTATCCTCCCGGCCAGTGCGGGAGTCAACTTCTTTGGGCCGCGCTGTCTTTGGGCCGCGTCTTTGGACCATGCATTGGCCCCCGCGGCGCAGTCAAGCAATACCCCCGGTAATATCCCCGGCAATACCCCCGGCAATATCTCCGGCAGTTGAGGCGCGAAAGCACGTCAAACGGCGCGGCATGGCGCATGGCAGCGCCCGGAGCGACCGGCGCGAAAGCACGTCAAACGGCGCGGCATGGCGTATGGCAACGCCCGGAGCGACCGGCGCGACCGGCGCGCATGGCAGCGCCCGGCGCGCCTGGAGCCCCCGGCTCAACCGGCTCGGCCGAAGAAACGCAACCTTTCGACCGCGCGGCATCTTGCGGAGCAGTGCGGCCAAGTGGTAGCATACGCATCGAGAATTGCGGGCGTAGCTCAATGGCTAGAGCTCCAGCCTTCCAAGCTGGTTGTTGAGGGTTCGACTCCCTTCGCCCGCTTGCCCAAGCCCGTTGCCAGCCAGTGACAGCGGGCTTTCTTATTGCGCAAATTGCGCAATTTTCTTGCGCATCGGCCGACACTTGCGCGAAGGCCCCCGCCAGGGCGTCCGTCATGGCAAGTCGTCCAGGTTCACGCTCGGCGCGTGACACTTTGTTCAAAGGTCAGCCGCTCTTGCCGTGGTTGCTGCCGTTGGCTCGTTTGCGCCGCACGGGGTTGATGTTCACAACCTTTCCGCCCTGGAACACATACAGGGGCGTGCCCGTGCGTTTCGCCAGCCGGCGCGCGGCCTGGGCTGCTCGGCGCAGGGCCGGCAGCGAGCCGATGATGACCGGATCCTTCGATTCCATCGTTTTCTTCATGGATTACCTCCGGCGGCCACCAGCCTGGGGGCGCGGCCTGAATTATCGTAGATCACCCAACTGTCAACCAACTGGCGGTACACCGTCTCAAAATGCCGCAATCCGGCGTCGAAACGCCTGCGCACCACGGCTTCGGGCACGTTGTGCCCGCCCTGGGCGACGCGTGCCTTGACTCTTGCCACCGCCACGTCGGCCGAGGGCAGGCTCAGGAAGATCAGTGTAACGTAATATCCCGCCTGTTTCCACCGCACGATGTGCCGGGCGTAATTCCGGCCGCTCAAGGTGGTCTCGAACGCGAAGCTCTCCCCGTGACGAACCTTCTGCGCCATCTGCCCGAGCATGACCTTGCCGGCCTGGAGCGCCGCACGCTCCGGGGCGAAAGGCGAAAGCCCGCGAGCGATGAGGTCGGCGTTGATGAAGTCCGGGCACTCCGCCTCCCGGGGCAGGAACTGCTCGGCGAAGGTCGTCTTGCCCGACCCGTTAGGGCCGGCGATGATGACGATCTTCTTGCCGGAGTGGATCGGCCTGCTCATTTGATCAGCCCCCTTGCCACGTCGCGGTAAGCGTTGTGGGCGGCGAACCGCGCCTCGGCGCTCAGGTCCGCCGGCAGCAGTTCGCCCGTAATGTCGCCGTTGCCGAGGTCTTCCGCCTTTGCCATCGCCAGCAGGCGCTGGAGGTTGTCCATTTCACGTTTCCCGGCCGATATCGCCATCGCGCTCACCTCGGCCAGCGAGGATACAGCAATATCGGCGCGAATGAAAGCCGGCCCGCGCGGCATCTCGCGAAGCAGTGCGGCCAAGTGGTAACATACGCAACGACAATTGCGGGCGTAGCTCAATGGCTAGAGCTCCAGCCTTCCAAGCTGGTTGTTGAGGGTTCGACTCCCTTCGCCCGCTGTGATGCATGTCGAGCCGGACTTTCAGACAGGTGCCGGACGGGGGTGGTTTCCGTTTGTCGGCGTCGGCCCTCACCGCTGATATATGGGCAATTGTCGATATGACACGCTCAAGGCCAGGGCGCCCATGGCGGTGGAGTAGCAGGCGCCGGCGGGGGCTTCGGCGCTCTGGCCGGCGGGCCAGGACCCGTCGGCCTGCTGGCTGCCGACCATGACCTCGTACATGCAGGCCGCCCATCGCTGCCAGTAGTTGCCGCCAAGCTGGAACATGCCCTGCGTGCAGTAGTAGATGCCGTAGTAGAAGTTGGTCCCGCCGAAGCGCGCCGGCAGGTTGGTCAGGATCCAGTCGCCGGCCGCGATGGCTGACTTATCGCCGTGCCGGCCGCAAAGCTCCAGGCACAGCAGCGCCGTGCCCGTCCGCGCCAGAAGCGGCTCGGTGGGACCCGTGTAGCCGAAGCCGCCGTCGGAGCAGCGGCAGTTCATGACGAAATTCAGTGCGTCTTCGACGGCCTGTTTGGGCACGGGCGCGCCGTTGTTGCGGCAGCTTCGCAGGCCCATCAGTGCCCAGCCGGTGACGGACATGTCGCTGTCGCCGCTGGTGTGCTGATATCGCCAGCCGCCCTGGTGGGCCGGGCTCTTGCCGATCTGCTGGGCCGCGAGGGTCAGCTTGAGCGCCTTTGCCAGCGCGGCGTCGATGAGCTTCTGGCGGGCGGGGACCACCATGCCGGAGACCTCCGAAAGCATCAGCGTGGATATCAGGTGGCAGTACATCGACCCGTGCGACACGGTTGGCCCGACGAGCAGGCCGTTGTCCTTCTGATTGGCCAGCACGAAGTCCACGCCGCGGTTGATCGCCTCGCCATAAGGCCCACGGCCCGGCGTGTCGCCCCTGGCCAGAAACGCCATCACGCACAGGCTCGTCACGCCGGAGTTGCCCCGCATCGGACACTCGAACGAGCCGTCCTTGAGCTGCTTGCCGGCCAGGTACGCCAGGCTGCGGTCAACGGACTTGTCGATCATGGCGTCGTAGCGGGCAAGCTCTGGCGCGGCCTCGTCGGCGCGTGCTGGGTCCGCCGCGCCAAGCAGCAGCGCCGGCAAGGCACAGGCGAGCAGGAGCGCAAACGTCGAACCGCCCCTGGCAGGCAGATTGCGGATTGCGGATTGCGGATTGCGGATTGCATTCCGCATTTCGCGATGAACGAGTGAATGAACTGATTTCGGTCCTTTGGACCACAAGTCACGGGTTGTTTGCGGACCGTCTTGCCTTGAGAGCGTTGGTCCTGGTGCATCTGTAATCGCCGTGGTCTTCGCGATACCACTTGTGTGTTTGGCAAATGTTGGTGGTTTCAATTCATTCGCACGCTCATTCCGCAATCCGCAACTCCTGCTTCGCCCCGCGTAGCGGCTTCGCGGAGCAGGGTCCCCAATCCCCGATCCCCAATCCGCAATCCGCAATCCGCAATCCGCAATCCGCAGGCTGTGAACGCCGCCTTTCACGTTGTCCTTGTCGTTCATCATGGTTTCTTTCCTCCCCCCCCTCCCTCGCCATCGTCGGCCCCGGCTGCGCCGCGTCGGGCGAGTTCCTGGAAGTATCCTCGGATCAGTTCGCGGTACTCCCGCGGTCCGTCGGAGCGGGCGGCCTGGAGCAACTGGTCTCGCAGCTTGCCCGGCAGGCGGGCCCAGTTGGCCGGGGCGATGCCCAGCTTAGCCAGGGCCGCGGCCGAGGTGTCGGTAATCATCGGCCCGGCCCCGCCCGGGGCCTGGGCTGCCACGCGGGCCAGGCCGTTTGGGCCCAGTTCTCGCGTCGCCTTGGCGCCGGCGGCGGCGAGGTCCTTAAGCAGGTCGTTGACCAGCGAGATCGAACGGTCGACCTGGAAGTCCGCCTCGTCGGCGGCGCTGCCGCGCTGATTGGGGTCGTCGAAGATCTTGATCAGCCCGGCCAGTTGCAGCGCCTTGGCGACGTGCTCGCCGGCAACGGTGTTGATCTTATCATTGAAGGTCTCGAAGGCGGCGGCGGCATTGGCGTCGACGGCATCGCCAAGCAGAGTCTCGGTCGCGGCGAGATGGCCGCGAAGACGGTCCACCCTCGTTACGGCGGCCTCGGTGAGGTCCTTGCTCTTTGGCACGATGCGTCGCAGCGGCGCGGAGTCCTCGCGGGACTTTTCCAGTTCCATCCTCGCGGCCTGGAGGATCTCGCCCAGGTGCTTCTGTGCGGCTTGGACGACCTGCTCGGCGAAGCTTGGGGCGCCGGCGTCGATGTCAATCACGCAAGGCTCGCTGGCGCCGCGCCCGGGGCCGCCAAGTTCGCGTGGCAGCCAGTCCGCGGCCACGACACGAACGGTCACCTGCCTGGCGCCCTGGAGGTCCATGGCGGCCAGGTCGAGGACGGTCACGCCTTCGATGCAGGCCGGCGGCGCGCCGGCCTGCCCTTGGCGCCCCCAAGCGGGGGACCGGGCCGGCATCGTCGTAGGCCCGGCGGCGAGCTTTATCGGCGTGTACTTGCGCCCGTCCGCCTCGACCTCCAGCGCAGCCGAGGCGATGCCGAAGTCGTCGGCAACGCGATACGCCACGCTCAGGCGGTCGGTGGGTTTGAGCTTCAGCCGCGCCTCGGACGGGGCGGTCAGCGCCGCCAGCGGCGGGCAGTCCGGCAGGACCTCGATAGCGTGCTGGGCAGGCAGATTGGTAAAGCCGTACTCGTCGGTGAGCCTGACCGACCATCGGTACTTGGGGCCCCTTATCAACTCGAAGCTGTACTCGTACACGTTCGCGCCGCTCGGCGGTGAGCTCCCGGCTTGCCCTGAGCTTGTCGAAGGGGTCGAACCGTCGGGTGCGGCAGCCAGCCGGGCGGGATAGTTCCTGCCGCCGACCACAAACTCGGCCTTGGCCGGCGGCGCCGCGGCGCGGATGGATATCGTGGCCTTCGCGCCTACCACGGCTGCGATGTCGCCGGCGACGCCGGTGGCGCACTCGGCGGCCCGCCGCTCGGCGGTGAGCTCGCGGTCGAACCGCGTGTACGCGGGGTAGTCGATTCTCACGTCGATGCCCCGCACGGCCGGGGCGGGCACGACGCGAACGCTGTAGTACCGCGTCAGCGCATCGCCTGCCCCGAGGCGAAACCGCAGGGACCCTTGCGCGGGCAAGCAGGTAATGGCGAAGCGCCGGCTGCCGTCGGGGCCGTCGCCCAGGCGGGCCATCGAAAGCACGTTCTCGGCCCCGCCGGCAAAGTCGCTCTTGCGGAAGTGGGCCTTGGCGACGGCCTGGTCGGCAACGGCCAGCTCCACGTGGAGCCTGCCGCCGGCAAGCATGACATAGTCGATCCCGTCGCGGTTCCAGGCCTTGAGGTCGGCGGCGTCAACGCGGGTGATCTTCAGCGACGTGGCGGAGACCCGGCTGACGTTTTGCAGCAGCGCCCGCCGCAGCAGCATCCCCGCCTGGTTGGGCCGGAGGACCAGCAGCCCCGCCAGCACGCCCAGCAGGGCCGCCGCGGCCGCAATGGGCCAGGCGGCCCCGCGGAAGCTTATCTCCCGGCCCGGATTGAGGGCCTCGGCGTCGCACGAGGCCTGGCGAGCCAGCGCGGCGATAAGCTCATCCGACCCGCGAAGCGCCGGTGCGTCGGTGCTGGTCAGCAGTTCGACGGCCGAGCTTAGGCGTTCCCTAAACTGCGGGTGGCGGCTCTCGACGGCCCTGGCGGCGGCGGCGAGTTCACGCCTCCGCGCAAGGGGCCTGGCGATCAGCCACAGCCCCGCCAGCAGCGTCGTAGCGAGCGCGGCAGCCGACATGGCCCACCTGGCGGCGTTTGAGAATATGACAATCCAGTAGTCAACGCCCATGACGGCAAGCACGCACGCCATCGCCACCGCAAGCGTCGCAGCCGCGCCGCGCAGAAGCGTTACCGCCCGGCCGCGGCCAATCACACCGCGCAGCTTCCGGACAATCGCTTCGGGCACCTGGTTGTCGCGAGTATCAGTCATTCTGTTGCACGAAAAAGGGTACAGGCCCCGCCGAACAGCACAGCGTTGCCGGTCCCCATTTTCGCTGTCCACTGTCCATTTCCCATTGTCAACTTCCTACTTCCTACCTACTACCTACTGCCTTCTGTTACGCCAGTCCTTTTCGTTTGCGAATGATCCATTCGGCGCTGACGGCGGCGACGATCAGCGCCAGCAGCGGCCAGGAGTCCCACACGCGAAACTCCCGCCGCTGGCGGCGCGTGAGGATCCGCTGGCCCAGCGCGTCGATAAGCTGGTCGGCCTCGTCCGGCTGAAGCACCACGCCGCCGGACAGGCTCGCCAGTCGGCCCAGCAGGGCCGTGTCGGCCGAAAGCTCCAGTTCTTCCGCCGAGCCGACGGGGTCCACGGCGAACTCGGCCCAGACCGCGGAAACGTTGTCCATCGCGAGGATCGGCTCGGCCTGGGGGGCCTCGAGCTCGACGCGATACTTCCCGCTCGCCAGAACCCCGAGGGTAGCCTCGTACATCCCGGCCGAACTCGGCTGGTACTCCATCCGCCGCCTCATCACCATCTTTTCGCCGCGGTAGAGCTTCACCGCGACGTCCTGGCTGAGCACCGGCGAGAGGTCCGCCCGGACAATGCGAGCTCGGACGCCGACGGCCTGGTCTGGCTCGTAGCGGGTGCGGTTGGCGCCGATTTGGACGCGGTCCGTCCCGCCGGCGAGTTTGTCTGTCGTGGCCCAGCGCATCACCTGGCCCCAGAAACGGTGGTGGTACGTGTCGCCCGCGCGGTATCGCATCCGCCACGTGCTGTCGAAGCACAGTGCCATCACTCTGCCGGCCGCGACGTTATGCAGCACGATCAGCGGGTTCTCGCGCTGCAGCGCCCGCCGCTGTGTGTCGCGCTGGCGCAGCAGCGGCTCGTTGTCGGATTCCCCCGTCGTCGGCGTGCGGAGGAAGTCCGGCCGAGTGAGCGGCTCGGCGTAGGCGAGCACCGTCGCGCCCTCCTTGGCGGCCAGCGACGGATGCCGCCAGTAGATCGGCGGCAGCGACGCCCAGACCGCGTCGTTGTCCTGGGGCTGGACCATCTGGAACATCACGGGATGCTCTCGCCCCTCGGCGGTGACGGCGATGCGAAGGCCGGCCTGTGAGTTGCCGTCGACAGGCTTGTCGCTCGCGGCGAAGCGCACGGGGAGTATCTCCTCCAGCGGCGTGCGGGCGTAGGCGTGCGGCATGAAGTTGGACCCGGCGATGACGACCAACGTGCCGCCGCGGTCGGTGACGAACCGCCGCAGCGTGTCGAGCTGCCAGGGCTTCATCGCGCCGGGCGGCACGTCGCCGAGGGCGATCACGTCGAACTTCATCCAGTCATCGGCGCTTGCCGGCAGGGCGGTGGCCTCGGCCTGGCCCGCGGGCCTGGCAGCCGAGGCGGAAATTGCCGTCCTCGGCGGGCTATCGGCGATGTTGTCGGGATGCAGCAGGACGTACTGGAGCATCACGTTGCGATCCCGCCCGTCGAACATGTTCCGCAGGTAGCGGAACTCCCATCGCGGGCGGTCGTCGATTATCAGCAGCCTCATCTGCCGGCGCGTGATGTTGACGGTCAGCGGGCGGTTGTTGTTGTCGGCGAAGGCCTCGCCGTCCTGCGGGGCGATTCGCACCGTGTAGCTGCGCAGCACCTGGCCGGCGGGCTCATCGGCCAGCAGCACGCGCGGGCGGCAGCTCTCGGCGTCGTCGGGCACGCGGACGGCCTGCGACGCCGCTTTTCGCTCGCCGTCCATCAGGGCGACCTCGACCGTCCGCCCGGCCAGGCCATCGAGCTTAAGCTCCGCCTGGACGAGCAGCTTGTCCCCCTCGACGACCGTTTGCGGCGCGTCGATCGCCAGGACCGCCGCGTCGCGCGGAGGCCGCGAAGGAGCCATCAACACCGAGCAGATCGGCACCCTTGCCAGGCCAAGCTGGGCAGCCGGCGGCTCGGCCGCCGCCGGACCATTATGCCGCCCATCAGTCAGAACGACAATCCCCGCCAACTGCCGGCCTGACATCTCGGACGAGACCTGGGCGATTGCCCCGGCCAGGTCCGTCACCTGCTCGCCGGCAGATGAGTCCCAGGCGTCGGGAGCGTCAGCCGCGGTCCGGGCTGTGTCCATCGAGGCCGGGCCAACCGTCAGCGCGGCGGCCTTTGCCGCGGCCCGGACAGACGATTCATCCGTTGGGGCGCACCGCCGGGCAAACTCGTACAGCCGGACCTTGTACCCGGCCTGGAGCTTATCCAGCAGGCTTTCGGCGCCGCCGGCCCCTGCCCCGGCCGCTCGAGCGGCCAGGAGCACCTCCCGCGCCAACGCAAGCCGGGTGCGGTCGGTGACGGCGTCGATGGCCTGTCGCCGGCCCGGCGACAGCGAGTCGTAGAATGACTCGTCGTACCGCCGGCCGAGCGGGGCGATCTCGCCCGAGAGCTTCGAAAGTGCCCCCGTCGCGCCGCGAAGGGCCTCCAGCAGCGGCTCGTACTGGCGGGCGAGTTGCCTGCCCGCGGCCGGGGCGGTGATCGCCAATGCCTTGTCGAGCCGGTCGCCGGCGCCGGAGGCGAGTTGGGCCCTGGCGTCGGCGAGGCCCCTGGCGGTCTGGTCTTCGAGCTTGACCGTGCCGTCCAGGGCGGCGGCGAACGTCGCGTCCAGGGCGGCGGCTTCTTTGCGCGCGGCGGCCAGCTCGTCAAACAGGTCCTTTCCGCGGGCATCGAGCTGCCTTCGCCGGGCGCTGGCGTCGAACTCGGCCAGGCCGGCAAGGTCGTCCGCGGCGGCCACCAGCCTGGCACGAAGGGCAGCCGTGGCCCGGCCTACCTGCTCGAACCGCACACCGCGGCGCGGCCCCGACGGCCAGAGCATCTCGGCGAGGCGGAGTTTTTCCGGCCCGTCGCGCTGGGCGTCGCGAACGTTCATAGACGCCGAAGTGTCGATCAGCACCGCCACGCTGCGGTCGAGATGCTCGACCAGTTCCCAAGAAACCACGGGCTGTACGAGCATGGCCACGACGGCCAGCACGGCCAGGATGCGAAGACCGGTCATGGCCAACCCCTCCCCCCGGCCGACCGTCCGGCGCTCGAGCGAGTAAAGGCTCAGCAGCAACTCGATGGCCAGGCCGCCGCCAAGCGCGATCATCGACAGCCGCCAGTTGGTGGTCAGCAGGACAAACCGCATCGAAAGCTGCATCGCCGCCAGCAGGCACGCCAGCGCCGCCGCCACGCGCAGCAGGAACATCGCCGCCCGCGCGGGGGTGTTGCCGCTGAAGCGCCGGCTGACAGCCCGCAGGCCCAGCCAGGCCGTCAGCGTCGCCAGGAACACACCCGCGACGGCCAGGGTCGGCAGGCCGACGGGAACGATCCAGTGAGGTTGTGCCTGTGCGATTGTCATTCCTGCCCAAAA